>Ga0208279_1000435_pt1 | contig 34279 bp, 33 predicted proteins | sample AntAceMetag02UKM_FD_184766 | JGI IMG/M metagenome (GOLD analysis project Ga0208279, IMG submission 184766) | Saline lake microbial communities from Ace Lake, Antarctica - Antarctic Ace Lake Metagenome 02UKM (SPAdes) (version 2) | ecosystem: Environmental > Aquatic > Non-marine Saline and... | reverse complement strand
TCTATTTGACTCATGGGACTCCTCCTTTTTGGGTCACATTTTCCCATGAGGCAACGAATATGCAATAGTCACCTTTTCTCGTGAGGCAACGATTGTCTTTGGGTCACCTTTTTAGTGAGGCAATTCGGCCCCTTGCTTCCGCTCGCGCTTCCTTGTATAATGAGGTGTGGGAGGAAAGGATGTGCGGGTGGAAGCATTCCAACCTCGCGACGCGCCTGGGGCGCGTGATCATATTCTTCGTGCTGGCGGTCGTTGTGGTTGCCTTCCTCGTCACCCACGTTCTGACCTGGCACTGGTTGCGCGAGCCCTTCCTGGGTATGCTGCTGGAACCCACGCTGGTGCTCAGCCCCATGCAGGGCAGAGGATGGGCACGGTTGCAGTTCGACCCGCCACTGGAACAACCCGATCATCTGGTCGCCATTGACGGGCGACCGGTGAAGCGGTATGCTGACGTGGCGGCCATTCTGGGCGAGCACGCGACGGGCGACACCATAAAGGTATCGGTCGCTCGTCCCGACGGCGCTCTGCGGGAGGAGCAGATCGCCCTTGCCCGCTTCCCGTTAAGAGACCTGTTCCTGATTTTCATCATCCCCTACCTGGCGGGACTGGCTTACCTGGGTATTGGCATCTGGGTCTACTGGGTGCAGGGCTGGGGCAGGGCGGGGCAGGTCTTCACTGGCCTGTGTGCTGCTGCCGCGTTGATGATCGGTGGCATCTTTGACCTCAACACCACACACCGGCTGGCCATCCTGTGGTGTGCGGCTGTGCCCTTCGCGGCTGCCACCGCCATGCACCTCGCGATGGTCTTTCCACAGGAACCACGCCTTGTGCGGCGCGTCCCGATCCTGCGCTTGCTTCCCTATCTGCCTGCAACGTTCCTGGCGCTCCGCTCCGCCTTCAGTGTCTACGATGTCACCCAGCCCTGGGAGTACATCAACCAGTGGCGCAACAGTTACCTCTTCGCTGCCGCGGGTATCCTCTTCCTGCTGAGCATGCTCGCCTACCGGTTGGCCAGACCCCCCTCGCCGCTGGTCCGGCAGCAGAGTCGTATCATTCTCCTGGGCGCGACGCTGGCCTTCCTGCCGGTTATGCCCTGGTTACTGCTCAACGTCCTGGGCCAGCCGGTGCCTTTTCTCACGCTTCTCTACGCTCCGCTATTCACCCTCTTTCCCCTCTCCATCGCCTACGCCATTCTACGCTACCGGCTGCTGGACGTAGACCGACTTCTCAGCCAGGGCGTGGCCTATGGGGCTTTGACCTTCCTCATCGTGGCGGCCTATTTCGCCCTCATCAACGGCCTGAGTCATTTTTTCGCGGTCAGTGCCAGCGATCCTATCCTGCTCTCCCTCTTCGTCCTAACGCTGATCTTGCTCTTTAACCCGCTGCGGAACTGGGTACAGCGGTTGGTGAACCGCGTTTTCTTCCGCGAACCGGTGGACTACTGGGCCACGCTCCAGGACTTCAGCCACGAATTGACCCAGACGTTGGACCTGGATGCTGTGCTGGCGGAGGTGGGTAGACGGGTCAAGGAGAGCCTACATCCCGCTCGCCAGTGGGTCTGCCTTTACGACACAGACCTGGCCTATTACATCGGGCAGCCTCTGGGGCAGGGACAGCACACCTCGTTCCCGGTCACTTTTGCGCCCGACGGTGCGCTGGTACGCCACCTCCAGGACCACCAGGGGTGTCTGTACCTGCCGGCTGAGCGAGGGTTGCCGTCCGAATTGGCCGACGAGTGGATGCAGATGGGCGCGCTGGGAGCGGTGGTCTACGTACCTCTGCACACCCGGGAGCGACTGAGTGGCTGGCTGGCGCTGGCCCCCAAGCGCTCAGGCCAACCCTACTACTCCGACGACCTGGTCTTTCTCAGCGCGTTGGCCGATCAGTCAGCGTTGGCGGTGGAAAATGCGCGTCTCTTCGCCAGCGTGCGCCGCAATCTGGCCGCTATCACCGAGATGAAGAACCTCATGGACGATGTGTTCAGCAGCATAGCCAGCGGTGTCATCACCACCGACATTCAAGACAAGGTGACACTCTTCAACCGTGCTGCTGAGGCCATTCTGGGCATTCGGGCCGACGAAGTGATTGGCTGCCCTTACCAACAGGTTCTGCGCCCTCTGGGGGACGATCTGCAGTCCCTGTTGAGGCTGGTCAAACACAGTGAGACTCCGGTGATGGCCTACGAAGTCCAGCCAGAACTACCCACTCGCGGGTTGGTCTGGCTGCGTATGAATCTCTCTCCTCTCAAGGATAGCCGCAATGTGACCACTGGCGTCACGATCGCGATAGATGACCTGACGGAGCGAAGGCGGTTGGAGGTCCGGATACGCCGCGTCCGGGAAACGTTCGAGCGCTACGTAGCCCCAGCCGTGGTCGAGCGGTTGCTTTCTAACCCCGAAAGCGTCCGCCTCGGAGGAGTGCGGCAGGAGATCACTAGTTTCTATGCCGACATCCGGGGGTTTACCGCTTTCAGCGAGAGAACAACGCCTGAGTTCTTGATCGAGGTACTGAACAAACATCTGACGCTGGTGGCAGGAGCGCTCCTGGCCCAGGAGGGTACGCTGGACAAATTCGTTGGTGATAGCGCGTTGGCCATCTTCAACGCCCCGGAGCCACAGGAGGATCACACCCTGCGAGCTGTGCGTGCGGCGCTGGCGATGCAGCAGGCTATGCGTGAGCACCACGCACAGGTGGACGAGGGGGAGCGGCTTCATTTCGGCATCGGCATCGCCGTCGGTGAGGCGGTGGTGGGCAACATCGGCTCAGCCGTGGTGCAGAATTTCACCGCTATCGGCGATTGCGTCAACTTCTCGTGTCGGCTCTCTGACCTGGCAGGGCCAGGCCAGATTCTCATCAGCGCCGAGGCTCATAAGCGTGTCAGTGACCACATTGAGACCAGGTCCGTCGGTGACGTGCAGGTCAAAGGTCACAGCCAGACTGACCAGGTCTACGAGGTGGTGGGGTTGAGACAAGCCGGCTTGTCACCCGAATAGATTCTTCAAGCCCACCTGATATCGCTCCACGGCTTGCTCGATCTCTGCGTAGGCCTGCTCGAGTCCATCCCATCCCTTGCCCACGACCTTGGCGCTTTCCAGATCTTTGTAGACGCTGAAGAAGTGCGCTACCTCGTCCAGAAAGTGCGGCGGCACGTCCTCGAGTGTGCGGTACCCTTTGAAGAGTGGATCGGTGTGAGGTACGGCCAGGATTTTGTCGTCGAGTTGCTCCTTATCTACCAGGCGGAAGACTCCCAACGGTCGTGCCTCAATAACGCAGCCGGAGAAAGTTGGCTCGTTGGTCATTACCAACACATCGAGCGGGTCGCCGTCTGGGTGCAGCGTCTGGGGGACGAAGCCGTAGTCGCCGGGATAGTGAAGTGAAGAAAAGATCACCCGGTCCAGTTTGACGAAGCCGCCTTTCTCGTCGTACTCGTACTTATTACGCGACCTCTTGGGGATCTCCACGACCACGTAGACGATTTTGGGCCAGTTAGGCCCCGGCGGTAGTTCGCGCCACAGGTTCATCGGTCATCCTCCTTCACTCTCCTTGCTCCCAACCTGAAACACATCTCCCTGCTCCGGCACAGCCACGTCTCGCACACCCAGTTGCCTCAGCCCGTCGGCCAGCGCAGCGGCCGGACCGGGGTCACCGTGTACGATAAAAGCCTGTTGCAGGTCCCGGACGATGGGCTTCACCCAGCCTAACAACCCCTCCCGGTCGGCGTGAGCGCTGTAGCCGTTGATGGTCTCGACGCGGGCTCGCAAAGGGTACTCCTGGCCGAAAATCTTTACCACCTTCTGCCGCTCGACCAGTCGTCGCCCCAAGGTGTGCGGGGCTTGCCAACTGACAATCAGCACTGCGTTGCGAGGATCGCCGATGGTGTGCTTGAGATGGTGTTGCACCCGCCCTGCCTCGCACATTCCCGAGGCGCTGATGATGACCGCCGGCCCATCGAGGACGTTCAGCGCTTTCGAGTCCTCCGTGTTGCGGATATACCGTAGCCGGTCGAAGCCAAAGGGGTCCGGGTGGCGATCCCGGGCGATGAACGTGCTCAGTTCCTCGTCGTAGCATTCGGGGTGGAGCCGGAAGACCCCGGTCACATTTACCGCCAGGGGGCTGTCTACGAAGATAGGCACATCAGGTAGGGGCACGGTTGCCGCATCCCTACCCGCCAATCGGTGCAGGCTGTAGACGATCTCCTGTGTGCGCCCCACGGCGAAGGCAGGGATCACGACCTTCCCACCACGGGCGTATGTCTTGCTGATCAGATTGAGCAACCGCTGCTCGGCCTGCTCGTGGTGCGGATGTACCCGGTCTCCGTAGGTGCTCTCAATGATGAGCACGTCGGCCGGCGGTGCGGGGGTCGGGTCGCGCAGGATCGGCATGTCCCGCCGCCCCAGGTCACCGCTGAAAAGCAGCCGCGTCCGCTGTTGGCTTTCTTCGATTTCCAACAGAACGATGGCCGAGCCCAGGATGTGTCCCGCGTCGAGGAAGGTGCACTGCACTCCCGGCGCGATGAACACGGGCCGGTCGTAGCCCACGCTGACAAAGTGCTCCAGGCTGGCGATTGCATCTGCGTGGGTGTAGATCGGTTCGATCGGCGGTTGCCCCTTGCGGGCGCGCTTTTTGTTGACGTAGGCGGTGTCATGCTCCTGGATGTAGGCTGAATCACGCAGCATCGCCGAGCATAGGTCTCGTGTGGCGAAGGTGCAGTAGATCGAGCCCTGGAACCCGTTGCGCACCAGGTTGGGGATGTTACCCGAGTGATCGATGTGAGCGTGAGACAGGACGAGCGCGTCCACGCTCGCGGCGTCAAAGGGCAGGCAACGGTTGCGCTCGAAACTCTCCCGCCGCTTCCCCTGGAACAGTCCACACTCCAGCAGGATGCGGCTCCCATTGACCGATATAAGATGCTGAGAACCTGTCACCGTCTGTGCAGCGCCAAGGAAATGTATCTCCATAGGTAGGTTTACCTCGCTGTTATGCTTGATGTTGGTACTTGATGCTCAATAGTCAGTGACCAACGTCCAGTATCTTCAGAATTGCCTTGCCATGAGTCCTACGCTTCCAAGGGCCCAGTCCCTCGAAGCGGGTCAAGTCCCCGATGGTACGAGGATTCTGCTCGGCCAGCGCCCATAAGACGGTGTTGCTGACAATAACGTCAACGTCCACCCCGCGCTCCGCTGCCACCTGCTTACGCCAGGCACGCAGCGCCTGGAAACGCGCCACCTCCGCTTCTGAATGGCGGCGGGGTGGCGGAGGTGGCTCGGGCGGGCGGGCACGCACCCCTCGCCCAAGTGCCCGCAGAATGCGCTCTCCGTACCGGCGCACGTGGTAGGGCTTCAGGCCAGGCACATCGGCCAACTCTTTTGGTGTACGAGGGCGGGTCTGGGCCAATGCAACCAGTACGCGGTCGTTGAGCACCTTGAAGGGAGGACGGCCATGGCGACGGGCCTCCCGGTCGCGCCAGACGTAGAGTTCGCGCAACACTGCCTGCTCGTGCCCGGTCAGATCACGGACTCCCTTGACGCGCCTGAAGCTCTCCGGGTCGAAGGCGTGGGACACAGGCTCGGAGGTGGCGACTTGGTCGAAAATCTCCCGCGCTTCCTCCCAACGTCCTTTCTGCATCAGTGCGTCGGCCTGGAGATGGCGGAGGGGCAACAGATAGTGGGTGTCCAGGCAGGCATAGGCCAGTGCCTCTGGCTCCAGGGGGCGCTTGCCCCAGTTGTAGCGCTGGTAGCGCTTGTTGGTGCGCACGCCAAAGGTCTCTTTCAACACGTCACCCAGTCCCACATGGGGCCAGCCCAGGATGCGCGCGGCCCACATTGTGTCGAATAGATTGGCGAAGCGAAAGCCGAAGTCTCGCTTGAGGCACATCACGTCGTACTCAGCGGCGTGGAAAACCTTCTGTACCCCAGGGTCGGTGAAGATAGGAGCCAGCGGCGAGAGATCCAGGCCGGCCAGTGGGTCCATGACGTAGTCAGCACCGGGGATGGAGAACTGGATCAGGCACACGCGCTCCTGGTAGGCGTAGAGGGAGTTGGACTCGGTGTCCACGGCGATGGCAGGCTGGTCGGAGAGAGCCTCCACCAGCGCCGCCAGTTGTGGCGGAGAAGTGACGACGACTGGCGGCGGTAGTGATGAGGTCATCTTACCCCTACTTGTGGAAAGCGATCGGTGGCTCATATCAGCCTTGGCAAAACCATCGTGGCCAGGCTTAAGTAGATGAAGTAGCCGCAGGTGTCGGTGATGGTGGTGACCAGGATAGGGGAGGCCAGGGCCGGGTCGAACCGCAGAACCTGCATCGTCACCGGGACCAGTGCACCGGCGATGCCTGCGCCGATCATGTTTAGGAGAGTGGCAAGCCCCACGACGACCCCTAGCATCGGCGTCCCTTTCCATATCAGCGCGACGAAAGCAATCAGGCCGCCGATGGCGATGCCGTTTGACAGGCCGATGAGCGCCTCCCGGCCCAGGGTGCGAAGCCCGTCGCGGGGGCTGAGTTCGCCCAGGGCCAGCCCGCGCACCGTGACGGTGAGCGTCTGGGTGCCGGCGCTGCCGCTGACGCCAGCGACGAAGGGAAAAAAGGCGGCCAGGATAGCCACGCTGGCGATGGTGTTCTCAAAGAGGCTCAGGATGGTGGCGGAGGCCAGCGCCGTACCTAGGTTGAGCACCAGCCAGGGCAGGCGAGTCCGCAGGGCGGCGGGGACCGATATGTCTGAGGGATGCTCCTCCAACACGCCACCCAACCGGTAGATGTCCTCCGTTGCCTCGTCCTCCAGCACCTCTACCAGGTCGTCGTGGGTGATGAGGCCCAGCAGGCGCCCCGTGTCGTCCACGACGGGCAGGGCCAGCAGGTCGTAGCGGGCCATCAGGCGAGCCGCCTTCTCTTGGTCGGTGTCGGCCCGCACGGTGATGACGTCGGGGTCCATAATCTCCTCGACGTGGGTCCAGGGAGGGACGACGACCAATTGCCGCAGGGAGACCACGCCCACCACCCGGACCTCCTCATCCACGACGAAGAGGTAATAGACGTTCTCCGTTTCCGGCGCGACCGCTCGCAGATAGGCGATGGCTCCCTCAGCCGTCATCTCCTTGTGGAGCATAACCCTGGCGGAGGTCATCAGGCCGCCGGCGCTCTCGTCGGCGTGGATCAGCAGCGGGCGGACCTCCCCGGGCTCCTCCATCACGGTCAGGACCTCGGCCGCCCGCTCCGGCGTGATGTCGCCCAGGAGATCGGCTGCCTCGTCCGGCTCCATCTCATCCAGGATGCGAGCCAGTTCCCCCACCTTCAGGCGTGCGGCGATTTCCGCTGCCTCTTCCTCCTCCAGCTCCTCCAAGATGTCGGCGGAGTCCTCCAGATCGAGGCGCGGCAGGAGTTGGTCTTGTTCGGTGGGGGGCAGTTCGCCGAAGAGGTCGGCCTGGTCGGGTGGCCGGAGCGCTTCCACCAGCGCGGCGGCTTGGTTCCAGTTCCCCTCGGCTAGTGCTTCCCGCACCTGTTCGAGGATGACGTCCACATCTACGCGATTCACAGCACTTTCCTCCTGACCAGTGGGGGTATTATCTCACGTTGAATAGGAGATGTCAATCTGGCAACGTTGCCTCGTCAAGTATATCGGCCGTAGCCTGATCCAGGCAAGGTATCCTCTCAATAATCCGGGGTAGGGGCAGGCCCACGTGTCTGCCCTCCAGGGCGCACTTCTTGTCTCGCCCGTGCTCGTTCGCCGTGCCCCTGGGCACAAATTCGACAGATCTCGGTAGACTTCTTTCGTGAGGTACAGCAATGAAAAACACCCAGTTTTTCGCACAAGACCCGCACAGACACCCTCTGCCCCAGGGCAATCGCATTTATAATGTCGGGCAGACTTTGGGACACCGAAAAGCCCTTTTTGCTCCCGCTGGATTGCCAAATCCAGTGGCTAGGGCCTGGATCTGGCGATCCAGGCCGAGCGAATGGGATAAATGCGATTGCCCTACCCTCTGCCCCAGCTCCGGCGTTGGATCGACACAAGCAAGAACAACTGGCGCTCATCGAATCCTTTGCCCATCTGTCTGCTGTTGGATGGCCTGTTCGCCGGTGGCCTTTCGCTTGTTAGAGGCCTGGCGCAACTTCCACCTCACGGACGAACAACTCCACCACGTGCTCTCTGTGCGCATCCAGATTCGCTTCGAGCCACCATAACCTCTCCCCCTCTGTGTTCCAGTGCCCTGCCTACCCCCCACAACTGAATCTACACCTGCCCATCCAGTTGGCTCGATATGCTCTCCGCCGGACATAATCCCGTACGCCTCGGCCTCGATCACCCCCTTTCCTCATCCCCCATCTCACCTTAGCGCCCCATCATCAGCCCGCGTATTCTTCATCGCTGATCGAGGCTGGTGCCGCTTGACACCGTACACGTATTCTGGTATTATATGTCCAGAGTAGAACATTTGTTCTATTCACAAATAGCGGTTCTTGTGCTCGCTCAGGGCAGACTTCAGCAGGCAATCCACGCCTTGAGCAGCAGGTTGGATGGGGGCAGCGGGGATGCGCAAGAAGTTGGAGTTTCAGGCAGAATAGGATCGAAGCAGTGCTGACGTTGCATAAGGTGCCAGCACGAGTTACCGGCGGCACGGCAACACCTCGCTGGGTGCGCTTCCAGGTGTTGCCGGCCGTGGGAGCGAATATCTCCAGGATCAAGAACCTGAGCGAGGAACTGGCAGCTGCACTCGACGCACCCTCATGCCGAGTGTCCCGGCGCGGGGCTGCTGTAGCCGTCGAGGTACCACGCGATGACTCCCAACCCGTCCGCCTCCTACCCCTCTACCGCCAACTCGTAGGGGCGACGCATCCCGCGAATGACGGTGTTTCGGCGAGACGGCTTGCCAGGGATGCGTCGCCCCAACTCACGCAGCGCGGGTGCGAGGCCGGTATTCACATCATCGCAGCCACCCAGAAGCCCACGGCGGCTGTGCTGGGCCCACTGGTCAAGGCGAACTTTTCGGTGCGGCTAGTGGGGCGAGTGACCAGTATCGAGGATGCACGCACGGCCACCGGCTAGAGCGGGACAGGGGCCGAGCGGCTGCTGGGGCGAGGTTCTGTTCGCTCATCCCTCTCTGGCTTCTTCTCGCCAGGTTTCCCTCCCCTGGCCGCATCCGTTGACACGGGCTGCATCCGTTGACACGGTTGACTGAGGTATGCAGAGGAGAAGCGTAGGCATGGACAAGAGACAGTATCGCAACGGTGGCTGGAGACGCTTGAAGATTTTCGCCGGGCTGGTAGTGATGGTCTTTGCCATGACGCTGGCGGTGGTTGTCGGCAATCGCCTGAGCGATGAGGCGCTGGCGGTGCGGGCGGGCGCGGTGTGCGGCGTGGGAGCAGCCATCCCCACCAGCCTGCTCGTGGTTGCCGTCAGCCGCCGCCGCGACGAGCAACGAGCGCGGCCACCCACGCCGCAGGGGGTATATCCGCATCCGTTGACACCACCGGTGGTCGTGGTCACACCGCCGGGCGGGCGGCAGCGGCCCAGTGGCTGGAACGGTCTCCCACCCTCGTTGACCGCGCCGATGCAGCGCCACTTTACGGTGGTGGGAGGATCGTCAGTAGACGCAGAGGCGATGACCTCCTACGACCGAGAGTAAGAACACCCTGCCGAAAGACTCGCCTATGCCTGCGCCCAGTCAGGCTCGGCCAGCATCTCCGCATATCCAGGGCGATACCCACGAGCCTGCTTGACCACGATGAGCCGCTTACCTTCGGCGCAAGCGTTCAGGCCCCATCCAGCCCGATGAATGAATTCATCGTCTGCTAATCAAAGTGTGTTGAAACACACTCAAAAACAGGTCAAAATAACCCGTTTCAACGGGTTTCCTGGTATCAGCCGGGTGTTTCAACACACGGCCAGAGGGCAGGTGAACGCTTACCTTCGACAGCAATGGCGTCGTAACCCCCCGGCCCAAGCACCCGTGCCTGCAGGGGCCTTTATTGTCAGTGCAGTGTTTCACGTGAAAACTCGACATAATAATACATCTGGGATGATTTTCCGCCCGGAGTGCTGAGGCGCTGCCTGGGCCAGCCCCTCCTAGACGTTTCACGTGAAACCATCTCCTGGAGATAGCCGCTTGCATATCTCCCCACTTCCCCTATAATTGCCCTCGTGATTGAGACGCAAGCACTCACCAAACGCTTCAGGAAACTGGTGGCCGTAGACACAATCTCCTTCACCTGCCACGACGGCGAGGTCTTCGGCCTGCTGGGGCCCAACGGCGCGGGCAAGACCACCTTGCTGCGACTGCTTGCCACCGTGCTGGAGCCCACGGCCGGCACCGCCCTGGTGGATGGGCTGGACGTGCGCAAAGAGAGCAGTCGGGTGCGCGCCCGCATCGGCCTCCTCGTTGAGACCGCCGGCCTCTACGCTCGCTTTACCCCTCGTGAGCATCTCCGTTTCTATGGTCGCCTCCATGGCCTGGACGGCCCCCAATTGGAACAACGAGTCAATACCGTGTTGGGGATGCTGGAGATGACCGACTTCGCCGACCGGCGCGCCGAGGGCTTCTCCGCCGGCATGGTTCGCCGCGTGATCCTGGGGGAGACGCTGATTCACGATCCATCTAATGTCATCCTGGATGAACCCACCGCTGGCCTGGACGTGATGAGCACTCGCAACGTGCGGGCCCTCATCGCCCGCTTCCGCGACGAGGGGCGCTGTGTACTGCTCTCCACCCACCTGATGGGCGAGGCGCAGCGGTTATGCGACCGCGTCGCCATCATTCACAGGGGGCGTTTGCAGGCGCTGGGCACACCGGCGGCCCTCATCGCCCAGACTGGCACCGCAGACCTGGAGGAGGCGTTCGTGCGTATCGTAGGCGAGGAACGGCTGCGGGCCGACCTGTGGGAGCAGAAGCGTAAGCGGTGCTGGTACCAATTCTGGCGGCGGGAGCGTCCAAGAGGGCGGACGGATGCTTAGGTCGGCGTGGACCGTCTTCACCAAGGAAGCCCTCGACTTGCTGCGTGACCGGCGAGCGTTATTTTTCCTCTTTGCCCTGCCGTTGTTGATGCCGCTCCTGTGCGCGGCAGGTGGGGTGTTTGTGCTGTGGCAGGTCGCGCGCCAGACCCGTGGGGGGTTATCGATCGTCGTCGTCAACGGCGAGCAATTGCCGGGATTAACCGCCAAACTGGAGGATGAGCGTCTGCTGCAACTGGTGGAGGCACCGCCCAACCTGGAGGATGCACTGCAGAGCGGCGAACTGATGGCCGTGCTCGAGATTCCGCCTGATGCCACAGCGTTGCTGGAAGCCGAAGAACCACTCACCATCATATTGACCAGCAGCCGCAGCGGGTGGCTGCCCGACGTCGCTGTCTCCTCCATCCGGGAGGCACTGAGCGAGTACGCCGACGAGGTGTTGGCGGAGCGATTGGCCCGCCACGGGTTGGCTCATGGCTGGATGAATCCCATCCGGTTGGAACGAGAGGCCGCTGCTCCAACGGGCGTGGCCGCCGCTCCAATTGCTGCGGGGGAGGCCGTTCCCTCCTCGCTGGGCAGCGTCTTCCTGCCTCTGCTCATCGCCTCGTGGGCCTTCAGCGGTGGCCCGAGCCTGGTAGCCCACATGACCGTCGGGGAGAAAGAGCGCCACACGATGGAATCGCTGCTCATCACCCCGGCTAGCCGGATTGCAGTCGTGCTGGGCAAGATTGCGTTCAGCATCATCGTCTCGGCCATCACCATCGGGCTGTGGTCACTCGACAGTGTAGCCTACGTGCTACTTCTTTCGACCCTGCCGGCCGGCTCTCAGGGGTTTGCCACACCCATCACGACTGCCCAGTTGGGAAGCCTGGGCCTCGCAACCGTGTGGCTTGTGCTGTTGATGTTACCTCTGATGACTATGATGAATGGGTTCATGGCAGCGGTATGCACATTCGCCAAGAACCAGCGCGAGTCCAACCTGTTTCTGGTCGTCTTACAGTTGCTGATCCCGGGATTGGCGCTCCTGGCGATCTTCGCCGTCGGTGCCACGCCCCCAGTGATCGTGTACGCGTTGCCAGTAGTGGGCGTGCTGGTGGCCATGCGCGACTTGTTTGGGGGTGGAATTGCTCCGGGGGCGCTGGCGTTGACGTGGGGAGCGGCTGCCGCCTACGCCATGGGAGCCATTCTGCTGGCCGCTTACGTCTTCTCCCGCGAATGGGCCTTGATGCGAGGAATGTGAGAGAGACAAGGGGGCGGGGGGAGACAAGGGAGACGAGGAGACAAGGGGACGAGGAGACACGCGAGGAATGTTCTCCCTCCGGTTGCACTTTTCGCGCAATGATGCTAATATGACTGGTGGACTGGTTCCCGGTTTCCCAATCTACCAACCCACTTTGATGGGTAGCAGGACAATCGCATTGGCCGTCTTGGGCCAACAACGCCCAACACGGTTAGGCTACTACCCTTTTCCGAGAGGTCTCACCAACGAAAGGAGGGCACGATGGAACGGCTGAAACGCTTCTGGAATGCTTTCAAGGACATTGCCATCATCTTCTCGTTCGCCGTCAACTTCGTCACGGTCGTCTTGCTGCTCTTGATCACTGTGCCAGCCATCCAGGCCGTCTTTGCCCTGAAGACCGGCCTGGTTGAGCCATTGCTGAACGACATGGACGCCGCCTTCGTCGGGCTGGGCGAGGCCACGATTGACACCACGGTTCAGATAGACGAGCACATCCCCATCCAGTTCGACCTGTTGCTTGACCAGCAACTCCCAATAGACTTTCCGTTGCCCATTGAACAGAACACGGTCGTCGTGTTGACCCAACCCGTACCACTCAACCTGCCGGCTCAGTTCAATCTGCCCAGCGGCGGTGGCGTGATCAACGGCAACGTTTCCCTCTCGCTTCCGGTCGGCATGGTTATGCCGATTCGCCTGAGCATGGTCGTGCCGGTTAGCCGGACCATCCCTGTGCGTATGAACATACCGGTCAACCAGACCATCCCTATCCAGATGACAGTGCCGGTGCACATCAGACTCGGAGAGGCGGGGTTGGACCCGGCGGTCGGGGAACTGCGTGCCGTCTTCCACCCGCTGAGGATGCAAATTGAGAGCCTGCCGGACGGAATAGAGTTCCGGTGATTGACCCCTTCGCTATTTCATGCTATAATCCTCTTAATTTTTAAGAGGTGTGTAACACAAAAATGCGCAGTCTCTCCCGACAAGAGTATGTCCTGATGTCCGAACTGGCCTTGCAAGGCCAGAAGATCGTCACGCCTGCTGAGACTGAGGCCATCCTGGGCACCCCCCGCGATAACGTCCACCGCATTCTTTCCCGATTACGCAAGAAGGGATGGTTAGCACGCATCGAGCGAGGTTGTTATCTCGTTGTTCCGATGGAAGGGCAGGCCGGGTGGGCCGAACATGAGTTTGTCTACGCCAGTCAGTTGATTACCCCCTACTATGTCTCGTACCGCTCTGCCCTGGCCTACTGGGGCCTGACCGAGCAAATGCCGCGGGTGGTCTTCATCGCTACCACCAGGCGCAAGCGCAACCTGAAATTCCAGGGTGTCCGCTTCCGGTTCGTCACTATCCTTCGACGCAAGTTCTTTGGCTACATGGAGGTGACGCTTGACGCGGTGCCAGTGCGGATTGCCTCACCGGAGAAGGCAATCGTAGATTGCTTGGATCAGGAGCGACACAGCGGAGGAGTTCCTGAAGTCGCCAAAGGGTTGCTTGAGGCGAGGGGCCAACTGGACATAGCCCAGCTGACTGAGTACGCTCTGCGAATGTGGAGCAACGCGCTGGTTCGCCGCCTGGGATACCTTCTGGATCTACTGGAACTGGGTGATACGTCTACGCTGGCCCAGCACGTTGGCCATTCTGGCCATACCTACCTTTCCCACATATTCCCCAAGCGGGAGTTCGCCCGCAGCCAGAAATGGCGACTCATTGTCAACGTCGAGCCAGCGCAACTTCGCCGCAGCCGGGAGGTGGTCTGATGGATCGCGCACACCTGGTGTTGATCCAGAGACAGCACTGTGATCTCTATGACCTGTGGGCCATGCTACACGAGTTGGAGTTTGAAACAGCCCAAGTCATGCGCCTGCTACCAGAGAAACTGGCGGCCGTGGGCTTGACCTACGACCACGCCATTCTGCTCCGTCAGTTGGTAGAAGCAAGGGCGACCTGGGAGAACGACCTGGGTCCATTGGCGGCCCAACTCCCCGATTTTGGGCAGGTGGCCGACGAGGTGAGATCCTGGCCGAAGGAGTTACCTCCCCGTCCGGAGGAGTTATCTCATGGCAACTGATCCTCCCATCTGCGACTACGAAGGCTCCGCCTACCGCACCGAGTTCTGGGGGCAGGGACGGGAGTACGAGGACGCTGTTGAGCGAGTGGCGCTGCGCCATCTGCTGCCCCCCGCCGGTCGTCGCCTGGTCGAGATCGGCGGGGGTCACGGGCGGCTTGCTTCCCTCTACGGCGGCTACGACGAGGTGGTGCTTTTCGACTACGCGCTCTCGCAACTGCGGCAGGCCCAGGAACTGTGGGGGGAGGCGGGTCCCGGCGGCCAGCCTCGCTATATCTACGTCGCCGGAGACTTTTACAACCTGCCCTTTGCTCCTGGCCTGTTCGACACGGTGACGATAGTGCGCACTCTCCATCACGCTGCCGACGCGCCAGCGGTGCTGCGCGGCGTGGCTCAGATCCTTGCCCCTGGTGGCACGTTCGTGTTGGAGTTCGCCAACAAGCACAACCTGAAAGCGATCCTGCGCTATTTGGTGCGGCGACAGGATTGGTCCCCCTTCGACCGGGAGCCGGTGGAGTTCGTGAAACTGAACTTCGACTTCCATCCGGCCTGGATGCGAGAGCGGCTGACCGAGGTCGGGCTGCCGGTGCGAACGCAGCGCACCGTCTCCCATTTCCGCCTCCCCCTGCTCAAGCAGGTAGTGCCTACAGGGTTGCTCGTATCGCTTGACCGGCTGTTGCAACCAACGGGCGCACTGTGGCAACTGACGCCCAGCGTCTTCGTGCGCTGCCAGGCCCGCGCCGATAAACCCGCCGCGCCGTCGGGCGCTTTCTTCCGTTGCACTGTCTGTGGTTCGACAGAGCTCACCACAGGTGATTCGACCAACCTGGTGGACGAGCGGGAGACACTGTCTTGCACCGATTGCGGTGCGCGCTTCCCGATGTGTGGCGGCATCTATGACTTCAAAACACCGCTTACTGGAGGTACGAAATGAGCAACGCGGTTCGACGAGCGTTGTTTGCCGACCTGGTCTTTAACGAAAAAGAGCGGCCGGTTAAGGAGGTCTACATCGGTGGGGTGCCCCACTACGCCATCCCGGACGAGGGCTTTCTGCGCCACGTCGAGGCCGGATGCGTGGACCGCCAGGTCGTAGCATTGCTGCAAGAGCGCATCCTGGCGATGCGCGATCTCATCACCGAGGGGGTGGTCCACATGCTCGGCCAGGAGGACCTGTTCACGCGACCCTCCATTGAGCACGCCATTGAGAACATGGACAGCATCCTTGAGCCAGGCAACGTGGACGTAGATGAACTGCGCACTGCATTGTGGATGCTGAAATTCCGCGTCATTGTGAACGTGCACGGTGACGTGGTGCAATTGGATGCCCCCGGTCTGGAGGGTGAGGAATACGAGTAATCTGCACTTGTGCGGCTTGCAGAGTTGGTGTATACTGACCTCGTTCTGACCCTGACCATCGAACTGACTATCAAACTTTGAGGAGGGCGAAACTAATGAAGGTCTCCTGCCTGCAGGAAAACTTGGCCAAAGGCCTCAGCATCGTAGGGCGGGTGGTCTCGCCTCGCTCCACGCTGCCTGTGCTTGGCAATATACTCCTGGCGACCGATGCCGGGCGGCTCAAACTCTCCGCCACCAACCTGGAAGTAGGTATCAACTGCTGGATCGGAGCCAGGGTGGGGGAGGATGGGGCGACCACCGTTCCGGCTCGCACTTTCATTGACCTGGTCAATGCGCTGCCACCGGAGCAGGTGGACATGGAACTGGTCGTGCGCACGCAGACACTTAACCTGCGCGCCGGCCGCAGCGAGGCGAACGTCAAGGGCATTGACGCGCAGGAGTTCCCCCTCGTGCCGATGCCCGAGGGTGAAGGGGGCATTCCCATTGAGCCCGACGTGCTGCGCACGGCGATTGAGCAGGTTGCCCTCGCTGCCGCCACCGATGAGAGCCGTCCGATCCTCACCGGCGTGCTGGCCAAGTTCGAGAACACGCACCTCACACTGGCCGCTGCCGACGGGTTCCGCCTCTCGGTGCGTACCATCCCGTTGTCCCAGCCTGTCCCCGACCCCTTCAGCATCATCATCCCTGCTCGTGCTTTGGTCGAACTGGGGCGCATCAGCGGTGAGCAGAAGGAGCCTGTCGTGATCACCGTCACCCCTACCCGCAACCAGGTGCTCTTCCAACTCACCGACATCGTGCTCGTGTCGCAATTGATCGACGGCAAGTTCCCTGACTACCGGCAGATCATCCCGCGCGATCACACGACGCACACGATTGTGGATACGGCGGTGTTCCTGAAAGCGTGTAAGACGGCGCTCATCTTTGCCCGCGACGCAGCCCACATCACTCGCTTGCACATCAAGCCCAGCTCAGAATTGGCCCCGGGCCACATGATCGTTTCGGCCACCTCGGCCGAGACTGGCGACGACGTGAGCGAACTGGATGCCAGCATCAAGGGTGAGGAGATTGAGGTCGCTTTCAACATCAAGTATCTGATTGACGTGCTCTCAGTGGTCAGCACTCCTCAGATCGCGTTGGATACGACCACGTCCTCCAGCCCCGGCGTCATCCGACCCCTGGGCGATGTGGATTTCACCCACGTGATCATGCCGATGCACCTGGGACGGTGACTCCCGTTAGTTGAAACGCGGAACGCCCTCAGAGTTGCGCGCCGGCGGTGTTTTCCTTGCGTTTTGCACAACACGCGTCACGCAATACACACTACGTTCATGATGCACTGGCAGTATACCCCCTATATGGTCCCTCTGGGCATAGCGGCGGCCGTATCGGTCTTGACGATCGGCGCGGTCTGGCAGGTTGGGATAGACGAGGCCTAAAACGGAGGCTCCTATGCTGACCCACGTCCGCCAGGTTATGCTGTTTCTGATATGGCATCACCCCGGCGAAATCGTGGCCGGCGCCGCCCTGCTCAGTGTGGCTGGGATCGTCGGCGGCGCGGGCACGTTGGTCCTGGTCGGACGACGCCAGGAGGCACGCGTGCTTACAGTGGGGGGGCTGCCACTGACGCTGGCCTTCTCGCTATTCTGCCTGGCAGACTGGGCCTTGCTGTGGGCACTGCCGCGTCTGCGCCTCTCCTTTTCCCCCAACATTGAGCCGCCGCTGATCACCAGTCTCTTCGTGCGTCTGCTCGTCTTCTGGGGGTTGATGGGGGCGGCGCTGCTGGCCCGCTGGCGGGCACACCGTCGGGGCGTGGAGGTGCGGCCCCGCTCCGCAGTCATCCTGTTTCTGCTCGTCAACCTGGGCTTCAGCGCCGTGCAGGTGGATGCCTACGTCGTCGAACCCCTGCTGGTGGAAACGACGCGACTCTCGTTCGCCTTCGACGACCTGGACGCGGGTGCGCCGCCGGTACACATTGTCCACATCACCGACACCCACATTGAGCGCAGCAGTTTCCGGGAGGAAGCGGCCGTCAGGAAAGTCAACGCGCTCCACCCTGACATCATTATCCTCACTGGCGATTATCTGAACCTCTCGTACCTCTCCGACCCCACGTCCGCCGCCCACTTCCGCCAGTTTGCCGCGCAACTCGAAGCGGGCTACGGCATCTACGGTGTGCGCGGGTCGGTGGAGCCCACGCTGGAGTCCATGGCCCGGCTGGTGGAGGGGACAGACATCGTGTGGCTAGAACAAGAAACAGTGACCGTGGACGTGCGTGGGCAGCCGGTGACGCTGATAGGGGTGGCATGCAGCCACCAGCAAGAACTGGACGTGTCACGGCTGGCCCAGGCGATGGACGGCGTCTCTGCCGACGCCTTCACGCTGTTGCTCTACCACTCGCCCGACCTGATACGCGAGGCAGCCGAGCATCAGATAGACCTCTACCTGGGCGGGCACACCCACGGCGGTCAACTCCGCCTGCCGTTTTACGGCGCTATCATCACCAATTCAATCTACGGCAGGCGGTACGCCGCCGGCCTGTTCGAGGAGAGCGGCACCACGATGTACATCAGCCGCGGGCTGGGGTTCGGGAGCGGCGGAATGCCCCGCGCGCGGTTCCTGTGCCGGCCGGAGATTGTGAGTCTCGAACTCAGTGGATCAGAGTAGCTTGACAATGTCACATTAGGCTCGGAGGTGGTCTGCGACCCCCGACTTGGGCCAACCATCAACGTGTGAGAGCCAAGAACGCGGGTCACAGACCCGCTTGGAGCCTTAATGAGTGATGTCTTATGTTAATGTGACATTGTCGAAGTAGGAAGCCCACTTCTTCGTGATGCGCCGGTGGAAAGGATAATTGCCAGGGATCACTTACCCGGCTTCGCTCTCGAAAAGCCCTTCTTCTATAGCAAACTCATCCACCGGCTTGGTCAGGAGGGCTCGCGCATCAATGACAGGTAGAGGTGGCAGCCGTAGGCGCATGCGATCTGTCAAATTGTGAAGCGTTTCACGCATATAGGGCCACAGCAGCAGGATAGCATCCGCTACCTTGAACCGCTCAATGACTTCCGGCTTTAGAGTGGTTGCGTCAACAATCGCCTCAAAGTTCCCCTCAATGCTCAGGCCTATCGAACACTCCGGTGCATCACCATGAGGTAGTTCAGCTTCGAGTCGGAGCCAGAGGCTAAACTCTGGTGATGTAGGCGGTTCTTCCCCCTTGATGAGCAGAATGCTCAGAGTTGGGGGTTCCTCACCCTCTTGCTCCGGAACATGTCGCTCCGTACTGACATGGAACAAGCGGATATCCGTCAATTGAAAGGGGAAAGTAGAGGTTGCTACTCCTTTGGCAGTGTCAGTACAGTGTTGGGGCATCGCTGTGGCCTCTACTTCTTCACTCATCATTGATATTGGCATCTCCCTTACCCTATGCCACCACGCGGGAGGGCTGGACAGTAATGTCTCGCCGCCATTCGGGCATAGACTCCTGGTCCAATTGCTTTGTCCCACTGGTGCTCAAAGATCGGCGTATCTCCTCGAACGCGCTACGCTGAAACGGCTTGATCGCCTTTGCTGACCTGGAACGGACTACGCTGACTCTTGACCGCGCACTCCACCGCGCCATACCCTCGGCGAGCAGCATCATGACCAACTGGTTGAGACTGGTCTTCTCTTGTTTCGCGCGCTTGACGAGTTGCTGGTGCAGTGACGTAGGCAGCCGCACAACAAATTTGCCGCTGTATTCTTCCACCTCAACCGGTGCCGGTTCAGGTATGTAATCACCATCTTCCAGCGAGATTTCCAGCCATCCCCTCTTGGCTTCATCGATCATGCTCCAGAGTCCCTCGAGGGTGTCAGTGCAGGTCATGCACCCGGGCAGTTCCGGTATCAACGCGGTATAACCGCTTCCATTGGGTTCAGGGTAGATCTCGACCCGATAGGGCAGGCTCATATAGTACTCAATGCTTTTCTCAGTCATCGAACTCTCCCTGTGCAATCAACTCGTTGATCCGCGATATGGCTTTCTTAACGTAGATTTCCTTGAGGGGGCGAGCAAACGGGATAACAAAAGGCTGACAGCCCCCGCGCTTGACGAAGAAATGGCTACTCTTGGTGGTCCTCAGCGTAAACCCAAAGGACTTGAGCAAGGTCTGAAGATCCTTGAATCTGACATTTTTGGGGTTCCGCTCAATCTTTCGCTTCAGCTTCCAGTCGGGAGAAGTCATCGCTTGCAAGGCCCTTATATGTCTAACATAGTACCATATATAGTACTATTTGTCAATGGTTTTGTGTTGCATTTTGGTTATGACATTGCAAAACTCTGTACTCTAAGTGCAGAACATAAGCATTGGTAGATGCCTTTACCTCCTGTGTGGGGAATCATGGTTCCATCAGCCTCTCCACCGCCGCCGTAATCTCCGCCCGATCAGGCATCCCAACCTGCTTCAACACCACCTCGCCCGCACCGTCCAGCAGCACGAAAGTGGGCACGCCGCGCACGCCATAGCGCATCGCCAGTATCCCGCCCACGTCGTCCATCACGCTCGGCTCCATTCTCGCGCCAGAAACGCTTCACCAGACACTCCTCAGATTGTGGCTTCGATCACCCGCACGATGCCCAGTGCATACTCCTCCACCTGCTGTACCTTGAACCCAGCCTCCATCACGGTTCGGGCCGTCTCCCGGTTCAGGTGACACTCACGGCTCCAGGTGTGCCACAGCGGATGGAAAGCGTCCGTCAGCCAGGCACCCAGGCCACTGCCACGGGTGTGCTCCAGCAGCACCAGTCGCCCACCAGACCGCAAAACACGCCGCACTTCGGTCAGCCCTCGCGCCGGGTCGGCGACGGAGCAGAATAACAACGACGCCGTCACCACGTCGAAACTACCGTTGGCGAAAGGGAGACGCTGGGCGTCAGCCTGGGCCAGTGCCACAGGCGCCCGCGTGCGGCGGCAGGCTGCCCGCGCCAGCATCACACCGCTGGCATCGCAGGCCACCAGGCGAGCCCCCAGCCCGTAGAGCGGCAGGTTGACACCCGTGCCGGCCCCCAGTTCCAGCACATCCCCGCAGAGCGGAGGAAACGTCCGCCGCCGCAGTCGCCGAAAGATCATCCATTCCAGCGGCAGCATCCCCAGGTCATAGCCGGAAGCCAATCCGTCGAAGACACTCATCACTCCAGGGGCCTATGGGAACCCCTTCTCATTGCCTCTCAATGCCCATCAACGACCGCAACACTGCCAGATTCTCCCTGTCCTCGTGCAGGTCGTCGCTCTTGGGTGTCTCCAGCAGGCCCGGCAGCCCTGCCAGACGAGGATCATTCAACGCGTGGCGAAACCCCTCCAGGCCGATGTACCCCTTGCCGATGTGCGCGTGCCGGTCTTTCCGGCTTCCCAGGTCTCCCTTGCTATCGTTGAGGTGGACCGCCTTGAGCCGCTCCAGGCCGATGACCTGGTCAAAGGCCACCATCGTCGCACCGTACCCCTCCGGCGTGCGCAGTTCGTAACCCGCCGCGAAGACGTGGCAGGTGTCCAGGCAAATCCCCAGCCGCTCCCCCTGCACCGTGTTCTCCAGGAGCCATGCCAGGTGCTCAAAGCGGTAACCCAGATTGGTGCCTTGCCCGGCAGTGGTCTCCAGAAGAATCCGAGTGCGGAGGCCTGGCCTGGCGGTGTGAACCTCCCCCAGCGCCTGCGCCACTCGCGCCAGCCCTGCTTCTTCTCCCGCGCCCACGTGCGAGCCCGGATGGAGCACCAGCCATGGTACGCCAAGCGCCTCGCAGCGCTCCAATTCGATGATCAGCATATCGCGGGATTTCGTCCACAGCGCTTCGTCGGCCGTGCCCAGGTTGAGCAGATAGGAGGTGTGGGCCACCACCGGGTGGATGCCGGTCTCCTCCGCCTTCGCTTTGAAGAGGGCGATGCTTCCCTCGGTCAGCGGCTTCACCGCCCAAGAGCGGTTAGACTTGACGAAGATCTGCACCGCCTCGCAGCCCGCCGACTGGGCACGGTCGAAGGCCCTGTGTAGCCCGCCGCTGATCGATTCGTGCGCCCCTAGTCGCATCATCCTGCTAACTCGTCGTGCACCAACCGCCCGCCTACCATCGTCGCCATCACCCGCGCCTCTGCAATCGCCACGGAAGCGCAGGTGAACACATCCCGATCGAGGACGATCAGGTCGGCCAGTTTGCCAGGGGTCAGCGAGCCCAGCCGATCCTCCAGGCCAACTGCGTAGGCCGCGCCCAGCGTGTATGCGTGTACCGCCTCCTCTACTGTCAGCCGCTGCTGGGGATACCAGCCCTCCGGGCCAGGGGAGCCATCAGTGCGGCTCCGCGTCACGGCGGCGTGGATACCGACAAAGGGATTGAGGTCTTCCACAGGACCGTCGGAGCCGAAGGCCAGCACCGCGCCAGCCTCCAGCAGGCTGCGCCAGGCATAGGCGGTGGCGCAGCGCTTGCCCCAGTACCGGTCGGCCATCTCGTAGTCCTGTGTGGCGTGGATCGGCTGCATTGAAGCCACGACGCCGAGCGTTGCCAGGCGGGTCACGTCGTCGGGATGAAGCAGTTGCACGTGCTCAATGCGGTGCCGCAGGCCGTGGTCCCCGCCATCCACACTGGCCAACACATCCAGCACCAGCCGGTTGGCCCGGTCGCCGATGGCGTGCACAGCCAGCGGGAGGCCCCCCGACATCGCCTTGCGGGCCAGTGCACGCAGCGCATCTTCGTCCGTCGTCAGGACACCCACGTTCTCCGGTTCCCCCTCGTAGGGGGCCAACATCGCCGCTGTGCGCGGCCCTAGCGCTCCATCGGCGAAAACCTTGATCCCCCCAACCAGCAGCCAGTTGTTGCCCAGCCCCACCCGCAGGCCGACTTCCAGCACGCAGTCGAGCGCGTCGGCGGGAAGATACTTGACTACCCGCAAGCCGAGTTCAGACCGGGCGTGCAATCGCTGATAGGCGGCGAAGGCCTGGGCTCCATCCATGTCATGGATGGTCGTCAGCCCCACGCGCCACGCGCTCGGGAGCGTTTCACGCAGCGCAGCGTCGGTCTCCTCCGGCCCAGGCAGCGGAACGAGGTCAGCGACCAAACTCATCGCGCTGTCCTCGAAGAGTATCCCGTCCGGTTGCCCGTCCACGCCGCGCCCGATACACCCACCGGGCGGGTCAGGCGTGTCCCCGGTGATGCCAGCCAGACGGAGCGCGAGCGAGTTCGCCACCAACGCATGGCCGCTTTTGGCCGTGAGCATGACGGGGTGTGACGGCGCGACGGTGTCCAGGTCGCTGGCCTTAGGAAAGCAGCGGTCAGGCCATCGTTCCTGGTCCCATCCCCGCCCGCGGACCCACTCCCCCGGCCCCGTCTCCCGCGCCCGTCCCGCCACCAGCGCCAGCATCTCGTCCAGCGTTGCCGCCCTGGCCAGATCCAACCCACGTAGGCCCAGGGCATACGAGGTGAAGTGGATGTGGCTGTCGGCCAGGCCGGGGAGAACACAGCGGCCGCCCATGTCGAGCACCTCACCGCCGGGGGCCAGGAGATCGCGCAGGTCGTCCCCCACAGCCAGGATGCGCTCCCCGACAATGGCCAACGCCGAGGCCCGAGGGCAGCCGGCGTCCATCGTGTACACCCGTCCGTTGACCAGCAGTTGATCGGCCAGCATTCTTCCCCCTTATTGAGTGCTCACTCAATAAGCACGTCGTCTAGGCCCTCCTCCGGCTGAGGATGACTCATGTGTAGCCCTTCCAGCGTCTCCACCAGGACAGTAGCCACCACCAGGTTGCGGTACCACTTGCGGTTGGCCGGGACGATATACCAGGGTGCCCATTCGGTGCTGGTCTTGCTGAGGACGTCCTCGTAAGCCTGCATGTATTCCGGCCACAGCCTGCGCTCTTTCAGGTCGCCCAGGCTGAACTTCCAGCGCTTGTGCGGCTCGTCCAGCCGGGCCTGAAAACGCTGCTTCTGCTCCTCCAGGTCTATGTGCAGGTAGAACTTCAGGATCGTCGTGCCCTCGTCGGCCAGCGTCCGCTCGAAGTCGTTGATATGGGCGTATCGCTGGCCCCATACTTCCGGTGGCACCAGGCTATGCACCCGAACCACCAAAACGTCCTCATAGTGGCTGCGATTAAAGATGACGATCTCGCCCCTGCCCGGTACCTGCTTGTGGACCCGCCACAGGTAGTCGTGGTCCAGTTCTTCCGGCGTGGGCACTTTGAAGCCCGCCACCTTCACGCCCTGGGGATTTACGCCCTCAAAGACGTGGCGAATAGTGCCATCCTTGCCGCCGGTGTCCATTGCCTGCAGCACTACGAGCACCTTGTGTTTGTGTTCCGCGTAAAGCAACTCCTGCAGTGCCTCCAACCGCTTGTTGAGCGCCAGCAGCGCCTCTCGTGCTTCCCGTTTGCTCCCGCCGAACGCGCTTTTGTCACTTGGATCCCACTGGCTTAGATCTATCGGGCTGCCCGGTTTCACGCGATATCGTTCCATTGTGCCTCCTGGAGAGTACTAATGAGAGCGCCATTCTTCCAGAGACTGAGCAGAAACACGGAACGGCTTATCACCGATGCGATAGTCAATCCCAGAATGCTCATAAGCACTGTATAGCAGACAGCGAAGTCAGGCAAAAGCAACGTGACACCGATGGCGACGAAGAGAAACACGCCGTAGTATCTGCCCACCGGGTCGTAAAGGGGCCGCTCAAGCCTCGATGTCAGGACAAACTGTAAGAACATTGAGCCGATGAGGAGTAACGTCCAGAAAGGGTATATTCCCTGCATCACGAAAGCCGAAAACGCCGTCAGGACCAGAACAAAGTCGGCTGTGGCATCAAAGTACGCCCCAAAGGTCGAGCATACGCCCAGCCTCCTTGCCAGGTGACCGTCGAGGAGATCCGTGCCGCACGTGAAGAGAAAGAGACAGAGCGTCCACGTTCCCAGATTGTACCTCAACGTGTACAGAAGCAAGGGGGCGGCGGCAACCCGGAGGGCAGTGACCGCAGAGGGGACAAAAGCCCAGCGACGGTTGCCAGCACGGATCTCGTCCATGTCCTCTTACTCCCCAGGCAGAGGGATTTCCTTTGCGGCCTGGGTCGCTATCTCCACCGCGAGCACTTGATTCTGATCACTATCGACGTAATTGTCATCGTCGTTGGGTCGCATCCGGTACAAAAGCAAACCATTGACTAGGTCTCCGTTCGCTTCTCGAACGAGGCTTTCCATGATGGAGGTCGAACGCTCGCCCGCTCCCATAGCCGTGATGATGGTGACAGTGCGCTGCCCTCCGAGATCTCCGAGTCGGCTCAAGTAACGTCGGATGGGTCGATTTGGTGTGAACCAGTAGGTGGGGCCTCCGAGGACCAGAAGGTCGTAGCCGGAAAGGTCGGTGGGAGCCTGGGGGCTTGCCGTGGTGATCTCCACCCGCCAGCCGTTGGAGACCAGACCCTCCGCGAAGCCGGAGGTTACCCGATCGTGAAAATCGCTTTGCCCAGGGTGGTAAACCACGAGGGCCGTGCCCGCATCTCCTTCAGGGTTGCGGATCTCGATCGCGCTTACGACTTCTTTGTTAAGCCAGAGATACGACAAGGCACATGCTGCAACAATAATTGCGAGAACAATAATCAACACCATTGTTGACCTCCTTTTTGAAATCATCTTCTGTCTTCTCCTCTCAGAATTCGATTGACCGTCAGCAACAGTGGAGTCAATTCGCTTTCCCTGGCGGCACTGCGCGGGCCCAGTTCACTCATGAGTCAGATATCTCAGATGCGCCTATCTTATCACATCTCGTCCATCCCCGCAATGCTATCACACCAAACCACGCCACGTCAACGAACTACCGATCCGACCGGCGCACTTTCCAGACCACGATCCCATAGAGCAGCAGGGCAACCCCCAACACACTGCCCAGATTCACCAGGACTTGCCCCCACGGCACGTTTTCCAGGAAAACGAATTGGATGATCTCCGCCAGGGCTACGGAGGGTACCCAGGGAAGCATGGCTTGAACAACCGCGGGAATGTCCATGCCCAACATGTTGACAAATAGCGCGCCGATGAAAACCACCAGAAGCAGCATGGTCAAACCAACCACGTCTTGCTGGCGCTCGAAGAAGCTACCCAGCACCAGACCCACCCCCACGCCAAACACACCAATACCGAGCACGAACAGCAGCACCACCTCCCAGTGGACCACCCCGGCCCAGTTGATGGCGAACACCACACCGGCACTCACTAGGACGTAGAATAGCCCTGCCAAAGCCTTCCCCACCACCACCTGGCTGATGCTGGCCGGAGAGACCAGCAGTGCCTCCATGGTCTTGGTCTGTTTTTCCTCGAAAAGCAACGTCGGCACCAGTTGAATGCCCATCATGAGGATGACGGTCACCGGCGTTATTGTGACCATGAGCAGCCACAGCCCTGAATCAGAGGGGGGATACACAATGTTCCCCTCAACGTTGATACGCACCGGCTGACCCATCAGCTCCTCGATCTGCTCTTCAAAATCGGCTTTCAACTGGGATGCCTTCATGCGATTGGCCCAGGCCACGTAACCGTCAAGTTCGGGTTGTCCGCCAGCTTCCAGCACCTGGTCGAAATCATCCGGCACCGCCAGACCAAACTCCACGCCCAGGCCAAACCCCGTACTCCCGATAACCTGCTCCACTTCTGTAAGTGATCTTACTCGCCGCACCTGGTACTGATCGCTGTTCTCCAGTTCGGCGACCAGGCGCGACTCCCCAGGGTCGTACACCAGCACCGGGGTTTCCGGCGGCACCAACATCAACTCCATCACCTTGGGCATCAACAGCATAAATCCCATACCCAGGATCAGGGATATGATGAGCTTATTCCTGAGTGAATCAACAATGTCCTTCGACGCGATGGTCCACACGATATACAAACCGTCAGTCAATTTCTTTTTGGTTGTACTCATTTTTCCTACCTCCGAGAAGAGGATGGGAGTATGGAGTAGGGATTAAAGGAAAACCTTGCACTGTCCACTCCCTACTTCCTACTCCCTACTTCCTACTCCTCAAGTCACCGATCCGCCCGGCGCACCTTCCAGGTCACCGCCGCGAAGACCAGAACGATGCCCCCTAGCGCGACAGCCAGATTGGTCAAGAGCTGATCCAACGGCGCGCTGCTCGATAACGAGAACTGGAATATTCTCACCAGCGCTGAGGTCGGGAGCCACGAGAATACCGCCTTCAGGCCCGGCGCCAGATTAGGCTCCTGGGAAAAGAACGCTGGAATTATCAGGACGAACATGACGGGTAGCATCCAAATGACCATGTGCTGTTGGGATCGGATAAGGCTGCCCATCGCCAGCGCCAACCCAATGGAAAACATCGCGCAGCCCAGGAACGCCAGGAGCGCCAGTCCCCAATTGGTGACGTAAGCCCAGTTGAGGGCAAAAAACAAACCGCCACCCAGCAGGGCGTAAAACAACCCGGCCAGGGCTTTGCCCAACACCACCTGACCGGCGCTGGCCGGAGAGACCAACAGAGCATCCAGGGTCTTGGTGCGTTTTTCTTCCAGCATCAGGGCGGGCACCAGGGTGATGACCACGAATAAGGTTGAAAGAGAATGTGAAAGTGCACACCAGAAGTTTCCACGTCGGGCGAGGGGATGACGATGTTCTCCCCGATCTCGACCCGCACTGGCTGGCCAAGCAGTTCGCTGAACTTTGCGCTGTATAACGCTTCCAGTTCAGCCACCTTTCCGCGCCATACCCACAAGATGTAACCGGTGAGGGTGGCTTCACCGCCCGAAGCCAGGGTCTGCTCGAAATCAGCTGGCACGACGAGGCCCCAATGTTCATAGCGCATATTTCTTTTCATTTGTCCTGGCGATGAGACCTCTATATGGCGGATCTCATAGCCATCCGATAACTCGATCGATCCCTCAAACAGGCCAGAATCGACCTCATCATAGACGACTACTTCTATACTCTTATCCCAGGGCCGGGCTGTTGAAACCCAGTAAAAGAACACCACCATGCCCATCATCAGGATGATATTGGTGCGCGTGTTCTTGTTCTTCAGGGCCTCCATGATGTCCTTCGAACCGATCGCCCAGGCCATGTACAGGCTATTCGTCAATTTCTCTATTAGCGTTTTCATGATTCGTTATCTCCTCGTCCGAGATACCTTCCGGTAAGTTTGACAAAAACGGGCATCGTTTCAAATCGCCGAAATAGCAACTTTACACTTTTTGGGCGGAGTGCAGGCCCAAGTGAACATAAGCAGCCATTTTACCCCTCTGGAAGCCACTTTTTGGCCGTTTTGCGCTCCGTTTGAGGCATAATCGCTGGAAAAGTGTAAAGCGATCTCCGATCATTTCCAAGCCGGATGAAACGATGCCCAAAAACGTCTTCCAATGTTGTTTTCTCGCCTTCGCCGTGCTCTGCCTTCAGCCGTTCGGGCGTATCCAGGGCGACGATGCGCCCCTGGTCAATGATGGCCACCCGGTCGCTGAGCTGGTCGGCCTCTTCCATGTAGTGGGTGGTCAAGAAGACCGTCATACCCTGATCGGCGAGTTCCCGAACGATAGAGCGGACATCGCGGGCCACATTGGGGTCCAGGCCACGGGTGGGTTCGTCGAGAAAGAGCACCTTGGGTTTGTGGAGTAGCGCCCTTGCGATCACCAGGCGCTGCCTCATGCCGTTGGAGTAGGTCTTTACCTTGTCCCGCGCCCGATCAGTCAGGCCCACCTGTGCCAACACTTCTTCCACGCGCGCTTTCTTGATTCTATACAACCGGGCGTAAAAGCGCAAGTTGTCGCGGCCCGACGACCGCTCATAGATGTTCTGGCTGTCGAACACCACCCCGATCTGCGGCTTCAATTGCTCCCGTTCTTCGACCACGTCACAACCCATCACCTGCGCTTCGCCGGACGTGGGCCGCAGTTGGCCGGTGAGCATCTTGATGGTGGTGGTCTTGCCTGCCCCATTGGGACCCAGGAAGCCAAAGATCTCTCCTGGTTCTACGGAAAAACTGATCCCATCCACCGCACGCAGGCCGTCATAGTCGCGGGTCAGATTATGAACCTCGATTGCCTTTGTCGTTTTCCTTCCTCCATTTTGGTCGTTCTGGTAAGACTTGGGCCCACGCTTGGAGCGCCATATCATCACCAGGACAAACACCGCCGACGCCAGCGCGATAGCAATGATCGGGATGAGCCAGCCTGAGAGCGCTGAACCTCTGGTTTCCGCCGCGAGTGGGGTCATCGCTTCCACAGCGGGCAGAAAGAGTTGCTCGTAGAGCGTTTCGTGCTCATCCGACGTAGAGACCAGATACACAAAGTAGGCTCTTTCGCTATCTGCGGTCAGCGCCAGGTCGGCCGGATAGCCCCCCGGCCTTTCAAATGTGTAGAAATCCCAGGTAAAGTTGCCAACCTCAGTGCGAGCAATGCTTTCCATTTCAGGGTCCACGCCCAACTGCCTGGCCAACTCGGCGAACATCTCATCGGCAGTGCGTGGCTCGGACGCGATGACAAAGTAGGTCGGGTCAAGTGCTGAGCTACGACGGTCGAGAACCGCTGGCGAGATTTCCGTCCAGCCTGTAGGCACCAGGCCGCTGAAACCCCGCTCTTCGTCAGAGAAAGGCTCCAACACGACTTCTGGGGCTTCACCCGGCACGTCGAAAACCACACCCGGCATCTCGACTACACAACTACCGTCCGGCGCCCGAGTAGGATCGTCGAAGAAGATCCCGGCGATACTCCGGGCGCATTCGTCGGCAATGATAAAGTGGCCGACGCCGGGGAATTCGAAAAAGTAGGAATGGCTCAGGTGCTCGGCGACCAGTTGGCCGTACTCCGGCGGCGTGACCGGGTCGAATTCGCCCCCCAGTATCAGCGTGGGGATGTCCCTGACCAACGGCTCCTTGACCCACGCGCCGGCCTCCTGGACCGGCCAGTTCCCGCAGATGCCAAAGCTACCGTACTCGACGATGGCTTCTGGGTCGGAAGTGCCTACCAGTTGCCTGGGCAGTGTCGCTCTGACGGTCAGCAAGTCCTCTGGCGTCCGGCCGATCAGGTCCTCGGTGCAGAGCACGGAAAACGTCATCCCCCGGCTAGTGGCGTCAAGGAGCGCCAGTCTGATGCTGCTCAGTTGCGTTATTAGCTCATAATCTCCGTTATACACGTCGTAGATCGCCTGCGGCAGTGAAGGGATGAGCGGCGTTTGGTAGAGGATACCCACCAGATTACCAAACACTGCATCGCCGGTCAGCAAACCATCGTAGATTTGCCCGTCGAGGGGGCTTGTGACGGTGATGGGAATCGGATCAGCGTTCAACTGGTCGATGACCTCGAATAGCACCCCCTGCAAGTCCGGATAGGCGCTGTTGCAAACCTCGTCAGTCGCGCACGTATCAAGCAGATGCATGATGGCTTTGGCGATGGTCGTGGATCCCTCCACAAAGAGGCTTTTCTCCAGTGGCAGTACCGAGGTGAGAACCACGCTGCGGATCCCTTCCGGATAGTCGCGCATGGTGGCCTGCGCCAGCAGCGAACCATACGACCCGCCGTACAGGTTGACCTGGTCGTAGCCCAACGCGATGCGGATACCGTTCACGTCGGCGCCGTTCTGGACGGTGTTGTAGGCCGGCAGGTTGTGCCTCTCGCTCACCAGCCGGTCACGGCAGGCCATCACGGCATCGAACTGCGTTTGGAGAGCGACGTCAGGGTCTGGCTCGTCCAGAAGGTCGAACAAGACCTGCACAAATTCCGGGCACTCCAGCGCCGGTTCGGAGAGGCCGGCGCCGCGCTGGTCGAAGACGATCAGATCGCGATTGGGGTGGATGGGGGCAAAGACTTGCGCCAGGAGTAGCGCGTTCTCCATGGTCTTCTCGCCGGGGCCACCGGAGAGCACCATCACCGGGTCGGCCTGGTGCTCATCGCTCTGGTCCTTAGAAGACGGCGACGGCCAGCCGGATGGTAGGGCCGTTGGGATCGCTGTGATCTTCCGGCACGACGACGAATCCGCATTCGACCGTCTGGCCTTCGGGCATGTCGAAGGAACAGGGCGCTTCCTCAAACGTGGATACTGGTTCCGGCGTCGGTTCGAGCGTTGCAGTTGGTTCCGGCGTCGGTTCGACTGTGGCCGTTGGTTCCGGTGCCACCTCAGTTGGCGTTGGTGATGCGGCTGGCTGACCACAACCGGTAAGCAGCAAAGTGAGTGCCATAGCGCTGAGAAGCAGTTTCTTTTTCATCGCTTTTTCCTTCTTATTCTCGTTGATGACAGTCGGTTTGTAGCTGAAGCCGCGCCCGACGACCTCCCGCGGGACAGCCAGCTCGGTCCGCTCCGGCACGACAGCGACCACACCTCTTCTGCTCAGCCCAACCCTTTCGCGTGCGCGTAGCGCGCAGCACCCAGGCAGAGGAGATAGGTCGCCAGCGTGGCAAAGCCGCAGGCCGGTTCCACGATAAAGGCGTAGCCAATCAGGCCCATTTGTCCCAGGTAAAAGAGAGCCAGGTAGGGTCCCAGCAGCCGGGTCTTGCGGAAATCCAGCTTCAGGATGTAGTCGAGCAACAACTCGACGATGCAGTGCAAGACCAGGGGCAAAGGAAGCACGACGAACCACCACTCGCGGTTTGCCAGGAGGTTCAGGATCACGGCTGCCCCGAGAGGCACGGCCATGCCGACCATGACCAGCCCGGCGACCCGTTCGAATCGTTTCCACCCTTTGGGGCGGGTCAGAAAGATGGCCGTCATCAACAGGTTGAACAGGTTGGCGGTGACGACCACAGCCAGGTCTATGGTTTCGAATGGCAGAACAGCGAGAGGCCAGCCATATTCTGCGGCAATGCTGAGCAAGATCTCGAACCGGATGGCTCCCTCGCCGCTTGCAGAGTTGGTCATGATAACTGCCCCCTGCCCCGTCTCAGGGTGCACCCAGAGGATGCAGGTGGAGCCCCAGGTGCCGCCTGTGTGCGTGAATCGAAATTCCTGACCCTCACCGGCCAGGTCGAATCCCAGGCCATACGAATCACTGGAAGATGATTCATGGACCTCGATCTGAGAGGTGAGCATCTCGTCGGCCATCTCCTGCGAGAGCAGCAGATCCGATTCCCTAGCACGGGCGCGCATGATCTCGATGGCAAACCGAGCCAGATCCGAGGGCGTCGTCCACAGACCACCAGATGCCAGGATTGGGAAGTGGTGCCGTCTTCCCTCGAATGGCTGGCCGTTTACATAGTGTTCCGTGGTTGCCCTGTCCCTGAGTTCCTCCGGGAACGGCTGCTCGAAGGTGCTGGACGTCATGCCCACAGGCCCAAGGACTGTCTCTTGCATGAGTTCAGAAAACGGCTGGTGCGTGACATCAGTCATCAGCAATTGCACAACGCCGTAGCCAAAGTTCGAGTATTGATAGGCAGTGCCCGGAACCCGCGTCACGCGGGTGGGGCTCCCATCATCGGCGGGCGGCTGTGCTTCCAGCAACTGCGGGATGGTAATGGTGGGGGTTTCTTCTGCTGATGCCGCCCACCAGTCGAACTCGGGATCGCTGCTCGAACGCATGGGGAAACCATCCGTCAGGCCGGCGCTGTGGCTCAGCAACCGCCGCAGCGTCACCTTTTCTTCTGCGGTATATTCATTCTCAGGCACCTGCCAGGAAACGAGCTTATCATTGACATCTTGATCCAGGTCAAGAAGGCCCCGCTCGACCAGCGCCAAAGCCGCCGCCGCAGACACCGGCTTGGCGATGGAGCCAGCATTGAAAAGGGTATCTGCGGCGAAGCGAGTGCGGCCACTACTAGCACGGCGGTCAGATGCAGTTTTTGTTTCATCATTTCGCTCTATCCCTTCGACTAACTTCCTTCATGATAGTTGAATTGCAGGTGAGAAGCGCGACGGATCGGTTCGATCTTGCCGCCCAGAGCCCGGCCGGCAATTTCGATGGCCACATCCGGGTTGAGCAAGTCGTTGTTGGTGCAGACGACGACGACGAATCCGTGTTCAGGGTAGATGATCATCACGCTTTGAAAATGCAGGTACTGCCCCCACTGCCACAACGCGTCACCCTGCCGACTGTGCTGAATCCCAGGACCCAGTCCCCACGACATGTCGCTGGTCAGCTTTACCTGCGATGTCCGCAATTGCGCCGCCGTCTCTGGGCCCAAGTGTTGCGGGTTCGACAGTTCGATGAGGAAGGTCGCCATATCGCTGGCGGTGGCGCGCAGCGTGCCAGCCGCACTTGCATCCACTGTCGACGGCTGCGGTACGGGTAAGTTTGTGATTCTACTCACCCCCAGTGCAAGCCCGATCACGATGAGTCCGCTCCAAATAATCGTCGAGGCAATCTGAAGCCTTTTTCGTTGCGAGAATAGCCGGCGGATGACGACGTGGCCGGCGAGAAATGCCAGCGCGAAGGCAATTGCCAAAGCAAGGCCGACCAGGGTGACCAGCCATGCGAATTCTGGCAGGCCGGCGCTCCCGAGTAGAATAAAGGCCGGCACGAGCGACACGACAAATGCCACTGCGAAGACGCCAATCGCCATTCGCCGCGTGGGTCGCCATCGGCCGGTCCGAATCCGAAGGACCAGGAGGCCAAGCAGCCCGACGATGACCACGGCAACTGTGTAGAGACCTGCGAAGAGCGCCACAGGCGCGATAGCGTGCACGTGACCATTGGCCGTGTGCGCTTCGCGCTCCGCATCGACGATAAAACTACTCGACGACATCCCGAGCGGTACGAACACCATCTCCTGGGCAACGTCCTCCAGCGATTGGCCAGTTATTTCTTCAATGACGGCTTGCAGGTAGAGAAATCCGATGGCCGAATAGGAATAGCCTCGGCCGGGGGCAAAGAGACTTTCCCGACTGGTGGTATTGTGCCCGAGCCCTGACGTGTGAGATAGCACGTGGCGGAGGGTGATGGCCTCTCGGTGCTCGGAGTCGGGCAGCCAGGGCTCGGTCAGATAGGCGTTCAGCGGTTCATCGAGGGACGACAGCCGACCCTGATCGACAAGCCGCAGGGCGATGTAAGCCGTCACCACTTTGCTGTTGGACGCGACCTCGAATGCCATGTCTGGGGTGACTGGCCGCCCCGTGATCGTGTTCGCCACGCCAAAGCCCTCGATCCAGGCCACTCGGCCATCGTGGATGAGGGCGATGGCCAGCCCAGGTACGCCCTTCTCACGCATGTACTGGGGGATGAAGCTCTCCAGGTCCGCGACGATGGCTTCGAGCGGCTCCGCGGAGCGAAGGGACAGCCCTTGCTGCGTGGGGGATGCCGCAGTTTGACCACCACAGGCAAGCAGCAAGACGAGCGCCACAAGACCAAGATGCAGGTTCCTTTTCACTTTCCTACCTCCCTCGTTCTTGGGTTGGCCCGCCTGACGTATCTTCTCAATAATCCGGGGTAACCACTCGAACAGTCATTCGATTTCCCAGGCAAGTGTCCATTCAAGGCGTCGATAGGACAAGAGTGAGCAGGTTGATCTTTATGCAAGTAACAAAGCGCCTCAAATTTCAGGACAACAGGTACTAAGCAGGTAGTAAAAAGTTTCTTCCACAAAAAACGGCACCTGTCGGCCAAAAAAGTGTAAGGAACTTTCTGTGACCTACTTAGACAAAAGGGCAGATTTCGCTTACGCTGGTTACGATAGAAACGTCCATAGGAGCCAGTAAGAGAATGCTTGAAGATTTTGACTTGAACAACATCCAAGACATCGAGGGCGCTCGGCAGGCCATTC
>Ga0208279_1000430_pt1 | contig 34568 bp, 48 predicted proteins | sample AntAceMetag02UKM_FD_184766 | JGI IMG/M metagenome (GOLD analysis project Ga0208279, IMG submission 184766) | Saline lake microbial communities from Ace Lake, Antarctica - Antarctic Ace Lake Metagenome 02UKM (SPAdes) (version 2) | ecosystem: Environmental > Aquatic > Non-marine Saline and... | reverse complement strand
GTTGAGGATGAGTCATGACCCGACAAGACGACATGATCCGAGAACTGAATCGGACGATCCTTGCGTTCCATGATCACGAACGAACGATCGTCACGCTCGGCGGCATCGGGCATCTTCAGAGTCATCTCTTCGACCTCCACACTCTTTGCGGTCATCGATGGTTGTTCTCCGGACAGTTCTCCGATGGAATCTGTCGAAGGTGTCTCAAGATCGAAGCGGTGTGGATACGGAAGGAACTCTCGATCGAGGTCGGAGTGTTCAGGGGACGACGGGTCATTCTCTGGACGATGCCGGACGGATCGCTTCAACCGTTCTATGAATCGAGCGGGAAGAACTCAGGACAGGCGGGGACATGGTTCCCGTTCGATGGATGGACAGCGATCGGCGGCGGACAATGGTTCATCAAGTGCAACGAACCGATCAAGAGGTTCGGGACGGAAGAGATGAAGACGGAGTCCTTGCGGATCGCAACGCTGTCTCTCTCAGTCGGAGACTATATCGAGGACGGACAGGACGTGAACGAGTTTCTCTCCGGTCAAGGATGGGAAGGTCCGCCGAGTCGGGATGAAATAATCAGACGATACAGACAAGGGGGAATGGGATGAGGCGAGCAACGGTCAAGGATGCGATGAACGGACTCGGACGAATAGTTCGTCATCGTGGGGTTCGATGGAGTCACGTCGCCGATCTGTTCAGCGTTGGAAGCACGAACGCACGGCAGATGTGTCGGGATGCCGAACTCGATCCGGATGAGATGATCGGGCGGGAGTGCGCTGAATGTGTCGAGAGAGAAACGGAAGAAGAATTATCATGAAGATGAAGACTCACGAACTCAAGACATGGCCTGTGTACTTCGACGAAGTCGCAGACGGGACGAAGAAGTTTGAACTCAGACGGAACGATCGGGACTTCCAAGTCGGCGACGTTCTTGATCTAAGGGAATGGAATCTGTTCACGGAGACTTACACCGGACGACGACACAAAGTTCGAGTGACTCATATCCTCGGGGGCGACGAGTTTCCCGAAGGCGGACTCTTGAGAGAGTTTGTAATCATGTCGCTCGAGGGGATGACATGAAGAAGATTGAGATCGACGGGAAGAAGTACAGAGTGACGGAGAGCCTCGGGTTTCAAGGCGGCTTCATTGCGAAGGCTGTCGAGACTCCGGACGGGGAGAAGATCGCAGTCAGGCGGCTCGAGGGCTGGACGTTCTGGACAGCGGCGAACAGGATCGGGAGGGAGTCATGAAGTGTGATGGATGCGGAGAAGAGATCGTCGGCTGACTCGACCGATCCACAAGGACCGTGATACTATCCCGACCATGAAGCGCACATCCTACACACTCGACCGAATCACACGGGCGATCACTCATCCCCTGATCTCAATCTCATCCTCAACAGCAAAGCGACGTCACCGGAAGATTCATCCCGAGTGTGCGGTGTGCGGGGTCACATCCTCATTCTTCAGTCGCAACAACGATGTTCACCATATACAACCCGAACACCTTGCTCCGGAAATCGCAAATGACCCTCTCAATCTCATAACTCTCTGTAGGCTCCATCACTGGACAGTCGGACACTTCCGCAACTGGAAGGACTACAATCCATCGATACAGGAACACGCTCTTCTTCTGTTCACATTGGATAGGGTACTCGAGGAACTCCGCCTCTCTCCCTCTCAGATGGTCACGTTCTTCCATTCGTTGACCGCTTGCGCTCGTGCGTGTGGGGACGAAGTCCCCTCGACAGGGGGAGAGAGAACAGAGACTTGATCTCTCTCGTCTCTCCGTGCTATCATTCCCGCCGTTGAATGAGGAAGGGATCAGGACTCATGGCGAAACATCGCAAATACACCGACGCCGACAAGGAAAACGCTCTCGCCGCTTTCATGGCGAACGGGGGCAACTACCTCAAGACAGCGAAAGAGATCGGCGTCCCTTACGGAACCCTCAGACTTTGGGTCGAAGCATCTCCATTCGTCTCGAAGGTACTCGCCACACACAAGAACAAGTTCATCAAGAAATCATGGGAAGTGATCTTCAAGGCTCTCGACAAGATGAAGTCGAAGATCGCTGATGCTTCCGCCTCAGACCTCGCCAAGATCATTGACACGCTCTATTCGAAACAGGCTCTCGCATCAACCGAGCCGACCTCAATCACTCAGACGAACAAGGTACAAACCGCCGTCTCTGCCGAGACGAAGAAGGTTCTCTCAGACTCGAACGAACAGGGATCAGGGCAAGAGAAAGCCGAAAGCAAACCTCGACCGATGATCAAACTGACAAGAGCCGGATGAATCATGACACTCGAACAATCTGACGCACACTCACATCTCTCGACCGATCCACGTCCTCACCGGATGCTCACCATGCTCCGGCACAATGGGGATCGCTGTATCCTCAATGTTCGGGAGTTCGGACGCTGTTCACTCTGCGAGACAGGACAGGGGGCAGGGCAGTCGAAGAGAAGCACCGGACCGACATCCCTTGTCCTCATCCATCTCAGGGGAGATCGGCGATCCTCGTCCATCCTCGTGAGTCGTGATCCGCTTAATGAGACAGTGAGACACATGAGACACATGAGACACATGGTCACGGGCGGCCAACATAATCGGTCGGATGCGACCACACTCCGAGCGACTAGACATAAACCATATTATCGGACGTTGGCTGAACACGGTCGGAGCGGCGTCAGAAGTGTCTCACTAAATCCCGAGCCTTCTCCGTGCGGTGCGGTGCGTAATTGCAGGGGTCTCCGGCGGACCCCCCTCCCCTCCGAGCGGGTCGTCCAGACTTCAAAAATGGGGGGTGCCTCTCCCATATCCAAAACCGACAATCGTCTCCGTCATATTTTTTCCGACAATCTCAAACCGACAAGTGGTTCGAACGAACAGGAAGGACGGTATTGAATGACTCTCTCAGGATGCTCGACAAGCGGCTCGAAACCGGAGACCCGACCCGAGGTATTGATCATGGACGATCCACACGAGGACGACGTGTCAGTCGGCGGAGCGTGGCGATCTTTGGCGAGAGCCTGTTGTGATCTCGGGGATGCGGTTCTCGATGCGTTGTTCGGGATGGAAATCGAGTCGGGGGATGACGGGAAGGGAAAGAGATGAAGGCCATCGGGAAGACTGAGGACGGGAAGACGATTGTCGAGTTGAGCGACAAAGAGGTCGATTGGCTCGGGCGGCGTGAGTCGCTCGAGGAATCTCTCGGTGTGATCCACGTCTCGCTTGCCAAACTTGCGGCGTTGCCGATCTTCCCGATTCCGGACAAGGCTGATCCGCCGAAGAAGTCCCGTGCGTCGAAGTTTAAGAAGGCGAAGAAGCGGCGTGTGACTCGTGCGAAACAGAAGATCAAGAAGACGTCTCCCCGTCGGGCGCATGGTCACACTCACGGCTCGAAGAAGAATCCCGATGCGCCTCTTCCGGCTGACGGTGTCGACATGGGGAAGCCGGATGTCCCGTCGCCGTTCAAGTTCGAGGACTTCGTGAAGCCGGACAGCAAGATCGAGAGTGCGGTGAAACTGATGATCCTTGCGGGGAACAAGACGATGAACGCCGCCGACCTTCACGGACTCATGGAAGCGAATGATGTCGAATACGGTCCTCGGCTTTGCGGGATCATGCTTGCGGGTTCGGATTGCTTCGAGCGGATCGGCAAGGGGCATTACAAAGTTTCGGCGATGGGGTTTGCAAAGTACGGAGAGAAGAGCGAATGAGTAAGGCACCCACCTTTGCGACTGAGTTCAGGATCATGGTCGGACTCTCAATCATTATGATACTAGGATGGTATTTGGCTAATGGCTAACGAACCGATAACTGACGATGATCTAGCGGCTAGAGACATAGGACGCACCCGCCCAAACGTGACAGGCCCGATTATGGAGCTACAGTACAAGACGCCGTGGTACGAGTGGGTAGCCACTGGGCTGTTCTGGATAGTTTGTTCGCCATTTATTCTGTTGTGGGGAATACTCACATGGCCGATGTTGGGCGGGTTGTTACTGTTACTGGCGCATAAAGCTAGGGCAAACAAGAAGGACCATATCCAGAAGCTCAATGCGGAGAAGAAGTGATAGGTTGCGAGCGGCAATACAGAACGACTTGGCAGGAACGGGTGGGTATCACACTGGCCCTGACAGTAGGCTTGCCGTTCATTGTCCTGTGGGCGATAGCATGGTCGCCGTTTATGATATACGGACTGGTGGGATGGATGCTGGAGAAGAGGGGGAAGGGAAATGAATAACACAAAGGAGGCCAACATGGCTACGAAGCGAGGGAACGCAGGACGGGGAAGCAGGGGCGCATGTGGAGGAACACGGCGCAAGGACGGTAGCGGAGGCGGGAAGGGCAACCGTGGGACAACCAGGCAACCGAAGAAGAAGTAGAACGATGTGCGCCATGGGCAGGCCCTGTGGCGCATACCGAAAGGGTGGCATGAAGCTAGAATGTAACGGTGCAGCGAGATGCGGGTATACCGAGTGCTACCATTACAAACCGCATGCGGTGGAAGAGGACGAGTGCGAGAAGTGGACGTACTGCCCGGCGAATCACGGGAAGCCGTCGACGGTGTGTTCGAAGAGGTTCAACGGCGATTGGTTCCGTGAGATCGTGTCGTTCCTCGTCGATCGGGGGACCGAAGGTCTCATTCTTCTCGCAACTTCTGAATCGTTCGATGCACAAAACAGGGGATGCGATGCTCGTGCGGGACGGTTCGACTCTTGGCTTGCAGAGATGTGGGCGGGAATGAAGTCATGGAACCGAGGCTCTCGTCCGAGTACGGCTCCGGCGGGATACTTCCTCGAGTATCATCCCTTGAAGGCGAGTGATCCCTGTCGTCCTGATTGCATCGTCTTGACCGACACGTCTCTCGGGAAGGCTCTCGACAAGGCTGACGGGACCATTGATCCGGCGAAGCTGATCCCGTATGCGAAGAAGGTGCATAATCGGCGTCAGGGGTTCGTGTACTACGGACACTCATTCACGGCTGACAAGATCGACGTCGACGGACTGAAGGCGATCGGGAAGGCTGGTTCGGATGACTGACACGTTGTTCGAAAACGGGACGGGGTGTGCGGTCCTCGGTGAAGAGGTTCCGGCGAAGACGAGGGACATGACCTTCTCTCTCGATGAGGAACTCGCCTTCATGATGTACCTTGCTCGAGACGTTCTCGGATACACCGATCTCACGAAGCTCCATGTCGAATGGTTCCGTGAGGTTCTGACGAGTCCGAAACTTCTGTTCCTTGCGCCTCGAGATCATTTCAAGACGACGTGTCTCTCGATCGTTTATCCCCTTTACCGAATCCTTCGGGACCGGACCGTTCGGGTCATGATCATCAACGAGATTCTCGACAACGCAAAAGACTTCCTCTCCGAGATCAAGACGCACATCGAATCGAACGATCAGTTCATCGAGAACTTCGGCTCCCTGAATGCGGGGTCGAGGAAGTGGACAGAGAAACAAATTGCTCTGAAGAGTGACAGGATGCGGAAAGACCCGACGATCGCCGTCTCCGGAACGCTCGGGACGATCACGTCGAAGCACGTCGACCTTCTGATCATCGACGATCCGGTGAGCAACACGAACTCGAGGACACTCGGACAGCGTGAAAAGATCAGGGAATGGTTCTTGCAAACGGTTCTCCCCGTCCTCGTTCCGGATGGACAGTTGATCATCACGGGTACTCGTTGGCACAACGGCGATCTGTACTCGAACATCTTGCGGGATAATGACGGACAGTATGACGATTTCCGGAAGGTGACATACGAGGCGTGTGACGAGAACCTCGACAACGTCCTCTTCCCTGAACGGTACTCGAGAGAGGTACTCGAGGCGAAACGAAAGACGATGGGGAAGGTCTTCTTCAACGCACAGTTCAGGAACGATCCGTCAGGAACCGAGGGACAGTCGTTTGATTTCGATTGGCTTCAGTTCTACCAGACTCCCCCCGCCGAGATGAACGTGTATCAGGGGATCGATCTTGCGATCTCGAAGAACGATGACGCCGCCTTCTTCGCTCTCGTGACGATCGGCGTTCCGTCCGAGGGTGACATTTACGTTCTGGACATCCATCGGGAGCGTCTCTCGTTTCCGGAGCAATGCAAATTGATCAAGGCGAAGGCTCGGAAGTTCCATCCGGTTATGATCGGGATCGAGAACAACGCATATCAAGACGCAATGCCGCAATGGATGAGAGCCGATCCGGAAGCGAAGCGTCTCTCGATCCATCCGTTCCCCGCTCACTCTGACAAGATCGGGAAACTCGCATCGCTCTCGGTCCTCTTCTCTGAGGGAACTTTCAGGATCAAGGAAGAGATGCACGTCCTCATCGACGAATATCTCACGTTCCCGAAGGGTTCGACCTTCGATGTTCTCGACGCTCTCTTCAATGCTCTCGAGGCGTCTCGAGGCTTTTCAACACAACCGACGATCACGGAGATCAACCTATGAACAAGTTCATGAACAAGATATTCGGCGGAGTCATACGAGACGAAGCGAAGCGGGTTGCGAGTGCGGAAGTCGCTGACATCCGGAAGTCACTTCGGGGATTCATCTCCGTCCTTCCCGGAACTCAGGCGTCAGATCAGAACTCGGCGATGAGTGCGACTCAGATTTACTATGCGACATACGAGCATTGCTCATGGATCAGGGCAGTCACCGACGTCACGACGAAGTCGATCGTTGCTCGAGGATGGGAGATCATCCCGACCGTCGAATCGAAACGAGGCAAGGACGACGAGAAGGCGAAACTCGAGACGTTCTTCACGGACCCGAATCCTCAAGACTTGTTCGAGGACATCGTCGAAGACATCGGTCGTGACATCTTGATTGCGGGTCGCAACTGGACGGAGATCGTTGCGGGTGAAGGCGGAGTCCCCGCCGAACTCTGGGGTCTTGATCCGGCGACGATGGGAACGATCACGGACGACAGGGGTCGGATCGAGAAGCATCAACAGAAGATTCAGGGGACGACGAAGGTCGAGTTCAAGCCGTCCGAGATTCTGTTCTTCCGTCAGGGGAAGAAGGGTCGGAGTGTCGACGGTCTCTCGAAGATCGCTTCGCTGATCGAAACCGTCACGGCCGACAAACAGGCGGCGGCATACAACAAAGCATTCTTCGAACGGGGTGCGAAGGTGCGGGGTGCGATCTCGATCGAGGGAGCAACGCCGGATCAAGTCGATCGGAACCGTGCATATCTTCAAGAGATCGCAAAGAAGCCCGAACAGGCGAAGGGCGATATTCTGATGGAAGGGAAAATGAATTATGTCAAGATGGGGTCGGACCTCTATGACATGGAGTTCCACAAACTTCGGACGTTCCATCGTGACGAGATTCTCGCAGTCTTCGACGTACCTCCGGCAAAGATCGCATTGATCGAGACAGGGAACATCGGCGGCGGCTCCGGTGAGTCTCAGGACTTGACGTTCTACGAAGAGACGGTCCTTCCTCTTCAGAACAAGATTGAAGCTCGGTTCAACAAGCAAATCGTCCGTGACGGTTTCGGAATCACCGCATGGAAGTTCCAGTTCAAGAGACGGGTGATCAACCGGAAAGATCAAGCGGAAGCCGATCAGATTTATTTGTCGAATCACGTTCTTCATCCGGAAGAGGTCCGCCGCAATTCTCTCGGACTCGAGCCTCGTGACGACATCCCGACGCCGATCAACACGACGACGGTCGCTCCCGTTGCGGCGAAGTCTCTCAAGAAAGCGGACGAGCCGATCACAAGGACGGAGACGAATATCGGTGCGACTCCGGCGATCTTCGACATGGAGAACGCATTCGCCGACGCTCTCTCTGATTACTTCCGTGATTTGAAGAAGCGTGTTCTCGATCGTGTGAAGACTCTGAAGCGTGAGAAGATTCAATCGTCCCTCTCGAGTCCGTTCGAACATCGCTTCACGGCGTTCAAGTTCACGGGATACTCGTTCCGCTCGAGGAAGTTCCCCGTCTCGATGAAGGGAATCTCGGACTTCGACGGTGCGCTCGATGTGATCTCCGCCGCCGAGATCGCCGAGATCATGGACGGTCATCTCATTCCGATCACTCAGCAAGGCGGACAGACGGCGCAAGTCCGGCTCAAGTCTCAGTTGCCGGAACTCGGTGCGCTCTATATTCCGACGAAGGAAGTTCTCGCCGATCTGAGAGAGTACACGGCAGAACTCTCGGGATACTTTGCGAGTTCGATCTCGGACGAAGTGAAGGCGACATTGCTCGAGGGGATTCAACTCGGCGAAGAGACTCCGGCTCTGATCGGTCGGGTCGAGACCGCTCTCGATGCTCCGGTCGTTGTTCCGGTCGCCGAGTCGACAGTCGCTCCGGTCGTTGCGGCTGACGGGAAGGTGATCCGTGCGGGGTTCGTAAGGGAAGCACACACGAGGGTCATCACGATCGAGGAACGTGCAAGGCTCGTCGCACGGACGGAGACAAGTCGGTTCATGAATCAAGGTGCGCTCGACTCATACGCTCAAACGGGGAAGGTTCAGCAAGTCGAGTTTCTTCTTGCCGAGACAGCCTGTCCGGAGTGTACGCCGTTCGACGGGAACGTGTACGTCCTCGGCGATGCGGGGGGTATCCTTCCGATTCATCCCAACTGCCGATGCACATGGATTCCGATCGTGAGCGGCTAAACTTTGGGACTCGTCGATTCGTGAGTCGTTGATTTGTCACGGGCAAGCATATCAAAACGAACAAGCATCGATGACATTCGGCATATGACGAACGGTCGACGAGTCCTCTTTTGTATCGTTGAGGGGGTTGCAAATTGTTTTCAGAGTGTGCTATACTTCCCCCCGTCATGAGATAACTGTCAAACATGGGGATCGAGAATGCCGTTTCCGAACGAACACGCCGCACGGATTACAGACCCCGAGCAATACTCTTCATTCAGCAGATCAGACGACTTCTTCGGCGAAGGGATCGACGTGATCTTCGGCATCAAGAACGGAGCGTCCGAGATTCAGGCGATCCGATTCGACGTCTCGAAATACTCTGTCGCCGAGACTCGTTCATGGTTGGCGGATCACGAGTTCTCAGCGATCGAGTTCGAACCCGCTTCCGGAGAGAAGGCGAACTCGGAGATCGGGTTCAACGCACGACTTCAGATTCAGAAGACGTACAAGGACAGCAAGGGCGACTTCCATCTCGTCGGATATGCGACGACGTCTGATCTCGATATGCAAGGCGACATGATCTCACCGGATGCTTTGAAGAACTCCGAAGAAGACCTCATGACGAACTCGACACTTTTGTTCAATCACGATGACGACGCTCCAATCGGTCGAGTCGTGAAACAAGAACTCACGCCGTCAGGAATGTTGATCGATGCAGTCATCGACAAGTCGTCCGTGATCCCGAGGACCGGAGCGAAGGTCGTTGATCTCATCAAGCAAGGGATTCTCAACAAGTTTTCGATACGGGGTCAAATACTTGACGCCGCCGAAGAGTTCGTTGAGTCTCTCGGATATGCCGTTCGGGTGATCAAGAGGATGCTACTTGCAGAAGCATCCCTTGTCTCAGTTCCGGCGAATCCCGAGGCGAAGGCGTTGACATGGTATGTATCAAAAGCACTAATTGAAAACAGGAAGGGACCGTCACTCATGAAACCTATCACAGTAAAGTTCAGCGAAGCGATCGGACAGTATGAAGCCGGACAGGTTGCCGACCTCAGTCCGATTGAAGCCGCCGACATGATCTCGAAGGGACTCGCAATCGAGTTCAAGAAATCCGACGATCCCGCTCCTGATGCAGACCCGAAGCCCGATGCCGATCCCAAGCCGGACGAAGACCCGAAGCCTGACGCTGATCCGGCTCCGGCTCCCGATGCGGACCCGAAGCCTGACGGCGATCCGAAACCGGATGCCGATCCCGCTCCTGATGCAGACCCGAAGCCCGATGCGGACCCCGCTCCGGCTCCGGATGCTGATCCGGCTCCCGACGCTGATCCGAAGCCGGACCCCGAGCCTGTACAAAAGAAGCTCGTCGTTGCCGTCATCGAGAAGAAAGGCTTCCCCGCTCCCGAGGTTCTCTCCGAGGAATGGGTAAAGTTCTCGAAGACCGTCGGTATCACATTCGAAACCGATCAGACGAAGGTTGACGAAGCATGGCAAGTGTTCTGCAAAACGTCCGAACTTCCGGTCGGGTTCCCGTATCCGTATCCGATGGGCAAGGCGGCGAGCGACGGTCTGTTCGAACAGGCGACGGCTCTCGAGAAGAGTGCGGACGAGACCGCTCTCGAGGTCGGGAAGACTCTTCGCAAGACTGCCGAGGAAATGCGGAAGAGCGAATCACCTTGTCCGTTCCCGTCATCGGGTTCGGTCGTGTTGAAAGATTCTCAGAAAGAGGTCATCCGAAAAGGGCGTGATCCCAAAGAGACGGAAGCAACTCTGTCAGCGGCAGAGAAACTTCAGAAGAAACTCGAGGGACAGACTCCGGACGAACAGTTGAAAACTCTGTACGCTGTACAGAATGCGGGTCGGTAACAGTCTCGAGGCTGAATCGATCACAAGTGCTTGAACGAAAATTGAAGGGGAGAAACATGAAGGAGACTCTCGGTCTCATGGTGTGCATTATGGCGATCGCTTCGATCGCTGTCGGTGCGGGTGAATCCAAATATGACACGACAACGAACTCCGCCGCAATCGACTTCGGTCCGAATGCGTGGGGTCCGGTCGTCGTCAAGAGCCTGTTCGCATCAAGCGACAGCGCAACGGCAACGGTGAAGTTCTACGTCAAGAGCGGCGACAGAGTGACACCGACGGTCGCTCCGGCTCTTGCGGCAACTGTCATCGAGTGCGTGAACACCGATTACGCTCTCACGAACGGCGATGAAGTAATCTATTTTCATCCGGCGGCTGACGCTGTTGACTATCGGGCGATCAGCGGTGCGACAGCGTCGAACGTGACTCTCAGTTCAGGGATCAGCGTTGCGGGTACTCTCGCAAATCAGATTTACGAACTGACTCAGGGCGGCGAGATCAGCCTCGGGACGACAGCAATGTCCGAACAGGGTGACTATCTCTTCGTCTCGGCGACGGATTCTCCGGTTCGCATCGTTGTCGATTCCAGCACGAACGGAAGCGTTCAGGCTACGGCAACCCGTTAAAGATTCCGATTCCCTCCGACAAGGGGACACGTTTAAGGTGATGACTGCCGAGTGTTGAATATATAATTCGAACGAAGGAGTACGTCATGAAAGTCGATCGCAATCTCGAGGAACTCGTCAAAGCATTGGACATCGCCGGAGCGGGTGATATTCTCATGCAACCGGAAGTCGACAAGGTCATTCAGTCCTTGATTCTCGTCAACAACCCTCTTCGCAACAACATCCCTCGCAAGACGGGTGGCGGCAAAGAGGCTCTCATCAACAAGCGGACGGTCGCTCCTGATTCTTCATGGGTGAACGACACCGAAGAGCCGGGTGATTCGAACTCAACTTACACACAGACCCCGTTCATTTATCGGACGGTCGTGTCTCGTGGAAAGGTGACTCGCAAACTTCAGGCGACGGGTCGGACGTATGCCGACATCAAGGCCGAAGAGACGAACGCTTGCCTCGACGTCATCCGTGACGGTGAAGAATGGGCATTGTTCAACGGCGACAACTCGGGCGATCCGAAGCAACCGGACGGACTGAGGAATCTGATCCCCGTCGGACAGGTTCTCACACTCGGCACGGGCAATGGTGCGGCTCTCACGCTCGAGGCAATGGACGAAGCGATCGATGCTTGCTACGGACAGCCGAACATGATCATCGCCTCGAAGCGTTCACGGCGTCAGTTGAATGCGCTTCTTCAGTCAAGTCAGCGTTTCGTTGACCGGACCGAAGTGAACGGCGGATTCAAGCTGATCTCATACAACGACATTCCGATCTTCTGGAGTCAGCACATCAGCGACATTCAGGTCGAAGGAACGTCCTCGAACGCTTCCGATCTGTTCGTCGTGGACACGACGAAGTTCTGGACGGGTGTCCTGTCGGAACTCACGCTTCTCGATCTGGCAAAGACTTCTTCGCAGTTCGATTCGTTCGACGTGTACGAGGACATCGTCCCCGTTCTGGCGAATGAGAAGTATTGCTCTCGGATCGAAGGGATCATCCCTCCGGCGTAAACACGAACGAGACAGTCACGGGGGGCGGGATCACAAGTCCCGTCCCCCTTCTCGAAATTACAGCGGGAGACAGGCAAGATGATCAAGCTGATACAACAGGGCGGAAAGAAACATTCCTTCACGCTTCCGACATATCGTGAAGTCGTCGTCGTCAAAAACGGTGAAGTCGAATGTCGATTTGAGTCGACTCGTGATGCGTTGATCTCGAGGGGATTCGAAGTCGTCGTCGCTCCGGTCGAAGAGCCGACGGTCGAGACTCCGGAAGAGACTCCGGTCGAAGAGCCGAAAGAGGAACCGAAGCCGGAGAAGAAGTCGAAGAAGAAATCATCCGGAAAGTGAGTGTGAATCATGGCGTTGACAACACTCGCAGACGTGAAAGAGTTTCTCGGCATCCCGACGGCTGACACGACACACGACGCTCTCTTGACAAATCTGATCAATCGGATGTCGTCGTTCATCGAAGGCTATTGCGACAGGGTGTTCGAGGCTACGGACTACGCCGAGCAATACGACGGCGTCAAGTACAACAACGGCGTTCTCTTGCTCAATCAATATCCGATCATCTCCGTGACGTCTTTGTACGACGATCCGGAACGTGCGTTCGGTTCAGGGACGGAAGTCGCCTCGGCTGACTTCGTGTTCTACGATCGAGAGGGACTCGTCAAACTGGATGGGTCGACATTCTCCGAAGGACTCAAGTCGATTAAGATCGAATACCGTGCGGGGTACGAATCCGGAAACATTCCCGCCGATCTCTCTCAGGCTTGCATCGACCTCGTCGCCTTCAAGTTCGTCGCTCGTGAATCGGGATCGGGTGCGCTCAAGTCTGAACGTCTCGCTGATGCGGCGAAGACATACTCCGACGCCGTCATCGGATCGTCGGTCGGCTCGGGTGTCGCCGTTCCACCTCAGACGGAAGCGGTCCTCAACAAGTATCGAAGACGAAAGCTGTATGTGTTCTGATGGATATTTCGAACTGGTACAACACGACGATGACGATCCTTGCGTATGTCAATGCGGCTGACACGTCGGCGTCGTGGACTCAGACAGAGACGACCGTCTTCTCGGACGTCCCTTGTCGGATCAGGGCGAAGACGGGATACGAACGAAACATTCTCGGGAAACAGGGAGAGGAAACGACTCACCGAATCTATTGCCAAACGACGCACGGCGGAACCCCGATCGTTCTCGTCTCGCAAAAGAACTTTATCAAGATTGGATCACGGGAGTTCGACATCACGTTCCCGAACGATCCTCACGAAGTCGGCGACTTTCTTCAGATCGATGTCACGTTGAGGACTTGACGGATGCCAAATCTAAAAACAGGAATGCGCTTCCAATGGTACGGGGAAGCCTTCAAAGAGAAGATCGCTCGTCACGTCTCCGCCTCTCTCATGGTTTGGGGACTGACTTGCGAAGGCGTGATCAAGCGTCACATCTCCGGTCCGTATGTGTTCGCCGGAACATATCCGTCAGTCCAGACCGGACGTCTTCGGCAAAGCATCTCGACGGAACAAGAGCGACTCTCGAGATCATACATCCGGCAGAAAGTCGGAAGCTCGATCGCTCCGAGATCGGATCAGGCGCATTCGTATCCGTGGTATTTGGAACTCGGGACATCACAACACAAGGCGAGACCATATCTCCGCATCTCATACGACGAGACGATTGCGGTTCTCATCACAGGACTCAGGGGCGGAGCATTATGAGCGAATTGAACTTGACAGAGTTGAGGCTTGCGATCGTCAAGTATTGGAATGTCACTCCCGCAACGCTTGAACTGCGAACGGCGTTCTCAGGCGGACTCTGGAATCGCATCGCTCCGCACGATGCGGGACTTCCCCGAGCGACGTACATGATCATCGACAACATCCCGAACTATTCGCTCGGGGGTGATCCGACGATCGAGACTCTTCGGATTCAGTTCGACGCATGGAGCGGAAGCACGTCGATCGAGGTCGTCGCCAATCTGACGAGGCTGATCACTAAATACTTTGACGATGTCAAGTTGACAGTCACCGGAATCAACGTCATCCTCTTCGAGAGGGTGAATGTCATTCCGGATCGAGATGAAGAAACGAACGGTCATGTCGATCGAATCGAATACATGGTCAAGATGTAAACACAAAAGAAGGGAGTCGAGACAATGGCAACGCTGAGTCTTGCAGGAAAAAACGGAGCCGTGACAGGTGTCACGGGTGTCACCGAAGTAAGTGAGTGGAATGCAACCCTCGTCGCCGATCCTCTGGATGCGACATCGTTTGCTTCGGACGGATGGAGAGAGTTCATCATCGGTCTCAAGAGCGGGACCGGATCGCTCACGGCAAAGGGCAAAACTATTCCGGTACAGGGCGAAGAAGTATCGCTCGAACTGGATTGCGGCGGAGCGGGTGCGCCTCAGATCAGCGGGGACGGAATCCTCGTCTCGGTCGGTGTCGCTGTCCCTGTCGATGATCTCGTTGAGTTCACGGCAGACTTTAATTTCACGGGGGAAATCACGACGGGAGTGGTAAGCTAAAAATATGACGAATGCGAACGAACTCGCAAACACTCCGATCGAAGTTGAGGTCGGCTCTCGGACATTGAAGCTCCGGCGTCTCGGACTCGAGTCGCTCTTTGCGGCAATGGAGTCTCTTGTCATCTCGGACAAGGTCGGGCAGATGCACAAGGTTGCCGAAGGTCTCTCGGGTCCGGAGCGGATCGACTATCTTCGAAAGACGACGTCTGATCTCCCGACGGGTGCGGAACTTCAGGAACTCAGTCAGTCGAAGATGTCGACGATCGCAGGGATCAGACACATCGTCTTCGAGGCGGCGAAGAAGGATCAGCCGGACGTGACTCCGGAAGAGATCACCGATCTCATCGACGTCGAGAACCTCGAGAAGTTCTCGGCGATGATCTCGTTTCTTTGCGGCATCAGCGACGAGCCGATCGGGGAAGACGAGGAACCGTCCGAAAAAAAAGCGGAGCGGGTGACTCACGTCAAGACTTGATCTCGATCGATTGGGCGAAGGTGTATTCGAATTTTGCGATCGCCTTCGGATGGGGTCCGGATCGAGTGTCGAAGCTGACGATCCCGCAAGTGCTTTGCTATTTGGACGAACTGTCAACGGAGCCGAGGGGAACGAATGACAATGACAAGCTCGCTCAAGCATTGCGAACCGCACAGAAGAGAACCGGACGAGACAAGTTCAAACTGGACGAGTTGAGGGTGTAACATGGCAACGAAAATCGCTGACGCCTTTGTTCAAGTCACGGCGAACATCGCCGACTTCAACAAGAAGATGTCGACCGTTCAATCTCGTCTTCAGTCCGCCTCGAAGAAGATGAAGCAAGTCGGTCGACGGATGAGCATTGGACTCACGGCTCCGATTGCGGCGATCGGTGTTGTGTCCGTCCGATCGTTTGCGAAGTTCGACGATGCGATGAGGAACGTGAACGTCATCGCCAAAGTCAGCGAGAAGGAACTCGCCGCAATGTCGTCGACGGTGATGTCTCTCTCGAAAGAGATGGGAAAGCCGCCGACCGATCTCGCCGAGGCTCTCTACAATATCAACTCCGCAAGTATTGTCGGAGCCGACGGACTCGACGTTCTTCGGGCGGCGACGGAAGCCGGACGAGCCGGAGTCACGGACACGGCAACGTCGGCGAAGGCGATCACGAACATTCTCAATGCGTATGGTCTCGAAGCCTCGGAAGCGGGAGACGTCTCCGACGTTCTGTTCAAGACGGTCGAGAAAGGTGTCCTCACGTTTGGAGAACTCGCCGAGAACATGGGAGCGGCAACGGCTACGGGTGCGGCGGCGAAGGTCAACTTCGACGAGATTGCGGCGGCGGCGGCAACGCTGACTCGAGGCGGCATCAAGACGACGGAAGCATTCACGTCACTCAATCGACTCATGTTGACGTTCATCAAGCCGACGAAAGAACTCGAGACGCTCTTCGCCTCGACTGCCGAGGGGACCGGAGCGAATATCATTCAGTCTCGAGGTCTCGGCGGAGCGATGCAATTCTTGATCGACAAGACGGGCGGAGCGGCTTCCGGTTTCACCGAACTCGGGATCAACATCCGAGCATTGAAGGCGGCGTTCGGTCTTGCGAGAAATGGCGGAGCGGACTTTGCGGGCGATCTTGCAGTCATCGCAACGAGGGAAGGTCGTGCGGGTGCTACGGCTGACGCTCTCGCTGAACAGATGAAGGGACTCGGGTTCGCTCTTGATCGGGCGAAGGCGGCTCTCTCTGTCATGGGACTTCAGATCGGGAAGGCTCTTGCTCCGGCTGTCCGGAAACTCGCCGACGGGATCGCCTTCGTCACGACATGGTTCGACAATCTCAGCGACGGCGGGAAGAAGACGGTCGTCATCATTGCGGCGATCGTTGCGGCGATCGGTCCCTTGCTCCTGATCCTCGGCTTGATCGTTCCGTTGATTGCGGCGGGAGTCGCCGCATTCTCGACGCTTCTCCCGATCATCCCGATCATTATCGGCGTCGGAGCGGCTGTCGTCGCTCTCGTCAAATACTGGGAAGACCTCAAGTTCGGAGTGATGGTCGTTGTCAATGAGATCATGGGACGCATGACAGCGGCGGGAGCCGTCATTCAAACCTTCTCTGCGAACACGAAGGCGGCGTTCGACTTCATCACGAAGGGGCAAATCCCGAAGTTCAAGTCGCTCTCAAAAGCGTGGGAGAAAGAGATCGGGATCATGAACAAGACGTCGCAAATGATGTTTGAAGAACGATGGGCGTCGGAAGAGAAGAGTCAAACCGTCGCCGAAGAGACATCCGCCGTCGTCGAAGCCGCATCCAATCAGGCAACCGACGCACAAACGACGAATGCGAAGAAGGTGAAGAAGGCAAACGACAAAGCGAAAGGATCGTTCACTGGATTCGCCGACGCTGTCAAGTCAGCGCAACGGTTCGCCTCGGAAGGATTTGCGGCATCAGCGAAATCCGTCGCCGCCGGAACCGCAACGGGCGGATCGACGAATGCGGGAGAGGTCAAGATTTCGTCCGACTCGGTGTCGGCTCTGACAAAGGATTCAGGAACAGCGGAACAACAAAGGAAAGCGATGATTGAATCACTCGGAGAGATCGTCGATCTCACGAAGCGATCCGCCGTCTTCGCATAAGGTGTAATTATGGGATGGACAGAACTCGTCGAAGGTCACAAGGTCGACAAGACGTGGCAACAGTCAAGCGCACAACGAGTTTTCGTTGAGACGTCGGACGGAACCGATCGGATTCCGGCATGGTTCGCAGAGCATCCGGACGAAGACGGATTGATCGTCCTTGAGAAACACACGGACTATTACGGCGGAAGTCCTCAGATCAGGAAGATGACGGTCAATTATGGTCCGGACACTCTCGCTGACGGAAGCGAAACGAATCCCGAGCCGCAAGACCTTCCCCGATCGCTCGACATCGGCGGAGAGTTCTACACAATCAAAGACCCGTCAAAATGGTATTGGGTCGACGGCGACGGAGAGGGACAAAGCGTTCACGCAAATCAACCCGTCTTCCGCCGTGTCGTCACCGGAGTTCTGAAAGTGACGAAGATCGTTGCGACGTTGAACCTCGATCAGATCATCGACTATTCGGGCAAGCTGAATGAGGCTCCGTTCCCGTCGAACTTCGACGGCGTCACGCCGAGAGCAAAAGGTCAATGGATGTTTATCGCCGCTCCCGCCGAAGAGTTCAGGAACGCTGACGGCGACAAGCGATGGAAGGTCACTTACCACTTCGCATTCAGGACCGTCACCGGAATCAACACGTCACAGAAGGACGGCTTCGAGTTCATCTTCCGGAACGATCGTATGATATGGGATCGAGTGAACGACTCTCCGTCAGGACTAGGCAACGGCGTTTATGAGTTTGCCGATCTTAATGTCTTGCTCGAGGACGAGTCAGGATCGAACGGGGAACTCGGCGGAGAAATCGGAGACACACTCGACGGGGGTTCCGTCGACGGTGACGGTGCGCTTGAATGAGCCTAATCAAAGAACAGACGGTCGGCGACAAGCACATTGACACCTCGTCCTATAATGCAATGGCGAGAGCCGCTCGAGCGTCGGGCAATCTGTTCTTCGATCCTCAAGTCTTCGACACGACAAACGATCCGACAGGGACGTTCGTCACGTTGCAAGATTCCCCCGCCTTCAGTCTCGGAAACCTTCATTTCTGGTGGGAATGGCACGAGAAGGGAACGTCGATCAATCTGAACGAAGGATATGTTTTCTATATCGAGGACGTCGAATATCACATCGACGCAACCGAGGACGACGAGCCTCTCGTCCTCGACGGGAATCCTTGCTTTGTCCTCATTCAGTATCAGCGGGGGGGTGCGCCGTTCGGCACGTTCGAGATCATGAGTGAACTTCCCGTCAGTCAGACCCCGTATGTCCGGCTCGCTCTTTACAAGTTCGAAGCCGAGGGCGGCATTTACGGAGAGCCGGAGATTTTTCACATGGGCGGCGACTTCCATTTCGACATTGTAGGACGGAGTCACAGTTGATCATGAAGAGAGCAATCGTCATTCTATTCATGCTCATCGCATCTCGATCGTTCGGGCAAGGATGGGATGGAGAACTTCCGCTCTCGAACAAGTACGCCGGACCGATCTCATGGTACACGATCATCAAGGATGCGGAGCCGTATCAAAAACTCTCGGGAGCATTCACCGAGCGCAACCTTACAAGAGTCGGGACGAATCGGATGTGGGACGAGTATCCGGTCGAACTCATCCGGTGTTATGCCGGAGTATGGACCTCGACCGTCGACATCGCCGGAACGATTTACACTCAGACGGTCCAAAAGGACGTCGCCGTTCAATTCACGAACTTCATCGCTCCGGCGGCATACAAGTACGTTGATCAAGGCGGCGTCACTAATACGTCGACGGCGTTCCCTTTGGTCGTGTCGTCTCCGTTCTTCGGCGTCTTCGGCGAAGTGAATCTTCCGTATGAATACATCTTCCGATCGTTCATTCCTTTTGGGGACTCCCTCTCGTTTTGGGCTGTCACAAATCTCGAGACCGATGGAGACTTCGAGGATTATCTCGGGACCGATGACGGCACGGGAACAAATTGGCCTAAGTGGCTTCCCGCCTCAATTACGTTCCCCGCTCATCTCTACTATTCCGGACTCGCCGACATGAATCTTGCGAAGGTTGAAGACACGCTCACGAGTCCGTTCGGTCTTGTCACGAACGCACAAGCCGAACTGATCGCCGTTCCTGACGTCCTCACAAATTGGTTCTCGACTTTGTCGGAGTCGTATTGGACAGCCGCCGAGATGTGGCGATTCAATTATATCGGACACGCTCCGAGCAACTGGTTCTTCCCGAACGCTGAGTTGCCGTGGATCGAGTTCAGGGAAGGCGGACCGCAAGGACTCGTCGATCCTTTGGTCGTGACGTTGAGAGGGAACAAGTATCTGATCCCCGTCAACTTCGAGATCGGGCAGTTCAATCAACAAGTCGTTCCAGCCGTCGAAGTCGTGAACCTATTGACGAGCGCACAACTGACTCTTCCGTGGTATGAAATCAAGAGTGCGGAGATTGTCGGCGAAGGCGTGAACTTTGGAGATACGGTCGCAGTGAACTGGCGGCAAGGCGGAACGGTTTACTCGAGGAACTCGGACAACACGGAAAGACTTTGGAAGGAACAGATCGACATCGGTTATGAACTATTCAATCGAACGATGAGATGGAGTCGGCGCAATCAACAATCGTTCTTCGTCGAGCCGGAGTCATGGCGAAACATGACCGGAGTTGATAACGCTTACAGTTATTCTGCGACGGGATACACTCGGGCGAATGCGATCGCCAATTACAGCGGCGGAGCATTCGTCATCTCGGCGAGTGAGGATGCCGCTCCGTTCCGGTACACGGAGATCGTCGAGTTGAGTCCGACAGCATGGTTCGTCAGGGGACGGACTCGGGAAGCATCCCCCGCCGCCTTCGATCTGAAGGGTCAAGTCCCTTACACGATCGACTTTTACATGAAGGCGAAGGCTCAAGGCCGATGGGATGAACAGGGCGAACCGTTTCACGGATTTTTCTTGCACGAAGGAAGCGACGAGAACGTGACGGGTAATGCGTGGACGAGTTCCGCATCATACGGATCGATCACGAAGCCGACCGTTCTGACGACTGAACAGACGGGACAGATGGGATGGTCCCACGATCGGGCAGATTGGGTCCGGAAATACGACTTCGAATATGTCCCCTGATAATGTATAATCGGGGCTGATTTGGGAAAGGTGATGAAATGCCGATAGTTGACAACAGACGGACGATCGAAATCTTTGTGAACACGGAGTCCGGAGACCGTGTCAGTCAAAACGGATTCAACACGAAGATCGGTTCGTTGAGTATGTTCCGGAAGTCTCAGACGTTGTTCCGGTGTCACCTTCTTCTCGCCGACAACGTCACGCCGTTTCGACCGGAGACGGGTTCGACATGGAACTTCAACATGGATTCCGTTTACGATCCGACGCATGAAGACCCCGTCGCAAGCGACAACGCTCAGTTCAACATCGCCGCCGATTGGGATGAACTCGCTGTCGACAACGGGAAGATTTGTTTCCGAGTCAACACGACGTCGACGCAACTGCAAACGCTTCTCGGGGACAACGCTCAAATCAATATGGCGGGGGAACTCTGGATGACTCCGCCGACAGGCGATCCCGTCCTTCTCGTTCAAATGCCGATCGTGATGAAGAACATCGTGAGCGACATCGGTGCGACGTCGTCGCTCGTGTACTCCCTGACATCGCTGATCGGTTTCGACGGAGAAGATACGGTCATTTATTTGCCTGACGGAACAGTCGCTCACCGATACACACCATAAAGGAAACCGATGAAGAAACTTCTTGCTCTTGTGATTGCGATCGTCGGCTTCGCCGGAACAGTTCTCGGCGGAACGGGCGGCGGCATATACTCACCGACAATCTTTTACCGTGATGTGAGCGTCGGACTCTGGACGTCGACGGATGCTCCCTCAATGAGTCCGACGAATCATGCGGCGGGCGGATACCTGAACGGGACGTTCACTCGATACTACCGGATCAACGGAACGAACCGAGCCGGACGTCTTCCGACATCGCCGTCGAACTCTGTGACGTTCAATGCGAATCCTGCATTGACGAACGCCTTCGCTCTCACGAACGCCGTCTCGATCTCATGGACCCCTTACGATGGGGTCAGATCGTTCGTCATCGAGCGGAGTGAGGACGGTGCGAACTTCACGAACTGGATCGCCGTCAGCGGAGCCGTCACGAACTTCATTGATCGTGCGACGAACGATTGGAACTCCGGCAACTTCTCGACTCTGTTCCCGACGACGATCCCCGAACCCGACGTCCCGTGGGTCGACGGGACCGTCTCGAACTATTGGAAAGTCCTCGGACCGTCTCGACTGTTCGCAACGAGCGACGTCCCGAATCATGAAGTCCTTCTCTTCGACGAGGCGGGAACGAAGTTCTTCCGCATCTTCGACTCGGCACCCTATGGATCATACAACGATGTCGAGATCGGAGAGAATGCGACGGCTGACGGTGCGTCGTTTGCGGCGGGGGAAGCGTCGACCGCTCTCAATGCGTCGTTCGTGTGGGGATATTTGGCGGAAGCAAACGCAAACTCGATCTCGATCGGAGACGAGGCGTTCTCCGTGTCGGCTGTCGCTCTCGGCGGCGGATCGTTCTCGTCGAACAACTCCGTCTCGGTCGGTCGGTTCTCCGACTCATATTTCCAAAGTGTCTCAGTCGGCGAGACTGCGATCGCAAGCAACCGAGCGACGGTCGTCGGGTACGGAACGAAAGCCGACGGGATAGGATCGGCGGCTCTCGGCTTTCAGGCGCAAGTTCAACTCGGACTCACGAACACGATTCAACTCGGGCAGGGTGAGAACACGACAGAGAACACACTTCAGTTCGGGAGCAAGACTCTCATGAACTCCGCCGGACAACTCGGGGTTCTTGACGGCTCTCAGTTGTTCGACGTGACGATGACCGAGGTTGACCCTCTCTGGACAAATGCTGTCAACAACGTCCACGTTTGGAATTATGCAGATGTTTATATGCTCGACGTTGATCCGACGAACTCATACTTGAATGGCTTTCGCTTTTTCGACGGCGCAGAATATTTCATCATGCAAGCTGAGTCTGCGATTGATACCGTCATCAGATTCGTGACACACGATGCTATGGCGACAGGCAAACTCGATCTCCTGTACGGTCCCGATCTGGAAGCTGTCGGCTTCCGTGGCAATCTCGAAGATCATGATGACAGCGTGATACTCAACACGAATCGTCAACTCATCGCTGATTCGGGCAATGTGATTCTCGAGGCGGGAGCAAGCCCCGCTCTTCGGAGTGACAGCGACGTGGTTGTGTTTGATCTCTCTAGTGGGAATGAAGTCATCAAAGATACGAGTGGCAATAATGTGATGATCATCGGCGGCGGCGATGCACGGATCGTGTGGAATGGCGTCGATGACGATGCGCTGGACTTAGTGAACTTCTCGACTGAGGAACCAAACGGCGGAGGCACACTTGTCAATTGGACAGAAGACAACTTCGCTCTTCATTCGAGTGCTGACAACGTCAAGCGGATTGATTTGCAGAATAACTACATCACGAACATGGCGTATTCCGGAGATGGTGCTGGTCTTACAAATCTGCCGATAATGATGGACTTTGTGAACGGTTGGACAAATCAAGGAACGCTTGTTCAAGCTGAAGTGGATAGATTCTACGTTTGGGATATGTGGACCGTGGGCGGACAGTCGGCAAACATTGTTTTCACAAACAGCGGAGTTCAACTTGCTTCTGACGATGCAGACGGGTGGTACCTCTTCGCAGGGCAGATTAACATATCCAATGGTTCGGATAGTCAAGACATTCATGGTCACATCTTCAGGGGAAACAATGGTGTGACGAATGAGATCATGGCGTCACTTGGTACGGAAGTGTTCTTGAAGAACAAGAATGAGTTTTATCAGCTTGTTCTCCTAGGCACAGCGTACATGACGAACTCACAATATGTTGCGTTGTATCTGGCGAATGAAACTTCTGGCGGGAAGACACTCACGGCATCGCATAACAACTTCTCGATGATTAAGATCAGCGATTAGGGGGCAACATGGGCGACAGAGACACAACGTCAGAACTGAACGGACGGATCGAGGGGAAAGTGAATCAGAAGATTCTCAAGGTCATCGGTATCGTCGCAACGGGCGTCGTTGTCCCGCTCTTGTTCATTCTTGTCCGGTCGGTGTGGGCAGGGAATACGAATGAACACGAGACGATCAAGAGTTCGATCGCCGATGTTCAGTCCGGCTCGAATACGAAGATCGCCGAAGTGAAGAAGGACGTCAGGCTCAACAGTTCAAAGGCGGACGAGAACAAGAACGAGATCGAGGCGATCAAGGCTCGAGCGCAAGAGCGTCATTCAGCCGTGATCAGCATCCTCGAACAGATGAGAGTCGATCAACGTCAGTTCCGGAGCGACATCAAGGACGAGATCAGGGAGATCAAATCGCCGTGAAACTATTCGCTCGAATCCTGTCGTGTGTCGTGATCCTGTCGGTCGTTGCCGGATGCGTGACGAGCCGAGGCGAAATCGGTCTCGGTGAGATCGATCTCCGGAGTCCCGAACAGATCAAGGCGATGAGCGATCGTCCGGCAAATTACCCGACCGAACTCAGGACCGGAGTGTCGGTCCCGATCCCGATCGTCACCGATCTTCTGAATGCGATCGGCGGCGTCTTGAAAGAACTCGCAAGCATCGATGGTCGGTTCCGTCTCTTTTGGTTCTCGTGGAATATTGAAAACAAGGAAGGCAAATCATGAAAAGGTTTCTCATTGCGTGTGCGATCGGAATGATCGCTTCGACAGTCGTCGGACAGAATCTCAATGACCTCGAATATCAGTCGTTCACATGGGACGACAGCACGAACGTCGCTGCCCGTGGATACGTCACCGACGCCGGAAGCATCACGAACCGACTCCCTCTTCATCTCAACGATCGTCAGCGTCTGTCCTACACATACGACGACGAGATGAATGTTGCGGTGAGAGTCGTCGTGTCCAATCCGTCCGGCGGGGGTGGGAGTCCGGTCGACGCTCGAGCGGTGACAAACAATATTGACATGGGGGCAAATAAACTCTACTCCGGCGAGACGAAGATCGATCTCGCAAACGGCGTGATCTGGAAGGATGAGACCGCAAACGAACGAGCGATGCACATCACGTCTCTCATTTTGTACGACGTCAACAACGGAATCGCCGTGAACTTCGGTGATGGAGAGTTGCACGATTGGACAGGAATCACCGTTCTTGATTGGCAACAGAATCAGCTAATCGGTGACGGCGCAAACGTGTCCCTCGATTGGGACGGGCGAACGCTGAACGATTCAGCCGCAAATCCAGTCTATGAATGGAACCTGAACAAGATGCACACGGACCTCAACATGAACAGCAACAGCATCGTCGGGATCGCAACGAACTCTCTCACGTTCACCGACGGCTCATCGATCAGCGTCGACGGGGACTTCATGTTCTACGTCACGAGCGTCGGCGATCGGACTCAGGTCATGACGACGAACGAAGCGATCGACGTGACGGCTTCCGAGGGGTATCTCTATTCCGACACCGACACACAACTCGTCTTCCGTGCGCTCTCAGCTTCGGCATCGTTCGCAGTCGGCGACATGACGGTCGACGCAACGACGACGAACTTCAATCTCGTTCACGATCTCGGGGAGCAATACCTCTCCGTCTTCGTTTATGATCAGTTTGACAACTGGATCATCCCCGACAACATCGAAGCCGAGTCGGCGACGAACTGCAAGATTCATCTCGACAGTCTTCTCGATTACATGAGCAATCAGACATGGAATGTGTCCGGTCGCAGATAACACAAAGGAACTCAGCAATGAAGAAATGGATGTTGATCACAATCGCTCTCTCGTTCTCCGGCTCGGCTCTCGGGATTCAGGTCGGCGATCTCACGGTACGAGGCACGATCGAGGGGACAAACGGAACTCCGGTCGAAGTCTCTGACGGCGGTATCACCGGAACGAACGGAACTCCCTTCAATTGTCCGGCAGGTATTGTCGGCAACGGCGGGAGCGGAGCGGTCGAAACTCCGAGCGGTATCAAGGTGACGGGATACATCACCGACAACGCCGGAGCGACAATCATCGACGAGGCGAACGCCGACATGAGTCTCGATCTGTATGACTCCGGTTATGCTTCGCAATGGACAGACAAAGAAAACGGTTGGCTCACGATGGACTTGTACGATCACGCCTTCACGACTCGGCTGACTGATTCCGAAAACAGTCGAGCCGCCGTTGATATTTACGATAGTGCGTTCGGCTTCCCCTTTCTCGATCGGGCAAACAATCAACTTCTGATCAACACGATTTGGGCGTCTCAGGGAAGTGCATCGATTATAGATTTGGCGAACGGTCACTTCTATGATGACGCCGGAGCGGTCGTCCTGTTCGACTTTACAGCCGCAACCCCGATGATCCGGTCGGCAAGTGATGCGATGGTGTTCGATCTTATAGGTGGTCGGGAAGCTATTTATGATCCGGTGGGGAACAAGGTGCTAGATATTGGAAGCGGCAACGCAAGGCTATTGTGGAACACGACGAGCGATGCGGCATTCGACCTTGTCAACTTTTCTATTGACGAGCCGAACAGCGGAAGCACTCTGATCAACTTCTCGGAAAACAACTTCGCAATTCACTCGTCCTCGGATAATGCCGAAGTCATTGATCTGCAAAATAACGAATGGGAACGTGACTTTGTCGTTGCGACGAATGCTCATCTCGTTCACTACGGACCGACGAATCAGAACGGTTCTTGTCGGACGGGTATCATCACGAACTCGTATGTCGTCGAAGCTCGTCAGTCCGGATCATGGGTCCGGAAGTCAACGGTCCCGTTCAACTAAGGGGAAACGATGAAGCAACTGATCACCATCATTCTATTCGCCGGACTCTTTTGTTCGTGTGCGAAGAAGGCGACGGTCGATCCGATCGAGCCGGAGACTCGATCGTTCACGACTGCGACGTCGACCGGAGTGCAATCCCTCGAGGATGCCCGACGCTCGATGATCGAGGACATCGTCACTCGGCTCGATGCGGAGATGTTCGTCCTGACGAATCATGTCGATGTGTACGCCGCCGGATGGATCGCAAAAGCGGAAGCGTCACTCCCCGAGGACTACCGAACCGACTCGGAGACGAACGACGTCGAGCGCATGATTTACGGGATTGAGACGAACCTCGCATATTTCGCCGAGATGCGGCGACGTCAACTCGCCTTTCACCGGAAGCGATACACCGAAGAACTCGAGGAACTCAATCCATGAAACGAATCATCCTGATCATGATCGCATTGCTCTCGATCTCGTCTGTCGCTGTCGCTGTCACGGAGTATGTCGACATCAATGCTACGGGAGCGAACGACGGTTCGTCGTGGGCTGACGCATACACGGACCTCTCGAATGCAATCACATCTTCACAGGCGGGCACGAATCTCTGGATCGCCGCCGGACAATACACGAACAGTCCGTTCCCCCCGATGATCGACATCGGTCTCTTCGGCGGATTCACGAACGGGATGACGAGCCTTGCCGAGCGGCAATGGATGACTGATCAATCGATCCTCTCGGGTGCGGGTTCTCGTCCGGTCTTCCAACAGATCGGAACGTCTCTGCCGTTCTCGGGCAACATTGTCCTCGACGGGTTCTTCTGTAAAGACGGCAACAGTTCGACCGGCGGCGGCGTGATGCGTTGCGTCAACTCGGCTGATTCAGTTGAGATCAGGAATTGCGTCTTCGACAACAACGCCGCATCGATTCAGGGCGGAGCATTGTACTTTTACAACCCGCCATCGTCGGGCGAACTTGTCACTCTCTCGAATTGCACGTTCCTCGCAAACTCAGCGATTCAGGGCGGCTCGATTTACAACTACGGACTTGACGAACTCAGGGTCGCCGACACGGTCTTCACGAATAATGCGGCGGGGACGTTCGGCGGCGTGATGTACGTTCCTCTCGTCTCGTCGGGACGGTTCGACCGATGCACGTTTTCCACGAACTCATCAGGGTACAGCGGTGCGGCAATGTATATCGCCGGACACGGGACTCAAATGGAGTTCGATGACTGCGACGTCCGGCTCAATCATACAACCGGAACGTCTCAAGGCATCTTTTTTCTTCTTGGAAGCGTTCTCACGGACACTCGGTATCTCTTCACGAACTGTCAGTTCACTCTCAACTCAGAATCCGCAATCATGTCTCTTACGGGGGACAACGTGACGATCGTCGATTGTGACTTCACGAGGAACACGGCTCGGAACGGCGGAGCGTTGAACCTTCAGGGGAACACAGTCTCAGTTCTGAACTCGACGTTCGTCGGCAACAGGGCGACATACTCTCTCGGCGGAGCGGTGATTGTCAAGGGGAACGCAACTGACACGTTTGACTTCGAGGACTGTACATTCATCAGCAACTCGATCGCAAATCTCTCGGTCCAAAAAGGCGGAGCAATGTTGTTTTGGTCGACGGGTATTGCGGGGGGTGTGACGAGTACCGTGAAGCGGTGTCGTTTCATCGAGAACGACGGCGGCTTCCTCGGGGGTGCGATGTTCGTTCAGAACGGAGCGACGGTCTTGACGGTCGAGAACTCTCTCTTCTCCGGCAACATGGCGAACGTCAACGCAAGCGGCGACGGGGGTGCGGTGTACCTCGACAAGATCACATCAGCCGCCGACGCTCGGTTCCTTTATTGCACATTCTCGACAAACACTTGCAACGACAAAGGCGGAGCGATCTTCGCCGACGTAGGCGTGACGGTCGTGATCACGAACTCGATCGTGTACGGCAACGCCGCCGGAACGAGCAACGCAATCTTCGGAGCGGCTGTCGTCTCATACTCCGACATCGAAGGCGGCTATTCCGGAGCGGGGAACATCGACGCCGATCCTCTCTTCGCTTCCGACTTCTCGATCTTGTCCGGATCACCTTGCGTCGGAGCGGCGATCGACATCGGGATCGAAGAAGACATCGACGGCAACGGTCGACCTCAGGGCGGGAACTTCTCACAAGGCGCATTCTCTTTCGTCATCCCGCCATTCGAAGAAGGCTTTCTCAGGGTCGACGAAAGAATCATCAGGATCGGCGGACATCCGATCTTCATCAGGGAGTAAATGAAATGAAACGAAGCACATTCTTTGTCGTCATGATATGCGTCACGATCTCGATCCTCGGGTTCGGTCTGATTGCTCCGGCGATTCATCGAGGACAAGTGACGATCCGAGGAACGCTCATCGGCAAGCCGAAGACCTTCCGGACAAACATTGTTCATGCGGTCGAGTTGTCCGGCGGCTTGTGGGCTGACTCGAACGGGAACGGAGAGGTCGACACGAACGACTCGATCAAGGTCTTCTCGACTCTCGATATGCAAGGCGAGTTCGCATTGACGAACCTTCCGCCGAACGGGATACAGTTCGCCGACGGCGACAAGGTCATGACGGGGAGCAATAGTTATTTCTCGGTGGGGTTCGAGAACGGCGATCTGACAAGCGGCGTCATGATCGTCGATCATCACCTCGGGAACGTCGCCCCGATTTGGCGAGTGTTCACTTCGGACGGGGACGGGGTATGGCCCGACGACATCATTTCTCTCAACACGACGTCGCTCGTTCTGAACGTGTCGAGTTTTGTCCCGATCTCTGGGACATGGCAACTGACGCTTCTCGGTCCGGCATCGTCAACGGCTCATCAATAACAGGGGGTCATCATGCTTCACGGTCGCAACTTCTTCCTCACACATCTCGTGATCATCAGCCTCTTTGTCGGTGCGTTCCTCGTCGCCGAAGCGATGGAACAGGGACGGACAGTCACCGGACCGATTCGGGGTCCGGATGGGGATTGGTATCGGGAGAGCCAACAGGTTCTCTATGACTGCCCGAATCTCATCGAAGGGATCGAGGTCGACGACGTACTTGCGAACATGGATTGTCAAGACGCCTTCGGTGTGGATAACCTTCCGACGAATGGCATCGCCTATGAAGACGGTGACAGACCGTGGCTTCCCGAGCAATGGTTCGACCTAGACTTCGATCAACAGGACTTGCAAGTCAGAACAATCGGGGGCGTGAAGGCGCATTATCTTGTTGTGTCATACTGGCAATTCGATCCGCCGTTCATCAGTTGGAATGTTGTTCCGACGATGACTGATAACAACGGGAATGTTTTCGAGCCGGACATCTTCAACGACGGGCAGAATCGGACAATCTATTTCAAGATGACAGACACAACGACGGAGACCATCGAAGGGGACTGGCATCTCACCCTCTTCAATCCGTATCCGTGGGACTCATACTTGTGAAGACTCCCGATTATTGGCACAACAAGCATCCTCTCACGCCGCAACTCTATTCCGGACGACCGCTCCCGAATGGGAATGCTTACGACATGGACGTCCGTCAATTCGTTTGGGAAGACGACATCGAACTTCTTCGTCTGATCGGATGCAACAATCTCAGGACTCAGTCGAACGACGAGACCGCTCATCGCTGTCAGCAATTCGTGACGAAGATGCTGTCGTATGTCAGCGACTCGACTCTCGGCGTCCCCGAATATTGGATGTTCCCCGCCGAGACGTGTGCGATGAAGAAGGGTGATTGTGAAGACGGTGCGATCCTGATCGCCTCTCTTCTTCTCAACGCTCTCCCTGACGAGCATCAATGGAGAGTCCGAGTTGCGGCGGGATGGGTCGACGCCGGAGCCGGAGCCGCCGAGGGGGGACACGCTTACTGCGTTTACTGCCGATGCTCCGACAACGAATGGATCGCTCTCGATTGGTGTTACCTCGAAGACGCCGACACTCCGGTCGCAGAGAAGACGCTCGTCAAGGATCGTCCGGAATATCGGGACGTCTGGTTCTCGTTCAATCATCGTCACGCATGGAGTCACGTTCAATTCGAATTGAAGAGGCGAGTGAAAGATGACATCGAGGCGAACCGGATCAAAGATTGAGTTGCTCCCGTCGGAGCGGGGGAAGACGTGGACCGTCACAGAGACGATCGTTGTTCAGTCAAGACACGGGAAGCAACTGACGATTCCGGTCGATTACGAACATGACGAATACACGTTCGCTCCGAACACGCCTGACCCCGTTCCGGCGATCGCTCACGACTACGCTCTTGACCTCGAAGGCTCCGATCGCAAATGGGATGACGGATCAGAGATCACACTCGAGGAAGCCGACGATCTTCTTCTCTTCCTGATGACGAATAGTTCCGATCCGTTCACTCGAAAAGTCGCTCGGCTTTATCACCGACAAGTCGTCCGCTTCGGATGGATCGCTTTCCATTTCCACACGGTCAAGCGATGGTTCAAAAACCTCTTTGCCTGACGTCCGTTCTCGTGATTCGGGAGAGTCATGAAATCATGATCGTGTGAAAAACGGACCTCGATCACCTTGCTCGTCAAAACTTTCTTCATTTATTTTGCCTCGAGATGGGTCAATGTTTGCAGGGGCGAGGCGTGTCCCTTCTATTAGGTGTCCCCACGTCCCCTTGACACCTCTTGCCGTGTAGTGTAGATTTTGAACCATGAACAAGGCGGAAACAACAACAGCAACGACGGAGAAAAAGAACATGAATAACGCAACGACGATCCTGACGGCACCGGAACAGAAAATAGAGACGGAGGTCATGTTCAGGGACGACACACCGACGGAGCGTCGGACGTGGGCCTCGGCAACAGCCGCCGAGCGTCACATCGAGGAAGAGATCATGTGGGAGAATACTTTCATGGCTCGCCTTCTTTGCGACGGCGTCGAGACATGGTCGGTCAAAGGTACTTACGCATAACAACGAAACTCGGGGGAGCAATAACGCTCCCCCATGAAAGGGAAGACAATGAACAACGACAACATGAACTCAGTCCTGACAATGAACCTCGAGGAAGCATCACGAGCGGTCGTCGCTTGCTTGCTCGCCGACGTCCCCGTGATGATGTGGGGAATGTGCGGAGACGGCAAGTCCTCGATCATGAAACAGATCGCCGCTCGTCTTTCGTGGAATCTGTACGACGTCCGAGTCTCTGACAAAGAGCCTTGCGATTTCGGTGCGCCTCATCCGAATCCTGACACCGGACTTCTCGAGTACTACATCAGCGAGATCATCCCGTTCGAGAAAGTCCTCGAGAACCGGAACGGCGATGTCGAAGAAAAGGGTCTTCTCTTCCTCGACGAGATCGATCGTCCTGATGCTCCCTCGATGCGGAACGTCTCCCTTCAGTTGCTTCTCGATCGTGAGATGAACGGACACAAGCTCGGGAAGAACGTCCGAGTCGTATGCGCCGGAAACGGATCGCTTGACGACGGGACGATCGAGATGACTGTCGCACAACGCTCGAGAATCTGTCACATATACATCAATCAGAATGACGAAGGCGGACTTCAGTCGTGGGAAAAGTGGGCGGCTGACAATGGCATCTCTCAGGCGATGCGTTCCTTCGCTCGGTTCCGTCATGATGTGTGGAGTCCGGAAGCACCGGAGTTCGAAGACTACGCAATCAAGACTCGCCGCTCATGGGACAACGCCGACCGGATCGCAATCGCTTGTGACGAAGCTGAGTTCAAGACAGCCGACATCCTTCCGGCTCTGATCGCCGGATGTGTCGGACAGGCTGACGCTCCCGTGTTCCTGTCATTCCGCCGAGCCTTCGACCGGATGCCCGATCTCACGGCGATCTTCACGGACCCCGAGCCCGTCACGGTTCCGGATGATCCTGACGTCCTCGTTGCGATCGCCGCCTCACTCGGCGAACTGTTCAACGACGACAAGGCTCGCAACGAGTCGATCATCAGGTACGCCGTCAGGCTTCCGGAAGAGATCACGATGTTCGTGATCCTGAAGGGACAGGAAACTCATCCGGCGATCGCCGCAATGCCGATCGTAAGCGAGTGGATGAACGCTCACAAGAACATCGCCCAATAGCAGAAAGGACAGCGAGAGCGACAGGGACGGGGGAAACCCCGTCCCTTTTGCTGTTCTGGACCCCCGAAAATAAAGTGAGAAATCTTCTCATATGCTCTTGACTCTCAAGATCAGAGATGCGAGAATCTCTCTCATGATCAAGTTTAATAACAACGAAGGGACGACGATGACAATCAAGATGACAGCGAAAGACCTAGTGAAACGGGCGATGATTTCAATGCTTCGCACGGCTCCGTATTTTTACAGCATCGCATCGAAGAGGGCGCACATCGAGACGACGGACGTGAAGACGATGTCGACGAACGGTAAGGTCATCAAGTTCAATCCCGACTTCGTTCTCAGCATCCCCGAGTCGACCGTCGGATGGGTCGAGCGTCACGAGGTTCTTCACATCACGAACAAACACACGATGCGCCGTGCGAACCGGAACCCGATGCTCTGGAACGTCGCTTGCGATCTCTCGATCAATCACATCATCCGGAATGAAGACGGCGTCGATCTCGACAAGTTCCTCTTCGCCGGACGTGGCGAGTTCGTCGAGTATCCTGAAGGCAAGTCGGCGGAGTGGTACTTCGACGAGATCGTGAAGCGGAATCAGGATCAGGACGACGAACCTTCTGACTCCGACGATACAGACGAACAGGATCAGGACGACGCCTCAGACGACGGAGAAGGCTCCGAATCCGAAGACGGGGATGATGAGTCAGCCGAGGACGGCTCGGGCGACGAGAGCGATTCTGAGGGGTCTGAGGACGGCGATCAGGGCGAAGGTGAGGGTGACGACGCCTCAGACGACGCTGACGGGGCTGACGGCTCCGAGTCGGGTGAAGAGTCGAGTGACGGGGAGAGCGACTCTCGGGCGTCATCTCAGGCATCAGGAACGACACCGGAAGAGGAAGCCGCCGAGCGCATGGCGGAGACTCTGAAGGACTCCATCGTCGGAGAGGTCGAGGACATCCCGCTCGAGGACGGCGAGACGATCGAGGAACTCACTCAGGAATGGAAAGAGGACGTCGCCGCCGCCGTCATGGAATCCGAACGTCACGGTGACTGTCCGGCATGGATCAAGGAACTCGGACACACGGTCCTCTCGGCTCCCCGCATCAACTGGAAACGTGAACTCCGTCAGTTCGCAGTTCAGACGATCCGCAACGGGTACTCATGGAAGAGACCTCATCGCCGCTCGACGACACGGAGCAAGGTCATTCTCCCGAGTCGCCGCTCGAAGGGTGTCGGTCATATCATGTTCGTCATCGACACGTCATGCTCGATGAGACGTGAACAGATGGACCGCTCGATCACCGAGATCAACGGGATCGTCAAGTCCTTCCCGAACTGCAAGGTGACGATCATGCAATGCGACACTCGGATCACATACAACGAGACCTTCAAGTCGACCGATCTTCCGATGAAGCCGAAGACGGCTGACGGCTGGACATGGTCCGGACGTGGCGGAACAAGTTTCATCCCGCCGTTCGAGGAACTGAAGAAGGACCGCAAGTTGAGCGACGTGCAATGCGTGATCTATTTGACCGACGGGATGGGACCGTTCCCGAAGAAGTCCGCACGTCCGACACTCTGGCTGATCGACAACGATTTCAGAGAGGTCGAGGTTCCGTTCGGCAAGGCTCTCAAGATGGACACGAAGAAGTAAACAGCGACAAGAAAGAAACGGGGGAAGAAGATGACGACAGGAATGACAGACAAGAGATTGAACAACGCAAAGGACGACTTCGATTCGATGACGGCGCAAGAGCGGCTCGTCCTCGAGCGTGTCGTCTTATACAAGCAGAAGTGAGCATTGAGGAACTGCATTTCTGTTCAAAGGCGTGTGTGATCAAGTGGGCTATGGCATTGGAAACGAAAAAGGAGGATGGAAGATGAAGCGAGCAGTAGAGACAGGCGATGGCGGAATGGATGCGATGTTGGGCGAAAAGGTAACAGTGTTTTGCGGCGTATATATCTACACGGGCAAGCTGACTGGTGTTAACGCAAACCACATCGAACTCGATGAGCCGAAGCTGGTTTACGAAACAGGCGAACTTACGAGTGGATTATGGAAAGACGCACAGGCGTTGCCGAGTCCATGGCGTATTATGCTTGCGGGGATCGAATCATGGGGGCCAGCGAAATGCTAATGCCGATGAACAAGAAACGCAGGAGCAGGAGCAGGAGCGGGAGCGGGAGCTGGAGCGGGAGCTGGAGCAGGAGCTGGAGCAGGAGCTGGAGCTGGAGCGGGAGCAGGAGCTGGAGCGGGAGCTGGAGCAGGAGCTGGAGCAGGAGCAGGAGCAGGAGCGGGAGCTGGAGCAGGAGCGGGAGCAGGAGCTGGAGCAGGAGCTGGAGCAGGTCGTTATGAACAATCCTATGGCATTGGAAGATAAGGGGGCGGGGGAATGAGTGAGCAAGCATTTACAGAGTGTGATTCA
>Ga0208279_1000429_pt1 | contig 34610 bp, 44 predicted proteins | sample AntAceMetag02UKM_FD_184766 | JGI IMG/M metagenome (GOLD analysis project Ga0208279, IMG submission 184766) | Saline lake microbial communities from Ace Lake, Antarctica - Antarctic Ace Lake Metagenome 02UKM (SPAdes) (version 2) | ecosystem: Environmental > Aquatic > Non-marine Saline and... | reverse complement strand
CCAAAGTCAATCAATAATTGGATTATCAAGAAGATATTTAATAATTTCATATATTTACCCCCATTATAATTTTTAAAATAAGAAATAGCACCCGTTAATTATACAGAGTACCCCAATACATAGCTCTATATACCCCTATTTTCTATTAAAATAAAGCACAGATTCGTCTGTGTCAGGTATACGGAGGAAAAAATATATAATGGAAGATCGAGAAATGCACAAAGCAAAATGCTCTGATTGTGGTAAGGACTGTGAAGTCCCTTTTAAACCTACAGAAGGTAAACCAGTTAGATGTCAAGATTGCTTTAGAAAAAACAAACCCCAGAGAAGCTTTGGCGGTAGAGATGGCGGCCATAGCGGCGGCAATCGTAATTTCGGCGGCAATAATCGTAGTTTCGGAAATGATAGACCAAGAGAAATGCATAAAGCAACTTGTTCTGATTGTGGAAAGGAATGCGAAGTCCCATTCAAGCCGAGTGGAGACAAGCCAGTTAGATGTCGAGAATGTTTTCAAGCATCTAGAAACTAGATTTTAATCTAGTTCACTTTTTATTTTTTTTATTTTTATTAAATTTTTTATTCTAAGAACGGAAGTATGCAAAATGGGTGATTAGAATTCTAAGAACGCTTTCCCAGCTTCTTAAGATAATTATTATTGTTCTTACCCATACTCGCAAGCTTAAAATCTTTCTTTATAACTCTAGGATATCCTCCATGAAAACCCGAAGCTACTGCCCTCTGCTGTTGATCAGTTGAGAAATTTTTATATTCCTCACTATTAACACCATAACGCGTCCCGATATGAGACAAATATTTAACTCCCTCCTCAATACTTGTATATGGATCAAAAGCAAGCTCAAAATCATGCTTAGTTTGTCCTTCCCATGTATCTTGCATTAATTGTGTTAGTCCCCTTGCACCTTTATCGCTAACAGAACAAGGTTTGCCTGAAGACTCAATATATATAATTTTTCTGACAAATTCCGGAGTTACCTCGCTAGGAATATTATCTACACGCTTAAAGGCCTCATTAATATAAGCTCTAATCAAACCATCATCCATCTTAGCCTGCGGATCAAATGGCTCAGGTTGCTTTTCAAGATATTTCGGTATATTGTGCGCAGGCTTCATATAAAAAGGTTTAAGCTCACGAGTAGAATCATGTTCATCAACCCTCTGTTCTACAGCAGATCTTATAGAAGCCAAGTTATCTCGATGTTCCATCTCTCTTTTAGCAGCAACATAAGGTAAAGCCATCGCTCCCGCCATAGTCCAAGTTGTAAGCCAATGTTTAAATTTCATATATAATCAAAAAAATAACACTTTATAAACATTTCTATTTGTAACTACTTAAGAGTAACGTTATTATTTCAACATTCCAGAAATTCCCCAAGCTACCAATAAAGCAATAACACATCCAACACTAATATTGATTAAAATACTATTACTTCCTGCAGCCGCACCAAAACCAGCTCCAATAATACCACTCAAAGCTGCAGTCCAGAACATACTCTTAGCGGACTTCATTTAAGATCAACGCCAAGCTCTTTTAATCTAGAAATATGAGCCTGCATTATACCCTCGACATTCCCGACCATCTTAGCCAACTCACCCCTTTCTGCAATCAAAGTATTCAAAGCTCCCTTATGGAAACCCTTCTCTTCTTCTTCAGTCATCTGCGGAACTTCAGCCTTAACATCTGTAGTAATTTCCGGAGCAGCCGGTGCCGCTTCTGTCTTAGCATTATTAATCGCAGATTCTAAATCATTAACATCCATAGAAAATACTGGAAAGTTCCATATATAAATCTAACCCACAATTTTCGATTTAACAAAATCACCTACTGGGTATAAACCCAACAATCTTAAAAACCCCAAAAAACATAATTTATTATGGAAAGAACACTAATCAAAGACTCATTCAAAGCAGAAGGAAAAGTTATGCTAAAAGGATGGGTTCATGAAACACGAGACCTAAAGAAAGTTAGATTCCTAATTCTAAGAGATATCTCTGGTAGAATCCAAGTAACAGGAATAAACGGAAAAACAAACCCTGAAACATTCGAACTTATAGATAACCTAAATAGAGAATCAGTTGTTGAAGTAATTGGAGAATTAAAAGAATGCGCACAAGCTCCAAACGGAAAAGAACTAATTCCAGATTCAATCACAATGATTGCAGAAGCAAAAAATCCATTACCAATCGACGTATCTGATTATTCAAAAACAGAACTACCATTAAGATTAGACAACCGATATATAGACTTACATTCAACAAGAACACAAGCAATCTTCAAAGTTCAATCCACAATTCTTCAAGCGTATCGAGAATTCATGATTAAGGAAGGCGCATTTGAAGCAATGTTTCCAGGACTAATCGGATCTAGCTCTGAGGGTGGAACAGATGTATTCAAAATGAAATACTTCGAAAAAGAAGCATACCTTTCTCAAAGCTGCCAGCTATACAAACAAATGCTAGCTTGCTCCATGGAAAAAGTATTCGCAACATTCACAGTTTGGAGAGCAGAAAAACATAACACTGTCAGACATCTAAACGAAGCAAGACAACTAGATTATGAAGAAGCATTTGCCGACGATATAAAAGTAATGGATGTAATGGCGCGATGTATGCAATTTATCGTAAAAAAAGTAATCGAAGAAAGGGCTGAAGAATTAGAAATCATGAAAGTAAAAGCCGAAGTTCCAGAAATAAAATATATTCCATTTGCAGAAGTAAAAGAAATTATGAAGAAAGAAGGTGTCACAATGCCAGAACATGATTTATCTGGAGACGCAGAAAAGAAACTAGAAGAATTATATCCAAACACAATCACATTCGTAACAGAATGGCCTCTAGCTGGAAAAACATTTTACATAATGCCAGACGGAGAAAACTCAAAAGGCTTTGACGCAATCTGGAAAGGAATGGAAATTACTTCAGGTGGACAACGAATTCACATCCCAGAACTTTTAGAGGAAAGATTAATAGCCCACGATTTAGATCCAGCACAATTCAAAGATTATATTGACTCATTTAGATTCGGAGCACCGCCTCACGCAGGTTGGGGAATCGGGCTAGAAAGAATCACAATGCTTTTACTTGGACTAAGCAATATCAGAGAAGCAGTTCTTTTCCCAAGAGACAGAGATAGATTAACACCTTAAATAATTCTAAAAATTAATCAACTCACCTAAAACCTAGACATTCTTCAATTGCCTGAATCTTATCTTGAGAAAAAGTGTCCCCAGTAACTATCAATGCATCAAGATTCCTATAATAAAGAGGCATTCTAGAAGTGATTCTTTTCCTAAATGATTCTTTGTTGGTTACTGTAGCCCTAGGACTATTCTCCTGCCTTTTCCATAAAATATCTGCCGCCTCTTCTCCGTTCTCAGAAGGCAAAATAACAATATTATAAAAATTCTCTCCAATCAATTCCTGACTTTGAGCTAAAATATCAGGGTTATCTGAATGGCAATTTATTCCGCCACCCAACGCAACAACATATCTGTCATCTTTATCTATCACATCAGAAAGACATTCATACTCCATTTCTCTAAATCGTGGCATCCCTAAACTTTGAGCCACCTCCTTCGGAGTAGAAAATCCTGCCCTATATGCAACCATCGCATCTAAATCGTAAAAAGGGATTCCCTCATTTCTCCCAACAATCTTCCCTGCAGTAGTCTTCCCAATCAAAGGAGGGCCAATAAGCGCGATAGACTTCCCGTTATATGGTTTTGTTCTATCCCAGTTAACCAAGTCGGAATTATTCATAAAATTTGCAACAACCCCAAATTTATAAACCTTTCAATCTAATCATATTTATGGCAAATAATTCACTATGGCACGAAGTAACCGAGAAAGAAAAAGAGCAAATCCGAGAAGATTCTAAGAAATTACTAAATGAATTCGCAAGTAAATTAGACAAAATCAAAGCAACTGAGGGCCATTTCCAAAATGAATCGGGCACCAGAGAAGAAGGCGACGGATGGGAAACAGACCCAGAATTCAAAAGTACAATGCTATCAAACGCGCCATTCGCGGAAGACGATTTTATCATAACCGAAAAAGGGGGCTGGAAATGAAAACAATACTTGCAGCAGGTCCAGTTATAATCGAGGGCGGAAAACTACTAGTTAACAAAGACAATAAAGACGACTTCTATAAAATACCCGGCGGAACTGTCGAGCAGGGCGATTCTCTAACAGACGCTTGCATAAATGAATCAAAACAAGAGAACAATGCAGACATCGAAATAATCAAACCACTAAACCCACTAGTTATCTACAAAAATCCACAAACAGATGATGAACAAACAATAATCCTAATTCACTACGAAGCAAAACTTCTAAACAAAGATGAGATAAAACCAATCGAGCCAATTCAAGAAGTAATCTGGATAGATATCGAAGAAATAAAACAGGGCAAACACAATGTCGCTCCAAATATTAAATTTCTAATAGAGAAAGGTGATATAAAATGAATCTAAAAACAAAACTTAAAGAAATCAAATCAGGAAAGTTATCAGCTGTAAAAAACGTAATGACATTCTCTGAAAAAATCGCAACCCCAGAATCAAAAGACCTAAATATTTTCCTACATCTAAACGAAGACGCAATCGCCCAAGCGAAAGAAATTGACAAGCGAATCAAAAAAGGAACAGCAGGAAAACTAGCAGGATTAGCATTCGCAATAAAATCCAACATTTCAGCAAAACACATGGTAACATCAGCCGGTTCAAAGGTACTAGAAAATTATACATCGGGATATAACGCAACTGTGATCAATAAACTATTAGCCGAAGACGCAATACTTTTAGGAATGGTAAACATGGATGAATTCGCTTGTGGTGCTTCTGGAGAAACCTCAGCATTCGGCCCAACAAAGAATCCAAAGAATCCAAAATTAATTCCTGGTGGGAGCTCATCGGGTTCAGCAGCAGCGGTTGCAGCAGAATTGTGTGATTTCTCTCTGGGCTCAGATACTGGTGGCTCAATTAGAAACCCAGCTTCACACTGTGGAGTAGTCGGGCTAAAACCAACTTACGGCGCAGTCTCAAGATACGGACTTCTGGATATGACAATGTCATTCGACGTCATTGGCCCACTAACAAATTCCGCAGAAGACTCAAAATTAATTTTCAACGTAATTAAAGGCCAAGATAATTTCGACCAAACTACAAAAGACGAACCTAAAGAGAAATCAACCCAAAAAAAAATAATCGGTCTGGTTGATGTAACAGATTTCTGCTCGAAAGAAATCGCGGACCTTATAGAAACCAGAACAAAGGAAATTGCAAAGAAAAACAAATGGACAATTAAAAAAATAAAATTACCGTTAGACATTGCAATTCAAACATACTACATAATCGTCTATACAGAATTCTTTTCGACAACAAGAAAATACGATGGAAGAAGATTCGGTAGAAAAATTGAAGAAGCTGCAGGTCCAGAAGTAATCCGAAGAATAATCGGTGGATCTGAAATAACAAAGGCGGAACATGAAGGAAAATATTACAGAGAAGCACTAAAAGCAAGAAACTATATCAAGAAAAAATTCAATGAATTGTTCGGAGAAGTCGATGCAATAATTTTACCGACTGTCCCAAGAACTCCGCATAAAATCGGAGAAGAAATTTCCATAGAAGACATGTACGCTTACGATGTATTCACCGCCCCAGCTTCAATCGCAGGAATTCCAGGAATATCAATGCCAGCAGGAAAAGTCGACGGAAAAGATATTGGATTACAAATTCTAACCAACCACTTCCAAGAAGAACTACTCTTTAAATTAGCAAAGGACTTCGAGTAATATGAAATTATCTAGAATCGGCGAACTAAATTTCGGCAAATTCGAAACCGAAATCGAAGCGACAGAAGGAGTAAAGAAAGCCTTCAAATCAAAAAAAGAATCGACCGCTGCATTAATCCCACCAGCATGGCTATGGTACGACAACGAACTTATAGAAGTAATTGATGAAAACGGCGACGGCAAACCAGATGAAAAATTTGGAACCAGCTTCAAAATAATTTATATGTTAGACAAAGAAAATATAGATGAATTTGAACAAAAAGCCTTATTGCTATCTAAGACAACAATAAAAAATATAAATTTAAAATATGCCGCAATAAAAATCCCAAAAGAAAAGAAACCAGTTCAAAGGAGGATGCCTATTAGGAAAAGATATAATGCCTGAAATAACATTCGACCAAGCTAGAGAATTTTTAGATAATATAACCAGTGAAGATAGGGTCGCAATAATCCACCACGATGACGCAGACGGTTTCTGTTCTGGTATTTTATACTATGATTGGGGTAAAATAAAAGGAGCTAAGATCGAACAATTTGACTTTTCCTTTGGAAAATGGGATAAGCATATCGACTTAAAACCTTTCAATAAAATTATAATAACAGATATTGCTCCAGACGGAATAGAGGAAATAAACCCACCAACAGATAAAGAAATATTATGCGCCGACCATCACCCACAAGACAAACCAATCCCAAAAGAAATTTTAGAACTAGTCACAGTTGATCAAGGTTACATCCCATCAAGTAGAACGGCCGGAGAATTAACGGGCCTAAAGCCATGGCTATCCTTACTCGGATCAATAAGTGATGCTGCATACTTATATCCAGAAAACCAAGAGTTCATAGACAAACACCTCAAAGAAATCGGCATGACCCTTGATGAATTCAAACAAAATGTAACAAGCATAGTTACAAATTTCTTAATCTACTTCAACAAAGATGCTAATAAGGCATTTGAGATACTCGAAGGAATAAATTCCATTGAAGAAATAGATAAATTAAAAACTCAGTCCGAACCAGTCGAGAATGAAATACAAAAATTCGTAGAAGAATATGAAACCAAAAAAGAAAGATTGAATGACATTAATTTTTATTACTTCGAACCGAAATTTTCGATAAAAGGCATTGTGGCAAATATCATAAGTACGAAAACCAACGAAGAGGCCTTTATATTCGCAACACCTCAAAAAGAAACCAATAAAATAACAATTAGTGCAAGAACTCAGAACGACAAAAGAGACTTACGTGAAATTCTAAAGGCGGGTGTGGAAGGTTTAGAGGAATCGAACACCGGCGGACACAAACGTGCAGTGGGTGGAATACTCAAAGCTGAAGATATAGACAAATTCAAAAAAAACATCAGAAATTTCGTCGAACACAAATCCTAACACTAAATCACACATATATTTTTATATCTACTTACGCCTTTAAAGTATGGAGAAACCAAATTTTTTAGTAAGACCAAAGGATTTTCATATTTTTGAACTTGATGAGTCCAATAGTTGCTACAGATCTTATTCGACGAGAGATATCACGCATTTAGACGAAACCAGACCAAATGCATCACCAGGCTTCACGTTAGAAAATTTAACTTCTAACCACGGATTTATCCCGATTAAAGAAAGTGAACTTAAAACATATGAGCAGAAACATGAACTCCACCTCAAATACATCTCATGGGCTACGCGCCCAGATGGACACGGCGGCTCCAAAGGCGGAACAATGGAAGAATACTTAGAAAGATTCGTCGAACACAAATCCTAATCTAGCTTCTATAACATCCTTCAAACCTCATATATCTTTAAAAACAAAATTCCCTCTGTACTTCTATGAATATAATTGAAAGGAGGTTATTAAAAAAGAGAAAATGCCATTAGATTTTGCAAAAGAAGCTATCGAGACAGCAGAAGCAAACAGTATTAATTTTAGCGAATTAAAAGCTGGTAAGGCAAACATCAAGGTCTTCGGATGTGGTGGTTGCGGATGTAACATGGCTACCTGGCTATTCAATAAAGGTATCAACGGTGCTACAATTTACGGATTGAACACTGATGCACTTCATTTATCTATTACAAAGACAGACGAAAAAATCCTTATCGGTAAGGAATTGACTCGTGGTCTAGGATGTGGAGGTTACCCTAAGAGAGGAAGGGAAGCAGCTAAAGAATCTCTTACAGACCTGAAGAAAGCGGTTTCGAATTCGGATATGGTTTTCGTTCTGGCCGGTATGGGAGGAGGATCTGGTACAGGATCAATTCCAGTAGTTGCTCAATTAGCTAAGGAAGCAGGCGCGGTTGTTATCGCGGTAGTTACAATGCCGTTCGAGGCAGAAAAAGCACGAATCGATAAGGCAGAGTTCGGTCTTCAAGAACTAAGAGAAAGTGTTGATACAGTAATTGTATTAGACAACAATCGATTAGTTGATATCGCAGGCCAATTACCAATGGAACAAGCTTTCGCAGTTGCGAATGAACTTGTATCTACAATGATTAAGGGTATTGTTGAGACAATCACATTACCATCTCTAATCAACCTAGACTATGCGGACGTTTCTTCTATTATGAAGAATGGTGACGTAGCAGTTATTGGTATCGGTGAGGACAATTCTAACGCTAGAGTAGACGCGGCGGTGCAACAAGCACTAACACATCCATTACTAGACGTAGATTACAGAGGTGCAACAGGTGCACTGGTTCACATCACATGCGGTCCAGATTTAAAGCTTGAAGAATTCGATTCCATTGGACGACTCGTTACTGAAAACTTAAGCCCAGAAGCTCAAGTTATTATCGGTGCGCGAGTTAACAAGGAATTCCAGGGACGTGTCAGGGTTATTACAATCATGACAGGTGTTAAGTCGCCATACATCCTAGGTAAAAACTCTGGTAAAAACTTCGACGACGAAGCAAGTATCAGCGTTAATGAACTCGGCCTAGACGATCTAAGTTAAACGTAACTTAATTTATTTTTTTATTTTACATTTCCTCGTCCTTTTGGGCGAGGATCAATATTTATTCTTAAGAATTAAATAGCATCCTGTGAGAACTTTTCCATACCAGTCATAGTCTTACTTCCCCACTGGTTAAAATATAAAATAAAATCCAACTTAATCCTTCTCGCATCTTTACTAGGAACCTTAGTATCTAACCCAATCGGAAACATTGCCTCAACCTTCAAATTCTCAGGAATACGCAAAGTAGACTTAACTTTATCTTCATAAAAATGTCCAACCCATGTAGTAGCCAATTTCTGCTCCGTCAAAGCCAATAAAAGATTCTGAATTGCCGCACCAGCTTGCTGGGCACAATAACGCTCACCCTTCTCGCCATAATCACGAATCAAAGTAGTGTCATCGCTCACAGCAACAACGACATATTGTGCAGTTCCAACAAATTCCTGCTGAGAAGCCTCGGCTAATTTCTCAATAGATTTTTCATCATCAACCAGAATAAACTTAGTCACTGGCCTATTACCAGCAGTCGGCGCAAACCTCACATAATCAATTGCCCGAATAATCTTTTTCCAATCAGGTTTCTTTTGTGAAAACCGCTTCACACTCTTCCGTCCTTCAACCGCATCTTTTAATTGCATATAATAGAATAGAATGGGAACTTTATAAATTATTGGGAATTAAGAATCTTCGTTTACTCTATCCATAGAACTCTTGTAAAGACCAACATATTGTTCGACTATTTTATCCCAGGTAAATCTATCCTCAACAGTCTGCCTACATTTATGCCTATCAATTTTACCAATACCCCTTATAGCATCTGCCATTAAACAGACAGACTCTTCCTCACTTTTCCCATTATATGGAATAACATAGCCAGTTTCCCCGTCGTCCACAGCTTCCCTAGCAGAACCGGTATCCAATGTTATAACAGGCGTACCACAGGCAAGAGATTCTAATCTGGTTAAAGTAAAACAATCCCCTATCCTAATCGGAAGAATCGAAGCCTTAGCGCCAGCATAAAGCTTCGTCTTTTGCTCATCATTCAATTCACCGACATATTCAACATTCGGATTGTTCCCTATTTCCAAATCAAAAAAAGTTCTCTCTGCAATATTACCACCAATCTTCAATTTAGCGCCAGCTTTTAATGCCGCCCTAACAGCCAAATCCTGACCCTTATCTCTTTCTATGCTTCCCAAAGAAAAAATATAGTCCCCTGGATTAGACTCAAAAGGATATGAAGAAAGTTCCACTCCATTATTTATGACCTGCTGAACATCGACATACTCTGCAAAAACACTTTTCTGATATTCACTTAGAGAAGTAAAAATAATATTATCTCTCTGAACTGGGGACACCTTCGCAAATCTCCTAAGTTCATGAGGAGTCACAATAAAAGGAATATTGTTCAACTTATCATGCTTCTTCAAAGCATCTTTAAACAGTGGCGTCAAAACAAAATTTCCGGTGTGATCGTGTACAACGTCGACGTCGTTCTTCTCAATATAATCCAAAATCATCGACACATGTTTCTCATAAGCCTTAGGATCGTCTCCCTCAATTCTAGGTTTAGACCATTCACTTTGTTCTAAAGTAGGAAGCAATTGTCCATACGGATTAGAATCAGCAGGGGCAGCTGTAATTACTTCGTGACCATTTTTATCAAAAAATTTGCCCAGGGCTAAAACGACTCTTTCAATTCCACCATATTTTATATCAGGTGTTATAGGAATGTATATCGGAGCAACTTGCAAAATCTTCAACTTATCATTTCTTACCATTATGTCTTCAGCCTTAATTTACTGAGAAATCCGATTAGCCCGAATTCTCTCTTTTAAACCTTGTTAATTTAAGGTACTTATATTATAAAAATCTATAGGTTTCCTTATAAACCTAATGTATAATTGCATAATAATAACAGTATTTTACAACAAAAAATGAAAAAAATGAAAAAACCTACAAACTAGAACCTCAATCTATCAATTCTAAAACCCTAAACTTTAAATATACATATTTGGATAAATCATTATGCTTTCGTAGCTCAGCAGGTAGAGCGCACGGCTGTTAACCGTGATGTCGGAGGTTCGAGCCCTCCCGAAAGCGTATTTTACTCGGACAAAGATTTCTTAGTCTCAGCGATTTCTTCAAGTCCTTGAATAACTGCATGCAAATGATCCGAATCAACAATAACACCGATGGTATTTTATTGTAACCAATCGAGATTTGATGAAAAAATATCGTGAATATGGGGAAGTCCTCTCTAAAATAGGGGTGGGCAAAATCATAGAAAAACTGGTCAAAAATTAACACCCTATTTTTGGGGTGTAAAGTGGAATTTATCGTCGGTTATGAGTGTAAAAATGTCCAAAAAGTCACTCACCGTATATATGTATATATACTATGTGTACAAGGGGGTATGTTATGGTAATTCTAAGGAACAATAAGAAACTAGCTCCAAGAACAAAAGTAGATAGTGGGGGGAAATTGTATAAAATTATTCCTCCAAACTCTTCTCGGCCTCAGCAATCTCTTCATCACTCAAGCCACTTTCTTCATCTAAATCCTCAGCGATATGCTCCATCCCAGCTTTCAACCCTAAATCATCCTTCTCAAATTTTCGCCTAGAAATATTCTGTTTCTCCAAATAAGCAAACACATTCCCGTGCTTCGCCCCCTGAATCAATGATTCAAGTCCCTGAACAACCGCATCCAAATGATCCGAATCAACAATAACACCGATGGTATTTCCTTGAATCACAATTTCAGAACCGGTTAAATTCTCAATAGTCTTTCGAGCCTTCCCGCCAGTCCCAATAATCCGCGCCCGAACATCAACCAAGTTCTTCCGCCTAGTATGCTCCTTAACTGTAATAAACTCCAAAACAAAATCGTCATTCATCAATAATAAAGCATCGTCAACCATAAACCCAAAATCAACAGCCTGAACAACCTTCTCAATCAAATACTCATTCAGCTCATTTCCTTTAAGTGTAACATTTCCCTTACCAAAACCAACCTTAATCTTAACCTTATTTTCAATTACAGGCACAGCCTTCTTGACCTTATTCATATTCTGAACTAATACATTTCTCATAATATAACGAATAAAAATCGATTTATAAGCCTAAGCATCCCACTCTTCGCTATGCATATATGCCTTCGCCCCGACAACCCCATCATAAGCGACAATCTCAACACCTGCTTCCTGCATTATTTCAACAGCATTCTCAAGCTCTTCAACCCAGCCCTCTCTCGTCCTATCAATCATCTGAGCATGAACAATCAAGGTCTTAATCCCAGAACTAATAACTGCATTCGCACACGCGATACATGGCAACCACGGCATAACCATATCTAACCCGTCCATCTTAATGCCATCTTTTGCAGCCTTGTAAACAAGATCCCTCTCGGCATGATTCGGATAAAGATGTTTATTATCCCCCTCAAAACGCTCTGGCTTTTCCTCTACTCCCGGAGGTAATCGATTGGTCCCCTTAAGAATAACTTTGTCGTTCTTAATTAATAAAGCCCCATTGTGCGTAGACGGATGATTACTATTCTTAGAATATTCATAACAATCTTTCAACCACTTCTTATACTTCTCTTCCGTAGAAATTTTTATCCCAAGTTTTTTTACATCCATGTTAGAACTCTGATTCATCAGTAGTAAGTCTTCCCATCTCCTTCAACTTCCTAACTTGATTCTCAGTATACTTAAACAAAACGTCACCCTTATCATTATCAAATTCCCAAGGCTCAACAATAATTGCATCTCCTTCCCTTAACCAAAGACCTCGTCTCTTTCTTCCAGGAACTCTACAATTTCGAGTCTTTCCATCCATACAAGAAACCTGCATTCTAGAAGCTCCACATCTCTGCGCAATAATCCCGATTACTTCCTTCTCATTAGGTAACTTAACTCTAACCGGTCCTTCAAACCCAGGAACAAAAGTCTTCGCTTTATTCTTCTTAGATTTATCTTTAAATTTACTAAATGCCATAATTAGCTTAAATAAAACTGGCTTATAAACCTAACTTAGAATGATTACGTACATGATGGGCAATTCGTTCTATACTCTCATTTGCCTTTATTCCTTGTATTTTCTCAGCCCTCTCAATTCGCGCATCTCGAGTTTTTGAAACCAAATCAATTGCAAGTTTAGAATACTTTGCCCACATTTCCTTTTCGGGATAAGTTTCCAAAATCTGCATATATGGAGTATAAATTATGCCATCATCTCCAGAGCTCTGATGAATAACCTTACTGTCACACAAATCCGAATACCACGGTTTGGCAATTTTCCCCATAACATGTTTATTATAAAGACTCTCTGCTATTTTCCCAGAAATTACTAACCTCTTTTTAATCTCATTTTCAAAATCTTCCACATTCTCAGCGCCCCCATATCCACGAATATTAACTAAAACTCCTTCTACATACTCAAACTCCGAATCCTTCTCAAAACAATGCGGATAAGCAACTTCCACTGGGCAATTCGCAATCAAGGAAAGCCCGCACTTTTCACGTAAATCCCGATAATCCAAAGTCGTAAATGGCCTAGTCATACCAAAACCAATCGATCTTCCAATAATAACAGCTCCCGCAACCATCAAACATAAATCAAAAATATCTTTTTAATCATTATTATACTACAATAACCTACAATAAAACCAAAGCAAAAGGAACACCATCAATCACGACAACTCCTTCGTCTTTCACTATATTCAACTCCTTCGCAATTCCCACACTCTTCTCACCCACAAAATTAAACGTCGCATCCTCATTATTACACCGAATAATTTCTGAGATAACCTTTTCCCTATCCATAGCCTCACCCTCGAAAAAAACCCCAGAAACATCAAGAGCTCTTTTACCCTCGACCAATTTCCGACCAAAAATATCCTTATCACAAACAGCGACGACCCATCGATACGATTCATGAACCTTAACTAAAATATCTTTTTCACCCATAGTCAAAAATAAGCCTCTCTCTTTATAAAATATACTAAATACTGCAACATTTAAATATTATTTAACCCTTATTAAAATACAATGATGATAAGAAACGCGAAGCTAAGCGACGCCAAGAAAATACTAGAGATAATCAAATCCGCAAACATAAATAGATATTCTCCAGAAATAACCGGATTCGTCGAATTACCAATTCCATCTTTAAAAAAAATAGCTAATCAAATAAGTGAAAATCCATATTTCTATGTTGCAGAAGAATCGAAAGGAGTTGTGGGATTTTTATCCGCATTTACCGACCAAAGACTTGAAGAATTTCAGGACAGGGAAAATTTAGAAAACCACCTCCTTGAAAAAGAAAGGCCCTTTATTTATTGGGAATTATTGGGAACAGATAAAAAATACCAAGAACAAGGCATCGGAAAAATGCTTTCTGAACACCTACTAAACGAAACCCGTAATTACCCAACGCTATACGGCCCAATATCACATAAACCGCATAAAAATACAGTCTCAATAAAACTACTAGAAGATCTCGGCTGGAAACCAAGCGAAGAAATCAACGCATGTGATGGAATAACGTTCGGAATCTACACTTATAAAAATCCATAAAAAAGCAATTCAAAACCTTTAAATAGTAGAATGTATATCATATAATATTCAAATGGTTCGCCATTTGTTTCTTTTAACGTTTCGGCGTTGATTGTGGGGTTGACTTCGGTTTTCCCCTTTTCTTTTTTTACTTTATGATACTTCTATGTTAAAATTCTAATATAAATATCATAATCCAAGATCTTCTAAAATAAAAAAATGATTTCCCCCACTTCCCTTAATGGAGGAATCAGTAAAATAATTAATTAATAAGCTTTTTTAGCTTCGCCATCAGTCACTGCCTTCTCAGCATTGTCCTTTGACATAATTCGACACATTCCACATCCACAAACAGTACATTTTCCCTTAGCCATATATCCGCCTCGAGAGGTCATGTGCATCTCTGCGTCTTTCATTTCTTTGTTCTCTTTACATTTCATGCATCTTCCTTCAATTGTCATTTTTTCCTCCTATTGTATTTAGTTTGTTTAATTCTAAATCTTGTGAACTTCTTTCTTCTCTCCGCAAGCAAGACATCGCAAGAACGTCTTACCTCCTTCTTCACTCAATTCAGTATCAGGTTTCGCGCACTTACCACACAAAACAAACATGTTCACGTACTTCTCAATTTTATCATTAACATCCTTACTCGCAAGCTTCCTAGAAAGAATCAATCTATCCCCCTTAACCTCAGCCTGACTCGCAAGCTCCTTAGTTAAGAACTTCAAAAAGTGCTCCGGCTTACGTCTAATACATGTAACAATCTGCCCAAAATTAGAAATCACAGTCCGAATACCCTCGTGGTGCCCCTTTACCTTCAGAACCTCAAAACGCCCACACTCCTCAGTCGCCTCAACGTTCTCATAAGCCTCATTCAACAATTCCTCATATTCCATAAAACCCCCTATGAAACTGGGTATTTAAGCGTTATCACGTGTAAACACGCCCAAATCACGCCTAAAACACCACCAAAAAACTTATAAACAAGATAATATTTCAAACACTATAAATTCTTGAGATTTTCTCGGAAGATTCTAAAATGGACGCAGATTTAAAGAAAAACATTTTGACAACAGGTACGAGCCTAGTTGGGATTGTATGTGAGGACGGAGTAGTCATGGCTGGAGACCGAAAAACAACAGCTGGCGGCCACATCGTTATGAGTAAGAACACCCAAAAAGTCTGTCAGTTAAATGATTACATTGTAGTTTCAGGAACAGGAACAGCCTCCGATATCGAACTAGCAAAAAAACTAATCACAGCACAACTTAAGCTTAAAGAACTAAAAGACAAGCAAACACCTACTGTTAAAGAAGCAGCAAACATGATTGCAATGTCTTCTTACAAAAACATCAGACAGCCTTCTATGATTCCGTTCATGGCAGGATTAATGGTCGGCGGAATGAATGAAAACGGCGAAGCAGAACTTTACTCAGTAGAACCAGCAGGAAGTGTAATGCGCGTAGAAAATTTCGATGCAAATTTCTCATCTGGTATGCCCTACATCTTAGGATTACTAGAAAGACAATATAAACCAGGCTTGTCAGTAAAGGAAGGAGTAGAACTCGCAATTGAAGCAATAAAATCATCTTCGCAACGAGACACAGCATCCGGACATGGAGTTGATGTATTCACTATAACAAAAGAAGGAATAAAGCATATATCAAAACAAAGAGTTGAAAGTGTTTACGAAGAACACGACTAATTATCACATTAAAATGGCAGACATCTTACAAACAATCGCAGACTCTCTACCGAGAGGTACGGTCGGCTCAACAATTTTCGAAGGGGCAAACATCGTAGTCTACACAACAGACACAGCTTTCTTCAAAAGCGGCGACTCACAAATCAAAGAAGTAGTGAACACTATCAAAAAGAGAATCGAGTTAAGAGCAGATAAATCTCTTCTAATGACACAAGATTTAACAGAACAAAAAATCAGACAAATTATCCCTGTAGAAGCTGAAATAACACAAATAATCTTCGACCCACAAAGAAGTAGCGTAGTAATCGAAGCAAAAAAACCAGGTTTAGCAATCGGTAAAGGTGGCTCGCTTCTAAGAGATGTAAAAGTAGAAACATTCTGGACACCACAAGTCCAAAGATCTCCAGCAATCAAATCCAAAATCACAGACAAAATCCGAGAAGTTTTATATCAGGACAACTCATACCGAAAGAAATTCCTAAACAGCATCGGAGAGAAAATCTACAAAGAATGGAACCCCGACAAAATGGAAGAATGGGTAAGAATCACAGCTCTTGGTGGCGGACGACAAGTAGGACGTTCATGCTTCCTTATGCAAACCCCAATTTCACGAGTACTAATCGACTGCGGAGTAGACGTTTCATCTAACGGCAAAGACAAATACCCATACCTTGAAGCTCCAGAACTAGACATCTCAACACTTGACGCTGTAATTCTATCACACGCACACCTTGACCATTCAGGACTAATCCCATACTTATACAAAATGGGTTACAAGGGCCCAGTTTACATGACAGCGCCAACGCGAGACATCTCAGCTCTAATGGCACTAGACTTCATCGGTGTAGCCTACAAACAAGCCTCAGCCCCACTATTTAAATCGACAGACATCCGAAGCATGGTAAAACATTCAATTGCCCTAAACTATCAAGAAGTAACCGACATCACACCCGATATCCGAATAACAATGTACAACGCAGGTCATACGTTAGGTTCATCTATGATCCATTTCAATATCGGAAACGGCCTACATAACTACGTATACTCAGGCGATATCAAGTTCGGAAAAACGCGAGCACTAGAAGCAGCGGCAACTTACTTTCCAAGATTAGAAACACTACAGCTTGAAGCAACTTACGGTGGAAAAGACAACAATTACCCTCCAAGAAAAGAATCAGAAGATGAACTTATTAATTTTGTAAACGAAATAGTCCAAAACGGTGGAAAGTTATTACTACCAGAATTAGGAACAGGTCACGCTCAGGAAAAAATGTTAATCCTAGAAGACGCAATGCGAAACGGGAAAATTCCGAAAGTACCTATCTATATCGACGGTATGATTTGGGACATCAACGCAATCCACACAGCATACCCAGACTTCCTATCAAACGCACTTCGAGCAAACATCTTCGCAGACAATAACCCATTTACCTCAGACATCTTCAAGCAGGTTGGATCTCCACACGAGAGAAAAGAAGTTGTAGAAGGCGGACCGTGTATCGTTCTAGCGACATCAGGTATGCTTGTCGGTGGTGCATCGGTTGAATACTTACGAGAATGGGCAGACTCGCCGAACAACGGACTATGCTTATCTTGTTACCAGCCAGCAGGCGGACTTGGAAGACAAATTAAAGAAGGGTTGAAAGAGGCCAAGTTTGACGTTAATGGAAAAATAGAAATCGTTCCAATCAAATTAAAACTATTAAACATCGACGGATTCTCAGGTCACTCTTCGCGAAACGAACTAATGGCATTCATGAATAACATCAACCCTAAGCCAAGAAAAGTAATAATTAATCATGGTGAACAATCCAAATGTCTAGATTTAGCATCAAGCATTTACAAACAGCAGAGAACAGAAACAACAGTTCCAAAAAATCTCGAAACAATTAGATTAAGATAATCTTTATATACCTCTAAGCCCTCGAAGCTACAAGAGACGATATGAAACATAAAGCATCAATTACAATAATTCTACTAAGCATGTTCCTAGTTGCGCAATTCATCGGACTATTCGTAGTCAACGCTTATGCTCCAGAATCTCAGACAATAATCAACCCCGAAACAGGTATACAAGAAATCATGATGACCGAGGGATCACTTCCTTTCGGACTCCAAAGTTCAGTCGACGAAAAACCAGGTCTCGGCTCAATTCTTTTTTCATTCCTAATGGCCTTTGCCCTAATTTTCATATTAATGAAATATAAATGGAAGGCCGTAATAAAAATATGGTTCATCTTTGTAATTTCACTAGCTCTCGGCCTAGCAATCTACGCGATTCTAAAATATACTCCACTGCCAAACATTTCAATCGTAGCACTTGCAATCGCAATTCCACTAGCTCTCATAAAAATATTCTGGCGAAACTTCTACGTCCATAACCTAACAGAACTTCTAATCTACCCGGGAATCGCAGCAGTCTTCGTTCCAATCCTAAACACAACGTCAGTAATAATCCTTCTAATTATAATATCGCTCTACGACGCATGGGCAGTCTGGAAATCCGGAATCATGCAAAAAATGGCAAAATTCCAAATGGACGAACTGAAAATATTCGGCGGATTTATGGTTCCAAAAATGTCTGACAAAGTAAGAGCACAAATAAAAAAGATAAAAGTAAAATACAAAAATAAAGAAATGCCGAAGAAAATTAAAGAAAAGAAATTCAAAATAAGCATGGCAATTCTTGGAGGTGGAGATGTGATCTTCCCAATAATTACAGCCGGTGTTTTCATGCAAGCCTTCAATATCATCCCAGCACTATTCGTAATATTCGGAGCATTGGGAGGATTATCATCAATATTTTTATTCTCACACAAGGGGAAAGCTTACCCAGCAATGCCTTACATCACAACAGGAATTTTCATAGGATTAATTATTTGGAAAATACTGCCTCTTTAGAATTACCAGATAACTCCGATTGTCACATATTCTATATCTTCAAACCGAACTCTCTCATCACTCAGTAAATTATTGTCACCTTTCATAATAAAATAGGTCCCATCTTCATCAATTCCCTTCTCAACAACTCGGTGAACAACTAAAATTTTACCAAATCTATAACTCACAATGTCACCCAAATCAATATCATCAGCGCTCTCAGGAACAACACGTATACCATTAGCTCCCTTGTCAAAAACCGGCTTCATACTCCCACTATCAGCATAAGAAGACAAAGTCGCGTTCGGAATTCGCAAAATAACCATATCATCAAAAACAACTATATCGTCGGTGTCAACCCAATCATTAGGCGCAGAAACATCCGAATTTACCAATCCAGTTGCAAATGGAATTTCAACGTTAGAATAACCAACTCCGTAGACCAAAAAGGCACAGCTAAGAAAACCCAATAAAAATATCAATATATATTTCAGCTCCATATTTACTCGACCGAACAATACTACTTAAATCTTTTGATTTGTAACTCCTATAGAAAGACAACAGAATGCAAACATTTATAAAACGAATTTTCATCCAATACTAGTAGTAAAATGGCAACAAATCCAGAATTAATCAAAAAATTGAAAGGCTACTTTGACCTAAATATTTATGAAACTAAGGTATGGTTAGCTTTGCTTTCTAAAGGAATTTCTTCAGCTGGTGAAATCGCGGAACTTTCTGGCGTACCACGTTCAAGAACTTACGACGTTTTAGAGTCTCTAGAAAAACGAGGATTCGTAATCCAGAAACTAGGTAAACCTGTAAAATACATCGCAGTAAAACCAGAAACTGTTATCGAAAAATTAAAAAACAACACAACAGCTCACGCAGAAGAAAAAATAAAAACACTTTCTAATCTAAAGGACACTGTTGAGTACAAAGAACTACAAGAATTACACAAAACAGGAATCGAACCAATCAAAAACCACGAACTTTCAACTTCTATCAAAGGCCGAAGCAATCTTTATTTACAAATGCGATCAGTAATGGAATCTGCACAAAGCACGATTTACCTAACATCTTCAACATACGAGCTAACAAGCAAAATGAAAATGTTCAAAGATACTTTTACAAAACTGAACAAAAGAAAAGTCGATATTAAAGTAATGATTAGCGACGGCGACGAAGACGCAAAGAAATTATCTAAGAAATTAGGCGTTGAAGTAAAATCAAGACCTATCCACGCAAGATTCGTAATCGCAGACAAAACAGAATTAATTTTCACAATCAAACCAACAAACGTTCACGAAGATTTCGATTACGGTGTTTGGATTAACTCTCCATTCTTCACAAATTCTCTAGCATATATGTTCGACCTAGCTTGGAAAGATTAATTCTTGAGTTAACCAATGTAATACCAATTGTATACAAATGGTAACCACTGCTATAAAAAATTAAATCTTTCCGAGTATATCCGACTTCGTGATTAATCCACTAAAACCTTCTTTATCACGAACCATCACAAAAGGAAATTCTTTTAACAAAGAAAGTACTGTATTTCTCGAAGTACTCTGATTAACAACCGGCGGCGCATCTATCATTATCTCTTCAATATCTACCACATTAGATAATCTATCCATATTATCAAGCAATACACTCTCGCTAATAACCCCAACCAATCTGTCTCCCATAAAAACCGGCAACTGCGAAATTCCACCCTTCTTCATCTTTATAATAACATCATTAATACTATCCTTTGCTTCACAAAACACGACCTTCTTTTTCATAAAATCCTTCGCCTTCGGCTCACTCGCATGCGCCAAAGAATCAAGCGTCTCAAAAATTTTCCTAGCAATACTATAACTCGCCTCAGCTCGCCCAGCCTCAATCTTTGCAATCATTGACTGAGAAACTCCACACAGACTCGACAATTCCTTCTGTGTCACGCCCAAAGCAATTCGACGCTTCTTAACAAATTTCAAATCATCCATGGTTATAAGAATAATAATGCCTATAAAAATATTCCTATAGGAATATCTTAGTCAAAACATTTTATATAGAAAAAAGTTTAAATAATATTATGAAAAACTACTTATTTACATCCGAAAGCGTAACAGAGGGACATCCCGATAAGATATGCGATATGATTTCCGACGCTATTCTAGATGAATGTCTAAAACAGGATCCATATTCCCGAGTAGGAATTGAAACTTGCACAAAGACAGGAATGGTTCTACTGGCTGGCGAAATCACAACAAAAGCATATGTTGACATCCCAAAAATCGCAAGACAAACCCTAAAAGAAATCGGTTACACAAAATCATCCCACGGAATTGAACACGAAACCTGCGCAGTCTTGGTCCATATAGAAGAACAGTCGCCAGATATCAGCCAAGGCGTAACGGAAGGACAAGGAGCACACCAGGAACAAGGTGCGGGAGATCAGGGAATGATGTTCGGATATGCTTGCAACGAAACAAAAGAACTAATGCCTCTACCAATCCAACTAGCACACCAATTAACAAAGAGATTAGCACTGGTTAGAAAAATACAAGAAATACCATATCTAGGTCCAGACGGAAAATCCCAAGTAACGATCGAATATGAAAACGACAGGCCAAAAAGAATTGAAACAATCGTAATATCAAACCAACATTCAGAACAGGTCAGCCAAGAAATGTTAAAAAAAGATATTCTAGAAAAGGTGATCAATCCTATCTGCAAAGACTTAATGGACGAAAACACTAATATTTATATCAACCCAACAGGAAAATTCGTAAGAGGCGGTCCTTATGCCGACGCTGGATTAACAGGACGAAAAATAATCGTAGACACTTACGGTGGAATGGGACGACATGGAGGGGGGGCATTCAGCGGGAAAGATCCAACAAAAGTTGACCGAAGCGCGGCATACGCAGCACGATACATCGCAAAAAACATCGTAGCAGCAGGCTTAGCAGATAAATGCGAAGTTCAATTAGCTTATGCAATCGGAGTAGCAGAACCAGTAAGCATCAACGTAGAAACATTCGGAACAGGAAAAATCTCTGAAGAACTCTTATCAGACCTAGCAAGAAAACATTTCCCAACAAAACCACATGACATCTTAAAAGTACTAAATCTTCGAAGACCAATATACAAAAAGACAGCTAGCTACGGACACTTCGGAAGAGATGATGAAGACTTCACGTGGGAAAAAACAGACAAGGCAGAGATATTAAGACAAGAAGCTGGATTAAACTAGCTTTCCCGAAGCGCCCATGTCTTTTTCAAATTTCTTTATCAAGTTAAAAACGCTCTCGATAGTAACCTTCTCCCTATACCACCAAAACTTTTTTCTCTCGAAAACATTCTTACCTTTAGCTTTCAAAAACGCATTGGAAGCCTCTTCTAAGCCCGTAGAAGGTCCCCTACATTCAATCTCGGGCTTTTCCACGACGACCAAATAGCCCTGAGCATCCTGTCCACCGTCATAATCAAACTCCTTCGCCAAAACAACCTGCTGCTTCCGCTCAAGCTCTCTCACAAAAAAATCCAAAATCTTCTTACACTTCGTCCCCGCAATATCGCCAGGCTGCCTATCAGTTTTCAAATCAACCTTAACAAACCTTCCCTTCATCTTTTTCATTCCCTCAATATCAACAGGCTTCCATTCAAAATAATCAAGCGAAGGCTTCTTTACAAATTCCCCAGCAACTTTCAAAAATTTCTCAAAAGTCTCATAACCAAGCCCAGCCGAAACATTCCGATACTTATAAGTCGGATCAACTAAAACCAAAGGACTCTGCAACTTACTCCCGTTCAACTCGCTCAAAACTTCTCGCTCGCTCTTAAAATATTTCAAAGGATCAATAACTCGTTTCTTACCAACATTCTTCAAAAATTTCTCAAAACTTCCAAAATGAATTACCATAACTTCCAAAGAATAACCGCTAAAACCGTGAATGTAACTCTCCGCCCCATAACATCTATTCGCCTGGCAAAAAGCCTTCGCCAACTTAATCTCGTCAGCAATCCCTGGATTTTTCTTAACAGCCCCGCCAACATGCTTAACATGACTCAAAGAAACATCTGTCACATTTTCCGCAGTCTCAGGATCCGAATTTTTCACAACAGGAATAATTTCTAAAATAACTTCATCACAAATAATCTGAAAATAATCCCGAGACCCATGAACCTTCTTCAAAGTACCAGGCAACTTAACTTTCTTTAAAATCTTCTCAAATCCCAGAATGTCCTCGCTATAATCGAACTGCGCAAAAATATCAATGTCCTGCTTTCCCTCTCTATTAACCATCGTACCCTTAGCCAGACTACCACCGACAAACGCCCTAAGACCCTCGCTCTTCAACGAACTAATAAAATCCTTAGCGAGACTTTTCATTCGCAAAATCTCTTCAGACGAAAGCGAAATCCGCGTCAGCTTTTCAGCCAAAACACTTTTCATATTCATAAATATACTAGATAAAATCAGTTTATTAAAGTTTAGACAGGGTTAATTATCCTATATCCCAGACCATTGCTTCTTCAGAAAAAGTCCACCAAGAGGAGGCACTGCCAACCTCTTGCCAAGCACCGTCTCCTAAGCAGCTAAAGTATGATTCTGACTGCCAACTACCTATATCTTGAACATTAACTTTAAATTGTAAAAGAGGGGATGATTCTGTCCAACAATTACTGGGAATCTCAACAGTTTCATTATCTCTACCTTGTTCATTTACTTGCATTGTTCCAACTTTCCAATAACTACTACTTAAAGCATTATTAGGCTTACTATAATTTAAATACAAAGTATTTTCACTAAGATCAGCAAACCAATATCCAATATGGCTTTCCCAATCTCTATCAATCCCCGCAGAACAATTTCCAACTTCACAATAATAAGAATCTGCATCTTCCTGGAAAATTTCACCCTCACATTTTCCAATACCCGTATTGCAGATAAGATCACCGTCACAACTTTCCCCAGTAGTCTCACAACCTGTAGTGCAATCGGGTTGCGTAATTGTAGTTCCACAATCCCTATCACTTGCAGCAATACATGTTCCAGTCTTACTTCCATTAACCACACAACTAACTCCATAACCCTGATTAAATGTAACGTTGGTACCAACACAAACAGACGAGTTCTCGGTAGGACAAGGAGCTGGGGTCACACAAGACTCCTCATAACAAACATCACCACTCTCACAATCATCATTAGATTCACACTCTGCCGGTATAGACAAGTCCCTCTCAGAGACCGGTGTTACATCCATTAGTTCAGTAGCCTCACTCTCTCCAGGAACTGAATCAGAAACAATACTAGAACGTTTTATAGTTCCTCCATCATTAACAACCGGATTGACCCTAATCTCTTCAGGCTTAATTGGTCCAGCCTCGATAACTATTGTCTTTGCCTGGTTTGGTCCAGGAACATAAGTTTTATTATAAGTGAAGGTCTCACTGTTTCCTTCGATAACCAAAACAATATCCATTCCAATCATTTCATTATCATCAGAACCTCTCTTAACTTGGACATAAAGTATATCTGTAAGAGGATCATAAAAAGTATAACCCGTAGACTTCACAACATCAAGCCTTGTATCAACATCATCAAAAGTTGCACCTTGTTTTACCACGGGTATAATCACAAGCCAAACAATAGAAATCGCAGCGACAGTTACCAATATAACTAACACAGTTGCAACAATAGCAGATATACCTCTCTTTCCTCTCATGTATTCTATTAGAGTTTATAGTTTATAAAAGTAATTGTTACATTCCCTCGATATCGATAACATACTTTCCTTCAGACAACTTAAACACAACCGGCTTCCGATTCATCAAAGAAACAATATCAATCTCAAACTTCCCTGGCTGTAAAACCCTAACGCTTTCTAAATCCAAAATAACAGGCTTATCTTCGTCCTCAATTTTCAAAATACTTCTAACATCCTCTTCAACCTTAACCTTATCAACAGTATTAAACTCCGGAATCAACTCTTTCTTAGATTGCTTTATCTTCTCAGCCTGTTCATCACGAATATAAAAGAAAAACTTTCCACTACAATCATTACATCCCTCGAGAATTTCCTTACTTCCGACCTCGATTATTTTACTACAATGTACACATTGGTGTGGCATATCAATACAACAATTAAGAAATTAATAAAGGTTTGGTTTACTTTCTCTGCAACATCATTTCCATCTTCTTCGGATCACGAGTGATATCCTTCACAACTGAAGCAGGTCCTATAATAGTAATCGCGTCTTGCTCTCCAACTAAAATCTTCGCGATATTATGCCTCACTTTGTTAAACAAACCTTGATGTTCGTTCTCTCCGCTAATCGCTGCAATCTCAATTCCCTGAAAACCTTTAATATTCCCAATCAGCGTCATAGAATTCTCAATTAAACGTGCCTCTTCATCGGGATGCAATCTTCCCTGTAAAATAATAATCTTATGCGCTAGAATAATTCCCATAATCTTCTTAATCCGTCCAATCGCATCTTCATTCGCAATTTCAGAATACGGCATAAAATGAATCGTCAACTCTTTAGAATTAACTTTTTTAGTAGTCTTCTTACTAACTTTCTTGTTTATCACCTTCTTTTTTGTTGCCATTTATCTTTTAATATATTTATTTATGGTACTCTTCGAGACCATCTTATCTTGTTTTTTTTACTAGCTTGAAAAGTTCCTCGTAGAACTCCTCCATGTTCTTACCATCTTTTGCAGAGATTCCAACAACTTCGTATTCAGGGAATGCTCCTTGTACCTTCTTAATATCAGACTTTTTTAAATCTATCTTATTCGCAACAACCAAAACCGGAATATTTCTCGCAACTAAATTTCCAATAATTGTAATATTAACCTGCGAATAAGGATTCATCGTCGAATCAATCATAACAATAACAGCGTCCATATCATCCAACCATTTAATAGATTCAATAATTCCTTGAGTCGCTTCTTTCGCCCTGCCCTGTGCAGCCTTTTTCTTCATACCGAACTTCATGAAATCTTCAAAATCAATCTTAGTAGCAATACCTGGCGTATCGATTAATTTAAATTCAATTTTCTTTCCATCTCTTTCCAAAAAAACCTTTTCCTTAATCTGAATCTCTCGCGTCTCATGGGGCATCTTGCTAACTGAACCCAAATCTTCACCAAGCCAATCCTGAGAAATCCTATTCGCTAAACTAGTTTTACCAGCATTCGGAGAACCATAAAAACCTAATTTAACTTCCCCCTTTTTCTTAAAGATGCCCGAAAAAACTCTCCGCGCAAAATTCTTAATTATCTTAATCATCTTATCTTACACTTTTCGCGGCAATCTAGATTTATTAATGTTTCTCCCAGTTTGTTGTTGGGGCTGAGTAGCAACCCTTCCCTGTTGTTGAGGTTGAGCAGAAACCCTCTTCTTAGCCGATTTATTCCTGAAATATGCCATAATCATAGTAATAGGAATAATCTCCATAAGACCCGTCCTTCTACCAGCCGATTTATTAACAATATAAGTAACTCTCTCACTAGACCATCCCTGCTTTCGAAGCTGTGCAGCAATCCTTTGGTCACTCATCCCACGAGCCCTAGCGTTAGTCACATACATCAAAAGATTATAAGATTGTCTCTGATCCTTAAACAAGAAAATCTCGTAACGGTGTTTATACCAAACCTGCAATACTGTATAAACAGTCAAAAGAAAAAGAAGTGCAACAATAACAAGAATAATCGCCAACTTAATCGGCTTACAATCACTCCTACATCCCTTGTAGTCCTCGCCGTCCTCACAAACCAAATTATGATTGCAAGTATCATCTATACTCGCCTCAATAACAATAGAAGAAAGCCTTGGAGAAACAAAAACCGACGTAGGGTCAGCACCCTCATAATAAAATGAAAATGAAGCTTCGCCCTCTGGTGGCAAAATTACTACCGTCGCATAATCACCCGCCTTTCTATGTTTAGCAGAACCTTCTTCAAAATATAACTCATTATAAGGCCGATTAATCACAAAATAACTTTCATAAAAATCATTAGACTTAACCTTATAACTATAAACATTAAGAAGATCTCCTTTCTGCCCAGAATAAGTAATAAGTGTGTAAACATCATTTGTAAATTCAACATCAACATTCTTAAGCTGCCAATTCAAAATAGGAGCAGCGTAAGCATCGTTAGTGGCTCCCGTAGATGCTCCACCAATTATCTCAACAGGCTCAATATCAACATCTGCAAGATTTGTAATAAAATGGGATGACTCGAAATTTTTAGTAAGAATCCCAGCAGGAACATCTAGCGCGTAAAGATCATTAGCAATATCAACAAAATCACTAGGCTGAAAAGCACGGGTAAATTCTTTGTCTAATCTATCAAGCTCACCCTCATAAAAATCCATCTGAATTAGATCTGTTAAAGTATCACTATACCATTCAGGAAATTCTGTAAGTCGATCAAAAACATCCTCCAGAGAATCCCTCTTAATATCCAAGGTTACATTAACAGCTTCCTCCGGACTAATTGTATTAACACTAAAACTCCTCGTAGATGTCAAATTCCCACCAGCGCTAACCGTAAGGGTCAAAGTATAATTACCCATGTTATCATAAACATGTTCGATACGAGGGACCTTAGTCTTCTCGGTTTCATTATCTCCGAAGGTCCAACTATAAGATAGTGTTTTATTCTCACTATATTCAATCCCTGCGAAAAACTTAACGGGAACGCCAGCTGGTGGATCAAGGGGGAATACCGATAAAATAATGGGAGCTGGTAAAACATCAATGAGCTCACTAAAAAGTTCAACGCCTGATAATGAAACAATATACTTCATGGTTTTCGAAACACTAAATCCCAACACGTTAAGATCAATAAGACCATCGGTAATACTATCAAAATCAACAGTAGCTGGAATAACTCCTAAATCATAAATTTGGGTTTGGACATCTGCTAAATCATCACCATCCTTAAATTCCAGAGCAAGGTTATCAATTACAATATTTTGTGAGACACCTGAAAAAACCATTGGTAGAATACAACCGGTAGAACAATCCCCTCCATATTTTTCTCCAATTAATTCATTAGCCGCACCAATTAAATCTTCGAACTCAAACCCACTTGAATCGAAAAAGGATGCATCTGCATATTTCAAACCCTGAGCAAAGATACCATAATCTATATCGCTATTATAAGGTCCAGTAAGTTTAACAAATCCACAGGTTTCCCCAGTACTCTCTGTATTAATTTTATATTGCTTACCATCTCCAGATGCTGAAGTAACGCAGACCCAATAATCCCCAGAAGAAAAGGGGACTCCTGCGGTATCAGGATAACATCCACCAACAGCACTGTTTGGATCATACTCACAATCCCATTCGCCACCCGTACCAGTTTCCGGATAAACTACCATTTTCAAATTACCAGTATCAGTACCAGTAATTTCTGCCCCCACAAACACCCTGTCAGTATCGGGAATAGTAACCATCTCACAATAAACAGTATCACTAATTCTTGGACCCGCGACAGGCGAAATACCACTATAACATCCGTAATCCTTAGTGTTTAAAAGTTCATCAGAAAATTCATGAAAATCCCAATCTTCATCCTCAAAAAATTCGATCACCAAAGGAACTTTAGAACTTATACCAAAAGTACTTTGAATATCAAAAGACATATCAGTAATATTAACATCTTCACCCTCTATAACAAAACCAGCATAGACCTTCCCGCCTGAGGTTACAGAAAAACTCTTTGACGCAGCGGCAGAAGAAGAGCTGTAATCTATAGAACAATCAGGAGGCGAGCAAGTAAATATATTTCCAGTCTTATCTAAAAAATCTCCAAGCCCAATAGAATCCCCATCATTAGAAATTATCCGAGCAAAATAATCTTCGCCAATAATAGTCAAATTAATTTCACCAGTAATATTTGTAAACGGGGAATAATCCTTATCAACACTATAATTATGAACATCCACTGAGGCCGCAACAAAACCGAAAGTGAAAACTAACGTTAATAATATCAACCACTTTTTCATATAATAGATTAGGAATAATACTTTATAAACATTTCAAAAATTACTTTCTTTTCTTCTTGCTGGGCTTTTTCTTACCAACGGGCTTTTTCTTACTAGCCTTTCTAATTACTACCTTCTTGCTTTTATTTTTTTTAAGCAAAGCAACGATTATGATTATGATTATAAGAACAGCTATCCATGTCCCGTAGACATCCCAAAAACTCGGTGAAGAAGTATATTCTGACGCAACATCTACCGTATTACCAATATTAAAATCCATCACAGCCTCAGAGCTTGCAGCCATAACAAACGTAGACGAAGCTAAAAGTAATAATGCAAAAATCACCAATTTCATAATTAAGAGAACACAATTCTTTATTTAAATCTTTTCATCTCTCTTAATATAATACAAACCAAGAATAAACAAAGAAGTAAGCAAAGCAAACAAACTAAATCCAGGCAACTTAACTATAGGCTCTCCACAAAACCGAACACCATCACCATCCCTACAATTCAACATCGACAAACATGAGTCCGGAACAATAACAGAACCACCAAAAGTTGTTTCAAACTCCATATTAGCAAAAGCAGTCCAATTTGAATCTTGTTTACCATCAATACACTCTCCAAGTACATAATTACTATTACAACTAAACTCTTTATAGTCGATCATCGCATCGTCATAATTACTACGAGCCCTCTTGTTAAGGTAACACTCCTTGCCAGTATCAGCAGTATCATTCCACTTACATGCACAATTTAAAACAAATTCCTCAGCAGGGTCACCACAAACACCTATACCATCACAAGTACCATCCTGAGTACCAACTCCCACCTCACCAAGATTATATGGATCACCATCACAATCAGTTTCAGTAGTATAATAATCACAAGGTAAATCCTCAAAAGAATCAACACACCGATTAGGAATAGTATCATTTAACCAGATACATTGAGATGCTGTTTCCAAACAAGCATCCTTATCCAATTTTTCAACACAAGGCTGAAGGTCAGTTTTTGTAATACATTCCCAACCATCCGCAATATCACCAACACAAATCTTACCATCCGGACAACAATAAGTTAAGTTCCCAACATTATCTGCAGGATCATAAGCAGCTTTTCCCATTGAACAACCCCTAGTTGGTAGCCAGCTAGGATTGGAAGACCAATTACCAGTTTCAATTCCACCATCAACCCTATCACAATAAAAATATCCCTTATAGTCCCCATTAATCTCAGGCGAACAAGTATCATAAGCAACACCAATAGTATCACCCCGCCAAGTCGTAATATCACAACCATCAACAGTAAAAGACGTATCAATTATAGATCCTAAAGTATCACAATAATCTACGCCCGACGAAACCAAACTACGATGTCTAAAAATTGCAGAACCTGTCAAAGCTTCATCATAAAGAGCAACCTCATCAATATAACCGACAAAATCTTTTCCAATAACCAAAGGCCCATTTGAACTAATACCAAGAGTATCTGCCATATCGACGCTATCTACTTCCACTCCATTAATATAAAGTTTTAACTTCTTGTCAGAAGACGCTCCCCAACTAAGAGCAACATGATAAGTAGTAACGGGATTTATAGCGGCAGGAGAGGTAACCTGAGTACTCCCAACACTACCAACTAGATCTCCATCTAAAATCGATAACTCATATGCACCCTTTTTAAAAAGTGAACTAAGTGTAGTCACATCAAAAGAAGTCCTTACTAACATCTCGATAGTAAAAGAACTCTGAAAAGCGAAAGAGTCTCCCGGAACAGATATTGTATCAGTTCCATCGAAATTAGCAACTTGACCAACTCCGGTAGGATTGATGTTATAAACAACACCGCTATCAGTTCCATCATCATAAGGTCCGACACTATCTAGAATATTATTTTCCATTCTCCAATATGCGATCATATCACCATCACGATCACAATCACCAGGGATGTCTGCGCTCGCAAAACTAACTAAAAATATTCCAAGCAAAATTAATACTGCCCACCTCATACATATTAGACAAATCAAATGTTTATAAAGATTATCAAAACGCGATTTTACCCATATATGGTTACCAATGGTTACCACAACATGAAATAAAAAAAAGAAGTGGTAGTTATGCAAACAGCACATAACCCCACCTCTTTTTATATCACAACACCGCGCAGCTACTTCTTGTTGCGCTGGCTTTTGCCCTTTTTGTTTTCACCACGCTGGCCCCTTTTCTTCATAGGTTCCGGCTCATCAAAATCAGCAGGATCAAAATCAGCAGGGTTAGCAAACTCAGGATTCTCATCCATAGCATTCATTGCCTCAAAGAGAACCTTTCGCTCAGCACGCGTTTTGGCTTCTCCATGATCACGCAGAAGTTTACCAAAATGCTTACCATTGTTACCCTTCGGACCACCAGCGGCACAAACAACAGGCACGCTAAAAGAAAACACAAAGACTACTGTCAGGAAAACTACCATTAATTTCTTCATACTAACAACCTCCTTCATACACCCTTAATTGGGTGATCAATTAATCTTATACTCACAAAAGAAACAAGAAAGGCAGAGCCTTGATGAAGATAGCTCCACCTTTCACGCTGTTACACAGAATCAGTACACGTCCAGTGTGAAATAAGCCTTTATGGACTCTGACACGTTACCCATAATATGAGGGAAACCCAACACGCTACCTGCACAGTCGATGCCTTGTGCCTTCATCTCATACTGACCATTAGGCATATCGGTGTAAGGAAGAATAAAGTGTGTTAGCATGGGCTCATACTCCGGATATTGAGTACCACTTATAGCCTTCCACGCTTCTGTGCTACCAAGAGGTCGGTAGAACAAAAGAATTTGTCGAGGCTGTCCATCTTCTGGGCAGGTCGCATAGTCTTCGTCATAAATAACAGCAATACCTTTCTCGGCCCAGTACTCAGTGATGACATACCCTACAGCCTTTGAAGCATTGATAGGAATTGCCCACCAACCACCACCAGCAAGACGCATATATGTCCAGAAAGATATCGGCTCATCGATGGTACAGGCCCCTCCAGAGTCTCCATCTGAAACATAACAAACGGAATCGAAGGAACACTCGCCACCGGTTGAACAATCACCGACTGTAAATTCCCTGGAAGGAGTCGTGTAAACCAACTCACCGTACTCAAACTTCTTAGCGAGGAAAGAATACGTCTCACCACGAACAACGTATTTAGTAATAATTAAAGGCTGCTCGTCAAGCACGATATCAAAAACCGTCGTGTTGTTATCCTCATCGGTCAGCTCTATGATATAACTATCGCCTCCCTCAGCGGCTCTATTGCTCACAATACCTATTTCAACGAGAGTAGGTTCGACACGCTCACCATCCGAAGGATAACTCAACTCAATAGACGGAAGAGATATATCGAACGAGTCAAGTTCTAAATAAATGCGATCGATCTCAAAATCAAGTGCGCTGAGATCTCCGCGAGCACCACTGTTAACAGAAAAGTAATCTTTACCAAAATAAGTGTCTTCCAGATCGATAGTTATCTTACCAGTGACAGTATCCAGATAAAAAAGGATCCCATCATTATTATTATCCACGATTGCAAACATATCAACCAGAACGGGGACCTGAGTATCATCGGTCCAGATTTCCACATTAAAACCCAGCCTGTTTTGAATGGTTTTCCCAAAGCCGTTAATCCGAATTTCTTTTCCGCCCTCAGGATTCTCAGGATCAATAATGAATTCAGACAAAGTAAAATAATAGAAATCATCAGGCATCGGAGAAGAACCGTTATAGGTGGAATTATTAAGAGTATAATTAATATTCTGAAGCCCACCATTAACTTGGATTTTGCCCAAAGAGTTCTCGATCGTCCAAGGCGTAGCTGCCGAACCATCATTGACCATACCTCCTACCAGGAAGATGATCGCCATTGCCAATACTACTAAACTACGTAAATATTTCATTGTCGTACCTCCATATATACTACATTATTGTTATACCCAAAATTGGGCCTATCCGTTTAAACAAAATAACTGGCGCCGACTTGCCTCCTTTCAAATCTCACGTCGGCAAAAAGCATACTATTATATCTTTTATTAAAACATTATTTGCGTCCGCAAAAAGAAGCAGGATTCTCGCCGCCCAGACAACACTGTCTGATAATCAGCGGTAACAACCATAATGCCTCTCTCGTCGACAAAGATCCGCACGCCGTTAGTCATAACAACGTCTTTGACCTTATCACCGGTAGTGTGGCGTCTTAAATCCAACTGATTATGAATCTCAATAACTCCCAGAGGTTTCCAAACGCTAAGCACATACGCGCCCACACGACTATCCGATTCATCGACATCGGACTCTTCCTTAACAATTGCAGCGCGAATGTGATAATCACGCCGCGGTTTCCACGTAACGTCAGGGCCAAAGCGCTGATAATCACTACCAATCTGCACCGTGCCGCCCAAAACGAAATCGCCGATTTGTTTCTTCAGCCTAGCTGAAAATTCCATACCATGGTAATTGGTATCGGACTCAAAAGGCTGTCCAGATTTACCGGTAATATCAGCTGAAAGACTCCAACCATCACCAAACTTACCAACGACCTGGGAACCCCATCCATAACACTAGTACATATCAGCGATAGGATACTGAACAGTTTCAAGAACAAACGGCGGCGGTGTCATTTTGCCAGCCGAAAGAAAGACTCTGCCCAAGTGAACTTCCCAGTCAGAATTAACATTGTAAATAAGGTAAGCCAGGCGCAACCAGTTAACATCTTTACGCTGGGTATGCGCGAAGTTTACTTCACCGAAAAAACCAAATTTCCCGTAGTCAACCTTTGTCCGCAACCGAACGTTCGGAATATTCCAGTCATCGGAATTACTGTCGTGGAGAAGATGAGTATACCCCCACAGTTTAATATTTGCATCACCGAGTTTAATCTCCGGGATGAGTTTATTCTGAGCACTCGCTTGAGAACTAGAAGCAAGCATCAGTACCATAGTCACCAAAAGAGCCAGAACAGGAACACGAATAATTCGCCAATCGTTCTTAGCCTCCTGAACATCACTGAACATTAAACACCGCCTTCCTGTTATGAAACATTATCGATTAATTACATTCAATAATCGGGATTACCTTTCCGGTCTTATCGCAAGTACATGCCGATATCGTGTAATAAAGCGGACATTGGCCAGTTGAGAAAGCGGCCTTGTCAAACTGGGTAAAAACTCCCCTGCCTTTTTTCTTAAAACAATCCTCACATTCACTAGTATCTACTATCATAATAATACCTCCTTCTGAAATTATTCATCATTATACGGGTCCTTATTAATAAGCCCGCAACCAGGTAAAAAGAAAAGTACTACAAAAAGAACATCACTACAAAAAACCAATACCCTCCAAATTGCACCCGCGAGAAATATAATCGCCGCAAGTAAAAAAAGCAATAAAGAGAATCCGGCCTCAAGCATTATCGCGAAAAACTCTCCAATATAAAAAACAAACCAGCTATCTAAGAAACTAAACCAAAGATTTCTCATTACGTGCCTCCCTTCAAGAAAAATCGTTAGAAATACCTATTTAAAAAAATTATAGTTCCACTTATATTAAGAATTAATATTACTCAATTCTAAAGGTTTTTACGCCTAAACGAACATATTCCGCTAACCATAAAGGATACGAATTATTCTTCATCAATTGAACAA
>Ga0208279_1000423_pt1 | contig 34999 bp, 39 predicted proteins | sample AntAceMetag02UKM_FD_184766 | JGI IMG/M metagenome (GOLD analysis project Ga0208279, IMG submission 184766) | Saline lake microbial communities from Ace Lake, Antarctica - Antarctic Ace Lake Metagenome 02UKM (SPAdes) (version 2) | ecosystem: Environmental > Aquatic > Non-marine Saline and... | reverse complement strand
GTTTTTCCCAATTTAACTTTTTCCAGTATTTCTTGTTTAACTTCATTGTTGATATTACTCATCTAGTTACCTCCTTAAACTATTAAACCATTGCGACAACTGGTCTAGTTTACGGGGGACGGGTCACTAGGAATTAAATCTTTAGATTTCCCTCTTCCAAAAGGTCTTACTACATCTAATGAGTCTTCTGCGTCAAAACCTAGATTTTCGATTAATTCTAGAGTAGATTCTACTGATTCTTGGTTTTGTCTCATAATTATAACCCCGATTCTTGTGGGTATATCTTTTTCTTTTAATAAACGTAGTGCCCTTAGAGTTTTTTCAAAACTGCCTGGAACAGTCGTTACTTGATCGTGAACTAGCGGAAAGTTAGAATAAAGTGAAACAGCTACATGTATATCAAGATCTTTTAGCCGGGAAATTTTTTCAGGGGTCAATAAAGTTCCGTTGGTAAATATCTCAACAAATTCGAATCCGAGATTCCTCGCATGTTCCATTAATTCAAACGTTCCTGGATAAACCAGGGGTTCTCCTCCAATAAATTGGGTTCTTTTACAACCTATTTGAGATCCTTGCTCAATTATTTTTTTCCAGGCGGGAAGGGTTAATTTTGCTTGTTGGTTGGGTGTACTTTCTTCGTAGCAATGGATGCATCTTAAATTACATTTTGGCGTGAGAACTAACCACATGAATTCCAGGCCACATTCTGGCTTCTCGGGAGTGAATTTGGTTATTTGTTCTCCTGTGAGTCCTGATTGTTTTAGTTGGGAGTAAAAGTCTGTTTCGACTCTTCGGTTGAGTATAATTTCTGATGCTGCTTTATTAACGGAATAAACATTGCCCAGATTGGTATCGTAAATGGCGGATCTGTTGGCTCCTTGGACAAGAAAGACGTCGTGGTTTATTTCAAAGGTTTGTTTTAATTGTTCTCGCATTAAGTATTAAAAAGCGATTTTATTAGAGTTCTTTAAGCTTGATACTTTTGGCTTCTTTTTTGTTTTCAATCAATTGTAGGTATTTTTCGGTGGTGGAAATTCGTTTGTGGCCGACCACTTGAGAAACGACGTCAATGGGGACGCCGGACATGAGCTGGAAAACAATAAAAGTATTGCGAAGATCGTTGACTTTGGCATTACTGATGCCGGCTTTGGCAAAATAACGATTTAAAAGACTTCTGATGTTTCTGGCCAAAAGAGGCCGGCCGGTTTTGGTGATAAATACATGTTTGGATTTACTATCATAACGATCCTGTTGGAGATAACGGTTGAGGGCAGTAGAGGCAGAATTGTTGAGAGGAACTTCTCTTTGAGGATGAGATTCGTAGAGTTCGATGATCACTTTATCGGCATGAACATGTTCCAGTTTTAAAAGCTCGATTTCTTTGATGCGCAGACCGGCCTGAAGCATCAATTCGACAATGGCAGTGGAGCGACTGTCGTGACGGCAGGCGTCGCGTAAGGCTCGATACTCGATGGGTTTAAGAATCTTGGGTAAATCATTTTCGTATTTGGGGTGTTTGACTTCAGAAGAAGGATCGCTATCGATAACCGCTTCGGCCTTGAGAAAGGAAAAAAAGTTTTTGATAGAGTTAAGTTTTCGAGAAATTGATTTGGCGGTATAGTTGTCTTTGGTCAGGTATTTTTTGAATTTGTCGACGTGAGAAGTTTGGACGGCATCAACGGTAGTAATCTTCAATTGGGATTGAAGAAATTTTATGAGTTGGTTGACGTCACCTTTGTAGGCTACAATGGTATTGATCGACTTACCTGATTTGGTCAGTGAATTGCTGAATAAATCAAGGGCGTAATCGAAAGATAAGTTAGGCATAAATTTTATTAGTTGTACTGAGTCTTATAGTAACACAAAGTAGGATAGGTGACAATGAGATGAATAAATCCATAAAAAAAGTTTTTTTATACCTAAGTGGTGGAATTATTCTATTGTCGGTGGGATTGAATATCAATAAGCAATTTGGGATTTTGTGGGGGGCCAGAGGAAGAAATGAAGAAGTAAGGAAAGAAATCGAAAAGCTGACAAAAGAGAATACCAGAATGAAACAAGAAATAGAGTACGCCACCAGTAGTGCTTTTGTCGACAGACAGGCCCGAAAATCGTTCGGTTTGGGGGGAGAGAATGATTACTGGTTGATACTACCGGAGGAAAAAGAGTTGGGAGAATTGTTCCCTCAGGTAAATATGGGGGGCGATAAGACGAAATTTCAACAATGGTTGGATTTGTTTAGATAGGCAGTTTGTGCTAAAATTTTCAAGCTAATTACCTGCGGGGTAGTGTACGGCTGCACGTGAGGCTCAAAATGGGCCGGCTGTAAAGTAATTTACGGTTTTGTACTTCGCTATATCGGTGAAACCCTATCATCAATAGGGCAATACCGAGGAAACCTCGATTTTTGGGGGATCCGTAGAGACTACACGCGAAGCTTCCTAATAACAGGAAGGTGATATAGTCCGACACTCTCAGTAATGGGAGACAACAGATGCATAATCTCACAGGCCGGGTTCAACTCCCGGCCCCGCAACAAAGAAAGAATCCCCCGAAAGGGGGATTTTGGGTGGGTATGGATGGAATCGAACCATCGACCCCTGACTTATAAGATCAGTGCTCTAACCGCTGAGCTACATACCCAAAGTAGCAGGGGGGGGAGTTGAACCCCCGACCTCGGCGTTATGAATGCCGCGCTCTTACCAAACTGAGCTACCCTGCCTTGTCCGCCATAGCTTTAGCGGCGGAGGACCGATACTGTGGAATTATAGCAATTATTGTTAAGTTTCTATAGCTAAAAAGTTTTTTTGAAGCTGTGAAAATGGGAAGAGTTTGATATATTGTCGTTTATGCCTCCTGAATGTCTGCCAATACTATTGCACCTATTAATTCCGGTTTTCAAAAGTCCGGCTTTTTGGATTCCAGTTTATTTAGCCGAAATAGTCAAGTATGCTCCAGCCGATGCTGCCAAATTCAGCCTATTATTTCCTTTTTTTGGAGGAATTTCAGTTATTTGTTATGGTTTTATCTCCGATAATAAAATGAGGGGTAAAAAATAGATGGGTGAGCCTTGAATAAGTCAACCAAAATAATACAAACTGGGGTTAACTATATGTTATTTTATTTTTTGTCTTAAAGTTTTAGGAATTTTTTCGATTAGGCGCAAAAAGTAATATTTTGGACTTAACGGAAAATCTCGGGCGTGCATATATTGTTTGAGTTGGCCACCAAAACCGGTTTTGAAAAGGGTTAAGCCATACCAGGGGTGATCCTTTTGATCAAGTGGTGAAACTCCCCACATATTGTAAATTTGGCAACCGCGAGTTCTGGCTTCTAAGATGGCCTGCCATTGGATCAGGTAATTGACAGGGACTTTGGTGGTTTGGGAACCGCTTTGGTAGTAAAAAGCAAATTTGTCCATAAAAATAATTAAAGCAGCCCCGGTGATATTTTTGTCGTGTTTTCCCAAAAGTAATACGGCTGAGTTGTTATTAAAAAATTGTTTTAGCTCTCTCTTTAGATATTGTTTTGAAAATGGGACAAAATTGTTGCGCTTGACTACTTCTAATTGTAATTTATATAAAATGTCAACGTCTTCAATTTTTTGACTGCTTTTTACTTTGACTTTTTCTTTAATGGCTCTTCTAATTAGATTCCTAGTGGTCTTTCTCATCCGAGCCATAACTTCATCTTCGGTGCCGGTGATATCGATTAGCCAAGTGTCTTCGGTGTGCATAATAACTGGGGCGGGTTTGAAACCAAAATTTGAGAATAAAGCGGCGCTTTTTGATTGCTTTGGGAGCCAAGGACTAATTCTAAGACAAAGACAATTGTTTTTTTGGGCAAGACCAACTAAAAAATTAAAAAAGGCTTTCCAGTATTTTGGATGCTGATTCTTTAATAAGGGCCCATGGGGAACAAAAAAGATTTTGCCACGCCTGGCTGAAATAGTAAAGGCTTGGGCAAGACCAACTAGTTTGCGTTTATCAAACAGGGCAAGACGGACAACAAATTCTTTGTCTGAATTGTTTATTTCTCCCCAGTCCCATGATTGTAAAAAAGTAAAATCATTAAAAGTGCTGACCCATTTGTCCCACTTTTTGCGATCTTTAATAATTTTTATTTCCATTGGTTAATAATGGAGGCTATTTTTAAAACATTAAAGGCATTAATGTTAGGATTAGTCGGAAGGTTGACAATTTTAGATGATGCCGTCTCTGCTTTGGGGCAAGAACCGGGGAGGTAAGAAAATTTTTTTAAATTTATGCTTTTGGGAGCGATAACTTGATCGTACCAGTCGCCCAAAAAAATTGATTTTTGAGTCAATAAGCTTCTTAGATGTTTGGGGTGATCGACTTCAATTGAGTACCTTAGATAGGCGCTTTTGGGGTCGTGTTTAAGACCCAAGGTTTGGCTGTATATTTTGGCATGGCTTTTTCTTGTTTTTATCATTTGAGGTAATTTTTTTAACTGTTTTAACACCAACCATGATAACTCATCTGGTAGGCCTTGGAAGAAAGGTGGCAATCTCCCTTTCTTTTCTTTGGATGAAATTGGGCCGGAGAATTTTTTTGATTTTTTATAAAACCAATGAATCATTTTACCTAAGCCTAGGCCGTAGGTTTGTAATATTAACCAGATCCAGATCGGGTATGCTAACTGCGTCCGAACCCATTTTTGACTCCTAAGAGGCCAGTTCTTTTGGGTGTTTTTGATTTTTTTGATGGTTTTGTCATCGGCGACTACCGCCCCGCCCCAGATGCCTGAAACTGCTTTGTCTCTACCAAAACTTAATATGGCGGCATCACCCCACTGGCCTAATAATTTTTTTTGATAACTAACCCCGATACCATGGGCCAAGTCTTCAATCAGTTTGAGATGATGATGGCGACAAAGTGAAATTATTTTTTTGATGTTGGCAGGGGTGGCAAAGGTGTGTTGGATGATAACGGCTTTGGTCTTTTTGGTAATTTTTGCTTTTAAATCAGCGGGGTTAAGATTGTAACTGGAATCGATATCAACATAGATAGGTTTGGCTCCAATTGCCATAATGGCGGCCGGGACAACAGAGCAAGTAAAGGCCTGAAGAATGACTTCGTCACCAGACTGAATCCCCCAGGCTTTTAATAAAAGATATAGAGCGAGACGACCATTTTCGGTGATGTCGACATCTTTTTTGAATTGTTTTTTCAAGAATTGCTCTAACCCTTGTTTTGATCCTTGACAGGAGATTTGGCCTGTTTTTAAATTGAAGCAGTCTTTGATATCGGTAGCATTAAAATTTGGGATCAGGCTAATGCTGATGGCTTTAAAAGGATTGTGCATTTGTAAATGAATCAATAACTACCCGAGGAATTCTGCCTTTAAAAATAAGTAAGGTTTTGGGGTCAATTTCTTTTTTTATTTTATTAATTAGTTTCTTTGGATTGGTTTCTATTTCTGTTTTATTGTTGATATTTAATTCTTTGGCCCATTGTCGATCAGTTAAAAAAATTTTATCTGTGTCTATTAAATTTTTTCGGATAATTTGGTGACTGTTGCTACCAGCGTCGCCTAACTCTATGATGCCGGGGGTAATTAATATTTTTTTAAAATTCGGCCAAACTTTTGTATATTCTAAAAGTGATAAAAAGGATTCTAGGCTGGCGTTATAACTATCGTCGACAATAGCTAATTTTGGCGTGACCTTGATCAGTTTGGGCCAAAAGAGAGAGGGGTTGATTGTTGCTAAAGTCTGGCTTATATCATCCAAGTTAAGTCCTAAATACTGTCCTACTTTTATACTGCCGATTACATTTCTAACTATTTGCTTGCCTAATAAAGGTAGTTTGAAATTAGTACCGGCGAAAGTAAAACTAAGATGGGTTTTGGTTTGGGTAATGTGGCTAGCTTCTTTGAGAGAAAAATTTTTTTGAGCGACTAGGCCGAGACCATTTGAGGGCAAAGAGTTGATGAGTTCGTGTTTTGCTTTTTTGATATTGTTTAAACTACCAAAAAGGGCAAGGTGTTGATTGCCAAGGCCAGTAATAATTCCGATTTTGGGTTTTACTATCTGGCAAACGGCTTTGATTTCACCGATTTTATAGGCGCCCATTTCAACAACGAATATATCTTCGTCCCCAGAGAGCTTTAGAACTGTTTGGGCAACTCCGATCTCAGAGTTAATATTTTCGGGAGTGTAGCCGACTTTATATTTGGATGATAAGAGGTGGGCCAAAAGTTGTTTGGTGGAACTTTTTCCAAAACTGCCGGTAACACCGATAACTAACCCTTTAAAATTACTCATTTTGAGTTTGGCTTGATTAATTAACCTTTTTTTAAGCCAGATGAAAAGTGGTGTCCAAATAGCTATGGCGAGGGTGGTCCAGAATGGAGTAATTAATAAAAGAGAAAACCATGTGGCTGGGCCAAAGTATAGACGTAAACTGACGGGGATGATCGTTACAAGTAAGCTTAAGATGACCCGAATGGTTGGCTGGGGACGATACCATTTTTTTATGTTGAACTGTTGGACAAGGATTTTTCGGGGTTGACTACTAAAACTTTCTGTCATCCGATCAAGGCGGTATTCTTTGATTTGCCAGAGATAGGCCCAATAGAGGACTTGATGAATCCAAAACAAGACTCCGATTAGATCGAAAGGTGAGTTCATGCGAGAAAGTTTTTGATAACTTGAGCAGTTTTTGAAGGATTATTATAGGGAAGGCCGTGGTTTTCTCCTTCAACTTTGACCAGTGTTGAGTTTTTTATTAGCTCGTGGATTATTTTAGCTTGCCAAAGTGGAGTGGTATTGTCTTGATCTCCCCAAATTAAACAAGAGGTTGTTTTGATGCGGGCAATGTCATCTTCTAAGTTTTCGGAGACAACCAATTTCATTGACTGTCTGAGAACACCTGAACATTGTTGATAATCTCGGGAGCGAAACCATTGACCATATTTGGCCTTTATTTTTTGAGGCAAATATCGACTAAGTAGTTTGAGTATTTTTACCTTTAGACTAGGCCTTTCTATGCCCGCGCTGGCGATTAAAATTAGTTTTTTTGGTCGGGTCATGTTAGTGGCCGTCAATTTTATGGCGACTTTACCACCAAAAGAGTGACCGATAATGGCTATTGGTTTTACTTTCAGTTTGGTTAAGAAGTTAACAACTAGCTTGGCGTATGAATCAACCCCCCAGGGGCAAGGTGGCTGATCTGAACCACCAAAACCAGGAAAATCCAAAGCAATTACTCGAAAATTTTTTGATAAGAGATTAATTAGGTTGGAGTATTTTTCTTTGCTTAAACCTCTGGCCCAACCATGTAACAACACCAATATTTGACCCTTACCCACATCAGAATAATCAATGTTTAAACCATCGACTTTGGTGTTCATTGTCTAATTATATCTTCTTAATGGCTGGTTAACCCGACCGGTTAGCACTTAAACGCATTTCTCCTATTACGACTGTCAAATCTGGGTTAGAGGATTTAAAAATGGTGGTTCCGGTGCGACAACCGGTGTCGTCGGTGGCGATTAGTTCGATCTTTCCTTTGGCAACAGTAGCACCTTGATCGTCGGTTAATTCGGCTTGATTCAAGTCACCGGTTATTCTTCCTCTAGTCAAACCAGCGTTTGGGCTAGAAAAATAGACATGTTCGTCATAAAGCGGACCCTGTCTTTCTCTAAATACGTTACGCATTATATTTTGTCCTTTTGGTATAAATTTTTATTATTATTGACAGGAGTATTAAGGTGGCCATGATGCCGAAAAAGGGATAAATTAGCCCAAGTAACTTGGAAAAACCCAGGAGAAATTTGTGACAAAATGGTAGATGGCGAAAGGTGTGGGGGTGTTATGACGTCCACACGGGAAGAGAGAGTTGAGGCAACGGAGAAGAAGAAAACGCGGAGGAGGGAGATAGATAGAGCAAGAAAAAAGGCCGTCTAGTTTAGCCCCATGGCTTGAAGCATTTGTTTTAGAGTTTTTTGGGCTTCGGCTTGGGCTCGATGAGAGCCGGAAGTGATAATCTCGTCAATTAATTTGGCTTCTCCTTGGTATTTGGCCCGACGAGTACGAATGGGGTCAAGGAACTTATTGATAGCAAGAGTCAGTTTCTCTTTGACTTCAACATCACCGACCTTACCTTGGCGGTAGCGGTATTTGAGATCTTCGACCTCTTTCTTGTCGGAATTAAAAGCGTCATGGTAAACAAAAACAGGATTGCCTTCGACGGTGCCGGGGTCGGTGGCGCGAATACGATTGGGGTCGGTATACATGGATTTAATTTTCTTGGTAACGGTGGCGCCATCATCGGAAAGATAGATGCAATTACCGACAGATTTACTCATTTTGGATTGGCCGTCAGTACCGGGAAGAGTGCCAACATTACCGATCAGAGCCTTGGGGGCAGGAAAAACTTCCCCATAGGTTTTGTTAAAAGTTTTAGCAATTTCTCGAGTGACTTCGACGTGAGATTCCTGATCTTTGCCGACTGGAACTAGACTGGCTTTGACCATTAAGATATCAGCAGTTTGGAGGACGGGATAAGTAAGCAACCCCAAAGAAGGTTTTTTGATAGCCAGATCGTGCATAACTTCCTTTAAGGTGGGAACTCGCTGACAACGGGGAACGGAAATAAGCATGGAAAAAAGAAGAGAAATGTAAGCCACCTCGGGAACTTGGCTTTGTTGATAGATAACACATTTTTCCGGATCGATACCAACAGAAAGGTAATCGAGGACCAATCCCCTAGCCCGACTGTTGATAGTGCTAGTTTTATCTTTGGTGGGAGCGGTAGTCAGAGTGTGAAGGTCGGCGATGATAAAGTAGCAATCATATTTGTCCTGAAGTTTGACCCTGTTTTGGAGAGTTCCGACATAGTGACCTAAATGTAAAGGGCCGGTAGGTCGATCACCGGTGAGAATGCGAGGTTTGGATTTTTGATTTTTCATAAGTTTTGATTAAATTTTAACATTAAGTCATGGTCCAATCGGCTTTTGAGACCGTAGAAATTGTAAGAGGTTTCTCCGGTGAAAAGCGGACAAAAACCTCGGCGATGTTTTTTGAAATTAATATAATGATCGGGTTTTTTAATTAATCCATAAACAGTGTAAATTTTTATAAACTGAGGCCGGGGTTTTTTAAGATGGCCAATAATGTTGAGAGTGTTTTGGTAACTCTTGTATGATTTTTTAGGACCGGTTTCTATAGAAATACCCGATCTCCTGTCAATAAGGGAACAGCCCTTTTTGATGTTAAATTTCATGTAGACTACATGCTTTAAGCCCGTAATTTGGGCTAATTTGATCATTTTGGGATCAACAACGATAGCGAAGGGAGGACCGAGGGCTGAAGTGGAGTGAAAGTCGACTATGGTTTGATTGACTGGGATTTTTTTTAAAATTTGTCGGGCCAGTTTTGATTCAAAATTATTGTTCCCAGCTTTAAAGCTGGCATTGAGATCGGAATCGATGAAACGAATTTGGCGGGATAAAGCTCGAGGATGAGCAACAAATTGATCTATTTTGTTTTTGGCTAGAGCAAAAACCGGAGTCGGTTCGTCGCCATGAATGGCAGTAACAAAAATCATCCTTCCCTCCTTTGACCGATCAGTAATAAAGCATCGCCATGGTCATAATCGAGCTGATTAGTTAGGTTTCTGATTCGATCATTTCTACTCCTAGGCCTTAGACCGCCCTGAACCATAGGCTGACCACCGTAATAACCCGGAATAATTAAGCTGTCCGGATTTAGCCGATGATGACAGAGATTGATATTTCTTATAAGGTCAAGAGTTTGGTTGTCTGGAGGATGGTCAATGGGAGTAACTCGTCCAGGACAATAAAATTCCATAGCATCAAGCACGAAATCATTTTGAGTTCTAGCAACAACAAAAATCGGATTGACCTGGGTTAATATCCTTTGGGTGATTTTTCTGATCAAATGAGGCATTGCCAATGGTAATTTAGCGGCACCGGCCAAATAAATTGTTTGGTAATCAGGAAAATTCTGGATAATTCTAAAAGCTTGAAGTCGGCGATTTTGATCAAAAGCCAAAAATAACTCACCTTGGTGAATGTGACCTGAAACATCAGTGAAAAAATCTAAAGTTGGTCGTCTTTTAAAAGCGAGACAAGCCAGTTGATATATAGGATCAATATATTGATCGGGTCGGAAGCAGGAGTAGACATTGACATCTTCGAGAGTCAGTACAGGCTTAAGAGCATCGCCAAACTAAACTCCCATTGATCTCGGTCACGTCAGGGTGGTTAAGGGATAATTGATCTGGTTGTTGGAGATGAAGTTTTTCTTTCATTTTTGTTTTGTTAATTAATATTGTTGACATTAGATTGAGATTGATTGTCAAATAGACAAACAAATCCCGCTTAAACGGGATTTGTTCTGTAACTGAAGATTAAAATTATGACATCAAGAAATCTCCCGCTTTTGGGTTAGCAATTTTTTTGCCACCAGCTGCAAGAGATATTTTGTATCATTGTCGGATTATAGCATGATTTTTGGTATAATAACCTCCAGTTTAACTTTTTGTCTGTAGACTTGAGTCGAAGGGCAGGAGAAACAATGAAAAAACAAAATCCAGAACTTAAAGCAGAAAAAAGAGCCTTATTGGGGAAGAAAGTAAAGAGATTGAGAGCAGAGGGAATAATTCCATCAACGCTTTATGGTAAGGGAATGAAGTCGGAGTCAATTCAATTGAAAACAAGAGATGTAGAAGAAATTTTTGCCGAGACGGGAGAGGCGGGATTGGTTGATTTGATGGTGGATAAAGAAGAGTCGTTACCGATTTTATTGAGAAACCCTCAGTATGGAGTAGTGAGCGATGCCTTAATTCATATCGATTGTTATAAGGTGGACTTGAAAGAGAAAATTATTGCCAGCGTGCCAATTGAGTTGGTGGGTGTATCCCAATCGGTTAAAGATGGCAATAGCTTGATGCAAGTAACGGATGAAATAGAAGTGGAGGCGTTGCCGACTGATTTGCCGGAAAAGATTGAAGTGGATTTGGGGGCCTTGAAAACAGTGGAAGATACGGTAACTGTAGCTGATTTGAAAATTGGTAACGAGAAAGTTGAAATTAAAAACGCAGCTGACCAGGTGATTGTAAAAACTGAAGAACCCAGAGAAGAAGAGGTGATAGAAGAAGTGGTGACGCCAGGTGAAGTGCCGGCCACAGAACAAAAAGAAGGCGAAGAAGGAGTGGAGGAAGGCAAAGAAGGGCAGGAGGAGGAAAAGAAAGATCAGCCAGAGACTGGCAAGGACCAAGCTGAAGGGAAGAAGGAAGAGAAAAAAGAGCCGGAGAAAAAATAACTATTTTTTTAATTGAAGATAAAACTGGTTGATGTCATCTCTAATGGGGTCGAGTTGGCGGGCTTGATTGAGGGATTGTGAGGCCAGTTGCTTATCCCCTATTCTCAGTTGAAGTTTGGCCAATTCCAGCCAGTCTTCGATTGTCTTGTCGGTTTTGGTTAATAATCGGTCGATGTTTTGTTGAATTTGATCGGGGTGATGAATTGATTTGTAAAAATCGATATCGATAGGATCTATAGAGGGTTCTATTTTGTCGGCATCAGTCCAGTTGTTATTTCGGGCAAAGAAAAACCAATCATTAAGATGACTATAGTAGCGGTCACCGACAGACAGAGATAGAGGGCTGATGCGATCGGGAGGAAAGGCAAAAAAATAAAGATTAAAAAGCAGTCCAAAGGAAAAAAGTCCATAAACAAGGTATTTCATCGGATGTGTGGCCATGAAGAGGTGGCCAATAGTGGTTCATTTTTGATAATGGATGGGGGGAGCTGTTGGTAAATGGTTTCGGTAACGAAAGGAGCAAAAGGGTGGAGGAGTTTTAGTTGGGTTATGAGGAGGCGAAGTAAAACGGGGATAACATCTTCTCCCCTATCCTTGGTTTGTTCAATATAAATATCACAAAATTGATGCCAAAAAAATTGGTAAAGTTTTTCACTGGCCTGGCCAAAGCGGTAATTTTTGATATCTTTGGTGACAGAGGTGATGGTTTGGTTTAGTTTTTGGATAATTTTTTCATCATCGGGGTGGAGTTTGGTTGGAAGAGTGGAAGTGATTTTGAGTTTAGGGTTTTTGTCACGGAAGCGATCGATGATGATAAAAATGAAACGAGAAGCATTCCAGATTTTATTAACAAAATTACGTTGGGCTCGGATTTTGTCCTCAGATAAGGAAATATCTGAAGCCGGAGCCACACCGTAAACCAAGGCCAGTCTAAGAGCATCGGCGCCAGATTGTCTAACGGTTTCGCTGGGGTTGATGACATTACCTTTTGATTTGCTCATTTTTTGACCTTTTTTGTCAACTACTTTGGCGTGAAGATGGATCATTTTGAAAGGTGTTTTGCCGGTAAGATAAAAACCGAATATCATCATCCGTCCCACCCAGAAAAATAAAATGTCCCAAAGAGTATCCATGACACTGGTGGGGTAAAAATAGTTGAAATCAGGAGAGCTTTTTTGAGGATTTTTGACATTAAAACCTAGGGTGGTTAAGGGCCATTGACCGGATAAGAACCAAGTATCAAAGGTGTCGGTTTCTTGTAAAATGTGGTGACCGTGACATTTAGGGCAGATGTTTTTGGGATCTTTTACTAAATAATTTGAGTCAACGGGAGCGTTGAGGGACTGGATGCTTTTTTCGATTTGGTCGAAGGAATATTTTTCTTTAATGTCTTGGTATCTGGCAGAAATAATTTGACCTTTTTTGTCGATAAAATTAACCTGAATTTGAGGATTACAATCAAGACAATACCAAGCCGGAATTTGAGGGCCCCAAACAATTTGACGACTAATATTCCAATCTCTGATATTTTCCATCCAATCAAGATAGGTTTTTTTGAAGCGGTGGGGAAAAACCTTGGTGGTGCTTTTTTTGATTGACTCAATAACCGGTTTGGCCAAGGGCTTGGTTTTGACATACCATTGGGGTACGGGTAAGGGTTCAATAATATTTTTACAACGATAACAAACACCAACGGTGTGATGGAGGGGTTCGATTTTAACCAATTTACCCTGCTTTTTTAACATCTCAATTGTCTTGGCTCTGGCTGGCTTGGGGTACAGACCGTCAATTTCATCAATGGTGTTGACCATTTTTCCGGAAAGTTCGATACAAGAAATGACAGGTAATTTGTGTTTTTGGCCGATTTCAAAGTCGGTGGTGTCGTGGGCGGGGGTAATTTTGAGAGCGCCGGTGCCAAAATCAATGTCTACTAATTCGTCTGCAATAATCGGTATATTTTTATTTATGAGAGGAACAGTGGCTGTTTTGCCGATTAATTTTTTGTATTTTTTGTCCTGGGAGTTGACGGCAACAGCTACATCGGCAAAAATTGTTTCCGGTCTGGTGGTGGCAATTTGAATGGGGCCGTAGTCAAGATAATAAAGAAAATCGTCCTTTTCGACATGATCTATTTCCAGTTCGGAAAAGGCAGTACCGCAATGAGTGCAATAGTTAACAATCCTCTCACCTCGGTAGAGGAGTTTGTCGGCGTGAAGTTTTCTAAAAGTGGCTAAAACTTGTTTGACTATTTTGGGCTCTAAACTGTAATGATATCTGGTCCAATCGAGAGAAAACCCAAGTTCTTTTAACTGAAACTGATTTAGTTTCCGGTTTTCTTCAACGAAATCCCAGATCATTTTGTAAAGAGTTTGGCGATCATAGTCGAACCTGGACTTGCCTTTTTGAGCCAGTTTTTTTTCAAAAACATATTGAGTTTCAATGCCGGCGTGATCGGCGCCGGGGAGCCATAAGACCGGTTGACCCAACATGCGATGATAACGACAAAGAATGTCCTCAACGGTAAACATGACGTGGCCCATGTGCATGGGATCACTGGCATTGGGGAGAGGCAGAATGATGGTAAAGGGCTTTTTTTTCTTATCGATTTTAGGAGTGAAGGCGGAGTGTTTTAGCCAGAGAGAATAAATTTTTGATTCCGAAGAGGGATCATAGTGCTTGTCCATGGGCTTATTTTAGCACGGAGGCAGGCGGAAAAATGATAAAATGGCCCCATGAAAATCATAAAGTTGGGAGATTATGAAAAAGCGGTAGACGAGGCGGTGGAGGTGATAAGGGAAGGAGGATTGGTGGTATTCCCGTCGGATACGATATATGGCTTGGCGGTGGATGCCACCAGTCAGAAGGCAGTGGATAAGCTACTGGGATTTAAGGATAGATGGACAGGAAAGGCAATTTCGGTGGGGGTGGCCGACAAAAAGATGGCTGAAAAGTATATTGACCTAAACAAGGAAGCGGAAAGAATTTATGATAATTTACTGCCGGGACCGTTTACGGTGATAAGTCGAGGTAAACATAAAGTGGCAACCGGAATTGAGGCGGAAGATGGGACTTTGGGAATAAGAATAGCGAATAACAAGTTTATGTTGGATTTGGCTAGAAAATTGGGAAAGCCGTTTACGGCTACATCGGCAAATTTGGCTGGACGGAGCGGGCATAGTTCTGTAAAGAGTTTTTTGAAAAGTTTGTCGGGACGGAAGAAAAAAATGATTGATTTGATAATTGACGGAGGTAAACTACCGAAAAAGAAATCGTCAACGGTGATAAATACGGTAGGGAGTGAAATTGAAGTCTTGAGAAGAGGAGATGTGGTGATAGGTCAAGGTCAAAGTTTGATATCAAAGTCAGAGACGGAAACAAAAAGAATTGCTGAGTTCTTGTTGAAAAGAAATGATGAGGGGAGAAAAGTTCTGGTGTTTGGATTAACGGGAGATTTAGGAGCGGGGAAAACGGTTTTTGCCAAAGGCGTAGGAAAAGCACTAGGGATAAAAGAGAGAATCAAGTCCCCTACTTTTGTGATTTGTAATGAATATGACGGAGGAAAATTTTTGCATTTTGATTTATATAGGATTGAAAAAAAGGGTGAATTGGAAGAATTGGGTTTTTTGAAATTGTTTTCCGGGGGAGGAGTGGCTTGTGTGGAATGGCCGGAAAAGATGGGAAGGAAAATGTTTGAAAAATTAAAAAAGAGAGTGAATTATGTGGGGGTGCGGTTTGAATATGTGGATGAAAAAACGAGGAAAATTTTTTATCTGATATAATAAGTTATGGGTTGGCCTAGAAGAGAAACTGTTAGTGAGGCAACAGGTAGGCGTGTGGAAAAGATGGGAGGTATTCGGGTACGCCGAGATTATCACAGGGAGGAGATGGCATTGGCGATAAGGAAAGGAGAGCATCGTACCTTTGTTTTTCATAGGACCAGAGCTGAGAGACTGGAGAAGCAAAGAGGCGAGCTTGTAGGGGCGGACTTGCGACAATCACTGGTTTTGGACGTTGCCGGCATGAAAATAAGAATTCCGCTTAGTAGTAAGGTGATTGCTAGGAACTAGAGAATACGAAAGGTGGAGAAAAATCGATTACAGTCAGACTTTAGTTCTTCTTTGGTGTTGTGGACACATTGGATAGTATATTTGTTGCCGTCTTTTTGAATGTCAACGATAGTTTGGAGATTGATGTCATAGCGAAAAGTGTTTTGACCGTCGATTTTGAAAATAGGAGTAAATTCACGACCGGGGTGTTGCCAAGACCAGTCGGGGCCAACATGGACAGCAATACTACCGGCGGGAGAATAAAAAGTGTAACGATTGATCGAGCCATTTTTGTCTTCATACAAAGTCCGAGAGGAAGAATATTCGACAGTAAAAGTATCAGTGGGGCTAGAGAAAGTCTGATAGTCGGGAATGGGAGTAGGTGAGGGTGGTGGAAGACCAGAAGGAGAAGCCGAAACAGCAGGGGTGTCCTCGGTTAGAAAAGGAATGAGTGATGGAGAGGCAGTGGAGGCAGGCGAGGTGGGGATAAGTGGATAAAAAGAATCGGGAGTGGCTCCGATGCTCGCCGTTGGCTCGAGCGGAGTGCCTTCGGCAGTGGGCGGGTTAAGAGGGGGTTTGACACCAGATCGAATATTAAAATAGAAAAAGTAAATGGCGACAGCGGAAAGAATGATAAGAATAAGAGAGAGGAGCAGGTAGGGAGGTTTTTTGCCCAGTTTGTTTAAGTCGGCTCTGGCGGTGTACATAATTTATAATACAACAGATGAGTAAAGTTTTGGCGATTGAGACTAGTTGTGATGATACCTGCGCGGCGGTGTTGGACGGTGATAAGATATTATCGAATATAATTTCTTCGCAGGTGGATTTGTATAAGAAATGGGGAGGAGTAGTGCCGAATATTGCCAAAAGGGCCCATAGTGAACGAATAGAGACGGTAGTGGCCGAAGCTTTGAAAAGAGCTTTTAGATTGAAAGCACAAAAATATGCCGGTGATTATATTGCCGAAGGGATGAAAAAAATTGATTTGATAGCGGTGACTTATGGGCCGGGGTTGGCGGTGGCTTTGGGAGTGGGAATTGATATGGCCAAAGAATTGGCAAGAAACTATGGGAAAAAACTGGTGGCGGTAAACCATGTAGAAGGACACATCATGAGTAACTTTTTGAAGAATAGTTGCGGGAAGCCACTAAGAAAGATAAGATTTCCGGCTTTGGTGCTGACAGTATCGGGAGGACACAGCAAGATTGTATTGATGAAAGGAATAGGAATATATGAGGTGGTGGGAGAAACTTTGGATGATGCGGCCGGGGAGGCTTTAGATAAAGTGGCTAAACTGATGGGGTTGGGGTATCCGGGGGGGGCGGTAATAGAGAGATTGGCGAAAAAGGGTGATGAGAACTTTTTGAAGTTACCCCGGCCAATGAAGGGAAGAAAGGGTTTTGATTATTCTTTTTCTGGGCTGAAAACCAGTTTTTATTACACTATTAGAGACTGGAGTAAAGAAAGAATAAGTGAAAATTATGAAAATTTGGCGGCCAGTTTCCAAACGGCGGTGTTTGAAAGTTTGTTGGGTCGATTTGAAAAAGCGGTTGATTACTATAAGCCGGTAAGTTTGTTGGCCAGTGGAGGAGTGACAGCCAATGTGGAATTGAAAAACAGATTGAGGAAATTGGCCAGAAAGAAAGGATTAGTGATATGTCTACCTTGGGATAAAAAATTAAGTACCGACAATGCGGCTATGATAGGAGTGGCGGGATGGCATAAAGCCAAGAGAGGCGAATTAGTAAAAAATGTGGATAAATTAGATCGAGAGGCAAGGGCGGAGTTGGGGTAAAAAGATATTTCCATCTGTATATTGACTTCTATAGGATAGTTTGTTATGCTCCTGACAAGTATTACACAGCGTAGTACCTTGCACTTTGACCTTGTCCTGTTTTGCTACGGGACACAATAACCCCGAGGAGGGTAAAGTAATGAAGATTCAGATAGGACCATGGAGTTTCTCTATATCTCGTGGACCGGTTTTCTCCAAGGAGAGCATTCTGAGCCTGTTGGAGAGGGCCAATGTTGACCTCAAGTCGATGACCAGTCAGGTTCGTGGCGAACTGGCGGCTTGTGGAACGCACGGCGCAGAGGCAGCAAGGATTCTTGCCGATGCGAAGAAAGCGTACAGGGAGGCCGTTCGACTCGCCACCGTCGAACTCAAGAAGGCCGAAAAGGAGAACACAAGAGTCATGGCCAGAGTGAGCAGTGAAAAGGCCACCCTGACGGGGTTGGTCGATTCGTTGACCACTCTTATCGGAAAATAACCTCCCTCCTCCGGCAGTGGCCAGTGGGCAAATTTCATAGCAATATGAGACTTTATCCCGCTCGCTGGTCACAGCCAATTATCCCCCGGTGGAAACTACACAAAGTACCATGAGGCTTCTTGCCTTTTTTTGTGTGTGTTTCCGCCGGTGTTTTATTTATGGGGTATATTGGTAAAAACCGTGAGAACCGTTTTTATAATAATTAAGATTGGTTAATTTTTCCAGTAACGGGCAATGTCGAAAAAAATTTTGACGGTAGAAGGGTGTCGAAGAAGAATTTGAGGAAAAAATCGAAGCGGAACTTGGTGATGACGAAGTAAATCAATTTGTTCTTCGGTTGTTAGGCGATCTAAAATTTCTAAGAAGGGTAAGCCATCACCGACAGTTTTGGCGGCAACTCTACTTCTGGTCAAAGCATTTTCAAGACGAAAATTAAAGCTTTGAGCTAGATAATCAGCGTATTCCCGGGGAGTACCTCTGCGGTGGATTATGCTTGCCAGATGTTCAGAATTCCTAACGACAGGGGCAATGGCGTCACCGACGGTAGGAGCATTGGCCATGGCTTTCTCGCCATGGGGGAAAACATTGACCCAACCAGTAGGTAGATGAGGATGTCCCTCAAGACCAAAAAAACCGGAAATAGGGGCTATTTTCCTACCAACTGTGATTAAACCTTGTCGGGTTAAGCTATTCAAAAGTTTATTGTAACTGGTGGCAAAATCCAATTTTGGAAATTGCCAGCGAAGACAATAGTCACTGTGAACAACTTCTATTCGTCCGTCTCCAGCGGCACTAACCCAAGATGTTTTCCCGGTTCCCCTAGCGGAGATGGGATGAAACATGGTGGTGTTTCCATATTCTGCGTTGATTTTACCTTCATAAAGACCGCCATAAGCGTAAGCGACAATGGAATTTTGATAGAGTCGACGGGTTTCGAAATTAGGGAAAGAGAGCTTTTCAATACCAGCGCCAGTGGCGTAAACGGTGGCAAAACAATCGATTGATCGAGTTGAGCCGTTAACATTATATGTGACTGTGCAATGGTGAGGGGCGTTATCTTGGATATCAGTAACTTGGTGGGCAAAACGAATATCAACCCCAGCTGAGCTGGCTTGGTCAAGTAAAGATGTCAAAGCAGAATCGTGGTCGATAGCTTGAGCAAATGGTTGGGGATATTGTGGGGTGGGTTTAACATGGCAAATGTGATTTTGGTTAAGGTTGTCCAAATTGAGAAATCGGACCGTATTGAGGTCGGTGGTAACGGCATCTTGGATACCGGCGCTTTGGACAGCTTCTGACAAGGTCATCTCCGCCCTTTTGGGGTGGTTGTGAGGAGGTAGCGGGGTCGGTCTGGTTTCTAGTAAAACAACCGGTGAACCTTGTTTTCTTATTTTAATGGCTGCATCCAGACCGGCAATACCGGCACCAACGACAATCACTTTTTCCGGGTCACCGAGGGGGGTGTGATTAAAATGAGAAATTTCTATGGACATTTTTATATTTGGCCGATTGTACCATGAGAATATTAAAAATGTGGGAAAACCCAAGTTTCTGTCTTTATATTGACTTTTATAGGATAACTTATTATACTTTGGTCGTATTACAAGGTGTAGTACAGGGCACATTGAATATAGGTCTTACTATTTTGTAAGATCACATACTTGAGGAGGGTGGAAATGCAGCATCCCAAAGATAGAAGCTTTCATTGGTCGTTTGAAGGTTTACGCGCATTAATCTCATTCATAGGTAGGGAGCCGAAGCCTACTGTCGAAGATCTGTTAAAAGCGGCCGGAATAGACCAAAAAGATGTCCCGGTTATCTGTGAGGCCGCCAGGGAAAAATACCAAAAGGAAATGACCAGAGCATACGAAATGGAACAACAGGCCAACGTGGCTCATGTTCGGGCCATGACGAGGGCTAGATTGGCGGATGAAGCATGGGAGAAGGCAGTGGAGGAAGCCGAACGGATTCGGAAAGCGGCCGAGAGAGAAATTGCAAAAGTGGATCCGCTGTTCGAGATATCGGACCTGATGAAACATGAAACGATAAACTGATCCTTACATTTCCCTTCCCCTCTTTAATCGTGACCAGCGGGCAAACTTCGCAGAAACGTGGCGATTTCTTCTCCGCTGGTCATGATCAGTTCTACCGGTAGAACCACATAAATACAATTGGGCCTTCTTGGCCTTTTTGGGTGTGTTTCTGCCGGTGTTTTATTTGGATTGGTATTGACTTAGATGCCGCGACGAAAAACGGCGGCCCAGGGGACATAACTGCTGCTAAAAGTTTGCTGATTAAGAGTTTCCCTTTGACGAGTGACAATCCAATCGAACGAGGTTTTGATACCGGCGACAGCATATTCTTCCCGAACCAATTCACCCGGGGGTAGGGTGGGATCGTCGATGTAACGAGTAGGCGGGGCGGCTTGCCAACCCCATTTTTTGTAGTTGTCTATAAGCACTTGGCGATCATCGGAGGTACCGTAAAAGTCGTAAGTTAAGATTTTATTGACACCGTCATAAGTGCTTTGGATAAGGATATGGGCCGGAGTATCGTTTTTGAATCTAAGATCAGGACTGGGGATAAAAACGGTGGCATCATAACCCGGATCACGATCCTCTTCGTAATAGGAGACGCGGAAAGCATGGGGACGACGTTCTAAAATTTCGACACCGGAATCGAGCATAGCCCGGAAAAAAGTGGTGGAAACTTGGCAGATTCCCCCACCAACATCGAGTTCAGTCTTACCTTGACGAATGATATAGGCCTTTTTGTAACCTTGCTCCAAAGTTACCTCCCCCAGGGCTTCAAGAAAAGAAAAGGTTTTACCAGGAGAGACCAAGACATGATTAATAATGGAAGCGCCTTTTTGGATGTTGTGGTTTCGAATGCTGGCAGAGTGTTTAAAAGTGGAAGTGCCCCGACCCAAAAGTTGGTTGATGCCCAGGGTGTTGACATCTTGAGTCTGGACCAAGGGAGGAGTGTTTTTAACCGGAAGGGGAAATGATAAAGAGGCGGAAGATGTGGCCATTAACTGATTGATGAGAGATGGTAGAGAGGAAATCAGACTGTCGGTGGCGATCTCTAAGCCGTCTTTGGCGGGACGGAATTCGACAACCTGATCATTTTCAAATTTAAAAATAGCATTGACGGGATCTCGATGGAGGCTTTGAGCCAAACCCTGAGAAAATTGCTCAATTTTGGGTTGGTTAAAATCGGTATAAAAATCAATCCAAGAAATGAGGGTGATGGCGTCAATAGGAACATGGTCAAAATCCCCATTAAAAAAAAGGGTTTTGTTGATTAGTTTTTGGGCTCGGGCTTGGTTTTGGGCTAATTGCGACGGGGAAGGAAGACGGCCGACTGATCGTAAAGAAATGGGAATGGCGGAGGTGTCAAGAGAACCAAGATGCTGAAGGATGTCTCGTCGGAGATGAATGGTGTCCACTTCCAGACCCAAATTACCAGGGAGAACGGTTATTTGTTTGGGGGCAACAGATGAGGATAATTGAAGCTCAGTGGGAATAAAGGGTTTGTTTAATTTGGCCGATATGGTGGCGATTTGAGTATCCAGAAGATCGGAGTCGTAATCAATGATCAGTTGATGATTTTTGATAGAGAAAAGGTTTTTGATTTGTGGCCAGAGGGATTGACCAGAACGAAAGTGAAAAAAGAGCTGATCGATGGTGGCAGAATAATTGATGACGGCGGAAATGCTGGCGGTATGGATAATGATTTCGGTGGAGGGTGAATTGAGAACAAGCTGAGAGGGTAAAGAAAAGTGAGAAGACAAAATTCTTTTGGCAGAAACGGAGTCGAGAAAAGAATAATCTTTTTGTAAAAGAAAGGTGCGAGGCGGGGTGTTTTGGGAAAAAGAATAGACAGCAAAACAGAGGCAAAAAAGACTAAAAAAAAGGGCAGATGAAGTGACTAGAATGGTCGGTTTGATTTTCATTCAACTATGATCGTCCATGGCTTGATTAGCCAAGGTATCGGCCAGCTGATTGTGATGACGGCGGATATCTTGGAATTGGATGGGCAGATCGATTTGGACTATCAGACTTTTAGCTGAGTTAAAAAGAGGTAAAAGGTTTTTGGCTTTGACTTTGTATTGGCCCTTGATTTGACGAATGATGAGTTGGGAATCGGAAAAAAAATCAATGGAGTCGATTTTTAGCTGAGAATGGTGATTTTTTAGCCAATTTAAGGCGGCAATAAAACCTATGTATTCGGCCTCATTGTTGGTCTTGATACCTAAAAATTTGGCTTCTTGATGAATGGTTTTTCCGAAAGCGTCGGCGACGACGACTCCGTAACCGGAAATTCCGGGGTTACCACGAGATCCACCATCGGTGTAAATATTGACTTTCATAGCCTATGATAACAGGGGGCGGGGCAATTATTAAATTATTGAATTATTAAGAAGGCAAAAGAAGGGCCGAGTGGTTAAGGGCCGAGTTTTTGGTTATGATATAAGGGTGAAGATTGAAGAGATTAAGTCACCGTTACCCAGCCGAGTGCCTCAAGGAGTAAAAGAGAGTGTGGCCCAAAAGCTGGCGACGGGAGAGGCGGGGAAGGTGGTGGAGGGAGGAAAAAAGTCATCGACCAAAATGGTGAGTCAGGTGAACGAGCCGGAGAAAAAGAAGATGGCACCATGGATTAAAATAGCTGGGGTAGGAGTGGTTGTAGTGGTGGTGGGTTTGGGGCTGGTAAGTCTGCTTGGTAAGACGGGGAAAAAGAAAGAACCGGCAGTGACGTTAAATTACTGGGGCTTGTGGGAAGAAGAAGCGGTGGTGGAGGGAGTAATCGCCGATTTTGAATCAAAAAATCCGGAAATAAAAGTGAATTATACAAAAAGTTTCCAGGACAATTACCGAAGCAGGTTGGCGGGAAGACTGGAAAAGGATGCCACTCAAGTAGAGGTGCCGGATGTTTTTAGAATTCATGCCAGTTGGTTGCCAATGTTTACAGATAAATTGGCGCCGGTACCCAAAAGCACTGCACAGGGGCTGGGGCTGGAAGAAGACTTTTATGATGTTTATAAACGGGATTTGAAAAGAGACGGGGCTTTTTTGGCGATACCACTGATGTATGATGGCTTGTCGTTGTTCTATAATAAAAAACTGCTGGAGGCAGGAGGAGTAAAATTACCCAAAACCTGGTGGGGACTGGAAAGCGCGGCGGAGAAATTAACGGTGAGAGATGAGGCAGGGAAAATTCAAGTGGCGGGGGCGGCTTTGGGTTTTGTCGAAAATGTGGACCATTGGAGTGATATCGTGGGGCTAATGATGAAGCAAAACGGAGTGGAGTTAGAAAAAGATAGCGTGGACAGTAATAAAAAATTAGAAAATGTGTTAGCTTTTTATACCCTATTTGCCACTAAAACAAAGAGTTGGGATGAGTACCTGCCGGCATCAACTCAACTTTTTGCCAGCGGGAATTTGGTTTTTTATTTTGCCCCATCATGGAGGGTGTTTGACATCGAACAAATGAATCCGGACTTAGAATATGGGATAACAACGGTACCACAGTTGCCGACACTGGAAAACGTACCTCCGGATCAAATTGATGATTTGTCGGCGGAGAATTTAACCAATGTCCACTGGAGCAGTTACTGGGTGGAAGGAGTAAACAATAAGAGTAAAAACAGGGCCGAGGCTTTTGCTTTTTTGGAGTATTTGGCCTCTAAAGAAGGATTGGACAGAATGTATAAAACGGCTTCTCAAATAAGGGCTTTCGGGGAGATAAATCCAAGAAAAAGTATGATGGCGGGGATGAAAACAAATGATAAGGTGAAGGCTTTTGTGGAAGCGGCGGATTATGCTTCAACCGGATGGACTTGTTCCCGAACTTTTGACGATGGTCTAAATGACCAAATGAATCAATATTTTAAGGACGCTATTAACAGCATGGTACTGGGAAAAAGTAGGGTGGAGGCGGTGGCGCCGGATTTAAGAAATGGTATAAATCAGCTGGTGTTGAAATATCAATTGAATTATTAACAAAATGATTTTAATAAATTTTAAAATTTATAAACAAAGCTTTTCTGAGGGGGCGGTGGAACTAGCCAAGATGTGTCAGGAAGTGTCCCAGAAAACTAAGGTGGAAATAATTCCGGTGGTATCAGCTTTGGATGGGTGGCGAATCAAGTCTGAGGTGGGGGGAAAAGTATTTTTACAAAATGTGGATGAATATGAGGAAGGAGCTAAAACCGGCCAGATATCTTCGGTGGCGGCAAAAGAGTTAGGCCTGGACGGAAGTTTGCTTAATCATTCAGAATGTAGGAAAAAACCGGGAACGATAAGGAAAATGGTTAAGGCTTGGCCTGAAGGTTTGGTGTCGGTGGTTTGTCTTCAAAGTTTGGGGCAGGCGGAAAAATGGGGAAGGAAAATAAAAGCTGATTTTATAGCCTATGAACCCAAGGAGTTGATTGGTAGTAAAGATAAGTCGGTAGCTTCGGAAAAAGCCAGTGTAATCAAAAAAATGGTTAAAATTTTAGAACCAACGCCGGTGTTGGTGGGTGCAGGCATACATCAAGCAAAAGATGTAGAGGTGTCTTTGAAAATGGGAGCCAGGGGTATTTTGGTGGCTTCGGATGTAGTCAAGGCGGAAGATCCTCGAAAGGAACTGCTGGAACTGGCAGAGGTTTTCCGTGTATAATCAGTAAATATGGCCTCAATTGATAATTTATTGGTATCGTTATTCGTCGACGAAGTTGTCGGTGGGTTTATCGTCACGGTACCGCCGGGGCACGTGGGTTGTATTTACAGTATTTTTCGAGGAGTGATCAAAAATGTGTGGCATCCGGGGATGCATTTTAAGATTCCGGTAATTCATCGGGTAAAGCTTTTTAACGCTCAACTGATTGAATATACGATCTCAAAAGACGTCATCTTGAAAGATGATGGCAAAGAAGTGATGGGAGATGAAGTTATAAACGCGGTGACGGCGGATAATAAATTTGTGATGGTGGAGGCAACGGTTTTAATCAAGCTGGATACGGAGAGATTGCCGGAAATTTGGCAAAATATTGGAGAAAATTTTGTATCTAAAGTAGTGCGACCGGTAACCAGAAGCAGAATCAGAAAGGTGATAACCAATTATGAGTTGTCAAATGCTTTGTCGATTGACCGGACAAAAATTGAAGAAGAGATCAAAGAGGAACTGCAAACATCGTTATCAACTCATGGATTACATGTAGATAATTTTTATTTGAGCTCTCTGACACCGATTGAAGGTGAGGCGATGGAGGAAAAAGTGGCGAAGACGGAAGAGGCAGTAGAAATACCAAAAAATAAAGAGGAAATAAAGAAGGGTCGGGTAATAAGCGGAAATGTGCCAAAGCAAAGAACTGTTTAACCGGCAACGGTAAAAGCCCAAATTTGACTGGTTTTAGGTAGGGTGCAGGCGGCAGATCGAATGGTGGCTCCGGTAGTATAGACATCATCAAAGAGAATAATGTTGGGAGGGGGCGAGTGACGAGTTAGTTGAAAGACGTTCTGAGGATTTTTTATTCTCTGACGAGGAGGTAATTTTGTTTGGGGAGGGTTGAATCTTGAACGGGTAAGGACTTGAGGATTAAAGTGGAGGCCGAGGGTGGTGGCGATAAGTTGACCTAAAAGATAAGATTGGTTGAAGCCGCGCCAATTTTGACGGTAGGGATGAAGAGGAACAGGGACAAGACAAAATTGGTTATCCTGCCAAAAAGACAATAAGTTGGGGAAACGAGTAATCAGTTGATGACAAATTAGGTCAGATAAGTCGAGACTTAGGTGGCTAACGAATTTATATTTGAAGTCGACCAAACAGCGCCTGATGCTACCGTCGTATTTAAAAAGGGAGAGACGGCCGACCAATGGTGGGGGAGGGAAAGGGTCCAGGGAGCGAATAGTCAGTTTTTTGAGACAGGAGGAGCAGAAATAAGAACCGGGGTGATGGCAACCGTAACAGCGGGGAGGAAATAAAAGATCCAAAAGCATAAAATAATTGTAGAATATGTAAACGATGAAAGTATATTTACCCCTGAGACGAAATGCCAGCGAATTGGTGTTGATAATGATGGTAGCGGCCATACTGTCATTGTTGTCAGCCAGATTATTTTTGGAACTGACCAATTATCCTCAATTGGGACGAGGTGATTGGCACGTGGCTCATACTTTGTGGGGAGGGGTCTTGATGGTGGGAGGGATGATGATTGGTTTAGTTACACATGGAGAAAGGTTTAAAAAGGTGGCGGCGGGGACATTCGGAGTGGGACTGGGATGGTTTGTTGACGAGATGGGTAAGTATCTGTCAAGTGATGGTGATTACTTCTTTCAACCAGCAATTGTGTTGATGTATATATTCTTTGTTCTAATCTTTCTTTTTTACCGTTACTTAGATAAGACCATGATAATAAATCCCAAGACTTTATTGTACCAAGCTATTTCGGAACTAGAGGAAATAGCGGAAAAGGATTTGGGGGAGAAAGAACAGCAGGCTTTGATTGAGAAACTAGATAGAATTATAAAAAAGGTTGATCCTGCGGTGGGAGTGTTCGTGGTGGGTTTGAAAAAACTGATAAAACAGGTGAAAGTGGTGGAAAATAAACAAGAAAAATGGAGCCAGAGATGGTGGGGGGAGGTAAAGAGATTTTCTTACCATAAGGTGTTTAGACAAAAATTTATATTATATTTGTTGTTATCTTTGGCCTTTATTTATATTATTGGAGGAATTTATGATACAGTTATTTTTGGTCGATTTCTGACAAACAAAGAGTGGTGGTATGGAAGTTATGGACAACATAATTTGGCATCGGTAACAGAAACAACTATCTTTTTTTTGAAGATGTTTTTTGATCTAGTGACCTCGGTGTTGTTTGTTTGGGGAATTTTTTGGGTGGTGAAGAAAAAGAAAAACAGAGGGATAATGTTTTTTCGATATGGTTTATTGGTAAACATATTTTTGTCTTCAGTGTTTAAGTTTTATTTGGAACAGTTTTCGGGGGTGTTTAGTTTGATGGCCAGCGTGGTGGTGTTGATCGGACTGGAAAGGTTGAAGAAGGAGAGGATAATATAGGATATTTTTCGGGATTTTTGGTATAATATCGGTCACGGAGATGTATTGCATCGACGGAGTTAGAACTTTAAAAAACCGCAAGCCGACTTTGAAATACAGTCGTAAAACAGGATTCAAAAAAACAATGCCAAAATTAAAAAATTTGGTTTTGATTTAGCAAACTCCTTTGATAGCCTTACGGCTTCCATTGGCAGTAAAACAGCTCCGGTTTACGCCGTTGCTACTTGCTAAGTCAAACATCTGTCACTCCCCCATTCCAGAGGAGATTGATGGGTGTAAAATAAACTGGAATGCTGTCAAAACGATTTCGGTTTTGTTTTGATTTAAGATCCACGAGAGTGGAAAACAACCGACCTTCAGAAAGTTTCTTGTTTATTTTTGAAGATTGAGTCAAACAAGATAAGCTTGTAGAGGTTTTTTTAATTCGATTTCGGACCCAGGATCGTTACCTGGCATCTCCTCAAGATCTATTTAGGGCTTGAAGGATTTTTTGACGGTGAGGTTGGCGGGTGGTCAGGGCTCGAGTGATAAATTCCGTTTTGACAAAAGAAGAATGATTGATGATGTGTTTGATGGTGTTGATGTGGGACTTAAAAAGTTTTTCATCTTTTGTATCAAGGGCTTGATAGACAAAATAAAGTAGGTCCATTAGAAAACTGGTGGGGATCCAGTAATCTTGAGGTTTTTTGACTTTGGTGGTGTATTGACCAACAAAGGCCGGAATGGATTTTTTATCTTCTAAAATGGCTCTGGCCAGACGACCATTACCATCATGGACAGTGGGGTAATATTTGTCTTGATATTTTTTGGGGATAACAAAGATGGGTTGAGAATGACGAGGAGAAGTGCGGTGGTGAGATTGTTGGATGATTTTAAGACATTTTTGTTTTAATTTTTGGTTTTGGGGTTTTTGATAAAAATCAATGACTTCGGTAGCCGGCAAAGAGCCGGTGGCGATGACGGTAGTGGTGGGATTTAGTTCAACACCAAAGTGAAGTCGAGAAAGAGGCATGTTTTTTTTAGACCAGCGAATATTTTTGGCGGTGAGAAAGTAAATAAGGTTTTTGAGCTTGTAACCCATGGTGAGACCGTGAAGACCATTCCAAAAATCACGGGGGTTGCTGAGTTCCGGACAAGAGAATAATTTGTCCAGATTTTGATCGATTTTGGGAAAATAATCAGGAGGGCTGAGCCAAAGCAGTTTGCGAAATTCGTGCTGGATAAGAGAGGAAGCTATTTTGATTCTGGTGGGGTGGCTAAGATGGCGGGGAAAATTCATTTTTTGGGGTTTGATTGGTCGAATTCTTTCTTTTTGATTTTGGCCCGTTTTTCGTATCGGCGCATTTTGCGACCAATGCCGATTTCGACTTTGAACCATTTACCTGCAAGAAAGATACTAACAGGAATAAGCATGTATTTTTGCTTGCGATAGGATTGGAGTTTTTTAATTTGGGAGGGAGTGAGAAGTAATTGGCGCTCTCTGGTGGTATCAATTGTTTGGCCTTGAGAGTATTTGTATAAGGGGATATTAAGGTTAACGATAATAGGTTGACCGTTTTGGATATCAATGCGGGCGTTTTGAAACTGGACCCCTTGGGTGCGCAGTGATTTGGCGTCAGAACCGGTTAAAACCAGTCCGGCTTCAATTTTGTTAACAAAATTATAATCACGAGACTGGCGATTGAAATGTCTCATATGGTGATTATCTCATGATTTGAGGTGGGGTTTGGAAATTTTTTGAGACATGGGGTTAGGGGGAAATACTAATTTTATAAATTTTTTGGTCGTGGCAGAGAATATAAATAGTATTGGTAGTTTCGTCTAGGGCAATATCGTGAATTTTTTTGTCGCCCAGGTCGTATTTGGCTTTCATATCTCCGTCTTTTTGGTAAACATAAATCAGATTTTGATTGTCGGTGAAGGCCAATAAGTCACCATCAATAGAAGTAACCAGGTTTCTGGCTTGTTGGGCTTCGATGGGTTGTTCCGGCTGGAAAGAGTCTGATTGACCCCTAATGAAAGGTTGTAGCTTGCCGGTGGAAGACAAAACCCATACCTTACCGTTAATGGCAAAAGAAGACGGTGAGGAGGGCAAGGACTGATTTTCCTGAAGCCAGGTGGAGGAGGAGAAAGTGGAGCCGGAAGGGGTGAATTTAACAACAGAATTGGAAGTGAGCATATACAAAGCGTTGTTCCAAGATTGAATATCCAGAGGAGAACCGGAGAAATCAACATCGTCCAGTTTGATTTTTTCATCGGTGCCGGTTTTGTTGAGGCGGGAAACTGATTGAGAAGTAAGTAGATAAAAGGCATTGTTTGACTCAACCAAAGAGACGGTGGCTTTGATATCATCACTGATAGAGATATTTTTGTTGCTTTTTTGATCAACATTGAGAGAGTCAACTCGGCCAAAGTTTTTGTCGATAAGATAAAGGGATGGCGAAGAAAAAATTAAAGAGGTGTATTGGGGATTATTGGCAATAAGAGAGGTGTCGTGAAAAAAGTCCATATTCAAGTTCTGAGACGAGCCGGTTTGGGAAAGGATAGTTTGGATTTGTTGCTGAAAGGTATCAACTTGCTGGGGGTGCAGATCGAGGGCTTTGATTTGTTGGAGTAAATCTTCGGCTTGACCGGCGAACTCCTTGGCACTATCAAGACTAAGATTTTTGACATCAACGGCATTTTTTAGTTTTTCCTCTATTTGGGTAGAAAGTTGTTGGAATTGAGCTTCGGCGGCGGCGGCTCGATTTTTACGAAAGCCAAAGACGGCACTAACAGTTAAGGCAGCGAGAAGAACGAGAGCGATGATGATATTGATTCGTTTCCTCTTGTCTATTTGCTTGATTTGTCGATGAGAAATATATATGTCTTTTTTTTTGAATAGTTTTTGACGAAGGCGGGTCCAAGGAGATGGGGAGACGGTCGAGGGGGCGGGGACAGGAGGAGTGGCGGAGGAGATTTTTTCTTTTGGGGGTTCATCGGCGCCACCGGATTGATCCGAATGAAGTTGAATAATGGCGGCGGAAAGATGGGTTTGGTCATCAAAAGAATATAGAGAAGCCAGCACTTCTTCCTCGATATTCTGAATAGAATCGGTGGCCAAAAAATTTTTAATTTTTGACCAAGTGATTTTTTGAAAAAAGGCATCGGTAGATAAAAATAGTTTGTCTTCTGGTTGAAGAGGGCCTGAAATGAAAGTGACCTGGCCAGATTTGCCCGACAAAAGAGGACTTATCTTGTCGGAGCGCTGAAGAATACAGTGTCCAGTGTGGAAGACAACTAAATAAAGAGTTTGATTGAAAATTACAGCTGTAATGATAGTGGTAGTGGAAGTTAGATTGTGATCGGTAACAACAGAATTGAGGCTATTTTGCAGTTTCTGAAGTGGATTTTCCTCTACTGAGGGAGAAAAGTAGGATTTGTTTATTTGGGTAATGATTTGACGACCAAGTTGACTGGTTTGATCGGAATCAGAGTCGGCCTCAAGACTGACGAGGCCAAAAAGGTGACCGTGTTGACTGGTCAGAAAGGGGTCATCGGGTTCGTTTTCCCAATATTGAGACCAATTTCCTTTAGAAGATTTGCCAATAAAAGAACGGCAGGTAAAGTGCATTAATTTATGTTAGTAAAAGCAAAAGAGTGGAGAGAAAGAGGAGGGCGGAAAGAAGGAAATGAATATAGGAAAAAACAATGAGAATAGTATTGAATTTGTCGTGAACATTTTTGGACATGGAAGTAACTTGTTTGACCACCACTAGAGCGAAAATGAGATAGAGGAGACCACCTAAAAAGGCAAAAATTTCTTTGGCCAAATTTAATATAAAATTAAAATCAATCATTTTAGTCTGCCGTCAATGGCCTCCTGTTCTTCCTCGGAGCGCATTTGCTGGAGGACTTGTAAAACTAAGTCGGGGTTGGGCACTTTGTTAACTCTGATAAGAGGAAGCTCTGAGGCAGTTTGAATGATAACAGAGCCGTAATTAAAAAGAGTTTGAGAAATGCCACTGGTTTTGGAGGTGACGTCTTGAATCATGGATATTTTGGCCTCTGACATTTTTTTGTCTAAAAGGTTATAAAAATCGATGTCGATGACACGTTCTTCGGTAAGAATGAAAACATTAAAATACCAAGACAAAAAGTTTTCGAAAGCGACGGCAAAAGTTAGTAAATACCAGAAAATAGCCAATATCAGACGATAGTCAGGCGGGAAAATACTCCAAAGAGAAAAAGTGAGGAGCAAGAAGGGGGCAAAAATCATTAGAATACCGGTAATTATCCAAGGGATGTTGGTAAACCAGTGACGACGAAGAACCAAGATGATCTCTTCACCGTCGTCGCGAGCGTTAAAAGTGAAAACTTTGGGACGGACTAAAAAAGATGAAAGGGGGCTTTTGGTGATACCTTGGATTAGTTGGTAGACTTTTTGACGAAATTTCAGATCACGACTCGATGTTGATTTGGAGACTGGTGGAGTTTTTTTGGGCTTGGAGGGAGGTTTGGGAGATGATTTAATGGGAGGTTTGGGGTTAACTTTGGTTACCGGTTTGGAATTTTTAGGTTTGGTAGTAATGACAGGATCGTCGGGAGCAATAAGGTCTAAATTCTTGGCACGAGGCATAGTTTATTTTAGCATCCCTGAGCTAAAAACTGAGAGCAAGTTTAGGTTATTCTTGAGGTCGAAAAGTTTGGGGGGTTAGGGCTTCGAGAACACCTTGGGCAATTTTTTGGGAGAGTTGAACGAGATCTTTTCGGGTTATGGTCCTGCCGACTGCGTTGGGGGTGCCTACTCTCATTAGCTCTAATTCATCGACTATAGTTAAGGCCTTTCGAGCAAATAATTCGGCGAAATCCTGAGCTTCCTGGGGAGTAAACATTCTTGGTGATGTTTCATTCATAATTTATGATAGCAAAAACAAATTATTTTTTTTCGATATTGAAAAGAGATGACTTGACCACGATGGCACCGGGAGCCCGAAGATTGAAAACAGTTTTGAAGTCTTCGGCGGTAAAATTGAAATCGCCCTTGTCAGTGCTGAGGCGGACTGTTTGGGTGTAGCCACCGGTAGAATAATCGACATTGACAGAATTGATAGAAGAGATGGGGCCACCGTGACCTTGGACTTGACGGCGGAGTTCTTCCCGACTCCAAGCGTTGGGGTCGTTGCCACCAAAACAGCCGCCGGATTCAATTTGGGATAAGTGAGAATAATCGTGGGTTTTGGAATAATAAAGGATGGCGTTGAGAATGTCAGCAAAGTCGTCTTGGGTGAGCCAAGGATGAGATCGACCACAGGAATTATATGATCGGGTTTTATACCAGCCTTTGTAGTACCAGGGGGAGTCGGATATTTTTTCATAAGAATCGTTGGGCCGGCAGGACTGAGAGCTACAGGTAGTGTCCCAAATTTGGGGAGTGGAGTGATTTAAAGATGTATAGCTGTGAATGGCTCCGCCAGCGGTGGAGGCATACATGGTGGAGAAAACATCATTAGTAGAATTGCTGACAATTAACTGGCCCTTGGTCTGTTCAACGGCTTGTTTCCACAATCCGGGAGAATTGAGGCGAGAGCTACTGTAAACTTGACAGGCTTCAGTGGTGCAGATAGTACCGGAAGCGTTACGATTGGTCATTCTCCAACCGGTATAGGCCAAGGCGTAGGTTCTGGCGGCGATAGCTTGAGCCTTAAGAGCTTCCATTCCCCCTTGTTCTCCCCATTTGGCCGGCATTTCAGCAATACCAACCAGATAATTGTTTTCAAAAGGCAGGGTACCGACGGTGGTTTTGATAGAGGCGGGAGTATCGACTGTGTCGATTCTAATATTGCCATAATAGGCTTTGAGAATATCCTGATATCCTTGTCCTTGTTTGGCACGACCGAAAGCGCCAAACTGGCTCATGCCTTTTCTATGAGGAGCACCGAAAGAAAAAAGGGCAAAGGCGGGGCTAAAACCGGGATTGTAATCGGCTCGGGAAGCAGGGTCGGAACTGGTGGAAACTTCGCCGACTGAGGTGTTGAACATGGCGGTTTTGGCGGCGATCAGGTCTTGCTGTTTTCTGGTTAACTCGGCCTTATAGTCTTCGGCTTTTTGTATCTCTCCGGCTAAAAAACCAAAACGATCTTCTAAGGTTTTTTGTAGCGAATTAAGCTTGATTTTTTCTTTTTCTAATTCATCTTTATTTTGGTTCAAGGTTCTTATGTCACTGCTGAATTGAGCGATCTGGTTTTTGTCACGACTGATAACCGATTGATACCAGGTGTATTGACGGAGAAGATCAGAGTTTTGATCGCCGGAAAAGAAAATAAGTAAAGGGGAGAATTTTTTTGAGTTTTTGTAGTATCGTTTGATTCTTTCAAAAAATAAAACTTTTTGAACTTCCAGATCGGATTCTTTGTTGATCAGTTTTTGCTCTAAATCGGAAATCATGTTCTGTGCCTGAGAAATTTGATATTTGGCTGATTTGATTTTAGCCTGGAGACTGGTGGACTCTTGTTTGAGAGGGGCAATGGATGTTTCAAGGTCGGCAATTTGTTTTGAAATTTCGGCTATTTCTTCATCAATGGATTTAGCAAGGCCGAGATTGACTGCCTTTATAAGAAAAAAGGCCGAGAAGAGAAAACAGAAAAAAAATATTAAGGGCTTTTTAGTCACTATTAAATAGTAACATTTGATATACTCGAAGTATGAAATTGGGAAGATTGACTGGTTTTTTCTGGAGTTTTGTCGTCTTTATTTTTGCTTTTAGCTCCGAGGCGAATGCTGTTGGTTCTTTTTGCAGCAATAATAAGGACGGTCTCCCGATAATCGATGATCCTGACATTGATAATGTAAGGGTGTATACCGCACTGGGATGTGTGCCGGTTAAGATAGATGAGTTTATGACATGGTTACTGCCTTATGTGTTTGGTATTGCTGGCGGAATTGCTTTTTTGTTAATGGCGGGGGGGTTTATTCAAATGTCAGCATCAAAAGGAGATCCAAAGGCAGTGCAGGCGGCCAAAGAAACAATCGGGTCGGCGTTGACGGGTTTATTGGTGTGTGTTTTTGCTATTTTTATCTTGAGGTTGATTGCTGTTGATATATTACATATTCCGGGAATGAAGTAACGATGAAAGCATTAGCGCAAGACGTAACATTGCCAGGGTATGCAGGAACCGGTTTTAAGTTTTCCGGTAAAAGTATTGGCGATATTGTAAGCGCCTTATTGCCTTATATTTACGTGTTGGCGGGACTGGGACTTTTGGTGATGCTGATTGCGGGGGGGATAGGGTTAATGACCGGAGGAGGAGATCCGGGAAAAATAAAGGTGGGTTATGGAAAAATTGTTAATGCTGTAATTGGGTTTTTAATTGTATTCGTCTCTTATTTTGTGGTTCAGCTAGTAGAAGTAATACTGGGTGTGAATATTTTGTAGATTATTTTCCTTTTCTTCTGTCTCTTTGTTGATACCAAATGATGGCTTTTTCCAGCTGTTTGGGGTTAAAGTCAGGCCATAAAGTGTCAGTGAAATAAAGTTCGGAATAGGACATTTGCCAAATCAAAAAGTTGCTAAGACGAAATTCACCGCCGGGGCGGATAATTAAATCAGGATCGGGTTGACCATTGGTATAAAGATATTTGCTAACCAATTTTTCGTTGATTTTACCGGCAGGAACACCATCCTTAATAATATTTTTGATGGCGTTGACAATTTCGTCACGACCACCATAATTTAGAGCCACATTGAATTTTATTCTTTCTTTGTCCAGAACGATATTGAGCATTTTTTTGATGGCATTTCTGACTTTGAAAGGAAAAGCTTGGAAGTTGCCTAATACAAAAAATTTAATACCCGATTTTTGATATTCTTTGACTTTAGTTTTGGCGGCGTGAACAAGAAGATTAAATATGCCCCTAACTTCGGCGGCCGATCTTTTTTTCCAATTTTCGGTAGACAGGGCATAAACGGTAATATGTTTTATGCCGATTTGACGGCAATATTTGACAATATTTTCCAGATTTTCTGATCCGGCCTGGTGACCTTTGGCAACAGGAAGGTCATGCTGACGAGCCCAACGACGATTACCATCCATAATAATGGCAATATGCTTGGGGAGTTTTTGGGGATCTATTTTTTGCCTAACCATATTTACTTAGTCGACAGAGAAGGTGAGAATCATGCAAAAAAATTTCGGACTTTATTCAGAGTCATAAAACAAACAAGAATCGACATTCGCCTCATCGGCGAAATAAACCTCAAAGGAGGTGATCCATCCGCACCTTCCAGTACGGATACCTTGTTACGACTTAACCCTCATCGCTGAATTCACCTTAGT
>Ga0208279_1000422_pt1 | contig 35034 bp, 37 predicted proteins | sample AntAceMetag02UKM_FD_184766 | JGI IMG/M metagenome (GOLD analysis project Ga0208279, IMG submission 184766) | Saline lake microbial communities from Ace Lake, Antarctica - Antarctic Ace Lake Metagenome 02UKM (SPAdes) (version 2) | ecosystem: Environmental > Aquatic > Non-marine Saline and... | reverse complement strand
TGAGGAAGAAGCCCCAACGACCGAGGTGGTGGCAAGCGAGGCGACCGAGGAAGAAACAGCGATCTCAGAAGCACAGGCAGAGGCCGGCGAAGCGGCTGAGGAAGAAGCCCCAACGATCGAGGTGGTGGCAAGCGAGGCGACCGAGGAAGAAACAGCGATCTCAGAAGCACAGGCAGAGGCCGGCGAAGCAGCTGAGGAAGAAGCCCCAACGACCGAGGTAAATGCAATGGAGGCATACGCTGAAGAATCCACGCCGGACGCAGCAGAGGAGACAGCATCCCGGATAGAAGTTCCTGTTGCTCTGGATGAGAAAGAGAAGTCGCCCAATGAAACCTTCGCTCTTGATGTCGCTTCCAAGGCGGAGGCCGTCAGTTAGCGTGCTGAGCGATTCTCAATCATCGCAGCCAAGTGCGAAGAGGCAAACTGGATGGGCAAGAAAAAAGAGGACAAAGTAGAGATAGAGGGCACTGTCATTGAGGCATTGCCAGGCACTCAGTTCCGCGTACGGCTTGACAACGGCCACGAGGTACTTGCTTACCTTTCCGGCAAGATGCGTAAGTACTACATCCGTATCCTGCTGGGCGACCGCGTGCGGCTCGAACTCTCTTCCTACGACCTGAATCGCGGCCGAATCATTTACCGCTACAAACGTACATTTCAATCAAGGCGGTAGCCCTGTTTTGTCACCAGGCATACCCAGTCGTCTCTCTGCTGCCGTTCTACCAGAGTAAGCCCTTCCTGCTTCAGCGCCGCCACCACCCCTGATTCCTGATCGGCAAGAATGCCGGCAGCAACCAGCGCTCCATCAGGTCGTACCCGCATTGCGAGGCCATCCTGTACCATCTCCAGAATAACCCTCGCCAGGATGTTGACGACCACCAAGTCGTAACTCCCCGACACCTCAGACAGCGACCCATGCACTACCCTTATGGTCTCCTGCACCCCGTTGGCGACCACGTTGTCCCGTGCCGCTTTAGCCGCGACAGGGTCGTTGTCCACCGCCAGCACGCGTCCAGCGCCCAGCTTGGCCGCCTCAATCGCCAGGATACCGGAACCAGTGCCCAGGTCAAGCACATTCACCCCCGGATACACCAGTTCCTCCAGCGCCACCAAGCACATCTGCGTCGTGGGGTGTAGCCCTGTGCCAAAAGCCATTCCAGGATCCAACCGGATAACAACGTCTTCAGGTGCAGGCGCGTAATCCCGCCACGAGGGTCGGATGACAACATGCTGGCCCACGTGCAGAACGTTCAACCGCTCCTTCCACATCTCCGCCCAGTCCGCATCAGCGACAGGACGGAAGACTGGCATGGAAACAGGGGAGATTTGATCCAGATGCCAGAGCGATTCCTCGATGCGGCGCTTGTTGGCCCGCAGTTGGTCATCGGCTGGTAAGTAAGCCCTGACAATCACCGGGCCCGCGTTCCACCCCTCGGGCCCGGCTTCAATGACCACCCCACGATGGGCGTAACGCGAGAGAACCTCGGCTACCGCCTCCGCGGCCTCGTTCCCCACCGTTACGCTGACCTCAAGCCACTCCATGCTGGATATGGATGCCGGTGTCACAGGCCGAAAAACTCCTGTACTCCGTCAACAAAACTGCGCTTCCCTTGCAAGACACTCTCCGGCTCCAACGTTTCGCTCAGTTCCTGGAAGAGACGCTTCTGCTGGCGGGAAAGTTTGGTCGGAACGACAACCTGCACCAGCACCAGTTCGTCGCCCCGGCCGTTTTGTCGCAAGTGGGGTATCCCTTTGTTGCGCAACCGCAGCACGGTGCCGCTCTGGGTCCCGGGAGAGATAGAGATTTCATCCTCACCTTCCAAAGTGGGCACTTTCACCTCTGCCCCCAACGCCGCCTGAGCCAGGTTGACCTGCAACTCAACGATGATGTCGTCATCACGCCGCTGGAAGATGGGATGAGGTTCCACACTCAGGACGACATAGAGATTGCCGAAGGAGCCGTCCCGCTCCCCCATCTCTCCTTCGCCCGCCAGCCGGATTTGGGTACCGCCATCCACGCCGGGGGGGACAGTGACAGTAAGCCTGCGAGAGACGTAGACCCGCCCCTTGCCACCACACAGGGAACAAGGAAGTGAGATCGTCTTCCCCTCGCCCTGGCAGACAGGACAGGTGGTGACACTGACGAAGGAGCCAAGGATGGAACGCTGCACCCGCCGCACCTGCCCGGTACCCTTGCACTCCGAGCAGCGGACCGGCGACGTCCCTGGCTCGGCCCCGCTGCCTCCGCACTCCGGGCACGTGTCATAGCGCATGACCTCAATCTCTTTCTCACACCCAAAGGCTGCTTCCTCAAAGGTCAGATGCAAGTCATAGCGCAGATCGGCGCCACGCCGCGGCCCTCGGCGGGTAGAGGTGCGAAATCCAAACCCCCGCCCGAAAACATCCTCGAAAATCTCGAAGGGGTCACGGAAGCCGAAGTCAAAGCCGAAGCCCACGCCGCCGGGCCTCGTGTGGCCAAACCGGTCGTAAGTAACCCGCTTCTCGGGGTCGGAGAGCACCTCATAGGCTTCGTTGATCTCCTTGAAGCGTGCCTCGGTGTCGGGCACATCGCTGACGTCGGGGTGATACTGACGCGCCAGCCGCCGATAGGATTTCTTGATCTCTTCCTGGGTCGCCGAGCGGCCGACCCCCAGCACCTCGTAATAGTCCCGCTGGCTACTCATACCCATTCAACAAGAAGTTCATCCGGTCACCCACCCGTCTACCACCTATGTTTACTCGCTACGTTTCGCTGAACTCGCCCTCGATAACGTCTTCCTCACCACCCTCAGGTGGTTCGTCACCGGGCGGTGGGGACGCACCTGGGCCAGCCTCTTGGTACATTGCCGCCCCCACTTGCTGTATCACCTGACTCAACTCATCCGCACGCCGACGAATGGCGCTGACGTCGCTACCCTGGAGAGCACTCTTGAGCACTTCGATCTTGGCTTCCGCATCAGAGCGCAGGTCAGATGGCACTTTGTCTCCCTGCTCTCGCAGGAACTTCTCGGCGCTGTAGACAGCATTGTCGGCAATGTTACGCGCCTCGATCTCCTCCTTCTTCTGCTGGTCCTGTTCACGGTACCGCTCAGCCTCCTGGACCATACGCCCAACCTCTTCGTCAGAAAGGCCGCTGGAGGGGACAACCTGCATCGACTGTTCACGGCCAGTGGCCTTGTCCTGGGCGGAAACGTTGAGGATGCCGTTGGCGTCGATGTCGAAGGTGACATCGATCTTGGGAATGCCCCGGGGCGCAGGCGGGATGCCATCGAGGATGAACCTCCCCAGACTCTTGTTGTCGGCTGCCATGGGACGCTCCCCTTGCACGACGTGGATCTCCACCTGCATCTGGCCATTGGTGGCGGTGGAGAAGATCTGGCCCTTACGGGTGGGGATGGTGGTGTTACGTTCGATAAGCGAGGTAGCCACGCCGCCCAGGGTCTCAATGCTCAGTGTCAGCGGGGTCACGTCGAGCAGGAGGACATCCTTGACCTCTCCACCAAGGACGCCAGCCTGGATCGCCGCGCCGAGGCCGACCACCTCGTCGGGGTTGACCCCCTTGTGGGGCTCCTTGCCGAAGTACTCGATTACCTTCTGCTGGATGGCCGGCATACGGGTCATACCGCCCACCAGGATGACCTCGTCAATGCCGGAGGGCTTCAGTTTAGCATCAGCAAGCGCCTGCTTGCAAGGTCCAGTAGTGCGCTCGATCAGGTCCTCGGTCAGTTGCTCCAACTTGGCCCGGGTGAGTTTCATCTGCAGGTGTTTTGGACCGGAGGCATCGGCGGTGATGAAGGGAAGGTTGATCTCCGTCTCCATTACCGTGCTCAGTTCGACCTTGGCTTTCTCACACGCCTCCTTCAGCCGCTGAAGAGCCTGTCGGTCTTCCCGTAAGTCAATGCCCCGTTCCTTCCTGAACTCGCCGGCCACCCAGTCAATAACGCGCTGATCCCAGTCATCGCCTCCCAGGAAGGTGTCGCCACTGGTCGAGCGCACTTCGAAGACACCATCACCAACGTCAAGGACGGATACGTCGAAGGTACCACCGCCCAAATCGAAGACGACAATGGTCTCGTCCTTTCTCTTGTCGAGACCATAGGCCAGCGAAGATGCCGTCGGCTCGTTGATGATGCGCAATACCTCCAGCCCAGCGACCCGGCCAGCGTCCTTGGTCGCCTGACGCTGGCTGTCATTGAAGTAGGCTGGGACAGTGATGACCGCCTGGGTAATCTCCTCCCCCAGGTAAGCCTCAGCGTCTGCCTTGATCTTCTGTAAGATCATAGCCGAGATTTCCGGCGGGCTGTACTCCTTGTCCCCCATCCAGACCCGTATGTCACCATTAGGAGCCTCCGTGACCTTGTAGGGTACTAACCGCAGCGCCCGCCGCACCTCTGGGTCATTGAACTTACGGCCCATAAAGCGTTTGATAGAGAAAATGGTATTCTCGGGGTTGACGACAGCCTGCCGCTTGGCAACCTGCCCGGCCATGCGCTCCCCCGTCTTGGGGTTGATGGCCATAACTGAGGGAAACAACCGACCCCCTTCAGCGCTGGGGATGACAGTAGACTCGCCACCCAACATCACTGCACAAACCGAGTTAGTCGTGCCTAGATCAATACCGATAATCTTGCCCATTGTACACTACTCCTTATTCTCAATTATGTCGCCATCTCCCTCGGGCTGAGGGGTTGGGGCTTTGGCTACTCGCACCAACGCAGGCCGCAGCACCCGCTCGCCAAGCATGTACCCCCGTTGCACCTCGCCGATGATCTGACCATCCTCGTGACCCAAAACTTCCTCGTGCGTCACAGCCTGATGGTAGCGGGGATCAAACGCCTGCCCCTCGGTCTCAATGGGCTTGATGCCCTCGGATTCGAGAATAGCATCCAGTTTGTGCTTGATCAAAAAAACACCCTCACACCAGGTCAGTCGACTCAAATCAACAGGCAGGGTTGCGATAGCCCGATCGAAGTCGTCTACGATGGGGAGCAGGTTGCGCAACAAAGCCGCGTTAGTGAGCGTCGCCACCTGTGCCCGCTCCGCCTCCTGCCGCTTCTTGTAATTAGAGAACTCCGCCTGCGCCCGCTGCCAGCCGTCAAGGTACTCGGCAGCCTGAGCCTTGGCCTTTTCCAACTCCTCACTTAGTTTCTCCAGTTCTTCCTCTGCCCCTTCCGGCTCACCCTCAACTTCAGCCGCTTCCTCCATCTCAATCCCGGTTTCCTTCTCTTGTGCCACCCTGAAACCTCCTTGCTGCCAGATTGTCGTCATTTGTCATTTGTCATTCGTCGTTCGCCATTAGATTACCGCTCACTCCGCGTACATATCATACACCATGTCAGATAATAGCCCAGCGACGAAGCGCACAACCGAGATAGCACGGCCGTAAAACATACGAGTAGGACCTAGGACACTCAGCGCCCCAGTGGCGAAGCCGGTGACGCCGTAGGGAGCCAGTACCAGGCTGCAGGCCCGGAGTTCGTCCCAACGCCCCTCGCCACCGATGAGCACCCGCACGCCACCTACCTCTGGGCCAAGGACGTCGGCCAGCACCGCCTCAAGGAAACTGTGCTCCTCCATGACCCGCACCAGCCCCTGAAACTTATCTCCCTCAGCGAACTCGGGTTGCCGTAACACCTCGCTCAGCCCATTACGATAGACAGCCCCAGCGGCGTGTGCATCGGTAAGGTGCATGATATCCACCACGAGTTTGACTATGCCGGATTCGAAAAGGAGCAGGTCATTCAAGCGGGCCTGGATCTCGGCGGCAGCGAGCCCGTTACAAACCTGATTGATCCGGTCGCTGGCTTCATTGAGGGCCTCCTGATTGAGAGGTTCAACCAGGGTCAATATCCGTTGCTTGACTGTACCTCCACACAGGACAAGGACGAGCAACACCAGCCTTCCCTGGGTAGAGATAAGTCGCAGGTGCTTGTAGCGTGCTTCCGCAGCCTGAGGCGCGGTCACTAGAGCGGCCCCACGGGCAGTACGGGCCAGGACGGAAGCCGCCAGCGGCATCCACTGTTCAACGTCCTGACGCGCTTGGTGAAACTGATGAGCGATAGTGCGACGCTCGTGCAAGGGCAGTTCCACCTCTCCCAGCAGTCGCTCAACGAAGTATCGGTAACCTTGGTACGTGGGAACACGCCCAGCAGAGGTGTGAGGATGGGTGAGATAGCCCAATTCCTCTATCCGTGCCAGTTCGTTGCGCACTGTGGCCGTGCTCACTGGAAGGTCATAACGCGCGACCAGCGCGCGGGAACTAACCGGGGAGGCGCTATTCACGTACTCCCGCACAACCAGGCCCAAGATAGTCTGTTGGCGAGGCGTCAATTGACTCATTTTCTCATCCACACACGCTCTAGCACTCTCACTGGTAGAGTGCTAAAATACAGTTTTCAATCATACCACAGGGCAAGGAGTCTGTCAAACGGGGACGGCAGCGCCAGCCGAGTGTGCACCAGGACAGGATAACCCTCGGTGCGAAGCAGTGGACGATCACAAACCGGCTCGTCTCAGCCGAGGACAATCAGAGCAAAACCCGCACAGGCGGACAGCCAGCGCCGCTGCAAGGGCACACCGCGATGCCCACCACATACGCGCCACTACAGGCGGGAAATGGGTGTCACCAAGTTACAAAGCAATCTGATGAGCACTAACCACGGCGGCGCAGGAAGGCCGGGATTTCCAGGTCGTCCTTGTCGAAAGCAGGCAGTGGGAATTCCACCGAATCACTGAACACTGCTCGCGCTGTGCGCGGACGCGGTTCTGTCTCATCAAAGCCGGTCGCGATGACAATGATCCGAATCTCGTCGCCCATGCTCTCGTCAATGACGGCCCCAAAGATGAGGTTCACGTTGGGATGCGCGGTCTGCTTGATGATCGAAGCCGCCTCATTGACCTCAAACAGACTCAGATCCGGCCCACCGGCTATATTGAAGAGAATGCCGCGAGCGCCATCAATCGTTATATCCAGAAGCCGGCTGGAGACAGCCTGCTGGGCTGCCTCGACGGCCCGATTCTCACCGCTGGCGTGTCCAACGGCCATCAGCGCCGCGCCACCCTCGGACATGATCGTCCGCACGTCGGCGAAGTCCAGGTTGATCAGACCAGGCACAGTGATCAATTCTGAGATGCCCTGGACGCCCTGGCGCAATACGTCATCGGCTAAGGAGAACGCAGCCTGCAGACTGACCCGCTTATCCGTGATCTCCAATAGCCGGTCGTTGGGGATCACGATCAGCGTGTCCACCTCCTCCTTGAGTCGCTCGATCCCTGCCCGTGCCGCCTCCACCCGCACCGCGCCCTCCCAGTTGAAAGGACGGGTGACGACGCCGATAGTCAGCGCGTCCATCTCCTTAGCAAGGTGGGCAATCACCGGCGCGGATCCGGTACCAGTACCGCCACCCATGCCAGCGGTGATAAACACCATGTCGGAGCCCTGCAGAACTTCGTACAACTCGTCGGCCGACTCCTCCGCCGCCTTGTGGCCCATTTCCGGGTCACCGCCCACACCCAACCCGCGCGTCAGTTTATCACCGATGCGCACTCGCTTCGACGCGTTGGAGAGCATAAGCGCCTGGGCATCGGTGTTGACCGCGATGAAATCAACACCGCCTAACCCTTCGGCAATCATGCGGTTGACGGCATTACTGCCGCCCCCTCCCACGCCGACGACCCGGATTTGTGCGAAACTCTCCATTTGGGATGATTCGTACATTTTGCTCCTCCTGTTCATGATACGTGAAACGTGATGCACAATGTATGATGCGTGATCAGCCGGGCAAGAAGACCCGGAGCCAGTCGAGAAAACGCCTCCCCGGGCCTGGGCCAGGATTACGCAACTGGGGTCGTGTGCCTGCCGTCACTCCCCACTCCATCAGCCCCGCACCCACCGCGTGGGCTGGGTTGGAAATCGTATCCACGAGGCCACGGAGCTCCCGAGGCACTCCCACTCGCACCGGCAGCCCAAGAACATCCCGCCCCAATTCCTGGAGGCCAGACAGTTGCGCCGTGCCGCCGCACAGCACAACTCCGGCTGGCAGTAGTCCATCGTATCCCGAGCGCTTAATCTCCTGCTGTATCATCGAAAGAATCTCTTGCGCCCGCGCTTCGATGATCTCCGCCAGTTTCCAACGCGGTACTACCTGTGGCGTCTCTCCATCGAAGGGAGAAACGGAGAAGCGCCCCTCTGGCGGCACCTGGGCCGCGCAGGCGTGACCATACTGCACTTTCACCCGCTCAGCGATGCCCGGCGGCAGCCGTAGACCAACGGCAATATCCCCGGTGATATACTCGCCGCCCACCCCCAGTGTGACAGTGTGCCATACTGTGCCGTCAATGAAAATCGCAATATCGGTGATTCCTGCGCCGATGTCGGCCAGCACAACCCCCATCTCGCGCTCGGTGTCCGTCAGCACAGCGTCGCCAGCGGCTATACTCGCCAGCACCAGTTCGTCCACCTCTACGCCGGCCCCCTCCACACACTTCACCAGATTCTGGATCGAGGTACTGGAACCAGTGACAATATGAGCCTCCACCTCCAACCGAAAACCGTACATCCCCACTGGGTCACGCACACCACTTTGCCCATCCACAACGTAACCACGGGGAATTACGTGCACGACCTCCCTATTGTGAGGTACAGCAATGGCACGCGCAGCATCCAACGTCCGGTTCACGTCTTCCACCGTGATGCCGTGCTCGCGGCGGGAGATGCCCACTACCCCACGACTATTGAGGGAAGAGACGTGTGTACCACTGAGGCTTACGTAGGCCCGCTCAATCTTGTATCCTGACGTACGCTCGGCCTTCTCAACCGAGGCTGCAATGGCCGTGGTGACATCCACCACGTTGACCACTACCCCTTTGCGGACACCCCGGGAGGGCACCAGGCCCACGCCGATCACACAGAGGCTGCCCTCATCGTCCACTTCACCCACCAGGGTGCATATTTTGCTGCTGCCCACATCAATGCCCACGATTGTATGTTCCACGGCTCGCCTCTTCCTGCTCCGATAAGCCTTGTTATCAATCGTTAGTCAACGAGTAATAAGGCGCGTCAAAGAAGCGCACGTCCACGAATCGGGGCGTCAAACCTCGCGCTTCCAGGTCAGCCACCAGGCACTCCAGCACCTGCAGCCGCTCCGCCATCCCAGACCCCTGTCCCACAATCACAGACCAACCCCGTTCATCGGTAAACACCAGTCCCCGGTCCGGTACGTAGTGGAGCGACGACGACACATCCACTCCAGCCGTCCACAACTCGGTCAACGCGACACGCACACGCTCGTCCAGCCGACCATCCTTGTCCCGTGGCAGCGGCCCTCGTACCTGCCAACCCTCTGACAACATCTCTTGGGCAGGGAAAATAACACCATCAGAGTCAATCCACCACAACTGTCCGTTCTCGTCCCACATCATCATCGGCTGTCGCTCTGCGATGGTGATAGTGCACTCCACCGGTAGCCCGGCGCTTGACACCGGCAGTTGTGGACGACAGACAACCCGCGCGCGCTCGAGAGTTGGCAGTGCGGCTAGAATGAAGGTCTCAATCTCGGCGGGACGCACCCACAGAATATGCAGCCCCAACAGACCGCTGGCCTGAAAGACCTCGTCGGGCGACACCCGATCCGCACCAACCACGTCAGCATGATAGATGTAGAAGCAATCATCGAGCGCCAGCCACAATGCCCCAGCCGTTATCGTCACCACCAGCGACAGTAACAGCACACCGCGCAGCCGGAGCAGCAGAGGACGCGACAACGCCGGCACCCGCTCCACCCGCGCCTGGCCTAGAACCATCGTGCCTGCCCTTTCAAACCGCTTTTTCTTTTTCCGCCGCCGCCCTTGGGATTTTGTCATCTTGTCATTCCGTCATTAGTACGAAGTCTCCGAGCGCTCTTTGTCCTCATACCGCTCGAACGCGAGTTCGATCAGCCGGTCAATCAATTCCGGATACGGGATGCCGCTGGCATCCCACAACTTGGGATACATGCTGATAGCAGTGAAACCCGGAATGGTATTTAGCTCATTCACGTACAATTCCCCCGTCTCGCCGGAGAGCAGCATATCAACCCGCGCCATCCCACAACAGTCAATCGCTTTGTAGGCTCTGAGCGCCAAATCTCGCACTCGCTCAACCACCTCCGACGGGAGGGGAGCAGGAATCAGCAGTTTTGACGCCCTGTCGCCATCGTCAATGTATTTGGCCTCGTAACTGTAGAACTCTTGGCTAGGGATGATCTCGCCCGGCACCGAGGCTATAGGATCATCGTTGCCCAACACGCTGACCTCAATCTCCCGTGCTGCTGGCACAGCCGCCTCGACCAGCAACTTGCGGTCATACCGGGCCGCCTGAGCCAACCCGGCTGCCAATCCGGCCCGGTCGTGACACTTGCTGATGCCAACACTGGAGCCCATGTTGGCCGGCTTGATGAAGACCGGGTAGCCCAGTGCTGCCTCGATCCGGGCCATCACCTTCTCAGGATTCGCGTCCCACTCTTTGCGCTTGAGCATTACGTATTCCACACTGGGCAGGCCATGAGCCCGCATCACGTCCTTGAAAACCGCCTTGTCCATCCCCAGGGCGGAACCGGTCACCCCGGCCCCCACGTAGGGGATAACCGCCAGTTCCAGCAACCCCTGCACCGTGCCATCCTCGCCATACGGCCCGTGCAGGACAGGAAATATGACGTCCAGTTCCGCCAGCTGCGTCGCTTTGATCGCCCGCTCCGTGTCATTGAGCCGCATCAAGCCACGCCAGGAGGGATCGCCCAGCAGCGTGGCAGGCTGGCTCACGCCTACATCGCCTGCCTCCAGCGCCTTCAGCGGGTCACCCGAGGCAATCCAGCGGCCCTCCTTGGTGATGCCGATAGGCACGATATCGTACTTCTCCTTATCCATCGCGTCCATCACCGACCTGGCAGAGAGGAGTGAGATTTCATGCTCCCCGGACCGCCCGCCGAAGATCACCCCTACGCGGATCTTTCGTGCCATCGCCCTCCTCCCTCCTCCCATTTCCTTGTCTTGTTATTCACTGTCCCAATCTCCCAACAACTCAATCTCCAATTCAAGTTCGACCCCGAATTGCCGCTTCACCTCCGCCCGCGCGTGCTCGATAAGCGCCGATACATCCGCTGCGGCCGCACCGCCGGTGTTCATAAAGAAGTTGCCGTGAAGTTCCGATATCTGCGCACCACCAACACGATATCCACGCAGCCCAGCCTGCTCAATAAGATACCCAGCGTGGCTGCCCGGCGGATTTTTGAAGGTCGAACCCATCGTCGCCCCAGCCGGATGGCGCATCCTGCGCCACTCCAGGATCTCGTCCGCTCTCGCCACAAGCGCCTTCGGGCCGCTCTGTTGCAGACCGAAGGTCGCCGCCAGCACCACGGACCGTTGGCTACTCATCATCTCTCGCTTGATCCGGCTTGACCGGTACTCGAACTCAAACCACTCCGCTGGCACCTCCACGACCTCGCCACCCGGTTCCAGCACAGTCGCGCTGCGCAGCACGCTCGCGATATCGCCCTCGAAAGCACCCGCGTTGCCAATCACCGCCCCGCCCACCGTCCCCGGCAACCCCACCGCCCATTCCAACCCCGCCAGGCCGCGCTCGACCGCCCCACCGGCCAGCACAGCCAGCAGCGCGCCCGCCTCCGCCCGCGCCACTTCGCCATCAAACTGGACACACGCTGCCCGATCGATAATCACCAGCCCACGCACCCCGCTGTCTGCGACCAGCACGTTGCAGCCGCCACCCAGCAGCCACCAGGACACGCCGTGCAGCCACGCTAGTTCCACCGCTCTGACGACCTCATCCACACCCTCACAGACGATCAGCAAATCGGCCGGGCCGCCGACACGCATGGCAGTGTAATGCGCCAGAGGCTCATCGCGCCGGGCGCGCCGCCCCAGCGCCACCGCTAGAGCATCCAGGTCGGAACTAACGACCATCTTTCTCCTTGGCTCTCACCAGACGCAACTTCAGTGCCATAACCTCGCACTCGAAGCCACGCCGGGACCGCCTCCGCTTCCTCACACCCTTCAGCCGTCCCCCTAGCCGCCCACCTCTCTCGTTTTCCCCCGTACATTCCATCCTCATCTGTTCCTGCCTCCTGCTCCCTACTCCGAAAATAACCGGCTGTTGTAGGGCAGGTTTCCATACCTGCCCCCTGACACGGCGGCTATGGAAAGCCGCCCAACACTTCCAACAACCACTCCCCCACCTTGTACCCATCTCCTGCGCCTAGCGTCAGCACCACATCGCCAGTCTGGAGCTCGGTGCCCAACCACACCACCGCCTCATCCAAAGACCCCGCGCAACGGACGTCGGGATGCTGCATCGCCGCCACCACATCGGCGCTGCTGATACCCAGCGTGTCCACCTCGCGGGCGGCGTAGATGGGCAACACGATGACGTGATCGGCCACGCTGAACGCTCGCGCGAAGTCTGTCAAAAGCATCCTGGTACGGCTGTAGGTATGGGGTTGCCACACCGCCCACAGGGGTCGGTGAGGGAAACGGTCCCGCGCCGCCTGGAGTGTGGCCCGAATCTCCGTCGGGTGATGCGCATAGTCGTCCACTACGACTACGCCGTTGGTTTCACCCCTGACCTCGAAACGCCGCCTCACTCCGCGAAACTCAGTCAGCGCGGCTCTCGCTATACGAAAAGGAACATCAAGATAATTCGCCACCGCCAAGGCCGCCATTGCGTTAGAAGTGTTATGGGCACCGGACAGCCGCAGCCGCGCCAGCCCCAGCACCTGTCCCGCGTGTGTAACCAGAAAGTCCACGCCCCCGGCGAAGTTGGGCCGTACTTCCTCCGCTCGCCACTCTGCACCCTTGCCCAATCCAAAGAACACCACCGGGGCTCCTGCAGTCCGTCGTTGCTCGCCGAGTTCTCGCGCCACCGGGTCATCCCAACAAACCACTAACATCCCATCACGCGGCACAAGTGCCACGAACTCCTCGAACGCGGCCCGGAAATCGACAAAAGTCGGGTAACAGTCCGGGTGATCGTGCTCGACGTTGGTCACCACCGCCACCCTGGGCGCCAGGCTCAGGAAAGTACGGTCGTACTCGTCCGCCTCAATGACGAAAAGCGGCCCCTCTCCAGCGCCGGCGTTCGTCCCCAGCCCTGCAATCACTCCGCCGACGACGAAAGTCGGAGCACGCCCGGCCTTCAGCAAGATAGAGGTAATCATCGCCGTCGTCGTCGTTTTACCGTGCGTGCCGGCTACCGCCACCCCCAGTCGCCCGTCCATCATCTGGCCAAGAAACTCCGGGCGTTTCAACACCGGGATGCCAGCGGCACGCGCCGCCTGCACTTCGACGTTGGACGCGGGCACCGCCGAAGACACGACCACCAGCTCAGCACCGCCTACGTGCTCCGCCCGGTGCCCGGCGAAGACACAGACTCCGTCTCGCGCCAGCGCCTGCGCAACCGGCGAAAGCACCAGATCAGATCCAGAGACCTCCGCCCCTTGCTCCATCACCACGCGAGCGATGGCGGAAAGTCCCGCCCCGCCGATGCCGATGAAGTGCACACGTCTGCCGCGAAATTGCATAGACACCCCCAATGAGCACCGAAGCCCCAACGGTCAGATAAACACGACAATCACGAACACAAAGGCCGCCGCCACCGCAACGTACAGCACCGTGCTCGATTTCTCGATCAATTTCGGCGGCATAAACACCATCAGATTGGCCGCCGTGGAACCGGCCTTAGGAGGCGTAATCCCTCCGATTCCCTCGGCTCCAGGGAGGTAAACGACCTCCATCACAGGCTGCCCACTCTCATCGAGGACAGGGTCCCCATTGTCGTCCACTACCTGTCGCTCAGGCCGCATCTCTGGAGGAATGCCGTAGTAAGCCGTGTTGAGAAATGAAAGCAGCGTGCCAACAATGAGAAAGCCATTGATCAGGCCCAGGAAGAACCCCAGCAGGAGATCCTGCAATTGCTCACGGGCTATCTTGGCTCCCAGTTTCGTGGCGATAGTCGGGCTGGCATACCCGAACACAGTGATGATGATAAACAACACAGCACGGGTATAGAACTGATTTGGCGCATTCAGGTTCTCGAACAGAGACTTGATCGGCGGCACAAGGGTCAACAGGACGTGCTCCACGAACAGCGCCAGAAGCACGCTGGAGACCACGATGATCTCTTTCCCCCAACCACGCAGGCTACCGATCACGGCGAATAAAATGAGCAAACCGCCAAAGATTGTATGTACCGGTATCATCTACCGCCCCCCTTCAAGGCCGTGCTGGGCCAACGTCAACAACTCGCTTGCCAGATGCACCGCTGCATCAGGACGAGCCAGCGCCCGCATCCGATCCGCCATCTCTACGAGTGCCGCGTGGTCGCTGAGCAGACGGCGGAGCGTGGGTAACAGTTCCTCGGCCAGCCGCTCGTCGTCCAGATGCACCGCCGCCCCCCGCCCGACCAGCCATCCGGCATTAACCCGCTGATAGCGCCAGGCGTGCGGATACGGCACCAATACCGCGGGCAACCCAAAGAAGGGCAACTCCCCCAGCGTCGAAGCCCCTGCCCGGCAGACCGCTAGATCCGCCGCCGCCAGCGCAGGCCCCATCTTTTCGTGCAGATAAGAGAAGGCATGGTAGCGCGGCTTCAGCACCGCCGGCAGTGCTTCGCATCGCTCTGCCACCCACGGCCAATCCAGTTCCCCGCTCACGTGCACCACCTGCGCCAGTTCCAATACATGCTCCAGCACCCCGCTCAACGCCCGATTGATACTACGCGCTCCCCGGCTTCCCCCCAGAACTAACAGCACCGGGTCGTCGGGCACCAATCCCAACGAGGCTCGCCCCCCTGCCCGGTCAAGCCCGTGGAACTCGGCCCGCACCGGATAGCCGGTCACCACCGCCTTGTGGGACGGGAAATAGACTCGCGAGTCCTCCACCGTCACCGCCGTCCGCGCCGCCAAGCGTGCGATGAAGCGCACTGCCAGGCCCGGCTCCACATCGGGCAGATAGACCAGGATAGGCACCCGCAACGCCCAGGCTGCCAACGCTACTGGCACGCTGGCGTACCCACCAGTCGCGAACAGTGCCGTAGGTCGTTCCCGACGGCCCAGCCGATATGCGGCTCTCCACCCTTGCATCAACTTGGCCAGGTTCCGTGCCGCCTGCTGGGGGACCAACCCGTGCACCCCACCTGCTGGCACTCCCACGAAGCGCAACCCGGTTCGCGTGACCAATCGCTCCTCGACGCCCCCCTCTCCGCCGACGTAGAGGATCTCTACTGGACCCTCAGCGGCCAGCGCCTGTACGACGGCCAGACCGGGATAGACGTGTCCCCCGGTTCCCCCACCTGCGATCCATATCCGCACGCCGGCGGTTTTTCTTCTCAACTCGCTTTCCAATCGGCTTGCCCCGTGAAATACTTAGCAACAGCCCAACCCCGGCCAGCGAAACTACCATTGCAGAGCCACCGGAACTGATGAACGGCAGCGCCATCCCGGTAAAGGGGATCAGCCCCGTCATCACCGCGACGTTGATCAGCGCCTGGAAAGCCAGCCAACAGGTGATGCCACACGCCAGGAGAGCAGCGAAGGCATCCGAGGCTTCCAGCGCGATTTTGAAGCCACGATGGGCCAAGAGCACAAACAGACCTATCACCACCAGACAACCCACGAAGCCTAGTTCCTCACCCAGCACAGCAAAAATACTATCAGTGTGTGGAGCTGGCAAGTAACCCAGTTTCTGCCGCCCCTGCCCCAATCCTACGCCGAACAGCCCTCCGCTGCCCAAAGCAATCTGCACCTGCTGAATGTGATAGCTGACGCTTGTTGGGTCGCGCCAGGCAAGCAGGTACTCCTCAATCCGCTGTCTGGCATAGGGCAGTTGATTGACCAGCACAAGAAATGTGATGCCACCGACAGTGCCACTAACGGCCAACTGGAAGATGTCGGCACCGGCGAAAAAGAACACCGCCAACGCGATCAGCACAACCAACATCGCTGTGCTCACGTCCGGCTGCACTACAACCAGACCAGCCACCACGCCAATCAGCACAGCAAACGGCACCAACCCATAAGTCACGTCGCGGATCTGCTCGCCCTTGGAAGCCAGCCAGGCCGCTACGTAGATCACCATCGCCAGTTTGACCAGCTCACCAGGCTGAACAGATCCACCGAAGAAAGACCTCCGCGCACCGAACCGTTCGTCTCCCACAAACAGAACCAAGACCAGCAATACCAGCGCACCACCCATTACCGGCACCGCCATCTGCCGCCACCAATCGTAGGGTATAGCGACAACCGCCACCAGTGCGACCAGGCCCAGGCCAACCCAGAGAAACTGTCGTGACGCGATGTAAAAGGAGCTCCCGTGCACCTGGTACGACCAGTCGAAGGTCGCGCTGTAGACCATCATCAGTCCAATGATGACCAACCCGACTACCACCAGTACCAGCACGTAATCAAGACTACCGTGCCACTGCCCGGACCGCTCCACCGGTCGCGTCCTCTGCCGTGCTCTCGCTCCTGCCGCCATCCCCTTCTTCTCCTTCCTCTCTGCTTCCTACTCCCTTCCCCCTTGCTCTCCACCCCCTCACAATCCGCAATTCACAAACCCCACACCAGTTCCTTAAACCTGTCCCCCCGCTCGGCAAAATCGCGAAACGCATCAAAGCTAGTGGCTCCGGGCGAAAGCAGCACCACCTCGCCGGGTCGGGTGAGCCGCGCGGCTACTTCCACCGCCTCCTCCAGCGTCTCTACCTGCGTGACCCCCTCCAACCTCCCTCCTTTCATCCCCCCCAATGGAATGGAAAGAGGGGGAGCGGCGCTCAGCCTCTCCTCCACGACTCGCGCGATCATCGGTCCCGCTTCTCCAAATGTCACCAGATGGTACACCCGTCGCACCGTCTCTGCGGCAAACTCATCCCATGGCAACTTCTTATCGCACCCACCGGCAAGGAGCATGATAGGCTCCTCGAACGAGCGCAACGCCGCCAGTGACCGTTCCGGCGCTGTGGCGATAGAATCGTCGTACCACTGCACCCCATTCAATTCCCTCACCAACTCCAGCCGATGTTCGACGCCAGTGAAGGTAGTGACGACCCGCTGCATCGCCTCCACCGGCACGCCAGCCACCCCGGCCAGTGCACACGCCGCCAGCACGTTCAGCAAGTTGTGGCGACCCCGCAACCGCACCTCCGAGGCCTGGCAGATCACACGATCCAGGCCACCCAACCGCAGCGTCAACTCCCCGTTCGTCTTGAATGCCCCATCTTCCACCTCAGCCCCGCCGCTGAACCAGAGCAGATGCGCCGCCGTCTCCAGTGCCATAGCCCGAGTATCGGCATCGTCGTAGCCCAAGAGTGCGAAGTCCTCTGACTTCTGATGAGCCACGATGTTCCGCTTGGCGGCAACATACGCATCCATCGTCTTGTGCCGGTCCAGGTGATTGGGCGTGATATTGAGCACCGCTGCGACATGCGGGCTCACCGTCATGACCTCCAACTGAAAGCTGGAGAGTTCCATTACCACCCAATCGTCAGGCCCAATCTCGTCCAGGTCAGCGATGAGCGGGTTGCCGATATTGCCCCCTACCCAAGTGCGCATACCCGCCACGCGGCACATCTCCCCCACCAGTGCCGTCGTCGTCGTCTTGCCGGCCGAGCCGGTGATGCCGATGACCGGGGCCTGGCAGCGCTCCAGGAAGAGTTGTGCATCGTTGCTCAGCGGGATACCGCGCCGCTGCGCCTCCACGACGATGGGCACGTCCACCGGCACCCCTCCGCTGAGACACAGCAAGTCAGCTTTGTCCAGTAAACTGAGTGGATGCTCTCCCAACACATAGCGGATAGGCAGGTCCGCCAACTCCGTCAGATAGTCGGCCAGCGCCGCCTCGCCCTGCCGGTCAGAGACCGTCACCTCGGCCCCAACCTGCGCCAGGAAACGCGCCAACGCTGTCCCTTGACGCGCCAAACCCAGGATCACGACCTTCCTTCCACTGAGATTCAAGCGATTCTCCTCCCGCCTTTACCTGCGCTTTCTTCGACAATGCACAACGACACAATGGCTCTAGACAACAAAGCCACACCGCCCCGCCAGTTGCTCATTGAGCCATTTGTTCCTCAGCCACCCCCAGCCAGAAATGATCCGGCAGGATAGAGCAGCCAGGGCGGATTTCCACTCCACCAGCCTTCTCAATCGAGTTCCTCCCGTTCCCGTTGAAGACGCTGGGATGAACGAAGCACAGATTGGGCAATCGCCCGTACTTGCGCTCGTAGTGCGTCGCCGCCCGCAGCACCTTTTCTTCCAACTCCCTACGCGGGTCGTCATCAAACCACAGTAGTCCTGTCTTCATTGTTCACCCCCTAAAGTCACGTTTTGTGCACTACACATCACGCCTCACCACAGCGCCAATGCCACGCCAGCCATCGCCGCCAGCAACCCCACCAGCCAGAAGCGCTGCACCACCTGCGTCTCCGACCAGCCTTTTAACTCGAAGTGATGATGCAAAGGGCTCATTTTAAACAACCGCCGCCCCTGGCCGAACCTGCGCTTGGTGTACTTGAAATAGAGCACCTGTAAAATCACCGAAATTGTTTCGGCCACCGGGACCAGCGCCACCACTGGCAATAGCAGCCACTGCCCGGTCATCAGCGCCACCGTCCCCAGCGTCGCCCCCAACGCCAGACTACCCGTGTCGCCCATGAACATCTGCGCCGGGTGGGCGTTATACCACAGGAAGGCGAAACACGCCCCCACCACGGTGAAACAGAAACGCACCAGGTGGTACTGCCCCTGCAGCAGCGCGATTATGCCGTAGGCGGCAAAGGCGCTGGCGACAATGATCCCCGCCAGCCCGTCCAGCCCATCGGTCAGATTGACCGCGTTGGCCGAGCCCATAACCACGAACGCCGCGATAGGCACCCACGCCCAGCCCAGGTCAACCGCCCGCCGCACTCCCGGCACACCCACCTGTCCCGCAAACTGTACGCGCATCACCTGCATGGTCACCGCGACTCCCAACGTCAGCAGCACCTCCCACACAATCTTCCGTCGCGCCGAATACCCCTCACCGCGCCGCACCCCGCGCACCCCGGCGATGTCATCCAGCGCGCCGATGAGCGCGTAAGCCAACATCACCCCTAGCGGCACCAGGATTGAGCGCCCGATCACCGTCCGCCCCAGCAGGTTGTAAATGTTGAGCGCCACCGTGATGAGCAGCACTGGCACGACGATCATCAGCCCGCCCATCGTCGGCGTCCCCAGTTTCATCCGGTGACCACTAGGGCCATCAATGCGGATGCGCTTGCCAATGTGGTAATGGCGCAGGATGCGAATGAGAAGCGGGCCCCACACCACCGCCAGAATGAACGAGATGCTCGCCAGGATGAGCGCGAAATCCATCATGCCATCCCCAGCGCATTGACGATCTCTTCCATCTGCACCGCCCGCGAGCCCTTGACCAGAATCACGTCGTTGCCCGTCACCATCTGCTCCAGCAGAGCAATCGCCTGCGCATTCTCCTCGACAATGCGCACCCTGTCGGCGGGCATCCCCCAGCGCAGCGCCGTCTCACCGATGATCCGCCCCCGCGTCCCAACCGTGATGAGCACATCGGCCACCTCCAACACCCGCATCCCCACCTTCTCGTGTCCCTCCCGCTCGTAGCCGCCCAGTTCCAGCATGTCGCCCAGGACAGCGATCTTACGCCCATCCAGTTCATCCAGCAGATTGAGCGCAGCGAGGGTCGAGGCCGGGCTGGCGTTGTAGGTGTCATCCAGGATAATGGATCCCTCCGGCCCAGGCACCGCCACCAGTCGCAATTGTGCCGACGGCTCCCGCAAACCCTCGATGACCTCCTGCCAATTCAGCCCCTCGCTCAGCCCCACCGCTGCCGCCCGCAGCGCGGTGTGGACGGAATGTCGCCCCAGTAGCGGGATCTTCACGTGCAGCGTCTCGTCGCCGTGGTGGAGTTGGAAGCGAATTCCCCCCAGCCCCAACCCTTCGATGTGATCAGCCCACAGGTCCGCTTCGGGCGAGAGGCCGTAGTAGAACACGCGGGCTCTCGTAGCCTGCGCCATCCCCCGCACGCGCTCATCGTCATAGTTGAGGATCGCCACGCCTTCGGGGGCCGGCGGCAACGACTTGACCAGTTCCGTCTTGGCCTCAACAATGCGCTCAAGCGATTTGGCGCGCTCCAGGTGCACCAGCCCGATGATGGTCACGACGCCGACATGCGGCTGCGCGATATGGGCCAGGTCAGCGATCTCACCTACATCGTACATCCCCATCTCCAACACGGCGCACTCGTGCTCGCTCGTCAAGTGCATCAGCGTCAGCGGCAACCCGATCTCGTTGTTGTAACTGGCCTCACTCTTGAGCGTGACGTAGCGACGCGCCAGCACAGCCGCCGCCAGTTCCTTCGTCGTAGATTTCCCCACACTCCCTGTGATGCCGACGACGCGCAGTTCATTATGTCGCTGTCGCCAGAAGGCTGCCACCTGCTGGAGCGCCTGGAGGCTGCCGGCCGTCTTTAGCACCAGCGGCAGCGACCAAGCACTGGGCAGCACCCAGGCCGGGTCAGTCAAGTCCAACGTCAGCCCGGAGGGTATCACATCCCGCTCGACAATCGCCGCCACTGCACCCCGTGAAAAGGCATCGACGACGTAGTCGTGGCCATCCGCGTGCTCGCCTTTGAGTGCAACGAACAGCGCCCCAGGCTCGACCCGCCGCGAGTCGATCACCGTCCTCGAAACCGGTTGATCCAGCCTCTCCGGCCGGTTTCCTGTCAATCCCTCAATCACATCCGCCAGCATCAACATCCCCACGCTCATCTTACCGCCTCCGCCACCACCATACCCTCCCCCCCTTCATCCCCCCAATGAAGGGGAGAAGAGGGTGGACAGCCCAAGACAACGAACAGTCGGGCTGCCAGCCTCTGGAACGCTGGCGCTGCCGTCTCGAAAGCCCAGGGCGAGGTCTTGGGCCGATCCAATTTGACCAGAATAACGAGTTGGGGGTCAGGCACTGGCCCAAATCCAACAAAGGAGGTGATCGTCCCCTCTTTGTCGTATCCTCCGGGAATGGGAATCTGCGCCGTACCCGTCTTGCCCGCGACGGAGTAGCCCTCCACCCTGGCCTGGGGCACTCCTTCCTCTACCACTCGCACCATCATCTCTGTCAGCGTGCGCGCTGTCTGCGGAGCAATCGCCTGCGCTTCGACCACTGGCCGGAAAGTGGAGACAGTGCCATCGAGGGCGATGCGCTGGGCCACGATGCGGGGGCGCAGCCGGGTACCGTCGTTGGCCACCGTCGCCACCGCGACGATCATCTGGAGCGGGGTCACCGCCAACCCCTGTCCGAAAGCGTTCGTCCCCAGATTAGAGTCGTGCCAGTGCTCGTAGTCGTCCGGGAGCCACAACTGACCGGATACCTCGCCTGCCAGCTCAATCCCCGTCGGTCGCCCGATGCCGAACGCCTGCACGTAACGGTAGAATAGGTCAGGCCCCATCCGCGTGCTCAACCACGCCGAGCCCACATTGAGTGATTTGATCAGGATGTCGGCCACCGTCCGCTCACCATACGCCTGGCGCGAGGCATTCTGAATCACCTGCCCCCCCACCTCAATCCAGCCCGGATCATAGTAGGTCGTTTCTGGCGTCACCAACCCCGCATCAAGTGCAGCGGCAACCGTCAGGACCTTGAACACAGAGCCAGGTTCATACTGCTGACTCACAGCCGGATCCTCAAAAGGGAGTGGACCAAGACCATAGAAATCGCCGTACCGCCCTGGATCGTAATTGGGCAGGCTGGCCAGCGCCAGAATCTCGAAGGTGCGAGGGTCCATTACGATGATCGTACCCCTCTCGGCCTGGTACTCCTGCACCGAGCGCGCCAGTTCCTCCTCGGCCAGCGCCTGCACAGTGCGGTCGAGCGTCAGCACCAAGCCAGTCCCCGGTTGAGGCAACACGACAGGAGCCACAATCCAGGGAAGCGGATCGCTAGCTGGGTCTACCGGCCCCTCCCACTCCACCTGTTCTGGCTGCAGTCGTACATCGTGGAAGCCCTCAACGCCGTAGAAACACGCCCCTTCGGCGTTGCAAAAACCGATCACGTGTGACGCCAGCGAGCCCTCAGGATACTCTCGCACCCACAGCGGGCAGACGGTGATACCCGGAATCCTCATGTCTATCACCTGCTCCCCCACGTCTTTCGACACCGAAGAGACGATCTGAACCCATGCGTCCTCGCCTTCTAGCAACTGCTCAATGTGAGCGGCTGGCACCGGCAACAGCGATTCCAGAGCAACTGCCACCGCCTGCGCATCCACCACGTAGACCGGAGCCGCCTCGATAGAATACATCACCGCGTTACCTGCCATCAAGTGACCGTTTCGGTCGCGGATCACGCCACGTGGAGAATCGGCCATCACGATGTGCCGCTTGATCCGCTCCTCAACCTGCCCCTCGTATGAGCGGTGATCCACGATCTGTACCCGCACCAACTGAGCCACAATCACAAGCACAAGACCGATCATCAGCGTGGACAATAACCGCAAGCGACGCCGTGGCCCTTCTGCCATCAGAAATTCCTCCCATCAATGAACACCGCAACGAAGAATTGTAGGCTAACGAGTGTCGGCTAACGGGAGAAACTCCACCCGTTCAGCCGGTGCAAGACCCAACTCAACCACCCGCTCCCTCAGGCGGGAAATAGACCCCTCCCTGGCAACATCCACCTCCAATTGCTCGTTTCCCCTCTGGAGCCGGGACAACTCCACCTGCAACTGCTGGATGTGGCGACCTTGGGCCGCCGTCCGGCTGACCAACGTCAGATAGAGAGCCGCTACCAGCGTCAGTGACACGGCAAGCACGAACAAATAAAGAGCCATGCGCGGGCCCATCTCAAACCGACCGCGCTTGACACCATGTGTCGCCCACTGCATGAAATCGGACATACCCCTTTGCCTCCTGCTTCCGCCTCCTATCCTCTCCGCTCCGCAACTCGCAGCCTCGCCGAGCGCGCTCGCGGATTGGCAGTGATCTCGTCCGCCGCTGGACGAACAGGCTTGCGTGTGACCAGGCGCAACGTGGCTCGATGACCGCAGATGCAAACCGGCACTTCTGGCGGACAGATACAATCACGGCTCTCCCGGCGCATAAAACGCTTCACCAGCCGGTCCTCCAGCGAGTGAAAACCGATCACCACCAGCCGCCCGCCGGGCGCAAGGACTTCCACAGCCTCGGGTAGCGCCGCCTCCAGCGCGGCCAATTCATCGTTGACGGCGATACGTAGCGCCTGGAACGTGCGCGTCGCAGGATGGATGCGTCTGCGCCGTTTGGCTGAGCGCCCACGACGAAACCTCCCCACCACTCTTTCGACGACGGCGGCCAGTTCCCTCGTCGTGTGAAGCGGCCGGGCAGCAACGATCGCCTCCGCGATGCGGCCTGCCTGCCTCTCCTCACCATACCGATACAATAGCGCCGTCAGCTCTTCGAGCGTGAGATGGTTAACAAGCGCGGCCGCAGTAGGGCCGTCCATCGTGGGATCGAAGCGCATATCGAGCGGCCCGTCTGCCATAAAAGCGAAGCCACGGGTGGAGTCAGCCAGTTGGAGTGAGGAGAGTCCTAAATCGAACAGGACGCCGTCTGCAGGAACGAAATAGCAGGAGCGCGCGATCTCTGCCAGGTGGGTGAAGGAACTGTGCACAAGCACGACCTGCCCAACGCAGAAGTCCAGCCGGTCGCGAGCCGCTTCCACTGCTGCTGGATCACGGTCCAGTCCCAGGAGATGCCCATCTGGGGACGAGGCCGCCAGTATCCCGCCCGCGTGTCCACCGCCTCCCACCGTCGCATCTATGTATCGGCCTCCTGGCCTGACCTGCAGACCATCAAGCACCGCTTGGAAAAGAACAGGGATGTGGGTACCCTCCCTCACCCCCTCCTTTCGCTGCGTACCGAGTTCACCAGCACAATGGCCGGCCTGGGACTCCGCACTGGCTAGATACCCAGGATCGCCCATTTCTCAACATTTGCGTCGTCCCCCTCAACACGCTCGCGCTCCTCGCCCCAGGAATCCGGGTTCCACACCTCAATGTAGGTGTTGAGCCCGGTGACGACGACCTCGCCATCGAGGCCGGCATATTCACGCAAGCGTGGAGGAATAAGCACGCGACCTTGCTTGTCGGGGGTAGCATCGGAGGCGTTGGCGAAGACCAGGCGGCTGAAGGCACGAGCACGCCGATCGGTCATCGGCAAATCACTCACCTGCTTCGCCAACCGCCGCCATTGTTTCATGGGGTAGATCGCCAGGCAGCGATCAATCCCACGGGTGACGACGAGACCATCGGTCAGGTCGGCCCGAAACTTGGCGGGGACAGCCAACCGCCCTTTCTCGTCAATGGTGTATACGAACTCCCCCAGAAACATACCGTTACATTCCCCACGACAAAAGCAACAAGGTGACATCTAGCGGAGCAATCCCCACTTCGCCCCACTTCGCCCCACAGATACCCCTTATTATACACTACTTTCTCTTTTTGTCTAGTACCTGGAGAAAATTTTAAGGTTTCTTCGGGGGAGTTCTTATGCAGTCCACGTCGGTTACTGGCCGGCATAGAGCAACCGTCTGGTTCTCGACTGGACGGGGTTCTAAACATCGGCGGTGAAGCCCAAACCCAGTTCCTCCAGCGTCTCCCGCGCGGGCTGGCCTGTCGCCAGGTCCCAGCCGTACTCGGCGTAGGCACCGGCCAGGAGCGTGTCCACATCAGGGACTGTTCCCTCGGTCCCGCCGTCGTCCAGTGGCTCCAGTAGCAAGTCGGGCAACCGATCGTCGGCGCGGGTGAGGCCTCGGCGCAGGTTAAGCAGCCGCTTGAAGGTGACGATGCGCTTGCCCAGCGTCATCAGGTCCTCGGCTTCCAGGTCCCAGCCTGTCGCACCGTTCAGCGCCGCCAGCAGCCACTCGACGCCGGGATTCTGGAATTGACACAGAGTGAGCGCGTTGTACAGACTGCGCCATGCCTGATGCCGCGCCGCGATACGGCCCCTCTCTTCCGTCATATCAAAACGGTCGCCGGGCAGGATGCCCAGTTCGACGGCCGGGCCTTGACCAGTGTCCACGCCGTACATATCGCCTTCCATGTGGCAGGCGCCGCGCGGCGAGAGAGCATAGGTCACAGCCAGACCAACGAATGCACGCGGATCGTGCATTGGTATCTCTAGCCGGTTGACGGTCGCCGCCAGTTCCGGCACACCGAATCGCTCGGCCAAGGCCGCGCTCCCCTCGGCCAGCGCGTCGCCGAAACCCTCACGGCGGGCAATCATCTCGATCAACCGGTGAGTTGTCTGGATATCGCCATAGCGGATCTCCAGGCCATCCGTGTCGGCCGTGGTGAGAATGCCGCGCTCGAACATCTCGCAGGCCAACGCGATGGTGCAGCCGGTGCTGATGGTGTCCACGCCATAGACGTTGCACAGATGACCAGCGTAGATGACTGCCTCCAGATCATCCACCATCGCCAGCGAGCCAAACGCGCCCAGTGTCTCGTACTCAGGACCATCCACCTTGTCCAGGCCGTAGTTGGGTGCGCGGGTCTCGCGGCCACACGCGATAGGGCAGCGGTAGCAAGCAGTGTTCCTGTTCTGATACCGATCCACCATCAGCACGCCGGAGAGATTGCCCGCCCCTTCCCACTCCCCCTGCTGATAGTAGCGAGTGGGCATGTCACCGTACATCAGCGCCATGTCCACGTAGCAGGCGGTGCCGGCCAGTTTCAGCGACAGGGCCGCCATGTCCTCGTCCAGATTGGCGATGATCTCCCGGACCACACTCTTGAACCCGTCTGGGTCAGCCAGAGGCACCCTGGCCTTGCCGCGCAGGCCGATGGCCTTGAGGTTCTTGGAACCCATCACAGCGCCCATGCCGGTCCGACCGGCTGCGCGCCCATGGTCGTTCATAACAGCAGCCATCTTGACCAGGTTCTCGCCCCCCAAACCGATGCAGGCTACACGGGCCTTCGGCTCGTCCAGCGACTCGCGCACCCGTTCCTGCGCCTCGTACGAGTCGCTGCCCCACAGATCGGTCCCGTCGTGCAGTTCTGCCCGGCCCTCAATGATGGAAAGCCACACCGGCCTTTCGGCCCGGCTGGTGATGATGATGCCATCGTAGCCGGCGAAACGCAGTTCAGGGCCTAAGAAACCGCCTGTGTTCGACTCGCCCCAGATGCCAGTGAGCGGCGAGAGGGCACACACGCTGCAGCGGCCGGCCGAGGGCATGGCCGTGCCGACCAGCGGGCCGGTCATAAAGATCAAGGGGTTATCGGGCCCCAGCGGATCCGTATCGCCATCCACCATATCGTAGACGTAGCGCGCGGCCAACCCGCTGCCCCCGACGAAAGCGCGGGCGTACTCCTCGTCGAGCGGTTCGTCGCGCAGTTCCCCCGTGCTGAGATTAACGCGCAGAATTTTGCCCATGTAGCCGTTCATTGTTCGCTCCTCAGCATGTAGGACAAGTTGCCAACTTGTTCCTACCTAAAAGTCCACCGGCCGACCATCGTAGGCGTACAGGAAAAGTCGGCGCAGTTCATCGTAGGAGGGAGCACGGGCTGCGGTGATCATCTGTGTGTCGTTGAAGGCATCGTCTATCAACTTGTCCAACTGCGCCTCGTAGACCACGCGCTCGACGCCGGCCCCGGCGACACTGGTGGGGTTGCCGACCTCGCGGCAGAGGTCGCGGATGCGCTCAGCCAGCGCCCGCGCCCTCTCCTTGTCCCGATGTAGGGGCAACCCTCGTGGTTGCCCGACGAGAGCGGCCAGTCCCGCGAACCGCTCCGGCGCTTCACGGGCGGCGAACTCGATGGTGTAGGGCAGGAAAATAGCCACGGCGCGGCCGTGGGGCACGTGGAACACCGCCCCTAGCGTGTGCCCCATCGCATGGGAAATGGAGGCCATGGCGTTGCCGAAGCCCAGGCCGGCGCAGGTGGCAGCGTTGTGCATCCGCTCGCGAGCCTCCATGTTGGAGCCGCCGGCCACGGCGCGGGGCAAATACTCAAAGATGAGGCGGACGGCGCTGAGGCACAGGCCGTCGGTCATATCCGTGTGCCAGGTGCAGGTGTAGCCTTCGACGGCGTGGGTCAGCGCATCCAGGCCCGTGTCGGCGGTCAGTTGGGGCGGCATCCCCGCCGCCATCTCTGGATCCACGATGGCGATGTCAGCGACGTTCTCGCGGTTGCCCAATCCCATCTTGCGCTGCTCCTCCGTGTCGGTCAGCACGATGCCCCACGTGACCTCGGCCCCAGTGCCGCTGGTGGTGGGGATGGTGAGCAGGCGGGCTTTCTGGCGCAGGCCCAAACGAATGAAAGGATTGATCTCAGCCGGGTGAAGATCAGGCCGCTCGTAGAGCACCCAGATTGCCTTGGCCGCATCCATCGGCGAACCGCCGCCCAGGCCAACGATCCAGTCGGGTCTAACCTCCTGCGCCACCTCTACCCCCCGGCGCACCGTCTGCACGCTGGGGTCGGATTCAACCGCGTCGAAGACGTGCACATCAATGCCAGCCTTGTCGAGATGAGCCTTAACTTTGTCCACCAGGCCCAGTTCGACCAGCGTACCGTCGGTGACGACGAGGGCACGTTGACCCTCTAACTCGTCGAGAGCGTCCAGCGCCCCCTCACCGAAGACGATCTCTGGAGATACGAAGTACCACATCCGCGCTAACTCCACTCGGTGGGCACGAGAGCGCAGCAAGAGACGATCTCTTTGGCCGCCTTCGGGTAGCGCATGATCTTCATCATGTTGCCCGCCAGCCTCAGTTTTTTCGTCATCATGCCCTGAATGGGGTCCAGTTTGCCTTCAATGACCTTGCGCCAACTGCTGAAAGGAGCGCGGAGGACGAACTCCACCTCCCGCTCGTCCTTGCTGGCGACCATCGCCGCGTCGGTGCTCTTGCCGTGGTAGAGGCCAAGAAACAGGTAAGCGGTGTCGTCGTAGGTCTCGTCCGGCTCGACGATGAAGACAAAGTTTCCCTCCCAGTCTTTGGCCGACCGCTCGTAGGACTCGCTGTCGTTGAGTTGACGGCTCAGTTCTTTGATCCATTCATCGGACGGGAATTTGAATGCCATTGCTCTTTCCTCCTCAGTATATGTTTGGCTTCAAGCCTGTTACACGTATGATACACCCAATCCAGTAGCGTACGATGTTGCTCTCCTCACGGGCGACGACGGTGGCGTAGAACCAGCCACCAGGATTCAAAACGCGGCGCATTTCGGCCAGTACCCGCCACATCCCAGACGCTGTGGTGTGGTGGATCCGAGTACCGCAAAAGTCACCCTGATAGTTGACCGTCATTCTGAGCGTAGCGAAGAATCTCCCTACTACCTTGGTCGAGACCCTTCGCTTCGCTCAGGGTGACAGAGTGAGTTTTGCGCCATTGCGGTGGATCACATTAAAAGCGACCATGCCGTCGAAGGCACGGTCAGGGCAAGAGAACGCCTCCATCCTGGGCCTGAGGAGACGAGACCACAAGACGCCGGTCATCAGCCATTCGTCACTTGAAGCACAGCACTGTTCGTAGAAGACAAGTAGAGCACGAGGCCAACTACGTTCAGAACCGTGACAAGAAGACTTGTATAGACGCCTGCCTCATCTCTTCCGCCCGCGGCCCTGCCCCTTCTCCGGAGACTGCCCCAGGCCGGTGATATGTTTAAGCACAGTCAGCAAACCCAGGCCAACCGTAAGGGCCTTGCCCGGCTGGATGGAGGGCAGCCGCTCCTGGCCCTCTCCGTCCACCTCGATAGAGACCGAGCGCAGGTACAGGTGAGCAGCGCTCACGCCCAGCAGTGCCCCCACAACGCCACCGATGATCATGACTCGCGTTCGCAAGTTCATCTATTGCCTCCCTTTTGCAAACTTCACGATTGCACCAAGCCAACCCTGGACTGTCGCCAGGAGGGAATGGACCAGCAGAATCGGCCTGATGATGGCCCGCATCGCCAGTTCGACGTAGGCACGGCCCAGGGCCAGGTACGCCTGAGCCACCTTGAGCCAACTGGGCAGGTTTTCGTGCCGTTGGAGATACCACAGGCCGTAAACCGCCCCACCCAGTAGCACCAGAAGCGCCAGGGCCAGGGCAAGCGCTTCAACGGCGAGGAGAATGAGAGAAAGATCACGTAAGGTTGTCATATTACTTGCTCTCCAGGAACATCGTCAACCAGCACGCCGGCTTACAGCAACTCCAGAAGTAACTACCATTATTATTCCCTCTCTTTAACTTTCTCTGCCTGTGCCTGTCATATCTACGAATGCGAAAAGTGTAAAGTCTCTTTTCCTTCAACGTCAACGATACTGCGCTATGATAATACGAATGCGCGATTCAGGCAAACAAGATGAATCACATCCTTGTCGTGCTCGCCGCACCCTTGCACGTTGCGCACGTCCCAACCCAGGCTCTCCAGGAAGAGATCAATCCACTGCGAGTACTCGTGGCAGGGAACTCGGCGCGCACGCGGGCCTCTTTATAGTCGGGCCGACGGCTCGCGCATCACCCGCGCCGCGCCAGCGGCATCTGGTGGATGCCCTTGTTAGCCGCATTTTTACGCAGGCAAAAACGCAGTGGCGAAATCACCGTTGAAGCACAAACTGATGCTATCCCGTAGTGGTAGGTATGCGTGCGATACGCAGCACTAACCGTAAGGCCTCATTGACTGCTTCCGCACTGGAAAAGGCAGCCGCCACATCGGGGGCTAATAACACCAGGTTTGTCCCCTCCTGGTATTGCGCTGCATATTTGCCGCGTACCCCACCATCGAGCAATGTGCTCAAGTCATACTCTGGGCGCAGTTCATCTTTAGTCTCGGTAATTACCTTAGCCACTCTTCTCCACCCTCACACGGACGCTGCACACCGCGCCAAAACATCCTTGATCTCCCCCGGCTGCTGCACGACAGCCCACCGCCAGCGGCCAAATCCGCCGTGGGCGTTGACGGCGTTCACCCATTCGTCCAGAAACCGCCGCTTGACGCGCTCTTGCCCGGTGTCCTGCCCCTTGGTCTCCAGAATCAGCATCTCCTCAGTGTTCAGGCGGATCAGGAAATCCGGGCGGTATTTGCGCACCACGCCGCGATAGATGTACAGCACTTCAAAACCCAGGTGGTCGTTCTTGACCCACGCCGTGACCCCCGGATGGTTGTCCAGCACATACGCATCGGATGCCTCCCAGGCGCTGTCGTAGACGCAAAAGTTGACGTGCGACTTTAGCCGTGCGCTCGCACGGCTTGCCGGTGTACCAGGTGCTCATATCGCCGGTGGCGCGGATCGGGTGGTCGCGGTCAAAGACCGGTTCCAGCCGCTCGGTGTTCTCAAAACGCAGGGCCTCCCACAAGTGCTGCACCACCCTGGTCATATTGAGCGTGATGATCAGGCGGCGACGCAACTCGTCTTGGTAGAACAGGTGGCCATCTTGCAGCAGCGGCGCAGGAACTCTCCGCCGTCGGAGGGGATACTGATGCCCACGCGCCCGGCGGCGGGCGCTTCGGTCAGCCAGATCAGCGTCTCTATCGCCTCCAATTGGCAGAAAAAGAAGCGCCGCGCCTCGTATTCCTCCGGGTCTGTCCAGTGCCCCAACAGCCGCCTGGTGATGCTGCTCACGCCGGGATAGCCCGCCGCGCGCCAGGCCCTCGACGCGCGGGCGGATCTGGTTGACCAGCGGGATCTCGACAAAGATACCCGGATCGTCAAAGGCCCTGGAACTCTCCGAGGCGACCACGTAACCCGCCGGGCGGCGGCCCTCGGCCAGCGAAAAAGTGCGCGTCTCGCGCTCGTAGCGCCAATGGCGGGAGGGTTCTGTGTAGGGCGAGTTGATGATCAGCCGGTCAATCGTTGCCTGGGTCATTTCCTTGCTCGCTTTGCGTCACTGTGCTCACCTGGGCCTCCGCCCATTTCCGAACTTTCACCACCGGCCCTATCGCGTCTTCGCGTGTCATCAGCTCGATGTCCATGTCATCATAGCGGAAGGTGACGGCAAACGGATTCATTCGTTCGAGTAAATCATCCGCGACCGGCGTCTCGACCCCCTCCTGACGCAGCAATTGCGCTAACTCGGTCAGATCGTGGGTGCGCCTGAACTCGATCTGGCGCGAGAACAGGACCGCTTTGAGCGATTTCTCCACCGCTTGCTGAGCGTGAAACAGCACAATAGAGAGATGCGCCTCCGGCTCCTCCACCAGGATATCGAACACTTTGATATCGCGATCGGCCAGACGCAGCGCGCGCCACGCCTCTTCAATGTGTGGCTTCATATAACGGCCTCCCTTCTTTTCGCGCCCAATAGAGCACGGTCCCCGGCACCTGGCTGCGCCGTTCGTATTCCGTCTCCGAATACACCAGCACATCCACGCCGACACCGATGCTGCCCACCGCCTTGCGCAGGCGGATCATCTCCTCGCCCCGGTTATCCACTCGCCGTTCGATCACCATGAGGTCCAGGTCAGAATCTTGGCCGGCGTCGCCGCGCCCGCAAGAGCCGAACAGGATCACCCGGATCGGCTGCGCCACGGCGACAATCCGCTGCACGGCTTGTTGTAGTTTTTGCTCGTCAATCATCATTCCACCTCCACCACTTTCAAACTCTCGATGCCCCGGTCGTCCACGATCTTGACGGCGATGCGCCGGTAGGGCGGATCAATATAGATCATCTGCACCTGCCCGGCCAGCCCCTCTTTTTCCAGCAGGCTGTTCATCACCATGCGGGCCGTCCTGTTTGCGCACCGCCTCGATGATGGTGCGCGGGTCTATGCGCTCGTGGATGTGGAGGGAGACGGTGGGAACCTCAAAGGAAGTGTGCTCGGCCTTGCCCGCCCATTGCAGTTGCGGGTCGAGGTGGGGGTCGTAGGTGTAGGTGCGCGGCCCAGCGTCGGGGTCGGGGTCGGGCGTCACCAGGCCGACGGGCGGGTTGTTGACCCGCTCTTTGCCGGTGTGTTGGTAGGATTCAATCGGGCGTTTGGTTTTGGTTGATTTTCGTCGGGCCATGTTGTGACTTTCCTTTTGTCGTGATGCTGAACGCTGGTGAGAGGGCGGCTAACTACTGAATAGATGGACGTTTGCCCACCCCAATTATATCCCTCCGTCGCCACCGCGCAACCGCCCGCCGCAGGCCAACCATTCCCCCATATCGGCGGCGACTCCCACCTAGTCATCGTCGGGCTTGTACTCTTCGAGCACCTCGTGCAGCAGGGAATAGGATGTGTGCTATCTTTTCGCGGCAAGCCCGACTTCCTACAGTTGTACGAGATTCTTCAAATTAACTGCGAACCTTACCCACCCATCCCCTGCACGTCAGGCGACATAGTCGCGGTGTGCGGTTTCGAGTGAACGGATCGCAGAACCGCTGGTTAGGCGCACGTTTATCTACCAGGCAAGGATCAAGTTCTTGAGAAAGCGCCACGACTTATCAGGTCTTGATCGATATTCGGCAGAAGCTGCACTGTTTCATAAACGAAATCTTCCAACTTGCGTAGCATACCTACGCAGTATACATCAACCCCTACTCCATCTGGCATAGTTGGGTTCTGAATATGAGTGTCTGCAAAATCCTTGACAAAATCCTCAAGAAGAACATGCATAGGAACCAGACCTTCTATCTTGCCATCATGTGTCAACCGATCTCTATAACGCAACACAGCCTCTGTTATCCATTCTTTGCTGTTCGTCACAACTACCTTGGCCAATGCTCCAGCGTTGGAGAATCTCTTTGGAGCACTATGATTTAGCCATTTGATGAATGTTCCACCGGATAGTTTCTCTCCCGCTACTTTGGCCCGCTTGAAAGTCATCTTCTGCGATGGCACGATGAGTTTGGTCATCAATTGCGCAAAGGCGTCAAGGAAAGATTTCAGGGCATAGAAGGTTCCATTCAAAGATGACAAATAGCCCACCCCCTCGTAGCAAGCTATCCAGGGGGCTTCGATTTGTGTCCTTGTTGCTTGCATTAAAGCACTTCTCTCTTCCAAGAGCTGATTGAAGAATAGCTTTCTATCTCTAGATATGACTTCACCTATGCTCCTAACCTGGTAGCGAAACATAGCAGCCTGATTCGCTGAAGTATTCACTTCACCTCTAACAGATGTGGGATACGCATTACCGTTGAAGAGGCTGAAAGTTGTATAGAGATCTTTGCTGACGATTTGAATGGTTGGCATAACTGTGCCTATTGAGAGATTTTCCCGTCCGTGCGGCTAACTACTGATTAAATGAACGTTTGCCCACCCATAAGCTCATCAAAAACAACGCCCCATCCCAATCATACCCCGCAACTGCCATCGCACAACCGCCCGCCGCAGGCCAAACATTCCCGTCACACCGGCGGCGACTCCCACCTAATCGTCAGACACGCCATCTTTGAGCACGCCGCGCATCAGGGATAGGACGCATCACTATGCCCCCCAACTCTCACGTTCGGCCTGGATTTCCGCGTCAATCTGGGCCTCGGTGCGAGGGCGATAGCCACTGGCGCATAGAGCCTGGTGGATCGCTTCCAGTTTGACGAGGAATGGCGCTTTGGATTGTGTTGCTGGCAATAGCACAACTGTTACTCGTACACGACCGGTGGGTAAAGGCGCCGTTGGATGTTCTCGTTCACCCGTCACAGTCGCGCGCACAACCCCAATTATGCCTCTCCACCGCCATCGCGCAACCGCCCGCCGCAGGTTAACCATTCCCCCTCACACCGGTGGCGACTCCCGCCTAGTCATCGGTGGGCAGCACATCATCTTCGAGCACGTCACGCAGCAGGGATAGGACGTGTGCTATCTTTTCGCGGCAAGCCCGATTTCCTACAGTCGTACGAGGTTCTTTAAATTAACTGCGAACCTTATCCACTCATCCTTCTCTATCCCCGCCAACTTTTCTCCTCTGTTCCGCCAAAGGGCGTTTCCTCCGATCCACTTTGCAATACCGCCGTGTCAACTCGTTTACGTTACTGCCGTGCTGACCCGTTCCACAAGTTGTATGGGCACAAACAGGCTTAGACCGATAGAGTCTGATATATGTGTTGGTTTGGATTGAATACGCGCAAAGACGATGGGCTTGCCCTCGCTGCCATACCTGTCTAGTAAATCCAAGTTGTACAAACGTATGTCTGGATCATCGTCTGGCAGAACCACCAATTCAAAATTGTCTGGCAGGGAATTGAATATCTGTGGATTGTTTAGTAAATAGCGCATTATCTCCCCAGTTAACCAGAGATTCCGTTCCACAACATCAGATGGTGCATTTACCTTTGCTTGAGCCATCGCACATATCTCCTTCGATAGGTGTGCCAATTGTTCACCAAGTCACTCATCGCGGTCGTCAAAGCCTCGTTGTAATCGCGAGTTGCCATTTCGATTTTCGTCGCTGTTTCATAAGGGTGTAGTTTGTCGCAGTGCGCAAAACCGTGTGCCGTGTCGTAGCGTACTACGGGGACCCACCCAGCATTGTCCCCGAAACGGCACTCCAATTGTACCATAAACTTGAGAACGCGCCCTCGTTCTAACTCGAATCTGGCCCGTCAAGCGTTATCATCATCCAAGAAGCGTCGAAACTCGACCAGGCGCATTTCAGCTTTCTCCAAGTAATTTTATGCGCAGATATCAGCGAGATGTTTCTTGTCAATTGATATGCGGATAGTTTGCGGCGCGGCAGGCTAACTCCTAAATGAACGCAGTATTGCGCATATCACGCCAATGTGCGGCAACGACGCCCCATCCCAATCATACCCCTGTGTTAAGCTAAAAGGTGTCGCCTTTTGGAGTACTATTCGAGAAGTGTGGTAGACTAGGTATGGCAGCCGTAGTAGTAGGCGCTGTGGGAAGTGTGGGCAACGCGGAGCGTTGTCCAAGCTTATGGGCAGCCGTAGGCTGTCCACAAGGCGGCACTTTCGACAGCGCAGCCACCGACCACACTGGCTTCAAATGGTACCCGAAAGGAAATCTAACCATGTCGAAAACTGAACGTCGTCCGCGTTTGACCGCTGCCCGCAAGCTGGAGTTGTATCTGGCGACTCGCTCGGCCGATGCACC
>Ga0208279_1000421_pt1 | contig 35090 bp, 19 predicted proteins | sample AntAceMetag02UKM_FD_184766 | JGI IMG/M metagenome (GOLD analysis project Ga0208279, IMG submission 184766) | Saline lake microbial communities from Ace Lake, Antarctica - Antarctic Ace Lake Metagenome 02UKM (SPAdes) (version 2) | ecosystem: Environmental > Aquatic > Non-marine Saline and... | reverse complement strand
CTTTGGCTTATAATGATTTGGGAACTGTTTATTACAAATCAAATCGCATTGATGACGGAGTAAAAGCAGTTGAAAAGGCATTGCAAATAGATCCGGATTGTGCTTTCGCCTATAACAACCTTGGTTACTTTTATTTCAATTTTAAGAATTATGAAAAAGCATTAGAATTATTTGAAAAGTCAGTAGAGATAAATCCTGACAATTATCCAGCATATACTAACCTTGGCTTGGTTCACAATACGTTAGAAAATTATCCTAAGGCCGTTGAGGCTTATAAAAGAGCTATTGAAATAAAATCGGATGATGCATTAATATTTAATAACCTTGGTTTTGCTCTTGAGCGGGGAGGTCGTTCTAAAGAAGCAGAAGAAGTATACAAAACCGCTATCAATATAGATCAAAATTGCTTTGAAGCTTACAATAATCTTGGACTCATTTACAGTGATTCTAAGAATTACAGAGGAGCTATACGTCTTTTTGATAAAGCCATTGAAATCAATCCTGAATATGATGAAGCATACATACATAAAGGTATTTTATTAAAACTAATAAAATCAGGTAAAAGCAAAATTAAGCACTATGTAATAAAAAATATTGATTCTTGTTACATTGCTTTCTTTGATATTTTAGGGTTTAAAGATTTAGTAAATAATAATTCGCACGAAGATTTAAAAAAACTCTATTTCAAAGACTTTGACTTCTCAATTTCTGCAAGTTTATGTGATGTAAAAGCAAGCATAATTGGTCCAATTGAAAGAGCTATTAATTCTTTTACGATATCTGATAGTATAATATTTTGGACGAACAATGATTCTCTTGAGAGTTTTTTTGTGCTTTTTACAGCAGCTTCAACTTTAATGATTTCTTCTCTTGTTATGGGATTACCATTAAGAGGTTCTATTACTGCTGGGGAGCTATCTATGACCCACGGATTCTATGATTATAATAAAAGTAGTATTAAATCTTCATTAATAGGAAAACCAATTGTTAATGCTTATGAATTAGAGAAACAACAAAATTGGTCTGGATGTGTTATTGATGATAAATGTATAAAGCTATATTTAGAAGCCATTAAAAAAAGAAAACTTACGGAAGAAGATCCCTATGGAATTTCAAATTTATTAAATAGCGATTTGATAGTAAAATATAATGTTCCATTTAAAAATAATAAATCTAAAAACAGTAAATACTTAACGAAATATGTTATCAATTGGACAAAAGGCGGAATTTTTCAGCATTATAGTGCTTCTGAGTTAGAAAGAAAATTTTCCGAACATAATAAAAATATAGAGAGAGATGATGTTAAAGAAAAGATTAAAAATACTGTAGATTTTTATAATAAAATGAAAAATGAATAATTAGCTAAAGACCGTAGTCATTTCGGATTAAGTTGTGTTTGTAATAGTTATTGAATCATATAAAAATGTGTCCGCAAACTCCGCAAGTTTCATTCGTGGCACACGAACTCATTACACACTGTCTCAATTATCAGAGAATATACAACCACATAAGCAAAATAATTGACAGCAAATTAACCTCACTCCATATCTTTCAATAAGTTCATAAACAGATTTGGAGAAATAATGGCAGATATATTTTTTACGATCCTTCCCGTTTTTTATTTCTTGCTTTTTTCCATTATTTTCCTTTTGGGTTTATGGGCTTATAAGGAAACTCAGAACAAATCACCGCTACTTATTGGAATTGCTTTTGTACTGTTCGCAATAATTTTCATTCTTAATGAGATAAGCTTCAGCCCCTTCATTATGGGTATAACAATCTTGCTGAGGATCGTGGCATATCTTCTTATACTTTATGCAGTCTATAATCTTGGAATTTCCTACACCAAAAAGAAGAAAATCAAGAATACAAATACAAAGGATGACAAATGAGAGCCGGCGTTATTGGTGTGGGTCACTTAGGGCAGCACCATGCAAGGATTTATAGTGAGTTGCAGGACATCGAATCGGTTGGTATTTATGACACAGACAGAGACCGGGCACATGAAATTGCAGACAAAAATGGCTGTCAGGTTTATGACTACCTCGACGAACTGCTTCTCAATGCTGATCTTCTGAGCATTGCATCCCCTACACAATCGCATTATGAGTATTCAAAATACTGTGTTGAACATAAAAAGCATGTGCTGGTAGAAAAACCCATATGCAGCACACTTGAGGATGCAAAGAAGCTCACTGAGTTGGTTGAGAAAACCGGAGTAAAATTCCAGGTTGGGCACATCGAACGTTTCAATCCTGCAATTATGGCGCTCTCATCGATTCTGCTTCGTCCCATCTTTATTGAAGCAAACCGGCTGGCACCCTTTACTCCACGCGGCAGTGATGTACCTGTTGTTTACGATATTATGATCCATGACATTGATATAATACTATCGCTTGTGCAGAGCAGAATCAAAGAGATAAACGCAGTGGGTGTTCCCATTCTTACAAACGATATCGATATTGCAAATGCGAAAATCAAATTCGAGAACGGAGCGCTGGCAAATATCACATCAAGCAGAATCTCCCTCAAACGCGAACGAAAAATACGTTTCTTCCAAAAAGATATGTACATCTCTCTCGATTATCAGGATAAAAAAGTACGTGTTGTACAAAAAAATCCACAGGTTGATGAGATCATGAAGGATGTCATGGCAGGCAAGCGCGATGCCAATATTTTTGAGCTTTTCAGAAGCGAAGAACTTCCTATTATAGAAAAAGAACCGCTCAAAGCTGAGATCGAGAGCTTCGTACAATCGATCAAAACCGATACCCGTCCGATCGTGAATGCCCAAGACGGTTATCAAGCACTGCAAGTTGCATGTAAAATAATGGAAAATATAGAACAAAATAGAAAGAATTTGGATTTGATGTAGTTATGGCAAAGAAAATATTTGTTAAAGATATTTCAAAATATATCGGAAAAGAAGTTACCCTTCAGGGCTGGGTCAGGAACTATAGAAAAGCAAGCAGCAAACTTCGATTTGTCATCTTCCGTGACGGAACAGGAGAAGTACAAGCTGTTGCATACAAGCCGGATCTGGGTGAAAACAAATTCGAAAAAGTGAAAGCCCTCACTCTCGAATCTTCAGTGATCATTACTGGTATTCCAAGGAAACACCCCAAAATTGAAAATCAATATGAGCTGCAACTGACCGGTATAGAAATAGTACACATATCAGAAGACTACCCTATCGGCAAAAAAGAACACGGTGTTGATTTCCTGCTTTCAAACAGACACCTCTGGTTGCGTTCCAGCAAACAACATGCACTTATGAAGATCCGACACACGGTGTATTTTGCGATTTGCGAATATCTGAACAAAAATGGATTTTTCAGGTTTGATTCCCCTATCCTGACACCCAATGCTTGCGAGGGTACAACGACACTTTTTGAAGTTCCCTACTTTGATCAGGGTAAGGCATATCTTTCACAATCAGGACAGCTCTATCTCGAAGCTGGCATCATGAGTTTGGGTAGAGTTTATGATTTCGGACCTGTGTTCCGTGCAGAGAAATCAAAAACACGCAAACATCTAACCGAATTCTGGATGATGGATGCGGAAGCTGCTTATGTGGAACATAAAGAGAACATGAGGATCCAGGAAAAATTAATAAGGTTCGTCATCAAATCTGTGTTAAAACATAATTTCCTTGAACTGCAAACACTCGAACGCGATATCGAAGCGCTTCGCAGAGCCGATGCTTCTTTCAAGATCATTACATACAAAGAAATGATAGAAGCACTACAGCAAAAAGGTATTGATATTCATTCTGGGGATGACATGGGCGCTCCGGAAGAAGAAGCTCTTGTTGAAGATTCCGATGTGCCGATATTTGTGGAAAAATGGCCCAAGCATATCAAAGCTTTTTATATGAAAGAAGACCCGAATGATGCTGAAATTTCTCTGGGTTCAGACCTTATCGCTCCTGAAGGATTTGGGGAGATAATCGGAGGATCGCAGAGAGAAGATGACTATCACATTCTGAAAAATAGAATGGAAGATGACAACATTTCCATGGATGATTACCAATGGTATCTTGATCTACGGAAATATGGCTCTGTTCCTCATAGCGGATTCGGTGTTGGATTGGAGCGTTTGATAGGTTGGATATCCGGCGTTCGCCATATTCGGGAGGTAATCCCCTTCCCTCGAATGCTTTACAGGATTTATCCTTAACGCAATTATGAACCACACGTCTTCTCAGCCAGCTGGCGGATACGCCGTTGTAGGCGAAATACGTGAAAAACACGAAAAAAATAAAATGACCTTAAAAAGAAACTTTTTAATTTCTCGTTCCCAATCCCCTGATTGGGAATGCATTGTCGTTGAAACTCTTTTTTGCGTTCCCAAAGTGGGCTTTTGGAACGAGATAAAGGGTGTGAACCTTAGGAACGAGATGAAATGTGTGGGCTTGGGGAACAAAAAGAAAATGATACATCAACACGAAGTAACACAATTATGAAAAACGAAATACACGAAATTAATAAAATAACCTTTATAAGAATATTTTTCCTATCCTTTTTTGGGCTTTTCGTGACTTTCGTGGTTAAATAAATTTTTTAGGAGTTAACATGAAATATGTTTCTTTATTTGCAGCTTTTTTACTTATCAGTTCAAGCGTTATTTGTGCTCAGAACCTCACACTGCCTCAAAATGAGCCCTCATCTTTATTTTCTTTCCCTTCCACCTTGCCGCTGAATAATCTGAAATTGAGCCAATCTATAAGTTTTTCCACTACGTATAACAGCGGAACGAAAAGTGCTTATTACCTCAGCAATTTCTGTAATAGCTTTTCACTTCCCCTTTCCGACAAGCTGAAACTCGCACTGGACCTTAACTTTGTAAATTACGGAAAATTCGGCTCGAGCAGTCCCCTGGTCTCAAATAAAAATACAAAGATCTTACCTAACTTCAGTCTTGATTATGCTCCCGCTGAAAACCTTAGACTGCATATCGAATACCAAAGCTTCCCGACCTATTATCACTCATTTCGATAAAGGATTTTAATGTGGATCCTTTGGAGAAGTTTAATTGCACTTGCGGGAGTTATGATAGGATGGCTCAGCACTAAAATTCTATGGCAATTTCCTAACAGACAAAATATTTTTCATGCGGTAAAGTGCAATAGCTGTGCTGCAAGAACAAAATTACTTCATCAACTTCCAATCATTGGATATATTCTCTCTGATGGGAAATGTACAGAATGTGGGAAGAGAACTCCCCTCTTTGTGATCATTCTTCCGATCATAATGCCAATTTTGCTCGTATTGCTCAACATTAAGTTCCAATTTTCTCTTTTATTTTTTCAATATTCTATTCTTACTATCGCTGGTATACTTATTTTCTTCCTCGACCTTCATCACCGGATCATTCCTGATATTATTACGTTACCGATGATCGTCATTGCAATAATCTTTTCATTTTTCAATGATCTCGGCTTTTGGAATGCCCTCAAAGGATTTGCATTCGGAACAGGAATTTTCATTCTTGTTGCTTTAATTTTTCGGCTTATTACAAAACGAGATGGATTGGGTGGTGGAGATATAAAGATTATAGCCATGATCGGTTTGTCTTTAGGATTCAAACTCACTTTTTTAACAATATTTCTCAGTTCGGTGATCGGAATGATCCTCTATGCTTTTTCAAAAGTCCGGCACACAATACTGATACCCTTCGGATCATTCATCGTTATAGCTATGTTCGTGAGCATGATGACAGGCAATAAACTTATAAGCTGGTATTTAGGAATCTGGGGTATTTAATGAAAGAATTTGATGAACTCGTTAAGATCATGAAAACGCTTCGAGATCCCGAAAAGGGCTGTCCGTGGGATAAGTTGCAAACGCCCGAAACTCTGCGTCCACATATGATAGAAGAAGTGTATGAGCTCTCTGAAGCAATTGATCATAAAGATGATATGCACATGAAAGAAGAGCTTGGTGACCTGTTGCTTCATATAGTATTTCAGGCACAACTCGCTGAAGAAGAAGGTCGCTTTGCCATGCCGGACATTCTCAATTCCATAAATGAAAAAATGGAAAGGCGGCATCCGCATATTTTTGGAAACATTTCTGTAAAGGATCATCAGGAAGTTGAGCACAACTGGGAAAAAATAAAGAAAAAAGAGAAAAAAAACAGAAAATCAATTCTGGAAGGACTCCCGAAATCTCTTCCCGCACTTATTAAAGCCAGGAGAATTCAGGCAAAAGCTGCAACCGTGGGCTTTGACTGGGATGAAGTTGATCTGATATTTGATAAGTTAAAGGAAGAAATTCAGGAATTTGAGGAAGAATATAAATCAAAAGATCATGAAAAAATGAAGGATGAGCTGGGAGACATTCTTTTTGCCCTGGTTAACCTTGCACGACGCCTGAACATCGATTCTGAATTTGCACTGGACAGGACAATCAAGAAATTTATAAAACGTTTCAACTTCATCGAGGATGAACTCAAGGACAAAATTTTCTCTGCTGATCTCGATGAAATGGAATTTTACTGGCAAAAAGCAAAGGACAAAGATGAAGAATAACAATAAAAACCTGACCTTTATTAAGTCCTACTTCATTATAGGAAGCATAATTATTATTTTATCTTTTGTGATCTACTCGAACAACCTGCTTCATCAAGTTCGAAAGGAACTCGAGGTTTTTCCAAAGATATATGGAAGATTTGCAGAGGTTTCAACAAAAGATAATATTGAAAGCGAACTACTGGAAATTATACTGACAGAGGTCATTCAAAAGATCAACTTCCCGATCATTGTCACCGATGTGCAGAACAATCCGAAATATTGGAAAAATATTGAATCGAATACCTCCGATCAGGAAATAAGTCCTGAAAAATTAAAAGAGATCGCTTTTGAAATGGAGAGGAATGAGACATTTATCCTCCTAAAAGAACCGCAAACCGGTGAGGTGATCTCGAAAATTATGTATAGTTCCTCTCATACAATAAAAAGATTGAAGTTCCTGCCCTACGTTGAATTCTTCATTGTCATTTTATTCATTGCAGTTGGAATTTCGGGTCTTTCCATAATGAAAAAACAGGAAAAGGAATCTTTGTGGGTGGCTTTGGCAAAAGAAACAGCTCATCAATTTGGAACACCTATCACATCTCTACTTGGATGGTTGGAAGTTCTCAAATCAAAAGTTGAAGGATACAAAGATACTCAGCAAATTGATGATATTGTTCAAAATATGAAAGAGGATGTATGCCATCTTGAGAAAATCGCATCCAGATTTGGTAAAGTTGGTTCTGACATTCAGATAAAACAAGCAAATATCGAAGCAACCATTTACGAAGCACTCGATTATTTCCGAGAACGAATTCCCCGCTCAAATAAACAGGTAAATCTTAACTACATAAATCATGCAGAAGACAAAGTCATCTGCTTTGATCCCGACCTCATTAAATGGGCGCTTGAAAATCTGATCAAGAATGCCATAGATGCTTTGAAGGATAAGTCCGGGAATATTTTCATTATTACCTATGATAAAGGTAATAAATTTTATATTCAGGTCAAGGATGAAGGTTGCGGCATTCCCAAAAAAGCGCAGAAGCTGATCTTTGATACGGGATTTACTACAAAAAATCGCGGGTGGGGTTTGGGACTTGCTTTAACAAAAAGAATCATTGAAGAGTTTCATCACGGCAAGATATATGTATCAAAAAGCGAGCCGGATGAGGGAACTACCATAGAAATAATGCTCACAAAAAAGAATAAATGAGGTGCACATGTATATTTTAAGTCCTGAAGAAATAAGATACTTTGATAAGACTGCGCAGGAGCAATTCGGTATTGAACCAATCATTTTAATGGAAAACGCAGGAAAGAAAAGCGCCGAGATCATAGAGATGGAAGTGATGGAAGACATGGACTCTGTAGCAGTTATCTGCGGCACAGGCAACAACGGAGGAGACGGCATGGTCATCGCTCGATGGCTATATAATCACGGCTTCGATGTAAGCTGCTATATTGTAGGTGATAAAGATAAATTTTCTCTTCTCGCAGAAAGAAACCATTCGATCCTGCAGAAAATGCATTGCGAGCTTCAATATATATCCAGCAAGGAAGATCTTGATAAGATCATTGATCAGTTCTATGATTGTGATGTGATCATTGATGCACTTTTCGGTGTAGGACTCAAGGGTGAAGTTAAGGGCTACAGAAAAAATCTTATAGAAATAATTAACGAGCTTGATGAGATCATAGTGTCAATTGATATACCCTCAGGTCTCGATGCTGAGAAGGGTACTGTTGCAAATGTGTCGATCCAGGCGGATGTAACTATCACAATGGCTAATATGAAATATGGCCACTTGCTGTATCCCGGACGTGACCTTTGTGGAGAAATGTATATCGTTAATATCGGCATCCCTGCGCTTGCCTATGAAGAAAATCTTCCTATTGCAGAAATTTTACCCGATGTGCTCCACTATTTTCCTCTTAGAAGAAATAATACTCACAAAGGTGACTATGGTAAAATTGCAATTCTTGCCGGTTCACCGGGTTTGACCGGAGCAGGTGTTATGGCATCCGAAGCTGCACTTGAAATGGGTTCCGGCTTGATAACTCTCCTTCATCCAAAAAGCTTGGGAACTGTATTTGAAGTCAGTCTGCTCGAAGTGATGACAAGAGGAGTAACAGAGACAAAGCAGCAAACATTTTCTCTCGATGCGCTTGATGAGGTTCTGGATTTTGTCGAATTCTGTGATGCGGTAGCAATCGGACCGGGCATTTCCAGAAATGAAGAGACTGCTGAATTTGTCCGCGAATTCCTTGCACGGAACAATATACCTGCAATAATCGATGCTGATGCGATCAATGCCTTTGAGAAGGATAAACTCGCCTTAAAGCAGCTTGCTGGAAAGCCCTATATTTTCACCCCGCATATAATGGAATTTTCCCGTTTGTGCGGTCATACTATTGAAGAGATAAAGAACGATATGCTGGCACATGTGAAAGAGTTCACACATGATCACAAACTCACTCTTCTTCTTAAGGGAAGCACTTCAATAATTGCTGACCCTGAAGGAAATATAACTTTCAATGTTACCGGTAATCCGGGCATGTCAACCGGGGGAAGCGGTGATGTACTAACCGGTATTATTGTATCTTTGCTCGGGCAGAGATTTTCTCCCTACGATGCTGCTCGCGTGGGTGCATTCATACATGGTGAGGTTGCTGATATTCTGCTGGAAGAGTATGAAGAGGCATCGATCACTCCCTCAAAACTGATTGCAAACCTTCATCGAATATTCGTTGAACCTGAACCCGAAGGCGGTTGAGTTAAGAACGACTAATAAAAGATTCACGCAAAGGCGCAAAGGTGAAGAAATCCAGAAACGCAAAGGAAAGAATTAAGAATATTTTTTTTGTGTATTATTTCACTTACTACGACGAAATGAAAGTGTGCTTGTAACTGAGTCTTATCGGGGTTCTTGTAACGAAAAACGAGACATATCCACCAATCCTTAATTCAAGTCTCCGCTAACGGATTCTTAAATCAAGTCTTGATAAAAAAAGTCCCAACCGAATGAACAATTGGGACTTTATTATATCTGTTACAGGGTTATTATTTAATAAGTAACAACTTACGTGTCTGAGTGAAATTGGCTGTTTCAAGCTTATAGAAATAAATTCCGCTTGGAAGCTCGCCAGGATTCCATGTTGCGACACCTTCTTCACCCTGAATGGAATCAACTTTTTGACCGAGTATATTATAAATATTGATCTCGACAGGTCCATTATGATTCTGAATTCCATACTGTATCTGGGTTGAACCCTTTACAGGATTTGGATAGTTCTGAAGCAGATAGGTTCCAGCAACAGGATCGTCATCAACACCAACAATAACATTAGTATCGACAACTGCACGAATCATCATATTTTGAAGGATACCCGCGTTGTAATCCCACCAAGTACCACCGGTATATTGCCAGCTTCTGTTATAGACAGGTCCATCGGTGTCGACACCGATCAAGCTGCTGTTCGAAGCTTCGAACCAGCCAACATAGAAATCTCCATTCTCAATGATAATATTGTATCTGGAATCATCCGGTAAAGAGATAACATTCCAGTCATTGGCAACAAGGTTAGCTGTAGGGATCATATAAATCGGATCGATAAGCTGAGTTCCTGGTTTTCCGTCTGCACCGTCGTCATCCCATGCATATACGATCATCTGTTGATTTACTTGGGTGAGATAATACTTAATTCTGATAAGCTTAACAGGATACTGATCGGGAGTGATTCTCACTGCAAGACAGTTTGCTGGAGCACCGGCACTGTAACCCATTTCCCCAGTACCGTCATCATACGCATATTCTACAGCAGATGCGATCTCAACAAAAGTGGATGCTTCGTTTGAGTACTGGCTTTCACCTGCATCATAGACTGCTGTGACTACGTAATAATATGTGTTCCCAGCTTCAACTGTTTCATCTGTAAAGAGTGTATCCGGGCTATTTCCAATAGGAGTATCACCATAGTTTCCACTTTCTAAGCTGCGATAAACACTGTAGCAGTTTGGAGGTGGTACTGTTGCCCATGTTGTGGTACAGCGAACGCCAAACTCGCCATCTGGCAAAGGTGGTGATGCACCTGCTGCCGTAGCTTGCCATGTTGACCAACCCCCACTTAAAATATAACTATGCTCACTTGGGACGGTGGTTTCATCTAGCGCACAATCAATTGTTGCGGAGCATTCAAAGCCAAGAATAAAGCTATTCTGCACAACCCAATGTTGTGCTGTTACGTCGTATGTAGCAGCAGCACCGGCAGTTGTAGTTATAGGCATTGTATAGGTCGGAGTAGACGAATAGGAAGCACCCTCTTTTTCATACACGCCAAGAGTAGTCGGACCGGCTAAGGTTTCACTAAATACGGTAAATTCCTGAATCTCGCACTGTCCCCCAACAGGGAATGAAGCGCCCAAATAACCTGTACCTTCTGTAAAATGTATAGCGTTTTCAAAGGATCCGTCATCCCATTGCATATCTCCACCCAGGCCTTCAGGGGCATCCCAATCAAGATCAACAAAGGCAGTTTGTTCGTTGTAGTCTGCAATGAGATTGGTAGGAGGCATGACATCAAGAGAAGCCATAACCTGGAAGTTATCAACATTGAAACCAAAAGTAGTTACAGGATCTGCATTGGAGTGGAGACCTACCCTGTATTGAACAGTACATCCACCCAAAATTGAATGATCACTGTATGCACCTACACCACCACCAGTCCAGTTGATCGTTGAAAAAGCTGTCCAATCATCAAAATTAACAGTAAATACATAGTTGTCTCCACTTGGATCACCTGTGGGATTGCTTACCGACCACCAACCACTCCATCCAGTTCCGTCATTGTGACGTACCTCAACGTAAAGATAATCACAATCGGGATGAGTTCCATCATCGAGTTCACTTGTTAGAAAGACATCCCAGGTAATATCTACACCAGAAGGAAGATCAAATTCGGGAGTAATGAAATAGTCATTCATATTTGGATTATATACTCCTGTTCCGGGATCAAAACAACCGGCAGCATGAGTGGGTGAAGGTGCAGCAGCATCATCATATATATGCCAGAGTTGTCCACCTTCTGGTACGTTTGAGAAAGCAGTAAAACCAGTGGCATCGTCACCGGAGTTATGGAAAGTTTCAAGTGAAATATTATCTACAAAAACACCAATCAGGTTTGGATCGTCTGATGTACACTGAGCCGGATCTGAGGCAAATGCAAAACTAATGATCACAGTTTGACCACTCCAGGTACTCGGAATATTGATCGAGGTTGCTTCCCATCCTGAGGTTGAACCACCCCATCCTGGGATACCGGGAATACCTGAAGGACATTCACCATGTTCATATCCAAAACTATACATGCTACTGCAGTTATACGCAGGAGTACAATCGGTGAGAACTACAGCATCTGCATATTCATCAGTAGCGAGACGAATTCTTATATTGAATCCATCCCAACCCTCAAACGGAGGATCCTCTCCTCCTGGTTCTTCAATTGCACGGAACTGCTCGAAAGTCAGAACGCTCTTTGCATCGTGCGATAGCAGAATTGGAGGTGTGTCAAGAACCTGATACCAGTGATCGAGATAACCACCATTTGTACTTACAGTGGGATCGCCCATCCACCAGGACATACCGGTGCCGCCATATGCGTTATAGGTATCAATATGCCACATAGGAGGAGTTGCTGTTGCATCCCATGCAGTCCAATCAGGGGCTCCTGTTTCAAAATCTTCAAAGTATACTTCAGTCAAGTCTCTGCTTTTTGCCGGAGGTGCTACCATTGGTGATTCAGTTCCGGAAAGAACGGGTTGCTCATTAATATTCTGTACTTTAACCTCAATAGCTTCTGCAAACGCTATACCGGTCACAAGTACCAGAAGAGCAAAAATTGTTATTACCTTATTCATCTTTTCTCCTTTCAAATCGTCACATTTATAAGACGTTGATTATTTAATGAATTGTTACTTTCATGGAACAAAAGTAGGTTGAGTCAAGTTTTTTAAACCTTACTATTTATATGGAATCTTTATTAATAATAATATACATATAAAAATAAATAAAAAGAAAGGGAAGAAGGCGAACCTTCTTCCCTTGATTTATATGAGTTTCAACGCGAGTTACTTCATCAAGATCATCTTTTTGAGGAAGGTCTTGTTATCAGTTTCAAGTCTGTAGAAGTAGATACCGTTTGCAAGCTTCTTACCGTTCGCAGTACCATTCCAAACAACAGGATGTTCAGCACAAGGATCGAGATCTTCATCAAGTATGATGTCAACCAACTGTCCTTTTACGTTGTAAACAGACAGTTTTACATGAGACCTCTCTCTCAGACTGAAGTTGAAGGTTGTGGAGTGAAGCATTGGGTTCGGGAAGTTAGCATACAGACTGGTTTCTGTAACAGGTATTTCACCATTTGAGACTGTATCAGAGACAAGAACGGTAACCGGTATGATCACAGTACCGACATCGGGATCAGATATGATCTCGATGTTAGCATAGAGTATCTCACCAATGGAGTAGTCAACTGTGTTAAGGAACACACACAGTGTTGAGGTTCCACCAGCGGGTACTACCTCGAATGTAGGATCAATTGTGATCCATGGCTGTGTTACATCACCAGGAATAGCCAGGACAGTTACCTCGTGACCAAGTGGACCTAATGGACCAACAACCGTCGTATTTCCAGTTGAAGTATCCGCAATACGTAACTCACCCGAAGTACCATAAGCGGCGAGTAATACATTTCCACTTGCAGGATCCCAAGTTGCACCTTGAGCATAGTTTGCATCATATCCAAGAAGACCAACTTGTGTTCCGGCACCAGTTGTCTTGTCAATAGAAACAAGCACATCAAGAGCAATATCAACACCCCACATATTACCGGCACCATCTATTGCTGTTGCAATAATTCCATCAAAGCCGATAGGACCAATAAGTGTAGCTGTTACATTATCAGGATCAATTACATAAAGATTGGATTGATAAACATCTGTTTGGATACCATAAAGTGTTCCATCTGTAGGATCACGTGAGAAATCTGACCAAATCTGAGCACCAGTTGGTGGCAATGTTCCAGTCTGACTAAACGACCCATTAGAAACATCTAATGTGCCAAATAAGTTGGTTTCATAACACACAGTTGTAATAAAATCATTTACTCCTTCAAGAAAATCTCCTGCAAAGAATGATCCAGCTGTGATTGAACCAAGAGTCGTAAATGAAGCAGGAACATCAACATCGAACGATACAAGCTCATTGGCAGTAGCATCAACACCCCAAGCTGTAGAACCACGGAACTGAATCGGATTAGACGCGGAAGGAGTACCTGTAGGATCAGTGTCTTTTAGTAAGGAAATAGGATCTGTTCCGCGAGGATAATCCGGAGATGCTGGAGGTAATGAAATAGGGTTCTGACTAGGTATAATTATCATTGCATCCCATTCCAGAGGACCATCACCATCGTTATCGATCGTAATATCAACCTGTATCGGTGTGGCTGGATCAACTGATGTATTGATCACCAGAGGATTTACAGTCATAATAGGAGCTGTCAGTGCGAAGTCTTGTGTAGTTGTCTGATTAAGTAAGATCGGCACATCGACTGCTACTTGATAGTTATAACCATCAGCAGTACATTCGACCGTGTAGTAACCCACCAACATATCTTCAATTGTGTATACACCTAAAGCATTTGTGTAGGTTACATAGGCGTTCGCGGTGATCTCAGCACCTTCGATCAGTACTCCACCAGTTGCTGCAGTAACAGTACCGGTAAGATCACCATATTCAGGATTACCAACCATTAATGTAACAGGAACTGTCACAGAAGGTACGCCTTGAGCTGATTCAAAGACAATATCACAGGTATGAATTGTACCTGCAGGATCATCACAAGCGTCAAATGTGACTGTTACTTCTTCGAATCCTCCATAAGGAAGAACTGTGCCAGAAGTAGGATCGATAGTGATCCATGTTGCGAATGGAGCTAATTCATAAGCAACTATCAGGTTCGGATCCTGTTGAATATCAGCAAGAAGGATTAATTTGCCATCTGCACAGTAAGTTGCAGCACCGCCGGATATTCCTGCATTAAATCCAGGAGCATCAGAACAATCATGAGTTACGCCGGTAAGAGATTGTGTTGCTATGTCAAACTGTTGCATAATTGCGTTTGACGCTGGTTGTGCAAACAGCCATAGATATGGTCCACCATCTGTATATTGATCATAAGCTGAACCATAAACTGATGTAACACTACTTGCGCTATAAATTTGCGAACCGGTCATTGTAATTGCACCAAGTTCATCCCAATTTCCAACCCAGAAACCACCATTACCACCATCAAGTTCGGGATCATAGGCAATATGACGAACACCGGTAACACCGGAACAGGAGACTGGAATCGTTCCAATAAGCTGCTCATTTGCAAGATCCATTTTATAAATGGACATAGTAGCAGGACTTCCATAGAAGTAAGTTCCATCATATGCCATATCTCGTATGGCAGATACTCCTCCAATAGTAAAATCACCCAATGGAGTACCAGTCATATCATAACGAGAGAAGTTGCCTGCATTCCAAGTTGTTGTGTAGATATTAACACCATCTGTTTCTATTCCAACCATTGAAGCTGCGGTAGCATTGAAATTAAATAGAATATCCCATGTGTCTTCAGAGATATCACCTTCGTAGGTTCCAGAACCAAGTGGTGCCATTTCACTGTTCTCGGGAGTAGGAGGATTAGTTTGTAGATCGTAGTTTATAGTATACTGAGTATCAGTAAGATTTTCTAAACTTGCACCCCAGTCAAGCGGGGCATTACCATTGTTGGTAACAGTAATAGTTCGTATAGATGTACCGCCTACAGGTACTGTTGCATCTGGGATCGAAGTAGGTGTGATATCCATTGTAGGATTGCCAAGCGCTACATCAAGAACAGTAGTGACACCACTGTCGATCTCAACATCATAGTACCATATTTCTGTGTAGCCATCTTTATAATACTGAACATCATAGAAGCCAGTTGCCATAGGATCGATGAGATAGAAACCAAGATCATCTGTGTAGACAGGGTTGTAGTCTGAAGGATTTGCAGTTACTGCAACACCTTCCAAAGGAATACCATCACCATCGGTTACGATACCTTCAAGTGCACCGTAATCGGGAGGTGGCATCGCACCATCTATCAACACATCATAGACATACCAGTTGTTGAAGTTAAAGGTGGTTGCACCATGTGAGCGGAACTTGAGTTGAATTTCTTGTCCGGCGTATACATCCAAATCGTTATAGATCCAATCGGTTCCACCTGTAACACCCCAGTTTGCTGTGGGATCATCATATGACCAGAGAAGAGTTTCACCACCATCATGAATGACCCAGATCTCCCAAACTTCACCATCACCTGTAGAATAGTTATCAACATACATGCTTACTGTAAGAGCATAAATATCTAAAGGATTGTCCGGAAGTAATATATCAGGTGAGATCAATGACATATCATAGTTAACAACTGAAGGACTCCAGTACAGGTAAGCATAACCTGCAGCCCATGTCCAGTTGTTAGGAGAACCCGCTGTTGTCCAACCGGTTGTAGTCCAGTTAAGATCAAAGGGCTCATGATAAATTCCGCCACCTGGAGGAAGAGGAATCGCGGTGTCAGTATTTGACTCTCCGGATTCTCCGGCATCATACACTGCGGTTACCCAGTAGGTGTATTCTGTTCCAACAGCGACAATGTCGTCAGTAAAGAATGTGTTGTTAGGACCTACTACATCGGCAACCAATCCCTTGGTAAGTTCATAGACTTTGTAACCAAGAAGTGTGATATCCCTCGGCATTCTGAAGCCAAGCTCAGTATCACCATTGAAGGTGTAGTGAGAAACTTCATAGTTGCCGCTATCAACTGTATGTCCACTTTGGGCAAATACTTTATTAAGAACTCTTTGTCCTTTATCAAATGCAGAATTGTCAACTTGTCTGAAGTTTACTTCAGGTTCTTTACCAAGCTGATATGTGTCATACGCAAGTTCAATATTCTTTCCACGTACCATTGCAGTGGCTCGGATACCGAATACACCAGGTGTGGATGCTGCAGCAACGTGAATAAGTGTCCACGTTCCAGCACTAAGATACCAGTCATAACCTGCGTTTGCATTAGGACCGTTCTCGTCAAATCCGATATAGTTGGTATTACCAGTAAGCATATCCCAGTGAACCATTGCATAGAAATCGCCGGTAAATGGAATATTCGGTGCAGGTACGGTTACCCAGTCATCTGCTGGAATGACAAATGGATCTGTCGTTCCAACCAGGTTGCGATCCGAGTCATATACATCGATTGTCACAGACTCGCCACCGGCTGCAGCATTTGCATCACCGTAAAGCTCGAAGCTGACGATTTCGCCACCATCAGTAGTCGGGAATTGATTACCAAGCCATGCTTCGTATGCAGGATTGATCGCCCACCCATTTTCATAGGTGCCGTCATCGAGGACGTAATCGACCTGGGTTCCACCGCCACCACCACCGGTTTGCGGCTTATCCCAATCAATATCTACAGCTTCCTGAATACCAGTAGCTGAAAGATTTTCCGGTACAGGACCGTCGAAGATCAATTCTGCGTCAAGAAGTACTGTCCAGCCCGGATTAAGATATACATCATAAGCCCAGTAAGGAGCAAATCCTTCTTTGTAGAAGAGGATATTAAAGAATCCGGAAGCTATTGCATCAAATTCATAGTAACCATATTCATCAGTATAGGTGACGAAGTTACCAACTTTGACCATAACACTATCAAGCGGCTCGCCATTGAAGGTCACTGTACCTTGAAGTCCACCAGCTTCATCACTGATGTAGAAGGTGACAGGAACTGTTATGTCTGACACGCCGTAAAGCAATGCATCATTGTGAACGATAAGATCAGCGTTATAAACACCTGGATCAAGACGTGCGTCGCCATCACAGGTAACGGTCACTGTCTGGGTATTACCCTGACCGATTGAACCTGCAACAGGTGATACATCTATCCATGAAGAACCGACACCAAGATATACATCGTCAACATACCAGTAATTGATATCGAAGGAAATGCCATCAAAGAACCAGCAAAGCTGGAACTGGTCAGAACCCATGTCAGCATTATCAACTGTAACTGCAAAAGTCTCAGGACCAATACTACCGGTAGGTATTGTTGACCATACGGTATTCCATGTGGTTCCGCCGTCACTCGTTGTGGCTACACCTATCGTATAACCACCTGCATAATCATTTACGTAATGTTTAAATGTTAAATTAGCACTTGTATATCCTGCTGTATTTATTACAGGACTTATTATTCTTTGAAGAGCTGTAGTGCTAGGACTCCAGTTGAAGCGCGCTTCCGGAGGAGTTCCGCCGGCATAACTGGAATTATTAATACCCCAGTTTGTTCCACCTGTTACTGTCCAGTCCGCACCATCGCCAAAGTCTGATTCGTAAAGGGTTTCAACACCAGGAATCTGGATTTGAATGTCCCAGTTGAGGTTTTCTGCCAAAGCATCAGGAGCAATATTCGAGATATAAAGTTCATCTGATACTGTGCCGCCTGTACCCGCTATCATACCGAGAGTAAGTTCCGGCGGTTCAACATCAACTTCGGGGGAAGGAATAAGATCAAAGGTTACTACATAATATGTCGTATTTACATCTCTGATTACATCCTTCTTAGAAGCTTTTCCTTCAAGGACATTGTTCCATTTTCCAAGTATCCAGTAATAGTCACCATCTTCAAGAATTCTGTACTGCAGATATTCACTACCGCCGCCGACCCAGGAGTCTACCCAGGCAAGTTCCGTGGAATCTGCATCAACGAGCTTGATAGCTCCATCGAATTGAGTTTCATCAACAGGGAGTTCAAAGGCACACCATACAATATCGCCTTCTAAGCAATCAATTGTATAGATATCAAGGTCTTTGTCTCTGTAATCCGCGTTGTAGTATATCTGTGCACCTTCTGACACAAAATCAAAGTGTGCAGGAGTTGCATCTACCATAAGATCATTCGGCTCATACGGATCTTTCGGATGAGCAGTTGTAACTACATCTGCTTCATGGTTTATTAAAGGATCTTCTCTGGATTCCACATAGATAGTAGAAGTATTTACATCATCTTCAATAACACTACCATCATCTGGAATTTCTACAGAAGCAGTGAATGTGCCCATTTCTCCGGGATTAATATCAAGGTATGGGTCGGAGAATGTTACAGGCCAACCAGATGGAGGAGGAGGAGGACTACCACCGCTTGTTATATCTACATCATCTATGTACCAGCCTGGATACTGGACAGAGCCATCAGAACCTAAGTGCCATCTGAAGCTAGCTGTTTGTCCAGCATAAGTAGAAAGGTCAAATGTAACCTGCTCCCAGAGTCCTTGGTCGTGTCCACAGAATATAGGTTCGGGGTACAAAGGATTAGATGAGTTTGATGTACCAGGATATCCTCCAACGGGTTCGATAACAATCCATGTAGCACCACCATCAGTAGAAATTTTTACATTCCCACCGTCAAATGACGCTTCAGTATCATACCAATGCCAGAATGACAGTGTGGGATCATCACTTCCAATTGTAATTTCTGGGCTGTCTAAGGTATAATTTGAACTAGCTTCATAATCGCCAGATAGATTAGTAGCCCAAACATTTACACCGGAATGTGCATTTCCAGGACCGGATGTTGGGCTGCCCCATTGCCATAGACCAGTTCCAACATATCCGCCGTCATCACTTTCAAAGTCTTCTACATCTTTACCACGGATTTTTGAACCTACAAGAGAAATGTAATAGCGGTCTGCTTGAATACCTGTATTATAAACATCAATATCATATGCAACAGTTTCTCCTATAGAATTATAATCAGATTGAGAATAAGGATCAAGTGCGAAGTTTACAGCAAGATAAGGTGGTGGTAACATCACATTATCAAGCCCTACACCACGGGATTCACCAGTATTCTCAGTTACATGTCTCCATCTTACTTCAGCATTAATACCAATATAATCATCTGGTACAGCAACACAAACAAATTCATATTCAGTCATCACTTCATCAGGATTCAAAGTAGCCAATACTTCCCAGTTTGTGCCGTCATTGGATATTTCAAAATAAGTAATGTCAGCATCATTAACTTTACCATCCTTGCCATCATAGAGATTAGCATTAATCCAATAGAAGCTTATAATATCTCCTGTTTCTATGATCAAGTGAGGAGAGTAAAGGATTGCATCATCTTCATGATACCAACTTACTCTTGCATATCCATCACCTTCGTAAGCATTATTAGTAAATCTCCTCCAATAATTGTCTGGATTGCTCCAACCAAATGGTGGGAATTCCAGGGCTTCAAATCCTTCCATCACATAATCAGCACCTTTCACGATAACGCTCAGGTCAATTGTGGAGTCCTGAATTGCGTTGGTATGGAATTCAAGAACATCAAGATACATACCGATTGTTGTGGCATCAAGTGTAACTGTAGCAATATCATTGCAAAGAGGTTCAATTGAGTCGGGGTAGGTAACTGAGAATGGCGGATTCACTGTTGCTCCATTGAAGTAAAGTGTTCCATATCCATCATTATAAATCGTTACATCCCATGTATCGACCGTACCCTGATCAACCATCCCAAAGTCATGTTCGGTTTCGTCAATGACCATATAAGGTTCTGGAATGATCTCAACCCAAGCTACATCATCGATATAGTAGTAATCATAGGTTCCATTATTGGCATGCTTGAAAGCAACATAACCACTCGATTTTGCAAAATCGATCTGGCATGCGATCTCTGTGTACGTGCCTGTTACAGGGAAACTCTGGACAAGTGAGAACGTTGAAGGATCATTAGGATCTGTCATCGTTCCAACCAAGATGTCCTGATTACCTGAGCTCGAGCGAACCATTGCAGTAATGATATTACCCCATACACCTGTTTGCAGAGCAGGAGTAACAAGGAGTAGTTCTGCAACAGAATCGCTTGAATTGTACATCTTTACACTGATCAAGCCGGAATAGGCATAGGTTGCACTTGAATACGTGTACACATACGGATAGGTGCTTGTGGTCTGCACTATTGCTGTCCATTTAGGTGGAAGCGCAGGTGCGACACATGCATCAAAGTTCTCAAAGAGTGTAAGATAGGGTATATAAGCGCTTGTCGTGATATCATCACAAGCGAATATCAAGGGATCGCCCTGAGATGTCGCAGTAAAGGTCACCATATCAGAAATGTCTTTTGTTGAGGGGGCAGTAACTTTCACGATTACTGTATCACTTGCGCCAGCAGTAATGTCAATGAATGAAATAACACCAAGATCATCCTTATCTTTGATCTCATATGCCCATGCTCCACCAGTTACGGTAAGGTCATAGGTATCGTCATTAATTCCATTATTGCTTATCTGCATAAAGTAATTGTATGAATTACCTTCTATGATCACGCCATCGGGTGTAAGTTGATTTAACGCAACATTATAAGGTAGTGTTTGAAACCATTCAACATCGTCGATATAATCTGAGTCAAAGGTGCCATCCAGCGCATGTTTCCATGCTACGTAACCCGTTCCTTTTGCAAGGTTTACGTCATACCCAAACTGCTGATACGTAGTGGTAACCTCGAAAGTTTCAATTGGCACAAAGGTTGTTGGATCGGTAGGATCGGTAATAGTACCAATAATTAAATTTTGTGTACTACCGCTGCGTGCCCAGAATTTCAATTTACCACCAAGAGTACCGGAATCAAGTGCGGGAGTAATAAGTAGAAGTTCTGCAGCAGTATCGTTATAATTATACATCTTAGCCATCTGAGTTCCGGAATGTGCATAAGTAGCAGAGCTGTAAGATTTCACATGTGCAGAATTACTTGTAGATTCTACAATCTTTGACCATTTTTCGGGTAGGTCAGGAGAAACACATCCTTCAAAATCTTCAAATAAATTCGCTAATGGTGCATATGCGGTTGTCGTTACATCAATACTGTCAAAGACTGTTGGATCTGCTTGTGAAGTAGCAGTAAATGTTTCAACATCAGTAATATCTTTTGAAGCAGGAGCAGTAACTTTGAGAATAACGGTATCTGCTTCACCTGCATTAATAGCAATACTTGATATAACACCTACATCATTATTATCACGGATTTCATAAGTCCATGTTCCACCCGTTGCAGTGAGATCATAAGTATCATTATTCAAACCAGCATTTACAATTTCAATAAAATAATTAAAGGATTCACCTTCAATAATTGCAGCATTCGGTGTAAGCTGATTAACAGCAACGTCATACGGAGCTGGTTGTCCAACTTTGAAGTTATCTATAAAGGTATTTTGTATACCGTAGTCACTAATACCAGTTAACTTAATATGTGTAACAGCAGCATCTAAGGCAACATTATAATTAACCCAACCACCACTTTGACATACATCAAGAGTATCAATAGGAGTGAATGTAGCACCGTCATTTGAAGTATAAAGAACTAGTTTAGCAGGATTACTGGCATAATCATCATTCCACCAGTAGAAATCTAATTGGGGAGATGTAAGAGTACTAACATCAAAGGTAGTTGTAGTCATTGAACCTGAGCTACCTGATGAGTAGCTATAGTTGTTATACATTGCCGCATAAGTTCCTGCATACGCAGAACCAGGTCCATGAAGGACACAATTATCTTGTACCCAATTTTTAGCTGAAGCAGATTCTAAAGTCCATCCGGTAGGTGGAAAGGTACCTTCAAAACCTTCTTCAACGACCCATTCTGCATTAGCGATTGAGAAAGTTAATAACATAATCACAAAGATTAAAATAACCTTTTTCATTGTTTTCCTCCTAATAAAAGGATTAATTTTTTAATTAATTGATAAGTAAATATAATAAAACAAGTATTCTGAGAGATTGCCATAAGACTATATCCCAGGTTCCCTACTTACGAAAGTAACATAATGGATATCCCGAGTATGCTTCGGGATTAAAACTCCAGCCATATAAAATTGTATCCTAAAAAAAGGCTGGTAACCTATTTTCGACATTAACATTTTTGTTTTCATTAATATTTAAGTTAATTTTATTATTTCAACAACAAAATCTTTTTAATAGAGTCGTATTCTTGTGACTCATTCTCTGCTTTAAATTTCAGAAAATACACACCACTAGACAGATTTGTTGAATCCCATTGTACTGTATGAATGCCGGTTTCTTTCGTGCCATCAATGATGGTTGCCACTTTCTGTCCCCGAATATTATATAAGGAGATTTTAACTTTTTCAGGTTGAAATAGAGAAAATGATATTTGGCATGAATTTCTAAAGGGATTTGGGGAAAATCTAAGGTTATACAAAGAGGCTTGATCATTCCCAATATCAGTTGAAACTGCATATTGACCTATGACTGCTCTAATATAATAATCACACGCCGCAGCTTCCCAAGTAGCTCCGTACCATACACGAGAACGATCAGTAATTCCGGGACTGTCGCCAAGGATAACAGGATATGAGCTTCTGAATTCACAACCTGCTTGAAAATCTTCATTAAGTTGAAAATGATAAGATCTCAAATCAACTAATGTCCAAGCATGTGGAGTACTAGATGTATTACTTGGGTAAACCGGTATTGGTCCTAATTCTACAGTAGTAGGCATTCCATTTAAATTTTTCCAAATATAAACATCAACTGTATCTAACGGATTGGAGGGATCAGTATAGAAATTGAAAAACAGACTAGCAAGATAATTTTGGACATCGGGTGAAAAATGTACAGCAATTTTATCAGTACTAGAAAATGAATATATGTATTCAAAATTATCATCATCATAATAAAGAATTATTCCAAATATATGACCAAATGTTTCACTATCCCCACTATTTGGTGGAGTTGCATTGTCTGTTGCGCTAATATAATAATCAACCCATGTGCCAGCTTCTTGAAATGGTATCGTGAAATAGTACATATCTCCAACAATGTCGAATGGCAACACTTCGATAAACAATGGATCGTTATCAAGAGAATAATAGAGAATTGCTTCTTGTACTCCCGATATGTCAGTGATTTCGGCTGAAATAACTATATTTTCATCTTCAAGCCAGCTTAATGTATCGGGATATGGAATATGTAATATTAAGGGTGGTGTCGTATCAACATAAGATCCTTGAACCATAAAGTCATCTACATAAATTCCATCATATTCTATAGCACCATCGGAATAGAGTCTAAATCTAAATAAAACATCTTCATTCCCGGCAAAAAAACCAATATCGATATTTTCTAATGTCCATGCAGTCTGTATTCCGTTAAACTCATCTATTTGTGACCATGTGATACCGGAATCTACCGATGCCTCTAAATATACATAATCAAAACTTTCTTCGAGTTCATATTTTGTCCAGCATGTAATTTCAGCAGATTGAAATTGTGATAGATCAATACCTTGACCAAGTGTTTGGATCGTATTTTGGTTGGGAGGATAATCGGAATATGGAGAGTCCGTTAAGCTATGACTTTCTGAGTATGATGTCTCATCTGTTAATGACCAACTACCGTACCAATTACACATACCGTCTTCAAAATTGTCAAAAAACGATGTGGGATTCGAACCGGGATAAAGCGTGATATTAAGCTCTCCATTCGGGTTTACCAATAATGTATCAAAAGGTTCATATCCCGCCCTAAAGGCAACAAAAGTTAATGTGTCTTGAGGAACCTCGTTTAATTCATATTGACCTAATACATCTGTTATATCAATAACATTTCCGACGGCAACTATTGTTCCTGAAAGATCCGGTGGATTATCGCTAAGATCCACAGTGCCGTAGAGTGAATTAGTACTCAAATAATTCGTTTCCCAAATATCAAAATTACCGAAACCACCAGCTCTTTGGGATACAAAGACTAATTGGGTTCCGCTTCCTGATATAGCTGGCCATTGGTCTGTATCTCCACAATTAACAACAGGTCCTAAGTTCGTTGCTGTAGACCATTCACCTCCGCTCCAGTTAGAAACATATATATCTGATGCGCCTATTCCGCCACTTCTAGTGGATGAGAAATACATTTTTTGCCCATCCGCTGTTATAGATGGATGTGCTTCATCATCAATTGTATTCGCATTACCGGGGATTAATTGAGGTGAAGACCAAGTAGAGCCAACTAATGTTGAAACATAAATATCTTCTCCCCCTATACCAGTCGGTCTTTCTGAAGACAAATACAATTTCTGTCCATCGCTGGTAATGAATGGATGGAAATCATTATTGACACTATTTACTTCTGCTACTGGAACCGGCGTTCCCCAATCACCATCTATCTTATGGCTTACCCATATGTCAAAACCGCCCATTCCACCAGATCGAATTGAAGAAAAGTAAATAGAATTTCCATCAGGTGATAAACAAGGTGATATTTCTAGAGAACTTGTATTAACAGGACTTCCTACATTTATAACAGGTTGCCAGATATTACTCCGAATATTAGATTTCCATATATCCATAGAACCCAATCCGCCACTTCTGAAAGAACCTATATAAAGAGTATCTCCCGTAGCATTAAGCCATGGTGAATTATCAGCCACACTACTATTAACACCACCTCCTGCATTGACTGGTGGTTGCCATTGAGCTAATAACGGAGATGATATGCATATCATTCCAATTAAAATAAATCCGATAAATTTTAATTTCACTTTTTCTCCTATATATAATTTTATATTTTTAGTTCAATTAAAATAAATTTCTTTGACAAGCCATATATTTCACTTCAACAATATATCATTGTTCATATTGAATTTTTGGACAATAAATCCAATAAAATAACATTTGTCAAGAACTATATAAAATTCTAAACTCTCAATCAGTTTTTGTGATAGGCAACTCGCCATTTAAACGTAATTTATAGATAATTTATAATTTTGCAATTTATTCGACTTGCTCAGAATTTTAAACATAAATCAATTTATATAAATTGACCGTTAACTAAATATAGAACAATTCTTTTTTAAATTAAAAATCATAGTATATTTCATCAATCCTATAGTGATTTTTTATTTATGACCATAATGACGATTCGATTAATATGTGTAAAATTTTTTAAATAAAAAAATCTTGTCAACTGAAAATTCTTGACCGAGAAAATATAATTATCTCTTTGCATATAAAAATTGAATGAGATCCTATGAGTCGAATTAAAATATTAGATGAAAAAGTAATAAACCACATTGCTGCCGGTGAGATCATTGAAAGACCCGCTTCTGTGGTGAAGGAATTGGTTGAAAACGCCATTGATTCAAATCCAACGAAAATCGTTATTAACATTGAAGACGGCGGCAAGAAACTCATTGAAGTAATCGATAATGGAAGCGGTATGTCCAGAGATGATGCACTGCTCTCATTGGAACGTCATGCAACAAGCAAAATCTATTCTTTGGATGACATTCAAAACATCTCTACACTTGGTTTCCGTGGGGAAGCGCTTCCAAGTATTGCATCGGTTTCTAATATGGAAATTATCTCGTTGCCGCAAAATGAGAAGAACGAACCTGCAACTTTCATTCGCATCAAAGGCGGAGATATTCAGGATGTATCACAAACAGGTAGTACATCCGGTACAACAATTAGAGTGAAGAATCTTTTTATGAATGTGCCTGCGCGTCAAAAATTTCTGAAAACCACCCAAACTGAGATGCAGCATATCACACGTACTATTCAACACCTTGCCTGCACTCATCATGATATCAGCTTCAAACTTGTTCATAATAATCGAGAAATTTTGAATTACCCCAAAGTGGAATTCCTAGAAAAACGCATCGTAGAAATCTTTGGGGATAACTTCTTCAAAAATAATGTGATTCCTGTGCAGACTTCTCAAGAGGGACTCAAATTACAGGGGTTCATCGGTTCATATCATGAGGATGCGGAATGGCAGAAGATTCATTATTTATATATTAATGAAAGATATATCAGTGATAAAATTATTTATAGCGCGATAAAAAAAGCCTACGAACCCTTCACCAAGAAGACTCTGCTTAAAAATCAGCTCCCTCTGTATATACTTTTGCTTGAGCTTCCCGGAAATCTGCTTGATGTGAATGTATCCCCCACCAAAACTGAAGTTCGCTTCAAGGATTCACGAATAATATTTAATTTTATTAAAACTTCTCTCACCAACTCCTTACTTGATTATGAACGACAGAAATATGCTGAGCTTCATCAGGATAATGCGGTACAATCCGGACTTGATCAAGCTCATACGACCGGAGATCAAGATTCGCAGCATAAAACTTCTCTCCACATTGGTCCTTCCGGGAAACAAGATCCGCGCACAGATCTTTTCACAAAATATAGAAAAGATGTGCAGCTTGCGTATTTATTTGAAGATAATGTAATAAAAAATAAAAATAAGATCATCGAATCGGAAATTGTAAACCCGTGGCAAATAGATAATTCTTTTATCGTTGTTGAAATAAAAAGCGGGATGCTCATCGTCGATCAGCATGCAGCTCATGAGAGGGTCCAATATGAGAAGATCAAGTACAGACTTGAGCACAATGAAAAGGGATTGGAAGGTCAGAAGCTTCTCTTCCCTCTTGTGATCGATTTGCCAAAGCATTTGCAGAAGATAATTCCGGATTATATCGAAGAATACCGGGAAATGTTCGTGAAGGTTGGTTTTAAAATAAAGGTTTTCAGTGGTAATTCGATCATAGTTGAAGAGATCCCCAAAGATCTTCAGGAATGGAAAAAGGGAGATATACTCGTTGAGATTTTCAAACAGATAGAGGAAGAGTTTTCTCCTGAAGGAGATTTTCGGGATACACTTGCGAAATCCTATGCCTGCCATGCATCCATCAAGCTTCATCACAAATTGAGTAAAAAGGAAATGCTTGAACTCATTAATCGGCTTTTTGCCTGCAAGAATCCCTTTTTCTGTCCGCATGGTAGGCCAACAATTATAGAAATATCATTTGATGAATTAAGGAAACGCTTCAAGCGGATTTGATCCTATTAAAAATGAAATTATTTGTTCATCTGTTTATTTATTAAAAAATAATTAGTTGTTCAATTGGATATAACTTATGAAAAGAAATGTACATTCACCCTATTTTTCTGGTATCAATCTTGTCTTATATTCTCTGCTTCTTATTGCTACTCCTTTTTTACTAATACAAAACTATTTGCAACAAGCAATCGGAATGGCTTCCGATTTGTCTTTTAATGTTTGGAAGTTAGAAGTACCATATATTTTGGCAATCGCCATCATTTTTGTTATTGCTATTCTTGTAGTTTTTCGTCATAAGATAACTCATTTCCGCATTTTCGCTTGCATTGTTGTCATTCTAATGGTGATTTTAGGACAGCATTCCACAGATTATTATTTTCATCATAAATTTTATGAATTACAACATAACTGGCATTACATTGCATATGGAATTTTTGCGTATATAATATATAGATTTTTAAAGGAGAAAGAACTGCCATCAGAATGGATTATTCTGTCCACATTTATTACAGCACTTTCTGTCTCAGCATTTGATGAAACTATCCAAATTTTTATTTCCAGCCGTATATTTGATATATGCGATGTTGCCAAGGATGCCTGGGGCACAATAATGGGAATGGTTGTAGTTTTCTTTGTCATTGAGAGTGGGCAAATAACCAGAAATGGTTGGAAACTACGGCAGAAAAAGGTTAGGGATTATTTGAAAAATCCTTTTTCACTACTTTTTTTAGAAGTGGTTTTTGCTTATCTTTTTCTACTAATTAGTTCTATACTTTCCAATAAAAAATATTTATCTGTTGCCATTTTATTGTCCATAGGAGTTTTTCTCATCTTCTTTCTTGTCTTTCATAACTCTCAAAAGAAAGTATATCGCAACATATTTATATCTATAGCGATAATTCTGGTAGCCTTCCAGAGCTTCTTCTTTATCAAATACTATAACGGAAATATTATTTATAATACTAAAGGACTTATAGTTTACAAAGGGATTCCTATTCCATATTTTGATATTATGATATATCCAAATGGCACTTTCAGACTGGTAGATAAAAAAACTTATTTTATCAATCCTGATAAATACAATACCATCTATCCTCTTTCAAAAGATATCCTTCTTATCGGAAGCGGTAGCGATGGAAAAGGAGGCAAGGGCTTCCCTGAAGACAAGGAAGCACAGTTCGTATTCAACCCAAAAACAAAACTTCCTCTTCAAATCATAATTCTAAAGAACAAGGAAGCATGCGAAAGATTTAATGAACTAAAAAAGAAAGGTTATAGTGTCCTGTATATTATTCACAATTCCTGATAAGAAACGTAGATTTCAGAGAAGAGTAAAAAAGACATCACAAACTGAAGATAAAGTAATCAGATATTGCATAGTTGCTATTTGGGGATTACTTATTGCTTTTGGAGTTATTTCCTTAATTCGTCCAATATGGCTTCAAAGTATTTCAACTCCCGGTAAAAATATTGAAGCACAAAATTACAAGGATATGGGAGATTACGGTTTCAAAAATGCAAACTATAGCACAGCTGTATCTGCATATACTCAGGCTCTGAAAATTCAACCCAACATGGATGGAGCACATATAAATCTTGCTATAACTTACTCACAAATGAAATTATATGATAAGGCAATTTTTATCTTTAAAAATTTTCTTAAACAAAACTCGGAATATATCAATGTGATTTATTATAATCTTGGAGAGATTTACGAAAATACTGGTCAAATAGATGAAGCTATAGAATGTTACACAAAATCGGCAGAAACGGCTCCTTTTGCATTTAATTCATACAACAAAATTGGAAAACTTCATATAAAAAGGAAAGAATGGGACCTCGCAATTAAAGCTTTTCAGAAAGCACTAAATAATAAATTAACTCTAAAAATATGCTATAAAATTATATTAAAAAAAGGGCTTCATACATATTCTGATTATCCCGAAATTAGGGAAATAATAAATGGACTACTTTTGAAAGCAGATTCCGAAGAACTCCAGAAGCGTTACGATTCCACTATATTTCAAAAGATGCTTGATAAAGATATAGAACTTGCAAAAATTCATCATGACATTGGATGCGCATACTTTATGAAAGATGATTTACAAAATGCAATTTCACATTTTCGGATGTCTCTAAAAATATGGCCAAACTCGGAAGGAACAAAGAGAAATCTAAAGGCAGCTTTGGAAAAATAAAGTATTTAATCAAGTCTAACTACTCAGGTATGGTCCGTATCAGCGGACGCGAGGCGTAGAACGACCTTTCCGTCTGGGCGCCGAGACCGACCAAGGTCGTTAAGTTAAGAAAACGAGTTCACCCTTCGTAGTCCCGATATATCGGGATGGGGTTAGTTCGTGCTTGCCCTGTGAAATAATCCCTTTTTCTGTCCGCATGGTAGGCCAACAATAATTGAAATTACTTTTGAGGAACTGAAAAAACGGTTCAAACGAACATAAAAAAAGCCCGAAGAAAACTCCTCGGGCTTAACAGACTTTTACAAATTTCTTAACGAATTACCATCACTTTGTGAATATTATCTACGTCATCAGTAACGATTCTGGTGAAATATACACCTGTGGGAACTTCATTACCAGTATTATCAGTTCCGTTCCATGTTACAGAATGGATATCAGCAATCATATCTTTATTTGAAAGATTTTTCACAAGCTGTCCTTTGATGTTATAGACCTCAACAGACACATGTGCAGCTTCTTTCAAAGAGAAACTGAAGGTCGTGCTTTGTGCAAAAGGATTTGGTGAATTGGTAATTGATTTCATTACAACAGTACCAATATCTGCGGATGCTCCGCCACCAACTAACCAGTCATACATATCGCCGAAAAGGGCATTGGCAGTTGTAGGATCATCAATTGCTGCAAACGAAAGAGTGGTGAAGATTGACTTGAATACGCCGGTGTCTTTCTGAACAGCACAATTACCTACTGGGGAAGGACTATCAATCTGGAAAAGCGCCATTGCATCTGTTGTATAGCCGAGAATCTCGTCAATAAACAAACCGTCTTTATCTGTTGTGAAAATATCAGATGCTGTAAAAGTATAACCTTGTGCACAAGAACCGGTAATACCTGAAACACTTGCAACATCCGGTACTTCAACAATCCATACGTCCTGGCTTACAGAAGCAAGACCAAGATAGTCATATGGGAATTGACCAGCAGACAAAGTACCTGCAGTTGGATAAGAAGCCCAAAGGTAATCCTGTCCAGAAAAGAATAGAGAACCACCACCATCAAGATAACTTGCCACCTTAGCTTCTGAAGCGGGTGTCATACAGTCATCTACGTAATAACCCCAGCATTCTCCGCTGAACCAGATTATGCAGTCGTACATTTGCATAGTGGTAAGATCCGGTGTAAGCAAATCAGTTTGAACCTGAAAATAGGTATAGGTAATACCGTTTGCAATGAGTGCTGTCTCATAATAAGGCCAGCAGTCAGTGTATCCGCCCTCACTCAAGTCGTGATCAACGACAAGAGCATCTGCATGTGCAAAAGTAGCAGCAAAAATACCAATAACTAAAAGCAAGAGAATTTTTTTCATATTTGTTACTCCATTTTTTTATGATTAATACAAAATTCATCGAATTCGATGATACCTACCAAAGAAGCTAATATCCCATTCATTGCACATGTTCGAGTCAAAATGAATCTTTAAAACAATTTCAATTAACGTAATTCTTATTCATTCAATTCTCAAAAAACTTCGTCAACTTTTTTTTTATCTTGATGAAATTAATTACACATAAAATTTTTGGATATAAATAAATTCCTAAAATGAGTTCTAATTTATGATAAGAGAAAATATTCGCAACTTTTGTATAATCGCACACATCGACCATGGAAAATCAACGCTTGCAGACAGATTCCTGGAGCTCACCCATACTGTGGAAAAACATACTGTAGATCAAATTCTTGATGACATGGATCTGGAGAGGGAACGCGGTATAACCATAAAAGCGCATCCTATCAGAATGAATTATGAATTGAACGGTGAAAAATATATACTGAATCTTATAGATACTCCCGGGCATGTAGACTTTTCCTATGAGGTTTCGAGAAGTATTGCGGCTTGCGAGGGAGCTATCCTTCTGGTTGATGCCACTCAGGGTATCGAAGCGCAGACATTGAGCAACCTCTATATTGCGCTGGATTACAACCTGGAGATAATCCCAGTGATCAATAAAATTGATCTTCCTGCAGCAAACGTGGAGAGAAGAAGGCATGAACTGGCAAATCTGCTTGGTGTTTTTGATGAAGAAGTTCTTGCAACAAGTGCAAAAGAAGGTATTGGTATAGAGGAAATCCTTGCAGAAGTGATCGAGAAAGTTCCTCCTCCACATTCTGAAATAAATGAAACCCGAGCACTTATATTCGACTCACAATACAACCAATACCGCGGTGTTGTAGTTCATATTCGTCTTTTTGACGGATCGCTCGAGAAAGGGGATGAAATACTCCTGTATTCGACAAACAATAAATATCAAGTTGAGGATATAGGTTATTTTTCTCTTAAGATGGAGCCGTGTAAAAAATTGGATTTCGGCGAAGTGGGATATATCATTGCTGGCATAAAAGGTGTGCGGGAAGCCAAGGTGGGAGATACGATCACACTGGCAAAAGCTCCAGCACAAGTTGCCCTGCCTGATTTTAAAAATCCAAAACCAATGGTATTCAGCGGTATCTATCCACTTGACGGTGTTGACTACAACAATCTGAGAGATGCTCTTGCAAAATTCCAATTGAATGACACCTCACTTATTTATGAGCCGGAAAATTCTGCAATTTTGGGGTTTGGCTTTCGATGCGGATTTCTCGGTATGCTTCATCTGGAAATATTTAAGGAACGTATCAATCGTGAATATGATATCCCGATTATTTCAACCACTCCAAGTGTCGAATTCATAGTAAAGCTAAACAATGATAAAGAAGTTCATATTGATAATCCATCACAAATGCCTGATGAAGCCACTATTCATTATATAGAAGAACCAATTATGTCATGCGAGATCCTCGTTCCGAGTGAGTATATCGGCAATATCATGCACCTTGCCCAGGAACGCCGAGGCATACAGAAAAATCTGGAATATATTGATGAGGATAGAGTATGTATCAAATATGAATTTCCTCTTATCGAGATCCTTTTTGATTTCTATGATAAACTCAAATCTGTAAGCCGCGGCTACGCATCATTTGATTACGAATATAAAGAACATAGACGGTCGGATGTGGTAAAAGTTGATATACTTGTGAATGGCAACCGGATTGACTCAATGTCTTTCATAACTCATAAAGATAAAGCATATTTATGGGGAAAAAGTATCACGGAAGAGCTTTCCGGTATAATTCCGCGGCATCTTTTCAAAATTGCTATTCAAGCAGCGATCGGCGGCACGATCATTGCAAGAAGCTCTATAAATGCATTAAGAAAAAATGTGACTGCGAAATGTTATGGCGGGGATATCACACGTAAAAGAAAATTGTTGGAAAAGCAGAAAAAAGGCAAGAAACGTATGAAGGAGATCGGGCAGGTCAGTATTCCTCAGGAAGCTTTTCTTGCAGTACTCAAAGCGGATAGAAGTTAAAGCCAATCGTAAAAAAAAAATGTCATTACCATGAAAATGGGAATCTACCTTCTTGATCCTTACCAATTTTGTTCTGAACTCCGCCACGGATAAATCCGTTGTGAAGTCCAGTCCAAACCAGTCCAAACAATTTTAATTATCAACACCCTCATACACAGTTATATCATCTGAAATACCTGTATTTCCAGATGAATTCGTTGCTCTAAGATAAAAAGTATTTGTCTGGTTGTAAATATCTATGTATGTATGAAAATCTCCGAACCCATCAATCTCAACAGTCTGCTCCGCTCCATTCATGTTCAGTATCGCATATGAACCCTCGAAATTGTTCACATGTCCTAAAAGGAAAAAAACATCGTCTTCAATAATGTCTCCTTCATGAGGATTATCAATAAAAAATTTTGGTATCGGATAAGAGGGTAATTCTAATTGGTAATACATTGTGGTATCAGCAGAAAGATAGAGTTCTTTCCATATTTCATTATAGCCCTTCAGGTATATACCAACTATATAATTTCCTTCAGATAAATTATTCATAGTATAAGGTGTGGTATAATCAAGTTTAATGCCGTTCAGATAGAGACTTGCACCATTTGGATTGGTGTCAACATCTATTGAATACGTGCTACCGTACTCCTGCTGATTTCCATAAACCTTCCACTCGTCACCGAACTTTTTGAAATAGACAAGATCCGTAAATACACCATCCAGAGGTACTGAATATTCCACTCCATTATATTCTATCGTAAAGGAAACAAAGGCATAGTCACCGCTTATCTGAATACCTGCATAAGACAAGATCTCAACTGAAGCACCAACATTAATCCGGTCATACCAAATATTCCGTTCTTCAAAAAAATCTACGCCATCGTTCAAAAAGTCTGAGCTGAAATATTCCATAACTCCATCAACATCGAACATGGTGAACTCATCAAAAATATTAAGAAATACCTGTCTTATTTTTTCGAGGTCTTCGTCAGTATCTCCATTTTCCGTATATTCGAAAATGCAGGAGGTGAGAACCAAAAGCATGATAAGCAGGAAAATATATTTCCTCATTTTTATACCTCACTTGATTAAGTCCCAGAAACCAGTTCCTTTACCGGTACCTTTTATCTGGAACATTTCAGCAATTGTGGCGCCGATATCTGCAAAAGTTTTTCGAACACCAATATCAATACCACTTTTGATACTTTTCCCATATACCAAGATCGGGACGTATTCACGGGAGTGATCTGTACTTTTTGTTGTAGGATCGCAACCGTGATCAGCCGTGATCATGATTACATCTGTTTCCGTAAGCCTGTCAAATAATTGAGGAAGCCAGCTATCGAATTTTTCTAACCCGGAAGCAAATGATTTGAAATTATTTCGGTGTCCCCAAAGAGTATCGAAATCAGGCAAATTAGCAAAAATAAGTCCCTTGCCGATTTGCTCGCAGTAGGACAGGATCATATCCATCGTTTCCTGATTGTGAGGTGTGTGAATCGATTCTGTAATTCCCTGAAAGTTGAAAAGATCTTCGATTTTCCCAACTCCAATAACAGGAATATCTTGAGCTGTGAGTAGATCCATGACCGTTTGTGAAGGAGGATTTACAGAGAAATCTTTCCGAGCTCCGGTTCGTTCGAAATTTCCATTCCTATCACCGATAAAAGGTCTTGCAATAACTCTTCCCACCCGATGTTTTCCGATCAATATCTCATTTCGGGCGATTTCACACATCCTATATAATTCTTCGATAGGATAAATTTTCTCATGAGCTGCGATTTGAAATACACTATCCGCAGAAGTGTACACGATTGGAAAATGCGTTTTCATATGCTCTTCGCCGAGTTCATTTATGATTTCAGTGCCTGATGCTGCTTTATTTCCAAGCACTCCTTTACAACCGGTTTTCTGGATAAATGCATCGATCACGTCTTTTGGGAATCCGCCAGCTGGCGGA
>Ga0208279_1000419_pt1 | contig 35134 bp, 22 predicted proteins | sample AntAceMetag02UKM_FD_184766 | JGI IMG/M metagenome (GOLD analysis project Ga0208279, IMG submission 184766) | Saline lake microbial communities from Ace Lake, Antarctica - Antarctic Ace Lake Metagenome 02UKM (SPAdes) (version 2) | ecosystem: Environmental > Aquatic > Non-marine Saline and... | reverse complement strand
CGGTGACCGATGCCGAGGGCGGCACCGTGACCTATGAGTACGATGCGGTGGGGAACCGCATCGCGATGACCGACGCCAACAGCCATGCCACCACCTACGACTACGATGCACTCAGCCGCCTGACCGAAGTCAGCGATCCCTTGACCCACACCATCACCTATGCCTACGATGCCGTCGGCAACCGCGCGAGCCAAACCAAGGCTGATGGCACCGTCATCACTCACACCTACGACGCCAACGACCGGCTCGTGGAGATCAGTGGTCCCGGCCTGAACACCCAGTATGGCTACGACGCGGTCGGCAGCCGCCAGGCGATGACGGACGCCATGGGGGTCACCAAGTACACCTACGATGAGCTCAACCGACTGACCCAGGTCGCTGGTCCCAATGGCACGCTGCAGTATGACTACGATCTCAGTGACAGCCGCACGCACCTCGCGTACCCGGACGGCAAGGTGGTCACCTACACGTACGACCTGGCCGGCCGGCTCACCACCGTCACCGACTGGGCCGGACGCGTGACTGGCTACACGTACGACGAGGCCGACAGGCAGACGGCGGTGGACTACCCCAATGCCGTACACGCTGCCTTCGTGTACGACGACGCCAGCCGGCTGCTCTCCATCGAGCACAGCAGTCCGGTCAGCGGCACCATCGCCGTCTTCACCTACACGTTGGACGAGGTGGGCAATCGCCTGACCATGCAAGACCTCGATGGCACGACCACGTACGGCTACGACGACCTCTACCGCCTGACCGACGTCACCTATCCCGATGGCGAGGCGGTCGCCTACGGCTACGACACCATGGGCAACCGCACGGTCATGACCAGCACCGTGAGCGGCGTGGTCACCTACACGTATGACAACGGCGACCGATTGCTGTCGTACACGGGTCCCGGCGGAACGACCCACCTGACCTGGGATGATAATGGCAATATGACGGGCAAGGGTGGGGCAACGTACACCTTTGATGCGCTGGACCGGCTCACCCAGGTGGTCAGCGGCACCACCACAGTGCAGTTCGCCTACAATGGCGACGGCGTGCGGCTGGGCAAGACGGTGAATGGCACGGCAACGGACTACGTGCAGGATGTGGCCGCGCCGCTGCCGGTGGTGCTGACCGAGACGACGGGTGGGCAGAGCAGCCGATACGTCTATGGTAACGACCTGATCGCACAGGTAGACCCGGCTGGCAGCGCAGCCTTCTACCACACCGACGGTCTGGGCAACACGCGGGCGCTGAGCAACCTGGCCGGCCAGCGGACAGATGCCTACAGCTACGATGTGTTTGGCGCATTGCGGTCGCATTCAGGTGCTTCGGGGCAATCGTTCACATTCAGCGGGGAGCAGACAGACGGCGAGTTGGGATTGGTGTACCTGCGGATGCGGTACTACGATGCGCAGGTGGGCAGATTCATCACGCAGGACCAATTCGAGGGATTCCGCGATGGCACACAGAGCCGGCACCGCTACGTGTATGTCGACAACAATCCAGTTGGTCGAGTCGATCCCGCAGGGCTGACATGGCAGCTCTTCGGCGGCCTCGAGGGTGGTTTCATGCTCGGCCCCATCAAGATCGGGGGCTCCGGGAAGGCGGTTCTAGAGTTGGGGGACGGGATTTCTGACGCGTATTTCTCTGGGACTGGCGGTGCTAAGGCAGGCTTTGGCCTTGATGTGTCATTCGGCCCGAAGGCGGGGATTGCTTATGAACACGAGGGGGGACTTGATTTCCTACCCAAGTGGCTGCAAATCAAGGGCGGCAAGCTCAAGCTTCCCCTTTTCGAAGTAGGGGGCAAAGTGACTCGCGAGGAGTTCAAGATCCAAGTTGCTCTACGGGCAGGCGGAGGGCTTGCGTTTGAACCTGAGGTCGGACTCGAAGCTCGAGGGCGGACAGGGAATCTGAAAAACAAGCTGGGAGACTGGATATTCGACCACTTCTACAAGCCACGCCTGGATGCCGAGTACAACCGTATCATGGCAGAACACCATCGTCGAATGCTGGAGATACAGCTTGAGAGACGCAGAGGCATTACTGATACCAGCTACGGCAGTGCTAGTTGGGGTGGCCCGCCCAGCGGCGGGAAGTGAGGCACAGGAACCTGCAGACGTTGAGCAGGAGGCAGACCATGATGCGAAGTTCGCGGATCGTCCTATGGATCGGATTGCTGGTACTTGCTACGGGCCTGTGGCTGGCCTGGCCTCTCGCGGCCGCGGCCCAGGGCACGACCAACGGTTGATCTGCCGCTCCAGCAGGGCTGGAACCTCGTCTCCCTGCCACTGGTGCCGGAGAGCAGCGATCCGGCCAAGGTCTTTGCGCCCATTGAGGGCAGCTATGCCCAGGTCTGGACCTACATCAACTCGCCTGCGGGCGGGCAGTGGAAGGCGTATGACGCGGGGACGCCCAATGACCTGACCGAGAGGTGCTCTTCATCAAGAGGGATGCCGCGGTGTCTGACAAGGCGGTGCAGACGACGCCGCGCATCAACGTGCGCGGCGACGAGCGGGCCCTCACCGTCCCCTGGCGCTTCGTGATCAGAGAGAGTCCATTCTGCTCTCGCCGCCACGTCAGCGGAAGAGCGGAAGAAACGGAACATCCACAGTTCCGCTATCTCCGCTGACCTCTCAACGGTCTGAGCAGCGCCCGCAGTTCCTCGGCCTGCAGCGTCCACATCCCCAACAGGTAGATCAATCCCCCCAGCATGATCCCTCCGCTGCCCAGGAGCCACGGATGGGCGTCGGGCCAGCGGGACAGCAGACCAACGAGCGACGGCGCCATCAGGCCGCTGACCAGCACAGCGCGCAGCGCCGCCAACCCCACCCGCTGTCCCTCCACTCCGCCCAGACGGCGGCGCAGGAGTACCAGCAGAACCACCATCTCCAACCCTGTAGCCACCGTGTTGGCCAGCGCCAGCCCACCGTATCCCAGCGGTCCCCTCAGCAACAGGCTGAGGACGATGTTCAGCGCCATGGCTCCAACACCGACCGCCACAGGTATCAGCGTGTTGTGTAGGGCATAGAAGGCGCGGGCAGCGATCTCCACCGCGGCATGGCCCACCAGTCCCCAGGCATAGAAGGCCAGCGCGTAGGCGACGGCAGCAGTGGACGCGGTCCCAAACTCGCCACGTTCCAGCAGCATGCGGATCAGCGGCACCCGCAGCACGAACAGCCCCACGCTGGCGGGGATGGTCAGGAATAGGATGGCCCGCAGCGTAGCGCTGAAGGCAGCCCGCATCTCGGACCGCTCCCCCCGTGCCACCAGCGCGGAGAAGGTAGGAAAGGCCGCTGTAGCGATGCCCTGAGCCACCACGCCCTGCGGCAACAGCATCAGCAGCCAGGCGAAGTTGAGTGCCGCCAGGCTCCCTTCGCTTAGTCCCGAAGCGAGGATGATGTTGATCAGGAAGTTGATCTGCACCGCCGCCAGCCCCAGCACACGCGGGCCCATCAGCTTGCCCACCTCTCGCACATCCGGCTGCCGCAAGCCCAGTGTGAAAACGTAGCGAGGCCGACGTTGCATCAGCGCAGGCATCTGCACCAACAGGTGCCACGCCGACCCTGACACCGCGCCGACCACCAGCCCTCGTACGCCATAGCGCGGGGCCAGGAACCAGGCTCCAGCGATGATGCCCAGGTTGTAGAGCGCCGGCGCTAGCGCAGGGGCGACGAAATGCTGGAAGGAGTTGAGGATGCCCATGACAATGCCGCTAACGCCGAAGATGACGGTAGAGATCAGCAGCCCACGCAGAAGCTCGGCGGTGAGAGCTTGCTGCGCCGGGGAGAAGCCAGGGGCGATCACGCGGGCCACCAGTGGGCCAGAGCAAAGAGCGGCTAGAAGGGCTACCACCGTGAGGAGCAGCAGCACCAGGTTGATGACCGCCGAGGCCAGTCGCCAGGCGGCAGCGCGGTCTCCCCGCGTCAGGTGGGCGGTAAAAGTGGGGATGAACGCCGAGCCCAACGCGCCGCCGGCCACGAGTTGAAAGATGAGATCGGGCAACCGGAAGGCGGCCAGGTAGGCGTCCAGTTCGGCGCTGGTGCCGAAGCGGGCGCCAATGATTACCTCACGCGCCAACCCCAGCAAGCGGCTGACGACGAAGAGCAGCATCACCTGCCCCGCAGCGTGGGCGATGCGCGCCTGCGCGGTGCGCTTCTTCGGCTTCATCCGCTCCATCGGCTCCATCGGCTCCATCGGCTGACCAATTCCTACGGCGCGTAGCGGAAGGGGTGCCGGGCGGCGTGCTTCTCGTCGATCAGCTCGCGCAGGGTCGGGCGGCCTTCCACCGCTTTGCGGATGGCCCCGCGCATGGCTTTGTAGTTGTTGATGTGCACGCGGCGGCGGATGCTGGCTGCGGGATGCACGAAGACGTTGGCGATCAGGCAGAGCCCATCCAGCCGCTCCTGCGGCAACGTCCCCTGGCCGATGGCATGCTCGATGGCCATCTTCACCCCCGCAGCCGCCTCCTCGTAGACCAACTGCCGCGCCTTGGCCGTGCGCACCGTCACGGTGGGCACCAGCAGTGTGCGCGGCCGCTCGTTGATGATAGCCAGCTCGTGCCCCGGCCGAGGCTCGCCCAGGGCCCGATCGATGGCTCGTCCCACCGGCCCATACGCCTGACCTATCAGCAGGTCAATGTGGGCCACCTCCGACAAGGGTGGGCCGGCGAACCCCTCACCCACCAGCAACGTCCAGTCGGCCGGCTGCGGCGTGTCGATGTTGGCCGCCACACCGCCGATCTTGCCCAAGTTCTCCAGTTGCGACCGCAGGTCCTCGCGATCCTCCCGCTCGAAGCCGCCCCCGGGCATGATGGGATGCCGACCGTCGCCCATGTCCACGCCCATCATACGCAGCGCCTCCTTCACGGCCTGGACACTTCCCTTGCGCACGATGATGCGCGTGAGGATCTGTATCTCCCTGTGGCGGCGGCGGACGAACTGGACATCGCCTCGCTGCGCGGCTTGGTGAATCTCCTGCCAGATATCGGGGATGACATTGGCGCTGGCCAGGATGGCCCCATCGGCTCCGGCTAGCATCGCTGCACCGGCGATCTCGTCGTGGCCGCAGAAGATGCCGACCTTGCCGCTCAGTTTCTCGAAGAGTGCCATCAGGAAGGGCATGTCGCCCGAGGAGTCCTTGATGCCCACCACGTTGTCGAAGGCCAAGGCCATCCCCTCAGCCGTCCACCACTTGTAGTGCGTGCCCGCACACTGGGGGATGTTGTAGAGGATGATGGGCAGGCCGATCTCGTCTACGGCCTTGTAATGGTCGTAGACCTCGTTGAACGTGGGCTTGAGATAGTAGGGCGCCACCAGCAGCGTAGCGGTGGCGCCAGCGTCCTTGGACCAGCGGGTCAGTTCCAGCGTCTCGCGGGTGCTGGGGCAGCCAGTACCCGCTACCACAGGCAGGCGACCGGCAACCTCATCCACAGCAATGCGGATGATCTGCTGTTTCTCCTCGAAGGTCATGGAGCTGAATTCGCCGGTCGTGCCGCAGGCCACCACGCCGTTGACGTGCGGCAGCAGGTAGCGGATGAGCGCTCGGTAGGCCACCTCGTCTACCTCGTCGGCAGCACTGAAGGGGGTCACCAGGGCGGGGAAGATACCTTTGAACCAGCCGGGTTTCTTGTTCATGGAACATTGTCTCCCAATTTGACAGATATGACGCAGTGCGTTATAATGCCATCGTTCTGACGCGATGCGTCATCGAACCTCATTCAAAATGGAGGTACATCATGGCAAAGACCAAAGCCGACATCGAAGAACTGGTTGAACAAGTTCAGCAAGAGGCAAAGGAAAAAGCCTCTCCCCTGCTGGATGCTGTCCGGAGAGTGCTCCTGGCCAGCATCGGCGCTGCAGCCCTGGCCGCCGACGAGATCGAGGACTTCGTCAACAAGCTCGTCGAGCGGGGCGAGATCGCCGAAAAGGACGGACGCAAGCTGGTCAGGGATGTCCTCGAACGGCGCAAGGAGATGAAGATGCGCCCCATCGAGCAGAAGCTCGACCGGCAGATGGACCGGTTCCTGACCCGCCTGAACATCCCCACCAGGGACGACGTCGAGTCGCTCAGCGCCCGGATCGCCGATCTGTCCAAGAAGATCGACGAGTTGAAGGAGAGCTAGCTCCTGTCAGAATACCTGTCAGCGGAACAGCGGAACGAACGGAACCCGATGTAAGGGAGTTGTACTCCCGAACAAGGGCTCGGAGTGCAACTCCTCGCCATCCATCTGGATCTCCTGTCGGCGGAACGAACGGGACTGCTGTTCCGCTTTCTGCTTGTTCCGCTTTTCCGCTGACCTCGAGTCAGTTGCCGATCACCTGGGGGCGTAGGCAGTCCCAATGGCTTCGTCCGCCGCGGCGCGGACGCTCTGGTACAACGCGTGGCGGTCCAGCGCTCGGGGATGCACCGCCGCCCGCACGATTATCACCTCTTCATCCATGGCCGCTTCGGGGATCGTCCCCCTCTCCAAATGATCGACGATGGCGCGCGCCACGCCTGCCTGCGCGGGTCCGTAGACCATGTTGGCCTGGCGCAGGTTCTTCAGCTCATTGGCGGGGATGATGAGCGTCGCCGGACGCACCATCAAGTTGGGCTCCAGGATGGTGGTCAGGGCCTCGAAGCTGTGGTGGGGATAGGTGAGTTGGAAAGCATACACGTCCCCCAGTGGCCCCGCCTTGGCTCCGGCCACCACGTCCATCTGCACCCAGTTGAGCCCCTCGCCAGCAGCCCCTGTGCCCAGTCGCAAACCAGCCTCTGTCACCACGCTGGCATCCAAGCCCAGGGCCTCAAAACGCGCCGGCAGCGGTCCGGTCGGCACGTGAAACGGCATATCGGACACCTCGATCTTGCCCAGCTTCTCCAATTCCAGTTGGATCTCGGCCCGCTCTTCGTGTAGTAATGCGCCACCTACAGACTTCAGTGGGCGGCGAGGCCGTCCCACCTTCACGCCCATCATGTTCAACGCCGCCTTCACCGGTACACCACCGCCATAGCGACAGAAGATGCGGGAGAGCTTTTGCACGCTGCGCTGTAGCTGCCGTGCTTCGTCCAGGTCGCCGCGGCGCACCGCCGCCAGCACTCCCTGCCAGACCTCAGGGTAGACCTGGGCCGAGGCCAGGATCATCCCCGCACAGCCGCCAGCCAGCGCCGGCAGCACCACCTCGTCGTGCCCGATGAGCACGTTGATGCGGTCACCAGCGTACTCCAAGATCTCCATGGTGTAGGTCAGGTTGCCCGAGGAATCCTTGAGTCCCACGACGTTAGGTATGTCCGCTAAGTCCTGGACGATACGGCGGGGTAGATAGGCGTTCACCACCTGGGGGATGTTATAAAGGATGATAGGAATGTCCACGGCCGTGGCGATGTCGTGGAAGTGCTGGTAGATGCCCTTGGGCGAAGGATGCAAGAAGTAGGGGGTGACGACGAGGCAGGCAGTGGCGCCCGCGGCCTGGGCGTTGTGGGCCAACTCGATGGCCTGTCGCGTGCCCGCCGCGCCCGTGCCGGCGATCACTGGCTTATCGCCCGCTTCCTCGACGGCGATCTCCACCAGCCGCTTCTGCTCGGCCACCGAGAGGTAGGGAAACTCGCCCGTCGTGCCGCAGGGCACCAGGCCGTCCACGTGCGGTAACACGCGGCGGATCAGGCGGCGAAAGGCAGCTTCATCCACTTCCTCGGCCTTGGTGAAGGGGGTGACCAGCGCGGGGTTGACGCCGCCCGGCTTGAACGGCTTGTCTGTCATCGTTTTCTCCTCATCAGCAAAGCAAAAAGGAAACAAGTAGACCAAGTAGACCCAAGTAGACAAGGAAACAAGGGGGAGGTCGGCATTCGGTCTTTGGCGCAGAACTCCGACCCCCGAACTCGCAGCCTGTAACTTTCGAACCTGAAACCCTATACCTTCGGAATGGCCAAATCCTCCGCCCCTAGCTCCGACATCGTCCCCTCGGGGAAGTTCGCCTGGATGATCTCGTGGATGATCTGGCAGTATTTCACCTTCTCCCGCCCCCACCAAGCCATCATGTCCGGGCTGACCCACGGCTTGTAGAGCGCGCCCGGGCCGGCAGCGCAGGCAGGGCCCGGCTCCATCTTGAAATAGCAGGGCGCACAGGTGCGCACCATCTCCGGCGCTTCGTAGAAGCGGTTGAAGCCGCCGAAGCTCTCGGTGAGGAAGATGTGGATGTCCAGCGGGATGTCCACGGCCTGGCGGATACTGGCCAACTGCGGCAGGCTCAGGTCGCCCAGGGGATTGAAGGTGCCAGCCCCTAGTTCCTGCAGCAGCCTGCCTCCGGCGGCCGAGGCGTGGCCGGCGTAGATGCTGACCTTGAAGATCACGTCCTCGGGGATGTCGCCGTTGCGCTTCATCTGATTGAAGAGCCACAGCAGCCCCTCATCAATACAGAGGAAACCGCGGAAGCCCAACTCGATGCCCCGAAACACGTCGGCGATGACGGCGCGCAGTTGGTCGGAGCCGCGGAAGCGCAGGCCAGAGAGCCCGCCTTCGGGGGTAGCGAGCTGCCGCCCTACGTCCCAGGCGGAACGGGGCCCCGGCGTGAGGATCACCTCCATGCGCGCCTCGGCGGCCATCTGGGCGAAATCCTTGAGTTCCGCATCGTCCAGCAGCGTGGCGCCCATGACCACGGAGATGAGGCGGTGGATGGGCAGGTTGCGCTTGCGCGACTCGTCAATGACGGCCTCCAGCACCTTTGGCCGCTCCACGCCGGACACCTCCATGCGGTACCAGGCTCCGTCGGGGAAGCGCTTACTGCTGGTGGGCAGATCGTAGGCGTCACGGCCTGGAATACCACACTTCTCCATGAGACGACTGACTTTGTCGAGGTTCTGCATGCTTTTCTCTCCTTTGAGATTGGGGGAATACGGGATGGTTCCCTAGTTTGTGATGAGGAAGGGAATTATTCGTGGGCCGTAGCGACACCCTGTTTGCCTTTCTGGGTCACATTTGTCCCCCGGATATGCTGTTTTCCCCCAAAAGCCGCCTTCTGCCCATATCTGGGAGAGCATTCCCGGACTGGGATGGGCCCGGCGAACACTGGAGTCCCACAAACATCTCGTCGGTATCACAGCGTAGGGAACCACCCCGGGAATACTGATATTTGGTGGATTGGTACCACTGGCACATTGGTGGATTAGGCCCTACTGACCAATCTACCAGTGTACCAGCTACCGGTTTGCCACCTCTCAGGCGGGAACGCCCATGCGACGGCGGAAGGTCAGTTCCGCTCGTCGCCTCAGGAAGACCTTGGTGATCTCGGCAGCGATGGAGGGCACAAAGAGCAGCGGCAGCACCACGCGCCACTCCCGCAACCCTAACGAGGCAGTGTCAAAAATGGGGTCGAGGAAGGGAATGTAGATCACCCCCAGCAGGATGAGCAGCGAGCCCGCCACCGCGTACTGCATGTATTTGTTGCTGAACAGCTTGATGTGCCAGAAAAGGTTGTAGCGCTCAGAGCGGGAGGTGTAGGCCCGCAGCAACTCGGAGATGGATAGGGTGGCGAAAGCCATGGTCTGAGCAATATGCACGTCGTCGGGGAAGTAACGCAGCCCCACCCGGAAAGCCAGCAACGTACTTGCGGTGATGGCTATGCTCTGGATGGCGACGCCCCACAACATCTCGCTGTTGATGATCGGCTCGTCGGGCGGGCGGGGAGATCGTTTCATCACGTCGGGGTCGCCCTTTTCCAGCCCGAGCGCCAGCGCCGGCGCGCCGTCGGTGATCAGATTGAGGACCAGCAACTGGATGGCGGTCAACGGAAGCGGCCAGTTCAGCAGCATGGCCAGGAAGATGATCAGAACCTCGCCCACGTTGCACGAGATGAGATAGAAGACGAACTTACGGATGTTGGAGTAGATGACGCGTCCTTCCTCCACGGCGGCGACGATGGAGGCATAGTTGTCGTCAGTGAGCACCATGTCCGCCGTCTCTTTGGCCACATCGGTGCCGGTGATGCCCATGGCTATGCCGATATCGGCCCGCTTCAGCGCCGGAGCATCGTTCACGCCGTCGCCGGTCATGGCCACGATGTGTCGGTTGGCCCGCATCGCCTCCACGATGCGCACCTTGTGCTGCGGCGAGACGCGAGCGTACACATCTACGTGGGCCGCCCGCTCTGCCAGCGCGTCATCGTCCAGGCCATCCAGTTCGCGGCCAGTCATCACCTCGCTGGTGTGCCCAAGCATGCCGATCTGCTGGGCGATGGAGCGAGCGGTGTCCGGATAGTCGCCGGTGATCATCACCGTGCGGATGCCCGCTTCTCGCGCCATCTGCACGGCCCCCTTCACCTCCTGCCGAGGCGGGTCTATCATGCCTGCCAGGCCGACGAAGATAAGGTCTCGCTCCACGTTCTCCGGCGTCGGCTCCGGCAGCGTGGGAAACACGTCAAAGGCGAAGCCCAGCACCCGCAGGGCGTCAGCGGCCAAGTCGCGGTTCTGTTTTTCCACGTACTGCCGTGTCTTCTCGTCCATGGGCTCGACGACGCCCTCGCGATAGACGTATCCACACTGCTGGATGATGACATCGGGGGCTCCCTTGACGTAGGCCACGTAGAAGGTCTGGTCATCCTGCATGGGGATGGACTTGGTTTCCAGCACCGCCAGCAGGTTGGCCCGCATCTGCTCGGTGATGCTTGGTCTAATCTCGTGGATGGTGCTCATGGCCTTGCGATCGGAGTCAAAGGGTACCTCGGCTACCCGCGGCAGGATCTCAGCCAGTTGATCCTGACGCACGCCTCCCTTAATGGCCACCGTGATCAGCGCGCCCTCCGTGGGATCGCCCACCATTCGCCAGGTGGGCATACCATCTATCTCGCCGCTGAGTTCCAGCACGGCATCGTTGCACTGGGTAGCCGCCCGCAGCAGCAGGTCTATCTCCGGCTTCGACTGCGGATCAACCTTCAGCGGCTCATCCAAGAAGGAAGGATTGTCAGGTGTGTAGTCATCAGCGGTGATCTCGAAGAAGGCTCCCTCGGGCCGGTAGCCCTCGCCGGTGACCGTGAAGATGTCTTCGGCGGTGACTATGCGCACAACGGTCATCTCGTTCTCGGTCAGCGTGCCGGTCTTGTCGGAGCAGATGGCGGTGGCTGAGCCCAGGGCTTCCACTGCCGGCAAGCGGCGCAACAGCGCGTTGCGCTTGACCATGCGCTGCATCCCCAGTGCCAGGCAGATGGTGACCACAGCAGGCAATCCCTCGGGCACGGCGGCGATGGCCAGACTGACGGCGATGATGAACATCTCCAGCGGTGGCAACCCCCGCAGCCAGCCGATGAGGAAGACGGCGGCGCAGACGGCCAGCGCGCCCCAGCCCAGCGTCTTGCCCAGCCGATCCAGCTTTTTCTGCAGCGGCGTCGGCTCTTGCTGGTACGCCTGGATCATGCCAGCGATGAGGCCGAGCTGGGTGTACATGCCGGTGTTGACCACCACGCCCCTGCCGCGCCCATAGGTGACCAGCGTGCCCATGTAGGCCATGTTCCTGCGGTCGCCCAGCGGGATTTCCCGATCGAACATGCCGGTGGCCACTTTGCGCACGGGCTCCGATTCGCCGGTGAGCGAAGCCTCATCAATGCGGAGATTGACCGCCTTCAGCAGCCGTAGGTCGGCGGGGATGTAGTTGCCGGCCTCCATCAGCACGATGTCGCCGCGCACCAACTCGCGACCTGTCACCTTGAGCCGCTGCCCGCCGCGGATGACCTGCGCTTCGGGCGCGGCCATCCTCTGCAGCGCCGCCAGGGCCTCCTCGGCTTTCGTTTCCTGAACCACGCCCAGCACGGCGTTGAGGATGACGATGGCCATGATCGCTCCCGCCTCCACCCAGTCGCCCAGCAGCATGGAGATAACGCTGGAGACGATTAGGATGATGACCAGGAAGTTCCTGAACTGATCAAGGAGCAGCGACCAAAAGCCAGGGCGCGGTTGCTCCTGGAGCTCGTTGGGGCCTTCCTCAACCAGCCTCTGGGCGGCCTCCTCTGGGCTCAAGCCACGCTCGTATTGAGAACGCAGAGCACTGACGACGGCTTCTGGTACCTGGGTGTGCCAGGATTTGTCTGCTTTGACTTCCATGAATGAAGAAGCTCTCCCTCGGCTGAGATGTGTGACGGAAACCCCGTCCTATATTGATCACCCACAGATGCGCGGTCTCTGAGGCAGAAAAGCAAGGGACAAGAGACGCCGCACATCAATCCGAATTATAGCCTCAGTATCGCCTTTTGGCAAGCGGTCAGTCACCGACATCTGGCGCGTGTGACACCAACCAACTCAGCCCTCCCAGAGTACACCGCTGGATGGGACGCGGACAAACACGGACGAACGCGAGGGACTGTGCCCTATCCGTGTTCGTCCATGGCCATCCGCGCCCCATCCAGGACCGCCACATCGAGATCTGCGAAGAGATCGCTGTGCGAACGGGCATCCTCCGGATGGGCCTGCACGAAGTACTCGTAGCGCATGGCACGGCGGTGGAGAAACGCAGGCAAGGCCCGCCACCGTGCGCCGCCACCGCCCTGGCTCTTGTGGCAGGCTCCCGCTTCCTGCTTCACAGGCAGGTATGCCTCCACGTCAAGCCGCACGTGAATCATTCGATCCGGCACGCCCACCTGGGTCAGGTCAACGTCGCCCTGCCGGCCGTAGTGGCTCGGATCATGGCCTCGCAAGCGCAGCAGGCAGATGTACCATCGCAGCGTCGAGCGAGCGACGACGGTAAAGTACAGCCGCGCCGGCAGCCACGGCTCGTGGCCCTCAGAGAGCAGCGGCGGATAGGCGTCAGCATCCCCGGCTTTGGGCCAGGCGCGGCGGACAGCGTGGCTGACCCGGATGTGGTCGGGATGGAAGTAGCCGCCCGTGGGGTCATGGGTGATAACCACGTGGGGGTGCGTCTCGCGAATGACGCGCACCACATCACGCACCACTTCGTTCAAGTCGGCCTGATAGAGGCTGGCCGGATGTTTGTTGTCTGGCGATCCTTCCATACCACTGTCGCGGTAGCCCAGGGTATGCAAATGCACGCCCAGAACCTGGCACGCACAGGTCAACTCCTGCAACCGCAGGTCAGCCAGCGAGTCCGCCGCATCCGGCGACACAGCGTCTGGCACGACCGAACCGGTCGCTCCGTCGGTCACGATACAGACGTGTACCTCGACGCCTTCACGCGCATACTTGGCCAGCGTTCCGCCGGGCCCGAAGGATTCGTCGTCTGGATGAGCGAGAACAGCAAGCAGTCGTTGTTGGGTCATCCTAACACCGGTAGTAATGAGCCCTGCAAGGGAGTACACAGCCGACGGAAGACGAAAGACCAACGACGAATCCGCCCTCGTCATTCGTCTTTGACCGCACGTTGCCGACGGCACACAGATCTCGCTCTGCAGGCACCGTCATCTGCTCTCTACTGCATCGCGCGCCGCGCGGATGTTGGCCACGGGCGTGTTAGTGAGTGTTACGCAGCCGGTGCCGACGATGAGCCGTCGCCCACCGGTCTCCTCGATGGCGGCCTGGACTGCGGCACGCACCTGCTCGGGCGTGCCACGCAGCACCGTATCCCAACGGTGTAACCCGCCCACTACAGCACCAGGGACACGCCCCAGTGCCTCGCCCATCGAGGGTGGCGTCTCCTGGTCGTGCCAGTTGATCGCCTGCACCGGATAGTCGGCGACCAGGTCGAACATCACGTTGCGGCCGTGCAGGTGCAGCAGATTGAACCAGAGACCCTCTGTGGCTGCCAGGATGCTCAGATCGAAGGGGCGGCCAAACTCCCGGTATTCGGCCTCGCTGAGCAGATCGTAGGTGGCATGCTGCAAGGCCAGGAAGATACCAGCGATGCCCGTGTTCCGCGCCGCCTCGATGAAGCGGATGGTCGACTCGGTGATGGTCTCCAGCCCAGACTTGACGGCATCGGGATACTGGCGCAAGTCGGCGATCAGCCGTTCACCCGCCAGGTTCTTGGCCTGTGCCAGCGGGTTGAAGATAGTGTGGATGAAGGGCACCTCTTCTCCCACCTCTTTGCCGACGATGCCCAAGGACCGGCGCATCTCGTCCAGCATTCCACTGTACGGATCGAGCACCTGCAGTTGAGTCCAGTCCTCGGGCTGCTGGATGACCCGCTGCCCCCATTCCCGCGTACCCTCCTGATTGCCCATCCAGCGGGACTCCGCGCCCCAGTCGGCAATACAGTAGTTGCTGTAGGGCATGAACTTGATGAAGTCGAAGTCGAATGTGCGCTGGAAGCCCAGTGTGGCGCGAGCCAGATCCTCGGCATGCTGATCATCGCCAGGCCAATGCCGCCACAAGGCCACCGCCGGCCGGTCTACCGGCTGACCAGCAAACGTGGCTTCCAAACGCTGGCGTTTGTCCATGGTGGTCATAGGTTTCTTCTCCCACTCTTGAGTCGTTAGCCAAACCACCCGTCAATGACGGAGATTGGGTATTGCATATTGGGTATTGGATATTGGGTATTGGTCATTCGTCGCTGTGACTATACGCAATGGTTTCTGTCCACCCGTATTCCATCCTGCGTCGTAGGCGAAATACTGGCGGGATGGTAGTGGACATGGACGCGGCGCAGGAACTCGATGTGCCTGCAGAGCGTGCGTTCTACCTGCGAAGCGATTTCATCGCCAGCAGCCACGCTGAGCGAACCCTCGACGCCAATGGTCACGTTGATGACCAGGTAGGGCCCAAACCGGTGCGCGTGAATCTCCTCGATTTCCTCTACCCCCGAAATGGTGCTTAGCAGTTCGGTGATCTGCCGAGCCAGCGATCGGCCAGGCACAGTGTCCATCAGATCCGCAGAGGATTGGCGCAGGATCTCGATGCCAGTGCGCAGGACCACCAATGCAACCAGAGCCCCCGCCAGCGGGTCCACCCAAGGATAACCCTGTCGGCCCAGGAAGATACCGATGGCTGCTCCGGCAGCGGAGAACATATCGTTGCGATGATCGTAGCCCAAGGCCAACACGGCCGCGTTCCCCGTCTCCTGACCGATTCGTCGAGTGAAGATGGTCAGTCCGATCTTGAGGAACACGGTGAACAGCGCGATCCACAGAACGCCGATAGTCGTCGCCCCGCTGAAATCACTCTGACCAGTGAGCAGGTCGTACAGCTTCTCAATTGCGGTCCAGAAGATGGCGATGGCCGTGGTGACGACAAACGAGCCCACCACCAGTGCGGCGATGCTTTCCAGTTGGCTGTGGCCGTAGGGATGCTCATGATCAGGCGGTTTTCGGGCCAGCCGCATGAACACGCTGACCACGACGTAATAGGCCACATCGGAGGTGGAGTTGATACCGTCGGCGAGCAAAGCGGGACTGTGACCCAATGTGCCGATGACTGTCTTCAGCACAGCGAGCAAGACGTTGGCCACCAGCCCTAGGTTGACCGCCAGGGTGCTTCGATGTTCTCTCTGCTCGGTACTCACCATCTCCGATTCCCCTGAGACGACGAAGGACAAACTGTGCGCATCCGTCATTCGTCATCGGCTATTCGTCATTCACTGCTGCCGCTATCACTCGCGGACGTAGGCCACGAGCAGCCCTAAGGCCAGCAGCGTGGCCGCGCCTGCCGCCAGGCCATTCCAAACGAGCCCGCCGGTAGACCACAAAGCTATTCCCAACGACGCACCCAGGGCACGGCCGAGGGAAAGGGCCGCCACGTTCAAGGCCATCATCGTCCCCCGCACCGCTGGCACCAGCTCGGTCGCCAGAGGGATGATAGCCACGATGGCAAACTCAAAGCACAGGAAGATCAAGAAAAGGCCAACCAGCGCCGAGGAGAGGTCCGTCGAAACGAGCGGCAGCGCGACGTAGCTGGCTGCCGTCAGCGCTAGCCCAATCGCCACCGAGCGGTGCTTGCCCACTCTGTCCGCCAGCCCTCCCACACCGATCTCGCCCAGCAACTCGGCCACGCCGATGACGGTCGTTGCCAACCCCAGTCGGCCAACCGACAGGCCGAAACCTGTCTCCATCCATGTTCCGTAGACAATGAACACGATCTCGTTCGCTGCCATCACGAGAAAAGAGACGGCCAGTACAGCGACAGCCACCCGGTTGCCTAATACTAGCCGGAAAGCGCTGCCGAACGAGAGGGCTGCCACGGCATCGGCTGGCCGTCGGCCATCGTTCGGCAGCACCAGCAAGAGCACAACCAGCCCAGCGACAGCCAATCCTGCCAGCAACCCGAAGGGCACTCGCCATCCCCACCGCTCGATGATCTGACCAATGGCCGGTGCGCCGATCAGGATAGCGCCAGCCCACGAAAGCTCGGTGATGGCGACGAAGAAACCACGCCGGTGATAGGGTACCCTGTCGCCCAGAAAAGCCTGCAGGCTGGGATCGAAAACGACCTTGGCCAAACCCAAGAGCAGGAAACCGACGAAGGCCGCCGGATAGCGAGGGACGAGGGAAATAACCGCTGCGCCCCCGACCAGCGCCAGCAGTCCGCTGGCCATCATCGTCCGCCGCCCGAAGCGATCCGAGAGCGGACCAAAGAGCGGGCTTGCCAGCCCTACGGCCGAACGGGCCGTTACCAGCAAACTAGCCGACGAGATGGAGACGCCCAGCCCCCGGGCAATGGCCGGCAGGAAAGGGTAGACCATCCGGTGACCGATGTTGGCGACCAGCCGAACCAACGTGGCGGCTGCGACCTGCACTGCCAACCGGCCTTCGGGCGGGCGACCCGTCATGGTGATGTTGTCAGTGATGTTGTCACCTCAAGAGGACCAGTCACCGTTGACTCTGCTGCAACACCCACAGACGCACGAGCGCCAGGGCAGCTTCGGCGGCCCACTCCCGTACGCGCGACCGGTCGCCGTTGAAACTGATCTTGCGGCAGGTCTCTTGCCCCCGCAGGTTCACCGCCACATGCACCGCGCCGTAGGGCTGCTCAGGGGTGCTGTCCTCGGGAATAATGATCGGCCCCACGCCCACGCCGATGTCCGCGTCGCCCGCCTGCCGGACACCGTTGGCCATGACCAGGGCATCGTCCTCGCGGGTCAACCGGCTCCTCTCTGCCCTTCCCAACGCCTCCCGTTCCGAGCCGAAGATCATGCCGCGGCGGAACCACCGCTGGGCTGCCTCCAGCCCGGTCAGCCGGGCGGCCACCAGCCCGCCGGTGCCCAGCTCCGCCACAGCAATGGTCAGACCCCGCTCCACGAGCAGGTCAGCGATCACCTGTGGCAGGTCGCGCTCATCCTCACTGATGACGTGCCGCCCCAGTTCGGCCCGCAACGCCGCCAGGTCTGCTTCCATCAGCGACTCTGCCTCCTGGCCCGTAGCGCCGTTGGCAACCACTTCGATGGTGATGGTGCCTCGGTGGGGAAGGAGCCCCAACAGAGGGTTGCGATCGCGCGCCATCATCGGCCGGATGCGCTCGTTGATCCCCGATTCGGGCAGCCCGTAGACTTTGAGCGCCGCCCGTCGGACGTGGTGTCCATCCCCCACCAGTTCCCGCAGCCTGGGCAGGATAAAGCCCTCCAGCATCCCATCCATCTCATAAGGAATGCCGGGGGTGACGAAAATGTGTTTCCCGTCCATCGGCAGGTAGAAGCCGGCCGCGGTGCCCCGGCCATTGAGGATGATTTGGCTGCCGGCGGGCATCTGCGCCTGGATGAGATTGCTCTCCGGCATGGTGCGCCCCCGGCGGATAAACCGCTCTTGAAGGCGTGTCAATGCTGCAGCGTTCTCTACCAATTCCAGATCGAAGCAGGCAGCGACCGCCTGGCGGGTCAGATCGTCGTCCGTGGGGCCGAGACCACCGGTGATGATGACGACGTCGGCCACTTCCAGTGCGGTGCGCAGCCTCCTCTGGATCACTTCCAGGTCATCGCCCACGGTGAGATGCAGGATGACCTCGATGGGCACAAAAGCCAGACGGCGCGAGATGGCCTGAGAGTTGGTGTCCAGCCGATAGCCGCAAGTCAGCTCGTCGCCGACAGCAAGAATCGAAGCTTTCATTCAATCACCCTGCAAGACTTCTGTGCCGGACACTTCTCCGGCAAGTCACCAAGTAGGACGCGAACAAACGCGGATAGCCGCGGACGGTTCAGGGAAGAGGTCCAGATGTCTCCAGTCAGAACTGAGAAACTGCCATCTTGGAACTCTCGAATGGGCAAACGACAAAGAAAGAGATCCGTGTTCATCCGCGTCCTGGCAAAGGTGTCCGGTAGTGAACGCAAGACAACGGTACCTGAGCAGAACACACCCAGGCACCATGATTGAACCAGGCCGTCCTTCAATGTTCACTGGCCTACGTTCCGAAATCGTACCCCAGGAAGAGCGCTGCCTCCCGCCCCGGTCGCCCCGGCCCAGGACCGTTCAGGAAGCCGGAAACGCGAAAACCCAGTTTGATGTACACCACCATGGCCGGGTTGGTCGCTTCGACCGCGGCCAGGAGGCCGGACACCTGCTGATCGCGGGCAAAAGCGATGCAGCGGCGAATCAACTCACTGCCGATGCCCCAACGGCGGTAGCGTGGCAGCACGAACACTTGATTGAGATGACCTATCCGCTGCGCAGGAGCGATGGTCACACTGGCGAAACCGACCAGTGTGCTGTCATCCACAGCGGCCAACAGCATCCCCTGAGGCGAGCGGACGTCGGCTACGAAATCACGCTCCAACTCGCCGTGGGAGCGGTTGATGCTCGTCGCCGCGTCTGCCTCCTCCAACGTGGCCAGCCGATAGACGACGGCCCGCGCTCGCCGCCAGTCCCGCAGCGCCTGGTGATGGGTGCGGAAGGCGATCTTTTCATCGGGCGGCAGTTCGTCCGGGGCGAAGAAGTCCGCCTCTGCCGCGTCATCACCCGCCTGCAACAAACCTCCCACCGCGTGGGCGGCATAGAGGATCAACACGCCTCGGCGGTGCAGTTCGTCACCGAAGGAATAGACCCCCAGCAGGTCGTCGAGCTCTACGTCCAATCCTACTTCCTCTCGCGTCTCGCGAATGGCCGCTTCCTCAGCCGACTCGTCGGCTTCCACGTAGCCCGCCGGCAGGCCCCAGTAGCCAGCACGGGGCTCCGCCTTGCGGAGAACGAGGACGATCCGCCCGTTCTCCTCTACCAGCGTGCCCGCGGCAACGGTCGGATTCAGATAGTACACGAAGCCGCACACCGGACAGACAGGCCGCATCCGCTCGCCGCTTCTTGGCATGATTTCCAGTTCGGTTCCGCATCGCGGACAGAAATTGGGCGTTTCCATCTTCCTTATTCCTCTTCTTTCTCCCCCTGAGGGATCATCGATTCCCCGCGTTGTTGGGATGTGTCATAGCAGCAACCTGCCGCCGGATGCGCTGCAAGAGATCACCAGGCCTGATCACTTCGATGTCTTGCGTCTCAGGCCAGTGGTGCCTTGTGTTGAAAGTGACCAAGTTGCATTCGTCCTCCCGCTCCTCACGATCCACCTGGGACACTGCTTTTCCGAGAATCCATATTTCAGCATACCGCACGTGGTGTAGTTTGTCATGTGTGCGCGCAGGCTCCGTTTCATCGGCTTCATCGGCTGACCAACTTCATCGGCTGATCAGTTCCACCATCTCCCCTCGTTCAGGGACGCACACGTTGCTGACGCCCAATTGCCGCACCTCCTCAGCCAACACAAGGGCGGCCTCCTCTTCACCGTGGACGAGGAAGGCATGCTGCAACCGCTGGCGGTCGAAACCTTCCACCCAGGCCAGCAGTTCCTTCTGATCGGCGTGGGCGCTGTAGCCGTCAATGGACTCCACCTCTGCCCGCACGCGGTACTCCTTGCCAAAAATGCGCACCTGCTCGTGGCCATCCAGAATGCGACGGCCCAGTGTGTGTTCGGCCTGGAAGCCGACGAAGAGGATGGTGTTCGCTGGATCGCCGATGTTGTTCTTGAGATGATGCAGGATGCGCCCCGCCTCGCACATGCCCGACGCGCTGATGATGACTGCCGAATCGCGCAGAAAGTTGAGAGCCTTGGAATCCTCTACATCACGGATGTAGCGCAGCCGCCGAAAGCCGAAGGGGTCGCGGTGAGAGTCCCTGTTGATGAATTCCTGCACCTCCTCGTCGTAGCATTCGGGGTGCAAACGGAAGATCTCGGTCACGTTCACCGCCAGCGGGCTGTCCACGAATATGGGCAGATCAGGGATTTTGTGGGCATCGGCCAACCGGTGCAGGCCGTAGACCAATTCCTGCGTGCGGCCCACAGCGAAGGAAGGGATGATCACCTTGCCCCGGCGGCGGTAGGTGTCGTTGATCACGTTGCGCAGCATCCTCTCCGCCTCGCCCGTCGTCCCGTGCAGGCGGTTGCCGTAGGTGCTCTCCATGATTAGCACATCTGCAGCGCCCACCATCTCCGGATCGCGCAAGATGGCCAGGCCCGGCCGGCCCAGGTCGCCGGAGAAGACCAGCCGCTGCGTCTTGCCCTTCTCTTCAATGTCCAACAGCGTGATGGCTGAACCCAGGATGTGCCCAGCGTCAAGGAAGGTCAGCCGCACGCCGGGAACCACGGGGAAGGGGCGTCCATAGCCAATAGTGACGAATGCTGGAAGGGCGGCATCGGCGTCCTGCCGGGTGTAGAGCGGTTCCACGGGCGGCAACCCCTTGCGCCGACGATGCTTGTTGAGATAGAACACATCGTGTTCGTGTATGTATCCGCTGTCGCGCAGCATGGCCACACACAGATCGCGCGTCGCCGGCGTGCACCAGATGGGCCCCTGGAAGCCCTGCTTGACCAGGTTGGGGATGTTGCCCGAGTGGTCAATGTGGGCGTGGGAAAGGATCACGGCGTCTATGCTAGCCGGATCGAAGGGGAAGTTGAGATTGCGCTCGTAGGTCTCCTTGCGGCGGCCCTGGAAGAGACCACAATCGAGCAGCAGCCGCACGCCGTTGGTTTCCACCAGATGCATGGATCCGGTGACAGTACGCGCCGCTCCATGGAATGTGAGTTTCATGATGCTTTGCCTGCCTTTTCGCCTTCCTCCCGGACGATCCGCCAGGCATCGGCGATGAACAGACAGAAGCCGCCAAGCTCCTTCTGGAGTATGTCGCAGATTTGCCAGTCGTCCAGAGTGAGATTAGTCTCGCTGACTCCCGTTATCCTGCACACCTTGTCTACGTCAAAGAACATATGCTTCCTCCACTGATGCATCGAACTCACGGTGGAACCGCTCCAGCAACGTTTTCATCCTTCCCGTCCGTCTTGCCTTTCGCACCCGCCTTCCCGTTGCACATACGCAACCGCTGTGAAAGCCAAGTGTGATTGTAGCACAAGCGGCGCTAGCGGTCAATGCCGAAGGGTTACTGCTTGGGCTTTTTGATTCTCCGGCAAGCGCCTGGCGAGCGCCGATTGAGTAGCCGTGGGCGTTATCGAAATCCTTACTTCGGACCTACTCGACCAGCGCTCCGCCGAGGATTGAGAGACCCTGGTTACTGCAACGTGGCTTCGATGACCACGAGGCGGTGGTCGGACGCCGTCGAGGCGAGCACCTCGGCGGCAGTGGGCTGCAGGCCGCGCACCCAGACGAAGTCAATGCGATTCTTTGGCTCTTCTGCCGGGGATGTCGGCAGCGGCTGCGCGCCGGTGGTGACGAAGGGGTCCGCGAAGCCCTCGTCCGCGATGCGCGCGTAGATGGGTGAATCGGGCCTGGAGTTGAAGTCGCCGCCGAAGAGGGCCGGCGCTGGGTGTTGCTCATGCTTCTCCTTGATGAAGGCCAGCGCGCCCTCAAGCTGCCTGGCCCGCTCCTGCGGCGAGAGCCCCAGCCAGATGCCGAAGGCGTTCACCGGGCCACCGTCCGTGTCCAGTTGCGCCCAGACGATGCCCGTCTGCTCCTCGTGGCTGGGCAGCAGCCGCCCGCCCTGGTCGAGCAGCGGATAGCGGGACAGCAGGGCGATGCCGGTCAGACCCTCCACGCAGGGCAGGTACACCTCTCGCATCCCCAGCCGCCGCGCCAGCCACAGAGCGTCGTCCACGCCGTAAGAGGTAAGGCGGCCAGCGTCCACCTCCTGCAGGAAGACGACGTCGGTGCCGCTTTCCTCGATGGTGCGCGCCTGCGCTTCCAGGCTGAGCTGCCAGGGGGTGTTGTAACCGTAATGCATGTTGTAGGTGGCGGCGCGCAGAGTCGTGGTGGGTTCAGGCGACGGCAGTGATGGCGGCCAGGCGACCGCGGCGCAGACGAAAACCAGCAGCAGCGGCACAATGGCAAGTTGCCAGAACGGCGCGGCCGAAGGCTCCGGCACCGCTGGCTGTCCCCGCTGCTGTGCGGGCAGCGTGGCGATCAGCGCGGCAATGAGCAAGATGGGCGGCCCCGCGCCGCGGAAGAACTCGAGGGTGTAGGCGTAGGTGAAGGCAAAGGCATAGGCGAAGTTGAGCAGCAGGAAGAGGACGAGCCCCAGCGCCAGGCCCAGGCCAGCGCAGCAATGGCGATGCTCACCGCGGGCACGCACGGCGCCGCCAAGCGCTAACAAGACAGTCAGTTGCGTCACCAGCAGCGAGGCTGCCGCCACCGGCCTCCAGGCGAGGCCAATGGTCGTACAAACCAGCGTGAGCAGGATGAGCCCGATGCCCCGCTCATGCTCGCCCAGCCGCAGCCGCTCATACCAGCCCGTGACGTAGGTCAGCCAGGCCAGCAGCGTGACCAGCATCAGCAGCGGGGCGATGAGGGCATAGGGCGCGCCGCTCAGGCGGGCGACAGCATTGGGGAAATCGAGCAACGAGGTCTCCAAGAAGATCGCCGCACCCACGGCCAGCCCACCAGTGATGCCCAACCGCGCCTTGCGTTCGTCCACCGTGGCTTCTTCAGGCCGTCGCCAGGCAAACCAGGCCACACCAGCCAGCGCCAGTGACAACACAACCTGCACCGGCAGCCACCAGGGCCGCAGGCCCAGGTCAAAGGTGTGGCCCAGGGTGCGCAGCAGTTGGTCGCCGGCCAGGGCAGCGATGAGAGCGGGCATGAACAACCGCGGTTGCCTGCGCAGCAGCGTCGCCAGGTAGAGCGAGCCGGCAGCGGTGATGAGTAGCCCGGCGACCAGCCGCACGTCGGGATGGTTGATCGTCAGCTGGATGCGGGCGGCGAAGACCACCAGCGCGGCTCCGAAGAGCGTCCGCCGTTGTGCCCGTTGCCCCCGCGGCGTGAGCAACGGGCAGAGCAGCGCCAGCAAAAACAGCAGGATCTTCAGCGGCGCGGCCAGCGTGAACGGCCCCTCGAACAGCGCGTCGTAGATGACGCCGAAGAGCACCGAAAAAAGCACCCGCACCGCCTGCAGGAAAAAGAGCAGCACAAAGGTAGCCTCGATGGCACGGAACGCGTGTCGTTTGTTCATGGTTTGGTCTCCTTCTGCTGGTAGATTGGCACATTGGTAGATTGGCAGAGTGGTGGGCCGAGCGACGGTCAACCAGTCTGCCAGTTCACCAATCCACCAACCTACCTGAACCTGTCGCTGACCTTCATCCCCCGCTCCGCCAGTAGCTCACGCAGCGTCTCCAGCTTCTGCTCGTCCACCATGGCCAGCGCTTTGCGCGCACTGGGCTTGAAGCGAGAGAGGTACGGCCCCACCTCCGGATCGGCCAGCAACTCGCGCAGCGTCTCCTTGTCCTTGACCTGCAAGAGCGTCAATGGGGACAAAGCCGCATCGCCGAAATGATGCCCCCAGGCCTTGATGCGCAGCACCAGCCGTTCGGGCAACGGCCCGCGGTGCAGCTTCTCTAGCTCCTGCAGAAGGGCCGGCACCCCGTCGAAGTGGCCTCGGAGCGCTGCCTGTACTGCACTCTCCGTGATGCGGTAGGGGCCATCGGAGGGCTCGGCCAGGCGGCTCAAGCGGCCCTGCAGATGCAGACTGGGCACGGCGTGTACGAAAGACAACACCCCCTCCTCATCGGCGAACACCGCATTCACATCAGCGTCGGGCTGATCAGTAGAGACCGCAGGCAGGATGCCCCGCTCCAGCAAGCCAACCAACACGTCGGCAGCGTTGCCCGCCTTGACCAACGCCACCGTAGGCGAGACCCGATGGGAAAGATGGCAGCCTACCCGCTCGTCGGCCAGAAGCTTATCCAGCATGGCCGGGCTGGTCGCCTGACACAGCGAAACGTGATCGCGGAACACAATGCGTTCGTGCAACGCCCCCCATTCCTGCAAGGAACGGAGCACGTTCTGGGGCACCTCGGTCCGGGCTTCCTCTGTCAGAAGATGCAGGATTTCCTTGGTCCCGTAGCCCACCTCCTGGGCACGATAGACCGAATCTCGCGAGAGATGATACTCGAACGCGCCACGCTCCGCCTTGACGCGGTGGGCAAAGATCTCCAGGCGGGCCAGGAGAGATAGGGGCACCGGTCCCAGGGCGAAGATCTGGAAATTGGGCTGCACGATGATCCGCCCCTGATCCGCAGGAGCGGCCTCGGCTGGGGCCATGCCCAGGGTGCTGGCCCCCTCCCGTGTGATACAGAAGCTGCCCGGTTGCCCCTCCCTCATCCCCACGTCCACGACGCCCAGCCAGAACAGCGGACCGGTCAGCGCGTTGTCCAGGAAGCTCCTTTCGAGCTGCGTAAGCTGCGCGGCCATCATCTCGCCGCTCCTATACCAGTGGCCATCAATGTAGCCGGAGCTTCGGCTGGACACGACGTTGCGGTCTCTGACCAAGAAGTCAGGATCAGTGGCCACCAGCCGGCTCAGCAGTAGTCCCACCGAAAGCCACGTGTCGGACGGAAGCGTGCGCAGGAAATCCAACAAGGCACTACGACCCTGCTGCCGGTCGGCCAGACTGGCGAGACGCAGGTCCTGAAGCTCATCCCAGCGCTTGCTCTTCTCCCAGGTTCGCACACACAGCCCTAATTGCTCTGCTGCGGAACCAGACCAGACGTCGGGCACCTGCAATCGGCTACCCTTGGGGAGCAATCGACGCCCGTCGCGGATGGCCAGTTCCATATCCTCCAGCAAGATCCGCAAGAAGAAGAGGCGCTCAGCGTCCGTCTCGCTCGCCGCTTCGGCGAGATCGGGCTCAGACTCGATCAGCACGCTGTTGATGCGCTTGAGGTGGCGCTTGCCCACCGTGCCGGCCTGGATGAAAGTGACTTCGTTCTGGCGTAGGTCGAGCCAATAGAGCAGGAGGTCGCGCAGAAAGATGTCGGGGGCAGTGGCGCGACGCTCGCCGATGTCAGCCGGATCAATCTCCAGAGAGGGCTGAGCCGGCTCGGGTAGGAAGGGGCGTATCGCTGGGGGGACGTAGATCACCGATCCCGGGTTGAAGTTGAGCTTGTATGCAACACTCCCATATACCACGGAGGGGACTTTGGTGAACACCAACCCGTGTAGTGTCAACCGGGCGATGACATCAGGGAAGACGCGAGAATCCGACCGAGGAGGGACGTTACTGCCATACGATCGGCGCCGGTATCCCCTCGGCTTCTGCGATGATTGCTCAGCGGCCAGCCCATCCCGCACCACCTCCTGGCGCAAACTGATGGTGTCCGCCTCGCCACCGCGCAGCAGCAGCCGATTCAGCACGGCCCTGTCCAGTTCCGACAATTCCGCCAGCGATGCCTGGACACAGGCTTCGGTGAAGAAGTGGCGGCACATCAGCGGCACCAATGTCGCCTTGCGCAGCCTCTTGCCCCTCTCATCGCAGATGTCCAGACCGGCATGCTCAGCGATCTTCAGCAGCGTATGGTAGTTGTACTCTTTCAGAAGCCCGATCAGCTCATCACTCATGCTTACGCTCACTTTTGCACACTGGCAAGCTGGTAGATATAGGATGGTGACCAGTTCACCAATCCACCAGTCTGCCAGCCTACCAACCCTTCGGTGTATAGCCCCTCTGCACCAGCTCTTCCATCAGCAGCTTCGCCGAGGAACGGGGGATGATGACCAGGCAGGGCGAGACCTCGGCGACGATGTGCCGTGCCAGCGAAGTCCCCGCCTTCAGTTCCCGCAGGGCAAAGTCGTCGGCGAACTCAATGACGGTCAGGTTCTTGTAGAGGCGCACACGCCCGTAGTTGGCCCACCACTCTGTGAGCCTCTCCCGCGTGGATTCGGGCAGCGGGACGGCCAGGTGCTCCTCCCAACCACGCAACAGATCCTCTAGCGTCAGGCCGCTCTCGAAAGCCCCGTGGACGGCTTCCTTGCTCAGCCGGTAGACGAAGCGCTGTGGTGTGGCCTCCTCCAGCTTGCCGATGCGACCTAGCAAGCTGTGGGCCTCAGCGCCGATACTGCTGGGCCGTACGGCGATGGTCATCTCCGCTCCGTCCACGAGGACAGCATCCTCCAGGGCGGGAACAGCCACAGCCTCCGCCGCAACCACGGGGACCCGATCCCAAAAGAAGTCAGCCAGCCCCAGGGGACGAAAAGCCACCAATTCGCCGTCCCGACGGCATAGCTCCACCAGACCCAGCCAGTGCAGCGGCCCTTCGATGACGGCCCGCACGAAGTTTCCCTGGGCCAGGTTCCACTGCTCAGCATGCTCTCCATCGAGTCGCTTGCCAGTGACATCCGAGACGGCCCACCAACGGGCCTTGCCGCGGTACGTCCCGCTGGGCGCCGGGGGAAGGTCCGGGAAATCGCTCCACACGCCGCGCAGCGGCCTCAGGATCTCGTCCAGACCGGCCCATGTCCTGTCGAGCAGGCAGGCGCAAGCGCGAAGCACCAAGCCGCGGGCGCGAGCCAACTCTGTTCGCAGCTTCTCCGGCTTGAAGGAGATGTCACGAGCCGAGCGACGTAGCGACAGCGCTGCAAGTCGCTGATCTCGCTCCAGCTTTCGAGGCGGAAGTAGGTTCGGGCCAGCATGGCTTGCTGCTCCGCTTCGGAATGGCGGAGGAATCGGTACACAACATCTCGCTGCACCCTCACAGGGCTACCCGGAGCCACCAAGCCCATCTCCAACAGCAAGTGGTAGATGAAATCTACCAGATCCGGCTCTCCGCCGCAAAGAAGTGTGAGCGCTTCCATAGCCTCGTCGTCAAGAGCAAAGGGCAGCGGAGGGATAGTCAACGCAGCCTCAAGACCATAGTCCCAGGAGTGTCGCCCCTGGAGTTGCACCAGTTCAACCGGAACGTAGTCCCAATCCTCCAGTACCTTGTACGAACGCTCCATGCGCGGGCGGGGCATGGGCGGGCGCAGATGCATCTCCTGCTGTGCCATTTGCTGCCACACGCGATGCACCGCGACCAGCAGCGCAAAAGGCGGCGAGACAACGATCTCTCCGGAGGGGATGTTTGCTTTTTTGGCTTCGGCTAGTGGCGGCAGGCTGCAGCGAATGGCTGGAGGAAGCCGATACACCGGCCCGTGTACCCATCTTTTCCCCACGAAGTAAGTCTCCGTAGTGGAAATCAGCAGGCCCTGCCCAGCAAGCGACATCAGCGCAGTATTGGCATCCTTGAGCGGGACCCGAAAGACAGGGGCAATGTCGTCGGCTGTTATGCCGCACCCGCTGTCCAACAGCAGGACGGCCTGCAGGGCCATGCGCTCGGCCAGGGAAAGCCGCGCCACGGCACTGGCTGTCTCCGCCGCAGCCCCGAGGCGAGGAGCGAGTGAGTGGGTGAGGTCTTCTTTGCGCGTGCCACGGATGGGCCAGCCGCGCCGCTTGATGATGGCTCGCAGTTGCTGCATCTTGAACGCGGACAGCATATCACCCAGCTCGCGCTGCATTCGGGCGCGGCGCGCCTGGAAGCTCTCGCTGACCCACGGGGGAACCTTCGGTGTGCCTGTTGGAGGCGGAGACTCCTGCGTCTCCACCTCCAACTCCTCAGCTTTCACTTCCGTCACACGGAACTGATGCGGCTGGTGTATCCAGGTCAGTAGCACTGCACCGACGTGCTTACAGTAGCCGCCCCAGTCATGGGGGCAGGAACACGTGGCACCCACTCGGCCATCGGCCACCTCGATTTCCACATTGTAGAGTCGAGTGCCTTGCACCTTGGCTACGAGCGTAGTCCCCAGGCAGCAAGCATCGCGCACGCGGTGACTACGGTAGTAGCTACGAGCCCGGCTCCATGAGCGGGGCGTGAAGAGTGAGGTGATGTCGTTTTCGGTTAGGGTTTGCAAAGTTCGCATGTCTGTTTCGGTATCAGGTATCAGTGACCGCATATTGGCCCTTAGGTACAACTGACACCCGGTTCATATTCTTCCACCTCATCCTCGTACAAGATGAGATAGCGGTATCCCTGCTCGGTCAGAAAGAGCTGGCGGTTGGCGGCGAATTCCTGATCCCTGGTATCGCGGCTAACGACGCTGTAGAAATGAGCCAGTTGCCCTTTCTCCTTGGGGCGCAAGATGCGGCCCAGCCGCTGTGCTTCCTCCTGCCGGGAGCCGAAAGTGCCGGAAACCTGGACGGCTACGTTGGCGTCGGGTAGGTCCAGGGCGAAGTTGGCCACCTTGGAGACGATGAGGGTCTTCAGTTCCCCACGGCGAAACTGATCGAACAGCTTCTCCCTCTCCCGAATAGAAGTCTTGCCGGTGATGATGGGAGTACCGTCGTATCGCTCGGCGATCACCCTGAGCTGATCCAGGTACATGCCCATGATGAGGACGTTGTCCCCTTTGTGCTTGGCCAACAGTTGATCCAGAATCACCAACTTGCGCGGGTTCTCGGCTGCGATACGGTACTTGCTCCGTCTCTCGGCGACCGCGTAGGTGAGGCGATCCTCGTCAGACATGGACACGCGTATCTCGCAGCAATCGGCAGCAGCGATCCAGCCATGCTTCTCCAGGTCCTTCCAGGGCACGTCGTACTTCTTGGGACCGATGAGGGAGAAGACATCAGTCTCCCGGCCATCCTCCCGCACCAAGGTGGCCGTCAGCCCCAGCCGACGGCGGGCCTGGATCTCAGCCGTGATGCGGAAGACGGGGGCCGGCAACAGGTGCACCTCGTCATAGATGATCAGCCCCCAGTCCCGCTTGTCGAAGAGAGCGAAGTGAGGGAACTCCTGCTCCGGCGGCAGGCTGCCCCTCTTGCGCCGCGGGCGGTAGGTCATGATCTGATAGGTGGTGATGGTCACAGGCCGGACCTCCTTGCGCAGCCCCGAGTATTCGCCGATCATCTCCTCGGTCAGCGAGGTCTTGTCCAGCAGTTCGGCGATCCATTGACGCACGGCAACGGTGTGGGGTGACAGAATAAGGGTGTTGCATTGCAGCTTCTCCATGACCCCCATGCCAACCATGGTCTTGCCCGCACCGCAAGGAAGGACAACGACGCCGCTGCCTCCGTGGGCTGCGCCGCCAGCGTGGAAGATGTCCACCGCTTCTTGCTGGTAGCGACGCAGAGAGAACGTCTCGTTGTCCTTCGTCATCCGGCGCAGGGAGAACTGCAGCAGCGCGCCCGTGACGTAACCCGCCAGGTCTGCCGCCGGATAGCCGATCAGGGTCAGCGCTTGTTTGATGTGCCCACGGCGAGCCGGATTCACCACCAGCGTGCAAGGATCCCGCTGCGCCAGAATGTAGGGAAGCAGTCGTTTGTGGCGCACCAACTCGGCGATGAGTGGCACGTCATCGGAAACCAACAGTAGTTGGCTATCCTCGCGGATCAACTTGACTCGCCCATAACGAGAGATAAAGTCGAGGATATCCACACGGACGTTATCCGGCAACGGGTACTTGCTATGGTCCGACAATCCCTGAATGATGGCCTCGGCGGACATGCCAGCAGCCGCAGCATTCCAGAGGGAAAGTGGGGTCACGCGGTAAGTGTGGACGTATTCGGGACTCTTCTCTAATTCGGCGAAGCGCGCCAGGACATCGCGAGCCTGTTCGTAGAGGGGGTTATCTACCTCCAGGAGGACCGTTTTGTCTCCCTGGACGATGAGTGGATTCTCTGGGTTGTAAGCCATGTCGAATTCTCCCGGACGCGTCTGCAACCCATAATTCTACTCTATGTGCAAGGATGTGTCAAAAACATGGGGGCTTGGGCCAGGAACATCGACAATAGCTGGAGGACTCAGCCGAAGGGAGCAACGGGGACTCGTTGGTAAGCTCTTCAGCACCGTTTGCCAGGCAGGAAAGCAACAGAAGCCACCACACTGCAAACCCAGGACCGGCACTCCTGCCGCTCAAGTGTGCCCTATGGCAAAGAGGGCTCCTCCTCTTCTTCCTCAGCAACGATATCCGCCGGCTCGATGAGGGAGCGGGCTTCGTCCGCTAGTTCCCGCGGCACCTGCACCTTGACCTCGCCCAGGCCGTCTACAGTGATACCGATGACCAGCCCGGCGGATTCGTAGCGCAGCAGTACGGGGATGCCCGCCGCCTCCAGTTTGCTCCTGATCACCTCCGCCCGCAACGGGCCCATGGAGGTGTAGACAGTGACGAGGTCTGATTCCTTGGAAGATCTTGACATGAAGTATCCCCTTTGCTCCATCATGGAAAAGGGTCTGAGAGGGCTGAGAGGCAACCCTTCAGACTCCTTTGAGTCCTGCACCGGCAGGCATGCCGGGCTTCAGCGCCAGGCAGGGGTTGTCCAGCGCGTGCTGCGCTTCGGCCACCACCACCGCCGCTTCCGTCTGAGTGATCTGCGCCTCCAGTGACGCCGCGTCGAGCCGCACCACCACCTGCCCGGCCTCCACGGAGTCGCCCTCGTTCACCAGGAGTTCGACGATGCGACCGCCAGTCCCCGTGGTCACCGTCACCTTGTCCGCCTCAACGGTGCCCGAAGCGAGTAGCCTCTCGGCCTCCGCGGGGGACGCGGCCAGATTCAATCCAAGTCCATCCAATCTACCAGCTTCAGCTCAACTGTGGCACGATGAAGACGAAGAGGCTGACGAGGTCGAGGACAGCGAGCCCGATGAAGGGCAGCGCAAAGAGCAGACTGTCGAGCCGACGCGGCAGCCAGGGCCGGATGAAGAGACCCAGCGCACCTGCCGCGCAGAAGACCAGCGACCACATGGGCCAGTCGCCCGTCACCATACCGACAACCGCCAGCGCCAAGACGAGGAAGCCCAACAACGCGGCCAGCCGGCGGCTCATTCGTGGTCGCAGCGCCTCCCGCCAGCCCAAGGCGAAGGCCAGCCCGATGGGAATCAGCGCCGGAAACAGGTAACGCCCCTGATGCTGCACGAAGGTGACGTTGTAGGCCAAATACTGGAGCGCCGTCCAACCGACCCACACCCCCAACAACACCAACTGCCGCCAGGTCCCCCCGCGTTCTCCTGGGCTCCCCCCAGCTTCCCTCAGTTCCTTCAATCCCCTCTTTTCCCTCGCATCCCTCCCTGCTCGCGACCAGCCCCGCCTAGCCACAAGCGCTAGAAACCCCACCGCTACCACCACAGTCAGCAGCCCCAGCGCCAGGTAGATGCGGCTGTCCAAGAACACGCCCATCCAGCCGAACACTCCCCAGAAGCTCTTGAACGAGAAGTCGGCGAAGCGGCGCAGGAAGTCACCCCAGCCGTAGCGGGCGATCCACTCGGCGGTGCGCGGCTGGCCCACGACGACGGCGTCATGCCAGCGCAGGCCGGTCACGTCCGACCAGCCGTAGACGATACCGTTGCGCACGTACCAAGGCAAGGCGATGGCCAGAGCGGGGCCGAAGCTGACTAGCAATCGCCAACCCAGAGAGCGCCAGCCTTCAGATCGCGATGCGTGACGCGTGATAGGTGATGCGTGATACGCGATACGCCACTCCCAGACCACAGCGACAAGTGTCACCGGCACGGCAGCGTAGGCCGTGGTCTTGGTTACCAGCACCAGCCCCAGCACGATGCCCAGCAGCGCCAACCGCCGCCAGGTTCCCCTTCTTACTTCACTTCCTTCCGCGATATGCCGCACCGACAACAGAACGACTATTGCCAGCAGCAATTCCGCCAGCGTATCGTTCTCCACCCCCGCTGTCATGGCCAGGTGCATGGGCACGAAGGCGACGAAAGCGGTCGCACCCAGCGCCAAAGCTGACTGCCTTGGGAAAATCGTTCGCACCACGCCGTAGGCGACCAGCAGCAGCACACCGCCAAGGGCTACTGAGAGCAGCCGCAGTGGCAGCGGGCACCCCCCGCTCAGCCAGAAGACCGGCCCCGCCAGCAGGTAGTAGAGCGGGGGCTGATGGAACTCGTAGCGGATGGGGTCAATGGACAGATCGGGAGGGAAGCGGCGAGCCTTGATCTCCTCCAGGTATTCGTGAGGATAGTCACCCATCTGCAAGACAGGGAAACAGCCCGTTTCGGCCAGGTGGCGCACGTAGTTGTAATGCGCCGGTTCGTCCGGTACCTGCCAGGCGGGAGTGTAGAGTGCGTAGAGGATTCCCATGCCCAGGTAGGTCAGGAGAAGAATGGCCAGAATCAAAGAGACTGTGCTCGTCGTGCTAGTCATGAACCCATTGTAACGCACCTGGACAGCAAATGCAAACCATTGCGCCCGACGCACCTGCATCTCCTCATTGAGCAGCTACGAGCGGCTACGGTTCATGTCCACCAACTCTTGGTGAACGGTGCGAAATGTGATATAATCCGATCGTGATCGGGACTACCACGTGACTTCCCCCTCCTGCTTGTTGCGGGGGAGCGTCCCCGCCCCGGTCTTGGCAGAGGCGGATCGCTGGAAGCGCGGCATATCTTCATCCCGAGGCTTAGACCAAAGGGCCGCTCATTGGTGACAACGTGGGTTGGTTTTTGTCCCAGCGGCAGCGAAAGGGAGACAGGATAGATCATGGCTCAGCCAGGTCATAGCCCTCCTGAAAACGTAGCGACAGAGCAGGATACCAGCCGACGCCGCATGCTCGCAGGGCTCCTGTTGCTCGCTTGCCTTGTTGTCGTCTGCGCTATCGTCTACCTGCTGCTGAACCACCTTGCTCCCACCTGGCTTCCTCGCCCCCCCCTCGCGCCGACACCTCCAACACCTCCTTCCAAGCCCTTGATTGTCCCATCAGAGATCCGACCGGTGGCGCCCGCCCTGTATGCCCGTGATGACCCGTCCAACGGCATTGACTACGCCCGGGAGCATCCCGAGTACGGTCCCGTAGGCGGCCACATCCGAGTGCGCTGGAACGACATCCACACGAGCTGGGGGAACTTCAACTGGGAGCCCATTGAGAAATACCTGCGGGCAGCGGAGGGCATGACCATCACTCTGGCCGATGGCCGCGTCGTGCCCAAGCCCATGATCCTGACCGTAGCCATCTACAGCCAGTCCGGCCAAGATAATAACGAATTCGCCGACCACAGCCCCGAGTGGCTCAAGCAAGCTCTGCAGGGCAGCTACATGATCGGGTCGGGGAACTGCGCGGAGCAACCGGCGCCCCGTTATGATGACCTTGGATACCAGGCCGCTTTCAAGCAGATGGTGATGGCCTTGGGCAACAGATACCGGGACAACCCTCGCATCACAGCCGTCACCATTGCTGCTGGTTACGACGAGGAGACGGCTGCTACGCGGTTGGTGGAGGTCGGAGGCTGCGAGTACTGGGAAGACCTGTACAGGTACGTCACTAAGATCGAGTACGAGGACTTCGTCAAGAAGGTCATGGACTGGTATCGAGAGGCATTTCCCCTGACTCCCCTGTACATCCAAGCCGGCAACTCCGAGTGGGAACACCGCGAGATTTTCGTTGACTATGCCAGCAAAATAGAGCCTCCCATTGGCTACAAGCCCAATGTGATTGCCCCCGATATGGGTGCAGCGTTCGGCTGGCAGAGCACGCAAAAGGGTCGCGGTTTCATTCAGCTAGCAGAGAAGTACCGGGACAAGATGCCCCTGGCTTACGAGCCCAAGGCAGCCCCCTACCACGTTTCTGAGCCCCTGCGGCGCCAACACGCCTATTGGATGACCCTGAATGGACTGGCGCATGACGCTGATTTCATCATCTATCAGAGCTACGGCAACGACTGCCCAGTTGAGGAATGCTCCTGGTTCCCCTATCTGGCGGCGGTGGACGAGGCTCCCGACAGTTTCGGCGGCTTCACCCACTTCATCGCCCGCAACCTGGGACAGAACCCCGGCAATTCTCACGATGTCTGGATCGTGCTGCGGGATACCGAATTCCCCGACAACGGCTACGTCAGTGGCGAACCAGGCGACTGGGATCACTGGCTGTACCGCCGAGTGCCGGGAGACCACGATGGCACGAGCATCATCTGGCAAGACAGCCTGCCTGCCAAGGCCCGCAAGCAAGTCTACGGCCGCCAGCTTCGACGCACCAATGGACAGACCCTGTTCTTCGACGTTGAAGATGCGTGGGCCTATCACAGCCAGATGCCGGCCGATGCCGGTGGTGAGATCACTTATGCCCTGCGCATCTGGTACCTCGATCATGGGTGGGACCGCTTCACCATCGAGTACAAGGACTACCAGGGTAGACCGCAAGAAAAAGAGGTGCGCAAAGGGGGAAGCGATCGCGTGGTGAGCGCGACCCTGCCGCTTCCAGACCTCTACCTCGACAACCAGATGAGCCACGGCATCGACTTTCTGCTCAACGACCAAGGCGATGGTGATGAGTACGTCCATCTCATCTGGCTTAGCGCAGTCGGTAAAGGGGAGAGACCAAGCACACGCACCCCCACGCTGACACCCTACGAACCAACGCCCACGATTAGCCCCAAGCCGACACGATCGGAGATCGTCATCCGGCACGAAGCGGAGGACGGTCTCATCACCGCTCCCATGACCACGGCCTACGGTGACAACAGTTCCTCTGGTGCCTACATCCACTCCCCGGAAGGAAGCGGTGACCACCAGGGATACGTGACCTTCACCATCCTCGTTCCTCAGTCGGGCAACTACTGGATCTGGGGGCGGGTAAGCGCGCTCGACACTGCTGGCGACTCCTTCTATGCCTCCGTGGACGGGGGAAAAGAAGTCGAATGGCACATCCTGGGCGGAGGTTGGCTATGGGCAAAGGTCACCAACAGGCAAGGCGCTCCCCAAGCCTGGCACCTGAACAAGGGGGAACACATCATCACGTTCAGAACCAGGGAGGACGGCACTAGGCTCGACGTGGTGGAGGTGGTCAACAGCGCCCACTACGTGCCAACCTACGTGGCACCCACGGCCACCGCGACGCCGACGCCCACACCCACTAGCACACCATCGCCCACATCCACGGCCACACCGACACCTACACCCACGCCGACCGACACGCCCACACCCACGCTGACGCCAACCGGTACCACCACTCCCACATCGACACCGACGGCCACGCCAACCGGCACCGCCACTCCCACATCGACACCGACGGCCACGCCAACCGGCACCGCCACTCCCACATCGACACCGACGGCCACGCCAACC
>Ga0208279_1000418_pt1 | contig 35232 bp, 28 predicted proteins | sample AntAceMetag02UKM_FD_184766 | JGI IMG/M metagenome (GOLD analysis project Ga0208279, IMG submission 184766) | Saline lake microbial communities from Ace Lake, Antarctica - Antarctic Ace Lake Metagenome 02UKM (SPAdes) (version 2) | ecosystem: Environmental > Aquatic > Non-marine Saline and... | reverse complement strand
GGGAAGCAAAATCGCCCTCTCGCTCCACCGGTGTCCTGACATTGCTCAGTAAAAAATCCATGAGTTTTTTATCGATCTTCCCTTTTTCAACCAATTTCAAGGGGGGAATAATAATGCCCTCCTGGAAAATTGAAGTGGAAAGGGGCATGGAGCCGGAAGTCATCCCTCCTACGTCCGCATGATGCGCCCGGTTGGCCACGAAGAATGCAGGCGTTGGGTCATTGGTAAATACCGGCGCCACAAGCGTGATATCCGGCAGGTGAGTGCCTCCCTTAAACGGATCGTTTAAAATGACCATATCCCCTTTCCGGAACGCAACACTCTCTATGGCCGCTTTGACGGACAGGGGCATGGAACCCAGGTGCACCGGGATATGGGCCGCCTGAGCGATCATCTCTCCGGTGTGATCAAAGACGGCGCACGAAAGGTCCCGTCTCTCCTTGATATTGGGTGAAAACGCCGTTCGTATCAGGGTCACTCCCATTTCCTCTGAAATGGAAGCAAACCGATTTTTAAAAACTTCCAGCATGATCGGATTCACGGTCATCTCTCTCCTCCGATTTTTATGGTGCCTATAATTAATTAAGGGGTCGGGGAGTTTTTCCTATAGAACCCCGAATTAAGCGGAATGAATGATCAGCAACGAAATCGTACACTGTTTGAATGCATTAGGGATCGTTGCGAAAAAACAGCGCTTTTATAAATTCGTAATCAAAAGATAAAAAATGTTACCACCCTGACCCATTTATTTAAATATTGATACACTGTTTTTTCGTTACGAGCCCTTATGCATGAGTTTGTACGATGTAGTTGCGGATTATTCATGGAGCGGTTGCATTAAAAAAAACTCCCCGACCCCTCAATTAATTTGTATTTTTAATCCTTTCAGGAACAATTTATGCGGACGTTATGGAGTTATTTCCATGATAATGTTCCCGTATTCATCCACAAAGGCACTAGCAAACGGCGGGATCACAATGGTAGAAGAATATTCTACCAAAATACAAGAGCCTTGGATCCGGTTTCCGCTTTTCAGTTTATCCCTGGCCATTATTTTCGTACGCATCCGGTGTTGATCAAATACCACAAGCTTTTCCCCAAGCAAGGCTTCGGAAGGAGGCGCTTTTCCCATTTTTTTTTGTCTTTGAAGCCGTGGTTTTTCCGGCCTGCCCCTTGCCCGAACCCGGATATTGACGATTTCAATGGCCTTGTCCGGGTTTCTGTATCCATACGTTTTTTCGTGCAGTACGTGAAATCTTTCAACATAATTCTCATCAAAAGGAACCATAATTTCATACGACTGGCCGTGATACCGCATGTCCAGATATCCTTCGAGCATGATGCCGCTATCGGGAATTCCCTCGGCCCCGAGATCTTTGTGTCCCTTGCGCTCAATTTCCTCAAACCGTTGGGACAACAACTTTGCCGTAACATTTTCCTGCGTCTTCATTAGGGTCAGGGAATAATCTTTGATCACGTCAGCCATAAGCATTCCCAACGCCGACAAGGTGCCGGGGTTATGAGGTATGAGTACTTTGGGGATGTTCAAAAGCCTGGCCAAAAACGCCGCATGCATGCCCCCTGCACCCCCAAAGGAAAAAAGCGTGAACTCCCTGGGATCATATCCCCTTTCCACGGAAATCACACGTATGGCCCTCTCCATAGCCGTGTCCGCCACGTCCAGAATCCCTTGTGCCAGTTCTTGGGAAGAAAGCCCGACCTGTTGCGCCATGTTTTCAAAATACACCGCAAGTCTTTTGTCCTTTAAGGTCATTCCCCCTCCAAGAAAATGCTCGGGAATCAGTCTCCCCAGATAGAGGTTTGCATCGGTCACCGTAATCCTGTCCCCCTGCCCGTAGCAGATGGGACCGGGATCTGCACCGGCGCTCTCCGGACCCACCTTAAGGGCGCCCCCTTCATCAAGAGTCGCAATGGAGCCGCCACCGGCCCCAACCGTATGAATATCGATCATCGGGACCTTTACAGGATAACCGGATATGGTGGTTTCAAAGGCCAAAGACAGGTTCCCGTCTATCAGGCTGACATCCGTGGATGTGCCTCCCATGTCGAAACTGATGAGTTTGGAATATCCGGCCATTTTACCGATCTCATAGGCGCCCACCGCCCCGCCCGCAGGACCGGAGAGAATGGTCCGTACCGATTCGTTCATGGCCGTCTCCGCGGAAATACTTCCCCCGTTGGACTGCATAATCCCCAACGAGTCCTTGGGGCCCAAATTTTTAATCAGGTGTCCGATGTATCGCTTTGTCTTGGGAGAAACATAGGCGTTGATAACCGTTGTGGAGGTTCTTTCAAATTCCCTGAATTCGGCGAGAATCTCATGGGAAAGCGATAATTCCAGTCCAAGGGGAGCCAGCAATTCTCTTATTTTTTGTTCATGACAAGGGTTCACATAGGAAAAAAGAAAGCAGACCGCCACCGATTCAACGTTACGGTCCTTGAGGCGTCTGCCCACTTCTTCAGCCTTTTGGGTGTCCAGAGGGAGAAGTTCCTCGCCGGTCTGAAGGATTCTTCCGGCAAGACCGAATCTTAGATCTGACGGGATGATGTGAGGCGCTTTGCGAAAGGAAAGATCATACAACCGGGTACGGTTCTGGCGCCCGATTTCTATAATGTCCTCGAAGCCTTGATTGGTTATCAATGCGGTCCTGGCGCCGTTTCTTTCGAGAATTGCATTGGTAGCTACCGTAGAGCCGTGTATGATCTGTTTTTTCTTTCCGTGTGCCAGACGGCTAAGCCCGTTAAGAACCGCCTCCGCAGGATTTGAGGGGGTGGAGAGCACTTTGTAAACCCCCCACGTGTCGCCTTGCTTGTAAACAAAATCGGTAAATGTTCCCCCGGTATCCACGCCGATAATCATTCATCCCTCCGGTTAGTCATTGTTTATCCAGCATCCGGAACCCAACATACAACACGTACCCCATACCACGCAACTCGAATTTCCTATGAAAAAAATAACAAAAGATGCTCTCAGTGAAAAACTAACCCAAAGGCAAATTGAAATACTCGCCTTAATCGCTGTGGGGGCGACCAATGATGATATTTCTGACAAACTTTGCATCAGTCCTCATACGGTAAAAAATCATCTGTATAGCATCTTTAAAAAAATCAACGTTCCCAATCGGGTCCAGGCAGCCCTCTGGGCCGCCGGCAATTTGTAGTGCCGCCCCCCTATCCTGCATTTCCCCAGCAGCATCGAATCCATTCACAATCCACCAATCAAACAGTTACCTGCTTAACAAATCAACTAATCCCGTAGTTAACCAAATTTCATATTGACTTTTTCCATTTAAAATATACGATAAAGTAAGCAATTATGAAAGTAAGGAGGTAAGATAATGCTTGCTAAGATAACTTCAAAAAATCAAATCACCATCCCCAAAAAAATTATTGAAAAAATGCCCAGTGTAAAACATTTTGATATAGAATTTAAAGATGGTGTCGTCATAATGAAACCTGTTCAATTTTACGATACCAACCTGGATCAGATTAGAGCAAAAATAAAGAAACTCGAACTCACAGAGGATAGTGTTGCTAAAGCGATAAAATGGGTAAAATCAAAAAAATCCGAGCCGTCATAGACACCAATGTGATCGTATCCGCGATTTTATTCGGGGGTATACCAGGGAAGTTGATCTCTTTATGGAAAAGCGGGCGCATTACACCGTTAGCCTCAAAAGATATGATTGATGAATATATAAAAGTCCTGGCTTACCCAAAATTCAAATTGTCTGAAAATGAAATCAATTACATCTTTTACAATGAAATATTGCCTTATTTTGAGGTTGTTATCCCTAAACCCGGTCAGGCGATAATTCAAGAAGATCCTTCTGACGATAAATTTATCCATTGTGCCGAATCCGGCAAAGCCGGCGTAATCATCTCAGGCGATCAGCATTTATTAAACCTCAAATCGTATGACAAAATAAAAATACTTACTCCTTCCCGGTTTTTGAACCAGATGTAAACACACCAATTATCCAAATCCACCATTCAACCATTAACCCCAGAAACCTTTCACTTCTTACCGTTCACTTTTTACCCTTTGAAGCCCTGAACCCGGAACCACATTTTACAATTTGCATTTTATTATAAAATGTTATACGGTTATGACTAAAATCCGAGGAAAAACTTCCCAATTCCTAAAAATGGATAAATTTAGCCATATTTTGAATTCTAATAATGATTAATAATTATATAAAACAAATTATGAATTCTTTATTTTCAATCGCTCCGGACATTTTTAGCAACCGCCCGGTATTATTTGCTTACCTTTATGGGAGTTATGCAACTGGAAATGTTCATCCCTTCAGTGATCTCGATATTGGTATTTATACTGATGAGCTATCTGATATAAAATATTTAAAACTCGAATTATCTCTATCTTTAGAAATTGACGCAAAAATTGGAAATGGAGTAAAGACAGAGGTAAGAGTTATAAACAACCTGCCCCTTGTAATTTTAGGAAATATTATTACGGAAGGCAGTTTAATCTATTCAATAAACGAAAAAGTTCGAGTGGATTTTGAGACTTCGGTTAGATTAGCATATTTTGACTTTTTGCCCGTTATTAAGACATATCAAAGCGCATATATAGATAGCATTACGGAGAAATAGATAATATTTACGTTTACAGCTATCTACAAAATGACATAAAAGACACAGAGGAATTTAAGTCGATAATAATTAATCGATATAAAACTTGATCCTATACTATCTCTCTATCTTGAGAGCATAGAAGTGGGAGGGATGTGAGATGTCAAAAATATCACAGAGTCCAGGCTCAATGTCCAGGGGTAAAGATCTGTCCCGTGATAACATTAGAGTTCTGCAAGATGTATTTCAAAGATATCCTGCGATTCAGGCCGTATATGTATTCGGTTCAATCGGGTCGGGGAAAATGCACCAGGAAAGCGATCTGGATCTGGCGATTGTATCTCCCAGCATGACCTTAAAGGAGAAAAAACTACAACTTTTGACCGATCTCGCACGTCGAGGATTCTGCGACGTTGACCTCGTTTTTCTCGACACCAAAGATATTGTCTTAAAATATGAAGCTGTTCGTCAAAACCGCCTCATTTATGCGGCACACGACTTTGATAGTGGAAGCATGTATTCGAAAGTTATACGCCAGTATTTGGATTTTGAGCCATATTTAAAAACACAGCGAAAGGCATATAAAAGGAGAATCGAACGTGGTTCGACCGGAAGTCATTCGAAAGCGATTGAACAAACTGGATGAATATCTGTCCATATTATACAATTTGCGCAAATATAGTTTTGATGATTTTACGAGTGACCCTGAACGTTATGGCAGCGCTGAACGTTTCTTGCATTTGTCCATTGAGGCTATCCTGGACATGGGGAATCATGTCATCGCCAATTTAGACCTGGGCATCGTTAACTGGTATAGCGATATTCCCGCTCTCCTGGAGAAAAATGGATATATTGATTCTGATATGGAAAAAGAATGGCTTCAAATGATAGGGTTTCGGAACACTCTGGTACACGATTATTTAGAAATTGACCGCCGTATTGTTTATGATGTTCTGCAAAATCATCTTAAGGATATCGAAATAATCAAACAGGTTTTCGCCCAATTCTTATAACACCCAACACCGATGCTGATTATGAAACAACTTAAAAGATCTTCAAAAATTCAATGCTATGTATAACTATAATCAGGTGCAATTCCCAATGAACACTCAAATAATTTATCGGATTGTTAATAGGTTAAAAGGAATAAATCCTGACAAAGTAATTCTTTTCGGCAGTTATGCATGGGGTGATCCGCATGGAGAAAGTGACTTGGATATTATTGTAGTGACGAATGACGACATCATGCCGAAAAATTATAAAGAAAAAATGAAAATATATCTGAAAGTCTCCACACTGTTGTCGGAATTTAAAAAACAAACACCGATTGACCTGGTTGTACATACTCGGCCGATGTACAATAAATTTCTTAAATTGGGCAGCGCTTTTTCAAAGGAGATTTTAAAGAAAGGAAAGATCTTGTATGAAAGAGATATCTCGTGAGTGGCTGAGAAAAGCTCAAGATGACCTTGATGTAATTGAGGAAATAAAAAATATCGCGAGGAAGATGCAAATAAATTTTTTGAATTTGCCATATTAATATACCGCTCTGTGAAAAAGAAGTTGGAAGGAACATCTTAATTTTAGCTGCCAGGCTATTATCCCAAGCTCACTACTCATCATTCAGCCACTCAACCATTAATCCTTGAACCCTTGAACCTTTAGCCCGTTAAATTCACGATAGTGACAGTGGAACATATTTAACTGGGCCTGAACCCCTGAACCTTTAAACACAGCTTGTAATTTGCATTTCATTAACAAAAATGATATGTTTTTAAAATAATTTTTCGTTCGGTGTGGGAGGGGTGTGAGATGTCAAAAATATCAAACAGCGCCAGCTCAAGGTCATTTCATTTGGATCTGCGGTACGGGGAAATATCATACCATCAATGATCCTTATTTTCTCATTATAAAAGAAGGTCGCGTTCTTTATAGCTGAAATAAAAAGGACGTTCTCCTGACTTTTTTATAAGGACTTTATATACTAATTTGGAAAATAAAATTAGAAGAGCTGAATGTATTTCATTTATAATAACGCCTGCTCGGCATACCCAATCAACTGTTAATTTTTTGTTTTTTTTAATTTCATTTGGAGAAATTCATAATGCCCGGAAAACCGACCTATGAAGAAATAGAGCAAAGGAATAAGGATTTAAAGAAAAAAGCTGCTAAATGCAAACTGTCAGAAGAAGCTTTGCGGGAGAGCGAAAAGCGCTTTAAAAATGTTACAAACAGCATTGAAGAGCTACTGGTATTGCTGGATCAGAACTTCAAAGTACAAATGATAAATTCTAAATTGGCCGAAGCCTACAACGTTTCTCTCGATGAGTTTCCTGGGAAATACTGTTATGAGCTTTTTTACGGACGCAACGACATCTGTGACGGTTGTCCGGCAATCAAGGTTTTAAATGAGGGAAAAGTGATACGAGGCGCCCTTCGATACCAACCGGATGGTTGTATTGTTGACAGAACTGCTTATCCCTTCATTGAGGATAACGGTGACATCACTGGCGTTATCGTCATCGGTTTTGATATTACCCAACAAAAGCAGGCTGAAGAAAAGCTTCGGGAGAGTGAAGAACTTTTAAGAGCTACTATTGAATCGACTGCAGATGGCATCCTTGTAGTGAATGAGAAGGGGCAAATCATTTGCACGAATGAAAGATTTGTCCAATTGTGGCGAATCCCGGAAGAACTCATCAAGAAAAGAGAAGATAATACGCTTTTAGATTTTGTTTTAGATCAGTTGAAAGAACCCAAAGTATTCCTTTCAAAAGTTCAGGCGTTATACAAAACATCGGATGAAGATTTCGATGTGCTCAATTTCAAAGATGGTCGTGTTTTTGAACGATATTCGTCCCCTTTGATTCGAGATGGGCAGATAACCGGTCGAGTATGGAGTTTCAGAGATATTACCGAGTACAAGCAGGCTGAAGAAAAGCTTCGGGAGAGTGAAGAAAAATATCGCCTTCTCGTGGAATCTACCCCTGATTGGGTTTGGATGTGCGACAGAAAAAGTCGACATACATTTTCTAACAACTCGGTAAAAGAGATTTTAGGGTATGAGATTCATGAGGTATTGGGCACTACAGCGCTTAATCTGATACACAAAGAAGACCGGAAATCCGCTCAAAAGTGGTTTCAAAACGCGAAAAAACAGAAAAGGGGGTGGAGGGGTCCTATAATACGTTGGCAACATAAGGACAAATCTATACGGTTTTTAGAGACTATTGCCGAACCGATTTTTGACGATAAAGGTAACCTGGTTGGCTATTCCGGCATTGATCGTGATGTAACCGCCCGCAAACTGTCAGAGATGGCGTTACAAAAAGCCCATGATGAACTACAAGAAAAAACCATAAGGTTGGAAGTCAAGAAAAAAGTCTTGAAGAAATAAATACGGCAATGAAAGTGTTATTGAAGAAAAGAGAGGAAGATAAGATAGAAATAGAAAAAAATGTACTGACAAACGTAAAAGAATTGATTGAGCCATATGTTGAGAAAATGAAAAAAACCAAACTGGATGATCAACAAAGCGCCTTATTGAACATTGTGGAATCGAATATAAATGAAATTATTTCTCCATTTACTCGGAAAATGTCCTTGAAATATTTAAACCTGACCCCCACAGAAATCCAGATAGCAAACCTAATCAGACATGGCAGCAGCACCAAAAAGATAGCGGAAATCATGCACGTATCTCCAAGGACGATTGAGACTCACAGAAAAAACATACGAAGAAAGATTGGTTTAGAGCGCAAGAGGGCAAACCTCAGGTCCCACCTTTTGTCCCTCCATTAATTGGGTATTTTAAATACACATTATACACCCATTAATTCCGTCTTGACTTCTGAATATAGTTTATTTATTATATGAAATTCACTGGAGGAAAGCTCGCCCGCCTTATTTGGCAGCTCCTGCCCATACCTCCTTGTTATATGGGTAAGGGTAGTTTTGCCCGAAACTGCCCTTTCTCATAAACTTCAGGAGTATGATACTGAAAATTTGTGAAGCTTGTGAGCAATTCAAAAAGCGCGTAACGGAATGGAACTACTGGAGTGGTGCTATTGAAACCTTACCTTATATAGATGATATGATTAAACCTCACAAACACCTGATTTTTGAAGGGCGAAGATCGGATGGAGCGGCGTATCCGCTTTTAAAATCATGACCATAGCAAGATCCAAAAAGGAAAAAAGCCTTCCATCATCAAATGGCATGGCATTCTATATTGTCGGAACCAGAAGGCTGGAAAATGAGCTGATGGCTTCCTACCTGGAACGGCAAACCGGAGACCAGTGTTTTGTGCTGGAAGATATCAATCATATTCCAAAAAACAATCCGAAAAACACTGGCCAACAGAGACTCGTTTTCTGGGACTGCCATAAAAAAGATTTAAAAAATCTTTTGGCTGAGTTAAGGAGTTATAACATCCATAAACAATCAGAAAACCATATTGTCCTCTTTAATGTGCCCACCGATCTCAAGTTTGAAAAGAAATTCGTATTAGAGGGAATATACGGTTTTTTTTATGAGCATGACCCATTGGATGTTTTCCTCAAAGGAGTAAAGACAGTCATCGATGGTAAATTGTGGCTTTCCAGAGATATGATGACCAAATGCATTTTTGAAGGTACTGACAAGAATAAATCTTCAAAAAACATCAGTGAAAAATTAACCCAAAGACAGATTCAAATACTCGCCTTGCTCGCTGTGGGGGCGACCAATGATGATATTTCTGACAAACTATGCATCAGTCCTTATACGGTAAAAAATCATCTGCATAGCATCTTTAAAAAAATCAACGTTCCCAATCGAGTCCAGGCAGCCCTCTGGGCCGCCGGCAATTTGTAGTGCCAAAATAAAATCTCTCCTTAACCCTGCCTGTCGAAGTAAAGTGCAGATCCGTATCGCATATTGGTCATTGGGAATGTTCTCCGCTCTCACAAGGTCGATGAATTAACCACTTTTTCACTTTTTACCTTTCACTTTTTACCTTTCAACTCCTGAATGGTTTCTGCCAAGTGTCTAAGGATTGCTATTTTCTATAAGTTATGATATTTTATGGAACAAAACAAAATCTTTAGTGATTCAGCATAGTTTTGAACAGATTATCCAACAATATAATTCGTTCAAAACCATATTATTCAGATCTGCAGTTTTACAGGAGAAATTATGAGAAAACAAAGAAACCAATATATTTCATCTTTAGATGCTCTGGTAGCTGTCTTAAAACGTCTAAGTATTTTTGAAGATCAATACCACATGGAATCCGAAGAGTTCTTCGATAAATTTAGCAAAGGACAGTTGGAAGACTCTGCAGATTTCGTTGAGTGGTCGAATGATTATCAACATTACGTTGCAATAAGATTTGAAATTGAAAGTCAAATTCGAAATGTTGCATGATATACTATCTTTGTATCTTGAAAGCATAGAAGCTTTGATCAGAAATTTAAAAGACGCTTATGTCGAGCGTTATGAAGAAGAAATTCTTTCTTCCAATCGTATAAATTTACGAATTCGTGTTCGTTTTAAAACCGGGTATCTGTTCGAGTTAAATGAAGCGGTTATTGTGGTAGCCGATCAATTTAAACGACTCAACTATCGTTATCATTTTCAAAACAGCCAAAATAATCTGGTCTTTCGATATGACAACACCCCTCATTTTCCGGATCTCGAAAGTTTTCCCCATCATAAACATTTAAGCAACAATGTCATCTCTTCCGAAGAACCTTCCGCAATAATGGCAATTGAAGAGGCAAAAAGGTTGGTAGAATAAAGCTCCCCGAAACCTTATTTCCCTTTTTCCCCATATCCCATGCTTGCCCCGTAGGTCTCCGTTGAAATACCGGAACAGCCCGGGAGATCGTACTGGGGCACTATGCTTGCCCTGTGGAATGTTTGCCCAATGAAATGTTTACCCCGTTAAATTCGTAGACTATTTAACTGGGGCAGAGCCTATTTCATCGGGGCGAAGCCTATTCCTCTGAGGCCCTTTGCCCCGGTAACCGATCACTGATAACTTTTAACAGTTTTTTTCAACTTTTTCAACCAGTTCAACCTTTCACTATTCTTAAATTGACATAAATTGTTTAGATGGGTATTATTAAAAAAATGAGGAGGAAAAATTTATGATGATTCTGATGGATCGAATTGAACTTAATCCAAAAGTTTGCAATGGAAAGCCTGTGATAAAAGGAACACGGATTCCTGTTTCTGTTATTTTGGAACAGATAGCAGAAGGTGAAACCTGGGATACCTTGCTTACTGGCTACCCGGAATTAAAGAAAAAAGACATACAGGCAGCTTTACTTTATGCCAGGGCATCTCTTGACCACAAAGAAATTAGAGCAGTCCATGCCTAAGTACATGTATTCGTAAATACGGTCACGTATTTATAACTTGGTTTATTCATTCTATGTATGCAAAAGTGTAAAGTGCCTAAAGTGAACTAAAGTGCCTAAAGTTAAGGTATTCTATCAATTTTAATTATAATTGGTCGCGCTGAAAGCGCATTCCGCAACTTTAGCTCACTTTAGGCACTTCAAACTTCAAACTTTTGGACTTCACCTTATAAGGGATAGTGTCCACATAAAAATACGTCATCGTATTTATGAATTAGAGCACTAAGCCCCTTAAGCTTTATCTGGATCAAATGTTACGTATGGATGTAGCCCAGGCTTTGCGTAGTGAAGGTCACGACGTTGTGCGTGCCTCCGAAGTCGGGCCAAGATAGAGCGGATGATCAGCAGATATTGCAGACATCGATTGATGAAAATAGGGTTCTCGTTACACTTGATGAACATTTTGGTGATTGGGTAGTCCTCCCGCTTAGCAAACATCCAGGTGTGATTCGACTGAAGGTCAATCCAACAACATCCAGTAATATTATCAAGCTTCTCATACCTTTTTTGCGCATTCATTCTTCCGGTCAATTTAAAAATCATCTTGTCATACTCTCACATAAGCGTGCAAAATGGGTCCATACGGCATAAGTTCCACTAATCAACGATTTAATAACTTGACCATTCAGCCAATAACAGACAACTATTAACAGATAACCGATAACTGCTTCCTACAACTTTTCACCTTTCACTTTTCACCTTTAACTCTTCGCCCCTTAATACAAAAGGACTACGGTTTTTGAAAGGTATAGTACTTTCTTCTCATACTTTTCCCAGGTATTTTTGATAATAATTTCCTATCAAATTACTTACTTTCTACCCATTGCATTCCTTGACACAATAAAATATTTAATGAACAAGATTTATAATTTTATCAACGTTCACGGGCTTCTCAACTCAACTGAATCCTGAACCTCTGAATCCTGCTTGCCCAGCCTGTCCCGTAGCTCCGGCAGATGGTACTGGGATGAAATTTTTCGCAGAAAAGGAGCGCAGCGAATTTAACCGGGGAACCTCTGAATCCTGAACCTCTGAACCCTGAACCTCTGAACCTTTACCCCGTTAAATTCACGATAGTGACAGTGGAACGTATTTAACTGGGCCTGAACCTCTGAACCCTTAAACCCTTGTCCGCCTATCCTTGTGGCGGACTGAACCCTGAACCTCTGAACCTTCCACCAAATAAAGGTTTCACGCATGAAAGAGCGACGGCAATTCGAAAGATTCCCCCTAACACTCACCGCCAGAATGGAAATAATTACGTCCGATAAAAAACAGGTATTTGATTTTGAGACCCGAGACATTTCTGCTTCCGGCGCATTCATATATAACAAAGAGTCCTTTCCCGAAGGCACTCGGTTTAAAATAAATCTGACGGTTACCAGCGAAAGGATTAAAGAACTGACAGGTGCCAAGAGCCTGATAGAATGTGAAGGAAATGTGGTGCGATCCACACCGACAGGTATGGCCATTCATTGTGACAAAAAATGCCAGCTTCCGAGCCTAAAGGGAATATAAGCCTATAAAATTATTGCAGATAAATAGTATAGAAATTTCCTTTTAAAAAAGCGGCACCGCCGCTCGCCCGCCTCGCAAGCCTGGCCGCTTGCCAAGAACTCGCGAGGCAGACGGGCAAGAACTTTGCGGGCAGGCGTTTCATAAAATTGCAGAGCGATTTTATTATGTAAAGGAGGGCTGATTAACATGATGCGAAGAATAGTAATGGTTGTTCTGTTTCCTGTGCTGCTTTTTCTCTTACCATTCAATATTTGCTATGCCGATACGGCAGAGGTCTTACCCAAAGGCATAACAAGGCTCGGTTTGAATTCATACTTCTATTTTCCCATGGATGAAAGATATGACCCCGACGGGCATACTGAAGATATAGATACAGATTTCAATGCAAGGATGGATAGGCTGGTACTCCCTGTGTTGGGTGAGTTGGAAGATTCTTTCGAGGCTTTTTTTCCGGGCTCGCTTCCAGGCGGTGCAAGCGTTGGGGATAGTGTTGTATCCTTTGAATATAAAGCGTACGAGCTTGAAGTTGTTGCTCAATATGGAATTACGGACCGGATGACATTTGGACTAAAGATTCCGTACCGAAAAATAAGGAATCGAGTTGATGCCAGAATAGACACTTCAAATGCCACGCTGGGCTTTAACCCACAATACGGACAACCCGGTGACCCTTTTGGAGTGCCGCTTATACCTGTGAGTTTAGGAGGCATTAAAGATGACAGTTTGGCTAGAGAGTTAGTCCAAAGCAGCCTCCAGGATCTCGGTTATAAAAGAGTGGAAAGATGGTCTGAGAGCGGTATCCTGGATATAGAGGCTGGGATTAGATATCAGTATCTGAAAACAGACAATTGGCGACTGGCCGTCACGGGTGGGATTAGGTTCCCAACAGGTGATGAAGATGATCCTGATAACTTGGTGGACTACCCATTTGGAGACGGTGCCTACGCTCTTCTCTTTCGTCTTAATAACGACTACATCGGAATAAAAAATTTGGTTTTGAATGCCACCTTCAAATATGATCTCGTTCTCCCCGATGAAGAAACGAAGAGGGTTCTATATGATGTAAACATTCCTATCACTGAATATAAAGAGAAAGTCGACAGAGACCTTGGAGATATCTTTGAGTTTGAAGGTTCGGGGACATATCAGTTTTCCGAGGGATTCAGCTTTTCTCTGCTTTATAGATACGGTTTTAAATTAGAAGACGATATCGATGGGGATATGGGATATGTCTACAAATCTCTTGAGAAAGAAACCGACTGGACTTCACATATTTTCATCGCCGGATTATCTTATTCGACAATACCCTTGTTCAAGGCCAAGAAATTTCCAGTACCTTTAACTGCCTCTATTTCATACAGAAACCGATTCGCCGGCACAAACAATGTTTTTAAATCAGAATATATAGGGTTAAATTTTGCAGTCTTCTTCTAAAAAAACACCCATGCCGATCAAGTACATATTGTACAGGATTTTAAAAGCAATAATTTTAAGAAACTCCCTGATAGAAATGTAAAAAAATGATAACTCAAACCAATCTACAAATTTTGAAAATACCCAAACAACCTCCCTTAAAAACGGGTACATTCAAGGAGAGATCATGGGAGAAGGGAGGATTAAAATTGGACAGATAAAACGGCTCAGAGGGGAAAAAACAGAGCAATAGTTGATTTCATACACGGCGATGCAATTTTCATAAGAAATTCGAATGCGGTTCTAAATTATTGTAATCCAATCGGATCACAATTGTGAAAGTTGAATCTACTTTAGTCTTACAGCAGCAATATACTTTTCCCCTCCCACCTTAAACAATTAAAATCAAATGGGAGGCAAAATGAAAACTATAAATCAACTCTTCGGAGTCGGAAGGCTCAAGACAACCCCATTAAAAACGGTGGGAGTTATTTTTCTGAGTCTGATCTTTATCATGGGACTGTCCGCATGCAAGACCACCCAGGCGTTGTCCGGCCATGCCAAGTCCAAAGAATTGGCAAAGAATCTTTCCCCGGATAAAAAGCCATCAATTGCTCATGTTCAATCGAGCCCTGCTGACAAATCAAAAGAGGTTGACAAGCAGGCTATTATGCAAAAGGCTTTAAAGCTTCAGATGCCATTTATCGCAAATGAAGGTCAGACTGCCAAAGAGGTGGGCTTTTATGCCAGTACTTTTGGAGGGGCCATTTATGTTACCAAAAAAGGAGAGATGGTCTATTCATTTAGCCAGGTTGAGCCAGAGGAAAAGGCAACGAATAAAGATTCAATGCCTAAAACCATCAAAAGCTTGGTTCTGAAAGAAACTCTGGTCGGCGCATCTGTTACAAACCCTCAAGGCAATGATCGGGCAAAAACAAAGGTCAACTATTTTATCGGCAATGACAAAGACAAATGGAAAACCAATATTTCCACTTACAATTCGGTCGATTTCGGGAACGTCTATAAAGGAATAGATCTTTCCTTAAAGGCATATGGAAAGACAGTGGAAAAGGTTTTCACGGTGCAGCCGGGTGCTAATCCCGAGTCCATCAAGCTGAAGATGGAAGGCGGTAACTCGTTAAAAGTTAACGAAAAAGGTGAGCTTGAGTTGGAAACCGATCTTGGTGTGATACGGTTCAGCAAGCCTCTGGCGTACCAGGAGAAGGATGGAAAGCAAGAAAAGGTTCAGGTGGCCTACTATATTAATAAGGGTGCGTATGGATTCATGGCGGGTGATTATGACAAGTCCCTTCCCCTAATAATAGATCCGATCCTTATTTACCTTACCTATCTAGGGGGCGGCGACTGGGACCAAGCTCAAGGAATTGCCGTGGACGGTTCGGGTAATGCCTACGTGACGGGGTATACAATCTCCACAGACTTTCCCACACAGAATCCCTATCAGGCTGCCCACGCAGGTCCTGTAGGTAGTTCTGACGTATTCGTGGCTCAGCTCAGTGCTGACGGATCTTCGCTGAACTATTCCACCTATCTGGGGGGCAGCGACAATGACTACGGTCAAGGAATTGCCGTGGACGGTCTGGGTAATGCCTACGTGACGGGGTACACAGCCTCCACAGACTTTCCCACGCAGAATCCCTATCAGGCTGCCCACGCAGGTCCTGTAGGTAGTTCTGACGTATTCGTGGCTCAGCTCAGTGCTGTCGGATCTTCGCTGAACTATTCCACCTATCTGGGGGGCAGCAACATGGACCGGGGGAAAGGAATTGCCGTGGACGGTCTGCGTAATGCCTACGTGACGGGGTACACAGCCTCCACAGACTTTCCCACGCAGAATCCCTATCAGGCTTACCACGAAGGTCCTGTAGGTGATCTTGACGCCTTCGTGGCTCAGCTCGGTGCTGCCGGATCTTCGCTGAACTATTCCACCTATCTGGGGGGCAGCCAAGGGGACTGGAGTATAGGAATTGCCGTGGACAGTCTGGGTAATGCCTACGTGACTGGGTACACAGCCTCCACAGACTTTCCCACACAGAATCCCTATCAGGCTGCCCATGCAGGTCCTGTAGGTGGTACTGACGCATTCGTGGCTCAGCTCAGTGCTATCGGATCTTCGCTGAACTATTCCACCTATCTGGGGGGCGGCGACTGGGACCAACCTCGAGGAATTGCCGTGGACGGTCTGGGTAATGCCTACGTGACGGGGTACACAGCCTCCACAGACTTTCCCACGCAGAATCCCTATCAGGCTGCCCATGCAGGTCCTGTAGGTGGTCTTGACGCATTCGTGGCTCAGCTCAGTGCTGTCGGATCTTCGCTGAACTATTCCACCTATCTGGGGGGCGGCGACTGGGACGAAACTAAAGGAATTGCCGTGGACGGTCTGGGTAATGCCTACGTAACGGGGGACACAGCCTCCACAAACTTTCCCACGCAGAATCCCTATCAGGCTGCCCATGCAGGTCCTGTAGGTGGTCTTGACGCATTCGTGGCTCAGCTCAGTGCTGCCGGATCTTCGCTGAACTATTCCACCTATCTGGGGGGCAGCGACAATGACTACGGTCAAGGAATTGCCGTGGACGGTCTGGGTAATGCCTACGTGACGGGGGACACAGCCTCCACAAACTTACCCACGCAGAATCCCTATCAGGCTGCCCATGCAGGTCCTGTAGGTGGTCTTGACGCATTCGTGGCCAAGATTGCACCTGATACTGATGGCGACGGCATGGATGACAATTGGGAAAATGCTCACGGGCTAAACCCGAATGTAGATGATTCTGGCGGCGATCCGGATTTCGATGGGCTATCGAACCTGGAAGAGTATCAAAACAACACAGACCCACAGGACTCGGATACCGACGGTGACGGGCTTAACGATGGCTACGAGGTAAGCATCGGCACGGATCCTCTCACGCCTAACCCGGCCCCGCCCAATCATGTCTTGATTTTAAACAGAAGTATACAGATTCACAAGTCCGGTTGCGAACGAGTGGGCTCGGTCAATTTTGGGTTTGTTGAGGAATCTGATTTAAATGCCGGTGACTCGTGGTATATAGATTTGCCTCCCGACGTTACCATATGCCGGTCCATTGATTACCTCATTGTGGGAGACACCAGCGGAGGAACAGTGGATATTCGTGGTGGAGCACAGGCCACGTCTTTTGCCGGGTCAACTGCCATACCAACAATGGCCCCCGATACCTATCTCGGACCTCTTAAGGTCGATAAGGTCGAAATCATTTCCGGTAGCCCTGCCTGGACTCTCGTTAATGGTTCCATTGCCATTCGGGTAACAGCGAATCAGGGTGAACAAAGAATTCTTGTGGAGTTGTACGGGGCAAGTGCCGACTCATCAATTACTGTTGGCCAGGATACGAGATTCAATATCAAAATTTTAGATGGGGATCTTTACACGAGTAACATCTTACTGGACAGTGACAGTAACGGCATTTATGGCGATGGTGGACCTGCAGACCTTCTCCCCGGTCCGGAACCGGATGTGAATAATACGCTTTGTACCGACACTTCAGGGATGGGCGGCACGGTGATGGACGTAACTTACGGTTCTATCCCTAATAAATTCTCTTTCTACGGTGATGACCAAATCGCTCACGTCCTTTCTCCGGTCAGTCTCCAGGCATGTGCAGGTGCAACCAGCGGAAACATCCTGATCGATGAGTCCAACAACGACTGTTCATTTGAGTATGAGACTGCAGACGGGTATTTCCCCAATGATACCTTTGTCACCCAGTCCGGCCCCGGCGTCGGTACCGGAGGCAATCTTTTCCTCATAGACAGCGGCATTAATTACGGGGATCAGTATCGAGTGACTGTATCCCTGGAAGCTGTGCCCGGTGATACCACAGGTGTTTACTTCACGGGTAATCCCGTGCTCAGCGGTTTCGAAACCACCGATGACGCATGTTTAGATCCCACTGGTGGGACGGCTATTTCAACCGCCTGGTCAACAATTTTGGACGACGACACAACGGGCGGCTCGTATCCCGCTTCCGGCACTTGTACTGTTCCTGAGCTCAACAGGGTAAAAAAGGTCGTCTCAGACTTCTCAGTTACCGATGGGTATAATTTCATTTTGATCGACCTCCCTGCCCTGTGCTACGACACCGCATATATTGGGGGTGGTACACCGGTCACCGTTCGGGTCTCTCTTGAGAAGTATCCCTGCGGTGAAATGTTCAACGAAAGCAGAATCATCGGCACATTCTACCTTGCGGGTGACACCGACTTTGATGGAATGCCGGACGACTGGGAAAACGATAATGGAGTTAACGATCCAAATGCTGACCCGGATTATGATGGCCTGTCTAATTTGGAGGAATACCAGAATAGCACAGATCCCAACAACCCTGACACTGATGGAGACGGTCTGAGCGATGGGGACGAGGTCAACACTTACTTAACCCTACCGTTGAATCCTGACAGCGACAACGACGGCATCAGTGACGGCGTGGAAGTTGCTGCAGGTACGAATCCAAACGATATAAACGATAAACCGGTATACAGAGTTGACGACTTTTACGACGACATGATCGACGACACTATATGGACGAATTCAGAGTTTGTCCGGCGGATCATAGATGACGGAACCGGAACCCCGAATAACGTCCTCGAATCAGCGATAACCAGCTATGGGGTCACTGCCGGCAATCAAACGAATTTTAGCAACTCTGAGATGATAACATCATTTCAGGCTAACGTAACTGTTACTGACTATGTCAACAATAATGCTCAAGTGCGTGCCCGTCTCTTGGGAAAATTTTATAACACTTATTATGCACCGGTGGATTCCGGAGATGGTGCGCGGGGTGATGTTTATGCCCAAGTGGGTATAAGAGATACAGGAGATGATACATTGAGAGGCTTCTACAATGTGTTCGTGTGTGAGAATGCCGATTGCTCGGATGACCGTATAATTGAGGAAGGACCGACACCGACTTCTTGGACTGGAACCGGTACACACACGCTTTCTCTTAGCTGGAATGGAACACAATTTACTTTTGGCTTTGATACAGAAGTCCCCGTCACTTATTCTCCAACCGGCGCCGCTCCTATCAGGGATACGTCTCCGAAGTCATATCCTGGTAAATACATCGGTACCCGTGTGCAAAGTACCGATGGCGATCCTAATAGGGGTGGATACATCAACGCCACGTTTGATAACGTGTTTGTCAACGGAAATCAATACGATAGTTTCGAAACCTCAGACATGATCGACCATACAAAATGGAATCATTGGGAATTTGTCAGGGTTGTGGACTCGTACATGTTTGAGTCAGCCATCACCCAGCATAATTCCAATGGTTCGAACTACTTGACGTTCATCTATCCTCAAACCATAACAGCATATCAAACGGATATCACGGTGACCGAGGCCGTCAACAATGGTGGCCGCCCCTTTGCAAGGCTTGCCGGAATATTTTACAACGACGGCACTTCTGGTGGGGGCCGGGCCGGCGATATCTTTGGAATGGTGGGGATCACCCATAACGGCGATAATCTTGTGCCCTTCTATACCATTGGCCGTTGTGGAGAAGACTGCAATTTTGAGTGGGACAATCTTTTTTACCAGGAAGGTGGTGTTCCCCTTGCAGAGGGTCAGCCATACCGGTTTTCCATGGCTTGGGACGAAGCTTCGGAACAATTCAATTTTGGAATTAATGGCGATACAGAAAGTGTTCCTCGCCCACCGTCTGCTCCCGTGGTAAAGGATGCCTCAACACCTCTCAATGCCATCGGAACCCGGGTGAACAGCACTGGATCGGGCAACTGGGGTTACATAAACGCCAGGTTCGACAACGTTGTTGTCCTGAACGAGTGGGACAGCAACTATAACGGCGTCCCCGACTCTGAAGAAGATTTTGACATGGACGGTGTTGTTGACGCAGTGGACAACTGCCCGGACACCCCCAATGGACCTGAGGCTGGGCCGGACAACCAGGCTGACTGGGATGGAGACGGTCGCGGAGACGTATGCGATGACAGCGACGGGGACGGGCTGATGGATGACAGTGACCCCTATCCTTTTGATCAGTATAATGATGAGGATGGAGACACGTATCCTGCAGATACTTACGAGCTATGTTACGATCTTACCGCTGCCATATGCCAGAGCATAGACAACTGCCCGGAGGTACCCAATCTTCTCCAGGAAAATAGTGATGGAGACGCTTATGGTGATGCCTGCGACTATAATGAAGCCGCACCGGAGGCACCCTGCACCGAAAGAAGTAAAAATTGGCCAGAATGCTCCTATGAAGATCCGGTTCCAGATGACGACATATGCACCAGTAATTCGGATTCAGACGATATCTGTGATGACGAGGATAACTGCGATACGGTTGCCAATCCTTATGACGTGGATACAGACGGTGACGGTGAACTGGACGCCCAGCTAAACACGGATAACGATGAACTGGGCGATGCCTGTGACCCGGATGACGATAATGACCAGATCCCGGATGATGGCGGCCCCGGCTTCTGTACCGGAGGAGAGACGGAGAATTGTGACGACAATTGTCCTCTGATTAAGAACTCTGATCAGGCAGACATGGACGGGAACGGTGTCGGCGATGAGTGTGATCCCGACATTGACGGTGACGGTCTCACGAATGCTCAAGAGATCGCCCTGGGAACTGACATGAAGGACTGGGACAGCGACGATGACGGAATTGCTGATGGGTCCGATCCTACACCTCTTGGTGATAAGAAATACGTTGAATTTGTTGCGGTCTATGTGGACGCTGATTGTAACGGCACTACTGATGGAGACAACTGCATGGACACCTGGCTACCGGTGCCCGAGGGTTTTTCACAAGCCCTATACAAACCGGGTGATGAGCCGTGGGTCCAAAGCAGATGTATACAAATCAAGGCTAAGCTCTATGATCCCTCGGTTAGTGGATATGTTTCCTTTGAAAATGATGTGAATTTTATCCTGTCTCCCTCGAGAATGCAGGGGATTGCGACCAATCATTCAGAGGACTGTAATATTAATAACGACGGTAAATGCCTCATAGACTATAACTTCATTAACTCTCAAGACGACCCCGATTCATTGAGTAAGCTGGTCACAATATCAGAGCCTCAAACTGAAGTGTCTTTGGAGGTTTTCTCCTTTGACTTTGGCGGGTCTTTTACCATTACGGCATCAACGGTTATACCAGCGGAAGGATCCGAACCCGAATATGTGGCAGAAGGAAAGGTCACGCTGCCCCTGGACTCGGATAATGACGGGGTTCCCGACATCATTGAGGTACATTATGGGTTTGATAAAAACGATCAGCACTCGCTATCTCCTGAAAAGCTGGACGGGGATATGGATGTGGACACCTTGACTCATAATGCCTACCCGGGAGACGGTTTGACCAACGGACAAGAGTGGCGCGGGATAATCTATGACGCCGACGGATCCAAACATGAGCGTCTCAACCCCAACAAAAAGAATCTTTTTGTACGTGGAGATTATTACAAAAACTCTGTTTGTCAAACCACTGACAATCCGGATGTTCTTGACTTCACTCTTGTGGTGGATACGCCTCCTGTCAATCAATCAGACACCGGCAATGCCTTTGAGAATGCGGGCATTGATGTGCATGATGTGACCATATATGAATATTTCTGCCAGGAGCCTCCGAACATCGATGTTCTGGTTGTCACTAACAAAGCGCTGGAGTATGGCGTGTCTTTTGCAACTCTGCGCGGCACGAAGTATGGACTCATCCAACATCCCAGCCCCAATTATCCGCGCTGGTGGCAGTGGGATCTAAAAGGTGCGAGCTATGTAGGCGACAGCTCGACCTATGCGATAGATTCAGAATCCGATAGACAGGCAACAGAGACCTACCACTCATCACTCATGAATTATATATACAACCGGCCTTATCAAAATGAAACGAATGACACGTATCCTGATTGGTTCGATTCCGATAAAAACGACTGCCTCTATAATGCTGCTGACTCTGCAATAAAACTCGATCCGTCGACTTGTGTGGAAGATTGGGTACAGGAGAACGGCATAGGCCCGGAGAGAGATGGGGGAGATATCGAAGACAGATGCATTCCAAAGAACGATCGGCTTGACGGCGACAGGTTCATGGATGTTTTATGGAAAACCATGCCCTATGGTGAAACGCTATGCCAGGTTGGTTATGATTTTAGTGTTTTTGACGTGGACGGTGACGGGTATGTAGAACTTCCTCAGGTGGATACGGTCGAAGAGATTGTGGAACTCCATCCCAATAGCTTTGATCCGGGATACGAATACTACCCGCTTCAGGTTCAGACCCAGACCATTATCCATGAAATCGGCCATGCATTGGGAGTCAGCATAAACCATGTGTCTGATGAAACCTGTGTGATGTTTGTTCCAATTTTAGACTGGAGTCATGCACGGCATTATTGTCCGGAGGCCATTGGCCAGTTTTTTATTCACAATGAGTAATATTTGACCAGAGGGTTCCCCGCGGCCCCCGTCCTTCAAGGGCGGGGCCGAGGGAAATCTCGAAAATTTGATATGTAAAAGGAGGAAGCAATGGAAAAAGCGATAAAATTCACTTCGTGGACATTGGTTTTGATGATGATTCCACTGATGCTTTTCACAAGCGCCATGGCTCAGGAGTCCCCAATCAAAATCACCCTGGTGTCCGATAAAACCTCTTATGCTCCGGACGACCCTATCTGGATACAGGTAAGAGTATCCAATACTACCCAAGATAATGTGATCAGCCGGTACGGTTTTTTTGATAAGGATTTTCATCTATCCATCACCTTCATAGATCCCAATGGTGAGCCCATAACCACCCGGTTTTCGGGAACCGCAGCGGATGAGGGCAATGCGCCGTACAGATACAAAGGCTATAATGCGATTCCTGTTCAGATCATCCCACCACTGCCCGATCCGGATGGAGAAAAAATCAGTATAATGAATGACGCACGTCATTACTATGATTTGACATCCACCGGCTGGTACATGGCAGAGGTTCGTGTGCCTCTTGAGACCTTTACCGAGCATGAAGCTGCTCATGACGGCCTTTTTCTGGCGCCTCTGGATGACCCTGGCAGGCAGGCTTATTCTCCTTTGCGCTCCAATAAAATCCGCTTTGAAATTGCTTCGCTGGAACCAGGGCTGAAATCATCAATCAATGTCAAAGTAAGTCATCTTAAAATTGGTGGGGGTACGCATCCCGGTGCCACCAAGACGCCTCTGCCCAATATCCCGGTTCGTCTTATTTTAAAATCTAAGATTCCGGAAGAATTATATCCGATCAATTTTAAATCCTATCCTTTGATATGGGCAGTTGACGCCGCCTACTCAAAGCTGACCGATCCAACTAACGGCATAGCGAAATTTGACCAAGTGCCTCAGGACGACTATGTGGTCCTTGCTCTTTACAATGAGTCTCAGGATTTCAGGCACATGGGCAGTCCGATTGGCGCCGACGATTCTGACTGGCTCACCGAAGCGCCCATAGAGAAAAATCTGATGGTCATAGAAAAGGAAAAGGGTAAAAAAGTGCCCGGCAAGACAAAGAGATTAAAGGGATCGGAACTATTGATTACCGAGCCGGAATACGTGACCTGGGACACCGCCCAGGAAACGTACCCGTTTATTTTTGAGGCAGTCGGTGACTGGGGGGTTGTTACAGAAATCATTCCGCCCGAGGGCTTTGTATCGGACTATAATTCTTTGGATGCGAAAGTTGTTAACGAACTCGAGGCGGTTCAGTTTACCGTCACCGATGTGGGCAGTACATGGGTTCCTTCGTGTGTTAAGTATACGGTAAAACACAATAAAAAAAGACAGCAGATATACAGAGCTATAGGCCTCCAGCTCACAAAAAAGATGGCCGAGGAAAAGGGTATAGACATCAGGGGAATGGCAGAGACTGCAAGGGAAACAGATCAGGAAATTCGTCAGTACTGCCAAGAGCTTGAACAGGAAAACAAACAACGCAAACGCGAACGCGATCAGGAGACAAAACCAAAAGGCAAAAAGAACTAAAAATTGATGTTAACCTGCAAAAAGACCATATGATCTCATATAAATATATTTTATTGAAGCTCCCCCAAGCTTTTAAGGGGGAGCTTCAATAAAATGCGGTGAAGGAGTAAAAATAAAAATCCTGGCCCAAAGGACTATGTTCTCGATGTTAAAACAGAGAGGTCACAATGCAGAATATCCCAAATCGATGTTCCGGAACTGATATGTTTGTTCCGGTCAAAGACTGGAATCATGCATGGCATCTTTGCCCGGAAGCCATTGGCCAGTTTTTTATTCACAATGAGTAATTCTTATTTACCGTAATGCTCTCCTGATACATTACAAAAGGAGGGACGAAATGAATGAGCTAAAAAATACACATTCAGAAGACGAAGGCTTAAGAACAACCCATATGAAAATTTTGAGGGTTATTGTGTTATGCTTGATCCTCATTATGGGATTGTCCGCATGCGAGACTTTAAGGTCTATCTCTGGTGATGAAGATTATCGTCGTTTAAAAGAAGTGGGAATGGAAAAACCCTGTAATCCAAACAAAGACCCCGAGTGCTCAAAAAAACCGCCGATTCCCGATGATGAGATATGCACCGCTCATTCGGATAACGACAGAATCTGTGATGACGAGGACAACTGCCCGACGGTGGACAACCCGTATGATGTAGACACGGACGGCGACGGCCAATATGATGCCCAGTTGAACACGGATGGTGATGGAGATGGCGATGCCTGTGATACAGACATGGACAATGACGGCGTCGATGACAAGGACGCAAACCTCAACCCCATTCCAGTCAGCGTAGGCGGAGATAACTGCCCGCGGGTTCCTAATGCAAACCAGTCAGACATAGACTGTGACGGTGTCGGCGATAAGTGTGACCAAGACATGGATGGTGACGGAATTTCAAACCAAAATGAATATCTGATGGGTACATTGCCCGATCATGCGGATTTCGATAAGGACGGGATTAGCGACGGCGACTTAATTCCTGAAGATTGTCACAACCTTTATGTTCCGCCGATTACAAAGGCCGGTGATCAAACACCTTTTGGCGACAAAAAGTACATCCAGTTTGTTGCAATCTATGTGGACGCTGATTGTGACGGAATTTCCGACAATTTGATCAACCGAATGGACACATGGCTTCCGGTTCCGCCAGGATATGTTACTGCAAAATTTCAGGCGGATGATCCGCCAAGCTGGGTCCAGAGCCGCTGCATACGGATCCAAGCCAGGCTCTATGATCCGGTCAATAAATCGTACGTTCCCTTTGAAAACGATGTGACATTTTCCCTGAATCCAACCCGAGAGCAAGGGATCGCGACCAATCATTCAGAGGTGTGTCCCCGTCCCGATTGCCCCATAGATTTCAGTTTCAAAAACTCTCAAAACCAATCACTGTCGGATGTACTGAATAAAACTGTGGTTGCCTCAGGCCAGGACAAAGTGTCTCTGTCTGTTTACGCTTTTGATTACGGCGGGTTTTTCACCATTACGGCCAAAACACCCGTAACCGGGGGGTATGATGCAAAAGGCAAAGCGACTCTGCCCAAGGACTCGGACAATGACGGGTTGCCTGATATCATTGAAAAACACTATGGGTTCAATGAGACCGACCCGTATGCTCTGGATCCCCTCAAAATAACGCCGGACGGGGGGATGGACGTAGACAAACTCAAGTATAACGCTTTTGCGGGAGACGGCTTGACAAACTATCGCGAGTGGCGGGGTATTGTTTATGACGCCCAGGGCACGATTCACGAGCGTCTCAATCCCAAAAAGAAGAATCTTTTTGTGCGCGGGGACTTTTATAAGAATTCTGTTTGTTCTCCCAGCTCCAATCCGGATGTGCTTGACTTCTCCCTGAAGGTGACCACGGACCCGGTTAACAATCCTGATCAACGCAATGCGTTTGAAACCGCAGGCATTGATGTGCACGATGTCACCGGGTATGGGTATTTCTGCCAGGAAGCTCCAAACATCGATGTTTTGGTGGTCACCAACAAAGCGTTGGTGGACGGTCAGCCGTTCAATACCCTGAACGGACAGAAGGACGGGTACATCAAGCATCCCAGCCCCAATTATCCGCGACACTGGTTGTGGGAGGTAAAGGGCGCCAGTTTTATCGGCACCCCAGGGGCTTACGCGCTCAACCAGATAACCGGTGAACAGGGTACGGAAACCTACCACGCTTCTCTGATGAACTACATATACAACCGTCCTTATGTTAACGATATGAGTCCTGCATGGCTCGATAAAAACCAGAACATCTGCTTGTATAATGCTGCAGATTCTCCTTCTAAACTCGATCCGCTGGATCATGTGGAGGATTTCATCATAGAGAACGGCATAGGTCCGGATAAAGACGGCAAAATAACTGAAGACAGATGCGTAGTTAACAAGAGGATGGACGGCGACAGGATAAACCATCCTGCCTGGATATCAAAGATTTGGGATACGGATGAGTCTAAGCCGTATAAGGCAGGCTTTCATTTCAGTGTGTTCGACGCCGATGCAGACGGATTTGTGGAGCTTCCGGTTGTGGAAATGCCGGCGGACGTCATGGCGCTTGATCCCAAGAACTTTGACCCAAAATACGAATACTATTCGATCCAGGTCCAGACCCAGACCATCGTCCATGAGATGGGACACGGCCTGGGAGTCAGCAAAAACCATGTTGCTGACCAAACATGTGTTATGTATGTTCCGGTCAAAGACTGGAGTCATGCTGGACATGTTTGTCCGGAAGCCATTGGACAGTTTTTTATTCATAACCAGTGAGTTTTGGCAGGCCATATAACTACCATTAAAACATTTTTATGGTAAAACTTTAACTGTAAGGAGGAAACGTTATGGAAAAATTAAGATTGAATGTGGGTTTAATTGTCCTGGGGATTTTTGTTGTAATGCTATTTGTCGTTGTGCCTTCTGTTGCCATGGCTGGCGCAGGAGCTATGGAGGGGCTGGGTGAGATGTGTGATGATGTTATCGATCCGCCCGTCGGCCCGGAAATAATCTTTGAGAAGGCGGGCGGACCTGTTTTTTTGGGAGAAATCACTGTACAACGGGATTCTAATAGTGATGTCTATATAAACGGCAGCATATCAAAACAAGGGGACAGTTGTACAGTGACTTTTGAGCCTCTCGATGTTGGTGATCTTGGTGCATTGTATACAAAGGCGGTCACGGATGAAGAATGGAATAATCTCAAAGATAATAAAGGGCGTAATATGGCCGGGCTTCGACTGGGTATTGATGATTCACAAACTGCTGTCCCAAAAGATTGTGCTTATTTGCCGGGATCTTACCCCCAATGCTTTGAAATTTTAGCTGTTGGCAAATTCAACCTAATTAATGATAATATGTTTTCAGCTTTCTTTGTATTGATGCCGCTGGAATAGGATTCAGCCAATTGGCAAATTTATGTCAGGCCCCTCGATGCCCGAAAAGAGGGGTCTGTTTTTCATTTTCTTGACTGTTTCTGGAAAGGGTTAGAGGTTTCGCATTGGGTGCAATTACCGCTATATCTATGGCTGCCGGCAGCGGCATACTCCTTTTTGCCTGTTTTCCGCCCGTTAACCTGCCGGTTCTGGCATGGTTGGCTCTGGTTCCGCTTTTTGTTTCCATCACAGGAAAGCGGGCAAGATATGGCTTTTTATTGTCACTTATCTGTGGAATCTTTTTTTTCTTAGGCATTTTCAACTGGATTTTGGAAATTCCTGGCTATGTGTGGATCCACCACACGATGTTGGCGCTCTATCTCGGGTCCTATATCGGTCTTTTTGGTTTGATATTCGCCTTTATTTCACAGCGGCAGGGGGTAGCGCCTGCCCTGTTCTCAGCGCCGTTTGTCTGGGTAGCTCTGGAATATGCCCGATCCAACTTCTCTTTCCTTGCCCTTCCCTGGGGCCTTCTGGCGCACTCCCAGTACCAGTATCCCACGCTCATCCAGATGGCTTCCGTTACCGGGGCGTATGGGGTCAGTTTTCTGATCATCATGATAAACTCAGGAATTGCAGTGTTGGTACTGCATTGCACATACCGAATGCAAAATCGCAAATCAAATTTTGTTCGACCCATTTCAAGGCAAGGAAGATCTGCCGTTGTGTTAACGGCTGTCATATTGTTGAGCTTAACCTTATTCTACGGACATATGGCCGCGTCCAAGCCCATCGTCGGTGATGAGATCAGACTTTCGCTGATACAGGGGAATATCGAACAGTCAAAAAAGTGGGACCGCCGGTACGCCGACGTCATCATGGGAACATACGCCAAACTCACCGGCAAAGCCGCAAAGGACAGGCCCGCTCTCATCGTATGGCCTGAAACTGCGGTTCCCGGATTCATCGATCAAAACACCAAACTTTATAAAGAAGTAAATCATATTGCTGTGGAGGCCCGAAGTTGTCTTTTGCTGGGGAGTTCCCAGTATCGCAAATTCATGAACAAAAGATCCGGACGAAAATATTTTAACTCAGCCTTTCTAATACATTCTGACCGGGGAACGGCAAAAAAACAGCAATATGATAAGATTCGCCTTTTGCCTTTTGGAGAATACTTACCTTTCAAAAGAGCCATCCCCTGGTCTTATATTAAGGTTCCGTACCTGGGCGGGTTTACCCCGGGGAAGAAATTTACGATTTTCGAGCTGCCTTCTTCCTGTTTTGGCGTCACCATCTGCTGGGAGAACATTTTCCCTGACCTTTTCAGGCAATTTGTTAAACATGGTGCCCGTTTCATGATCAACATTACCAACGAAGCATGGTTCGGCAAAACGGCCGCCCCTTATCAGTTTGTCTCCATGAGCGTGTTTCGGGCCGTTGAGAACCGTGTTTTTGTGGTAAGATGCGCCAACACCGGTGTATCATGCTTTATCGATCCTTATGGAAGAATTGTGAGCCGGGTTATGGATAAAAACGGTTCCGATATTTTCGTCCAAGGGGTATTGACCGGATCGGTCATCCCCCTAAAATCAAATACCTTTTATACGCGATACGGAGATTGGCTGGCGTGGGTGTGCACAGGCTTTTCTGTTGTTTTTATACTTGTTGCGCTATTTAAGGGGTTCAAGGGTTCTGGGTTCAGAGGTTCAGAGGTTGAGGGATAAATATTTCTTAACAATGAACATCGAACATATTAAAAGATGAACATCGAACATCGAACGTCCAACATCGAATGTTGAATGAAAGACAAAAACAAGGGGAAGAATTTCATAAAAAAACCTTACCGTTGAATGTTCATATTGCTTTTTTATTCGATAAAAAAACTTGGGGAGCGGAGCGACATCATTATTCGACGTTCAATGTCCAATGTTCGATGTTGGACGTTCATTTTATTTAACTCGATGTTCGATGTTCAGTCCATTCAATACTGAAACACTGACACCTGAAACCTGAAACCTTAATCGTGAACCCCTGAACCTTTGAACATTGAACCCAGAACCGTGAACCTTGAACCCTGAACCCTAAACCTTTGAACGCACATCAAGAAGATATATAATTAGAAAATATTATTCCATGCAAGAACACACCAAAAAGAATTTCTCCAGAATCACTTTTGTTAGTGCATTGGTCTTGGTCTCTGCAATCGCCATGGTCTATATGTACAACATCTATAAATGGGGAGATTACCCCGATTTCGGATTTAGCGTTAAAACGGCCACAGGAATAGAGATTGTGGGCATCGTCACCGAAAACGGTCAAAAATCTGGGATGCAGGTGGAAGATCGCATATTAACGGTCAATGACAAGACTTTCCATAGTATACTGGAATTCCGTGAAGCTATGAATCGGGAACTTGGCCAAGAGAATACCTATCTTCTGGAAAGGCAGGGACGCGTCTTTCATGTAACCATCCCAAACACACCCATCGGTTTCCAAGCCGCCTTTGCCAAAAGCGGTTTTCTCTTTTTATTGGGTTTGTGTTACATGTTTATTGGAATGCTGGTTTTTTTAATGAAGCCCCATGAGAGTACCAGTTGGACTTTTTTTATTTTTGTTACAATGATCGGGCTGTTCATCATTTTTCTCAACAAATCGGGCAAAACATCACCATTCTGGCTGGAAACAGTGCACATTTTTGCCTATACTTTTACCCCGGCAGTTTTTTTCCACCTGGCCTACAGCTTTCCTGAAGAACGCGACCTTCTAAAAAAGCATCCTCATGCCCAGTTTTTACCTTACGTTGCATCCTCCATATTATTCCTGTGCTTACGGTCCATCACGCCCACTATCATGGACTTACCAAAGATTTGGCTGATTGTATTAATGACCTATATGACGGCCGCAATATTGTTTTTCTTAGGTTCTTGTATTCAGCTTTGGCTTAAGTCCCACTCTGAAATCGTTAAGCTCCGATCCAAGATGATCCTGTTGGGCGCTGCCATCTCGGCCACATTGCCATTATTAGATTTTGTAACCAGCATCACTTTCCAAGTGTATCTCCTGCCTCACCCCAATTATTATGTCCCTTTCTTTATCGTCTTTCCGATTTTCGTAGGCTATTCCATCGTCAAGCACGACCTCTTTGACTTCGACGCCATCATCAAACGCACCTATGGATATGTGCTGACCACCGGAGCAATTGCAGGGGTTTACGGGGTGTTTGTGCTGGTTTCCGATGTGGCTTTCGGAAGATTTGAGGTCACCCAATCACCCCTGTTTCCGCTGGTTTTTATTCTGGGGGTGGTATTTTTCTTTAACCCCATCCGAAACCGGGCCCAAAAATTTATCGACCGGGTATTTTACCGCCTGGAATACGACTACCAGGATACGGTCCAGAAGATCAGCGAGACCATGCGGTCGCTGCTGAAACTGGATGAAATCGGAAAGAGCATCATGGATACCGCCCTGGGCGCCATGTTCATCGACGCGGGCTGTGTTATGCTGCTAAATCGCGGAATCAAGTATATGAATGTCTTGCTACAGCGGGGAAAAGGGAAGTGAGGCGGAATGAAACCGGCCTGAAGGCCACCTTGCCGGCCAGAGAAGAAACGGACATCAAAGAACCGAGAGTAAATGACAAAACCACTTTTCAGGCTGTAGAATTTGAAACGCCAAAAAGCGACATTCAAGACTCACGGCTAATAAACTTAAAGCTTCCTGCTGATGCGCCTTTTATTCAGAAAATGGCGGAAAGAAAAAAAGAAGTGACCCTATATGATATTCAGGAAGATCCGTTCTTCCAAGACCAGAGAACGTCATGCGAGGATGCGTTTGACCGGTTGGAAGCCACCCTGATTGTTCCGTTGATCTACGAGGATCGACTGACCGGATTGATATCTCTTGGAGAAAAGAAATCCGGCAAGTTCTACCGGCGGGAAGACATTAACCTGCTCAATACTCTTGCAAACCAGGGAGCCGTGGCCATTGAAAATGCCTTGATGATCGAGGATGTAATTGAAAAAGAACGCATGGAAGAAGAGCTTTCCATTGCCCGGGACCTCCAGACCAGCATGCTTCCCGCTAAATGCCCAACAATCGAGGGCTTTGAGATTGCGGCCTATTCTGTTTCAGCTATGGAAGTGGGCGGTGATTTTTACGATTTTATCGACATGGGAGAAAACAAGGCAGGTATGGTTATCGGCGATGTGACCGGCAAAAGTGTTTCCGGTGCTTTGGTCATGTCCGCTTCCAGAAGTATTTTCCGCATGCTTTCGGAAGAACAAATGAGCGTCAGCCAAATCATGATCCGGGCCAACCGACGGACTAAGAAAGACATCAAGACCGGTATGTTCGTGGCCCTGCTTTATGCGGTGCTGGATGCAAATGATAAAACCCTGAGTCTGTGCAGCGCCGGGCAGACACAACCCATATACTGGTCTTCGGAAACAGGAGAATCCAATCTGGTTGAGACCAAAGGAGATACTTTCCCCCTCGGAATTCTGGAAGATGTCGGGTATGAGGAAACCCGGCTTGAACTTGCACCCGGCGACAAAGTTGTTCTCTATACCGACGGCATTGTGGAGGCCATGAACGAGCAGGAGGAGATGTACGGGTTTGACCGGCTGCTGGAAGTGGTTCAAGGGGCTAAGTCGATGACGGCGGAATTGCTCCTTAAAGAGATCATAGACAAGGTCAACGCGTTTGCCGGAGGAGCTGCTCAGCACGATGATTTGACGATAATCGTGATAAGTGTTGATTGAGTAAAAGGTGAAACGTGAAAGGTAAAAGGTCTCTGAAATAACCGTTTTTTCACTTTTCGCTTTTCACTTTTCACTTTTTACTTTTTACTCTTCAACATGATTTTAACTCATTGCATTTTTTAAACAATAATGATAGGGTGTTTTTAATGTTTGTTATAAATCATTCCGCTCATGTAGAATAACGGGGGCTCCGTAAGGTTATGATTGTAGATGAAAAATTGATCCGAATGCTGAATGAAAATACGATTGAAGTCAGCCTTCCCAATAAGCTGGGTTATGAGCGGATTGCCATGGCGTGTTCAGCTTCCTTTGCCAAAATTGTAGGCTTCTTACCTGAGCGCGTAGAAGATTTGAAAACCGCCGTATCCGAAGCCTGCCTCAATGCCATGGAACACGGCAACCTGAATCACCCGGAAAAAAGAGTGCTCATCACCATGGATTACAAGGATCACATATTTAGAGTCTCTGTCATGGACCAGGGTGAGGGCATGGAGAATACACCGGAAATCCCCGAAGAACCGGATATAGAAAAAAAGATTGAAGCGTTGGAAACCCCAAGAGGACTGGGCATGTTTTTGATAAAACAGCTCGTGGATCAGGTGGAATATAACAAGATATCTGATGAAGGGCACATGGTAAGGATGGTATTGAAACTTACAGGTTGAGGGTCTGAGAAGCTGGTTTCAAGTGTCAGGTTTCAGAAGTTGAGAGATTCGGTGTTCAGGAACCCTTGAAACCTTAAATCCTTGAACCGCAGAATATCGAATAACCAATGTCGAATGTCGAACTTAAAACCAGGGAGAAAGGGAACCCTTAACTTTTGAACCTTGAACCCTGAACCCTTGTCCGCCTATCTTTGTGGCGGATTGAACCTTTAAATCTTGAACCCTTGTCCGCCTATCTTTGTGGCGGATTGAACCTTTGAACTTTTTACTTTTCACTTTTTACAAAAAATCTTAATAATCTGTGTTCGTCTGTGTCCAATAACGAGAAAAGGCAGGTCCATTATGAAGCAAGAAACTGAAATCAATCTTGAAAAACAAGACGATATTACAATTTTTGATGTACAAGGGGATGTGACTGCCTTTTCCGAGCCTTTTTTTACCAAAGCCTACCAGACTGCAAACGACCAGGCAGCGAACAAGCTTTTATTGAAATTTACTGAAGATGCGTACATCAACAGCGGCGGCATTGCTATACTCATTCAACTTCTGGCCCAAACAAAAAGGAATAACCAGCAGATCTGCATCACCGGACTTTCCAGTCATTTCAAAAAAATATTCAATATGGTGGGGATCACAAAATTCGCCAAAATATACAACTCGGTGGATGAGGCAGTAAATGATATGGCTATGTGACCTTGACACAATATTTATTTTTGAAATTATTTTCGTGCGTTTTGTGACAAGAAATAACTTAAATATCGAATGTCGAATATTGCATGATGAATATCGAAGTAAGGTCCCAGTGAAATGGACTACCTTATTTCACCCCGATAGAATAAAAGGAAAAATAAATTCCATTCGGCAGGCGGGATAAATATTTTGTCATTTTAATTCATACAAAAAGACAGAGCGAAGCGATTCCACCCGTCTACATTCGATATTCTTTATTCTACATTCGATATTTAGGATTAAAGTATTGGCATAAAAAATCTGGAATCGCCTGAATTCTTAACCTAATTGCTAAACAATCTCCTTTTTAGAAAGGAATGATCCCATGCAATTATTGTCTTCATGCTACCTTTTTAAAGGACTTTCCGAGTCCCAATTTCATGGCCTGTTACAAATCACAAAACAGGTGCGGGCTCAAAAAGGACAGTTCCTCATGCACGAAGGGCAAAAGGGAGAAGAAGTGTTTGTCCTGAAACAAGGGGCGGTTGAATTGTTGACAAGGGTTAATGACGATTTGGTGAATAACGATTTTGAACTTCCCATCGCCATTCTGCGAAATCCCGGAGATTGTACCGGAACATCCTGTCTGCTTGAACCCTATATATACAGTCTTTCGGCGAGATGCTTTGAAGACAGCGAATTGCTGATGATTAAACAGTCGGACCTTAGAAATCTCATGCTGGCGGACCACGAACTGGGCTGTTCCCTGATGAAGAATCTGGCACAGCACCTGCTCGATCGACTCAAAGAAACCCGGCAGGAATTGAAAATCCATTTCAAAACGCTCTTTAAATCAAGTCATCATTAGTAAAAGGTGAAATTCAGGGTTCAGAGGTTTAGAGGTAGTTATTTTTAACGATGAACATCGAACATATTAAAAGATGAACATCGAACATCGAACGTCCAACATCGAATGTTGAATGAAAGACAAAAACAAGGGCAATAATTTTACTCGGTTTTAGAGTAAATTGAGGAGCGAAGCGACATCATTATTCGACGTTCAATGTTCGATGTTGGACGTTCATCTTTCAAAACAACCCTGAACATTTGAACCTTTAACCGAAATCTTTCTGATCATTGCATTTTTTTTGAAACTGTGATATCAATATTCTATGAAAAATATAGCTACAATAAAAAAAATATCGCAACTTTCTATCCCGATACTTAAACAAAACGGTGTCATATCTGCTGCGCTTTTTGGTTCTTTTGTGCGATCTGAGGGTTCAATAGAAAGCGATGTTGATTTTTTATTAGAATACCAAGATGGCGTAAGTTTGTTCGATGTTGCTGAATTGAAGAGAGAACTCGAGGAAAAGTTGGATAGAAAGGTGGACCTTGTTTCACTGAAGTACTTGAATAAACGTATTCGGGAACAGGTAATCCGAGAACAGATTCGTATATTATGAAAAAAGACCCATACGTCTTTATCGATCATATTCGAGAGTCGATCGCAGCGATTGAAACCTACACTTTTGGTGTTAACAAAGCAACATTTCTAAATACTCCTCAAATACAACCCTTATTCCGGAAAGTTTTTTATAGAATCCTTATTTAGCAAGGGTTTACAAAAATTGATAAAATAGTGTAGCCACAGAAAAATAAATCAATAAAAGCATAATTATCACTTAAAAAGCCTTTATAATAAAGCTTGACAAGTATTTTAATGGATGTTAATGTAGCCACAGAATATAAAAGGCTACATTATG
>Ga0208279_1000414_pt1 | contig 35459 bp, 29 predicted proteins | sample AntAceMetag02UKM_FD_184766 | JGI IMG/M metagenome (GOLD analysis project Ga0208279, IMG submission 184766) | Saline lake microbial communities from Ace Lake, Antarctica - Antarctic Ace Lake Metagenome 02UKM (SPAdes) (version 2) | ecosystem: Environmental > Aquatic > Non-marine Saline and... | reverse complement strand
AAGCCCTTTTTGCTCCCGCTGGATTGCCAAATCCAGTGGCTAGGGCCTGGATCTGGCGATCCAGGCCGAGCGAATGGGATAAATGCGATTGCCCTACCCACACCAACGTCTGGATGGAAAACGCAGATGAACGCAGGTCTTCACAGAGAACAAACGGAACAACCAGCGTGAATCAGCGCCCAGATACATCAAGTTTGCCATCTGATATATTATGTGGTATAATTCTCGCCGGCAAGAACCTCGCGGGCTGTTTGATGCGTACTTGTGGGCCTGGCACGGAGTTGCGCTGATGGTTCGTTCGAAATCAGGTAACACCTCCAAGAACTTGATCTACAAGGAACTTCGTCGTTCCATCATTATGGGACACCGCAAGCCGGGTGAGAGATTGAATCTGGAAGCGCTGGCCACGAGCCACGGTACCAGCGTCACGCCGGTGCGCGATGCGCTCCAGATGCTCAGCCAGGAGGGGCTAGTAACGATCAAGCCCCGCTCCGGTTACTTCGTCACGCACCTCACCCTGAAGCAGTTGCGCGACATGCTTGAACTGCGCGCAATCCTCGAAGTGGCCTCCATCGAACGAGCCGCGACCCAGATCACCGCTGAGCAACTTGAGCGACTCGAACATATCCACGCTGGCTACACTGGCGACGACGACGAATCCTACGACCGCTATACGAGCGAGAACCGGCATTTCCACTACCTGGTCGCTGAAGCATCGGGCAACCACGAATTAGCAGAGATGTTGGGCCACTTGCATGATCGGTTGTCTCGTTTCATGGTCCTGTGCTACGCTGGCGAGACGCTGCAGCCCAGACACGCGCGCCTCGTCGAAGCACTGCGTACCCACGACGTCGCGGTAGCCCGCCAGGCAATGCTCGACGAAATCAACGAAACCCGCGAGACCATTCTGGAGTGCATCATCCAAGAAGAGGAAGCCTTCTGGCGTCTGGGCAATCGAGACAACTCGAGTGAATAGAACCACTCGATAAGTCGGACGCCACATCGTAACATACACAATCAGGGAGGAAAGAACTAAGGAAATGAAAACGATTCTGAAAAGCGCACGGAAGACAGTGACCATCAGCCCCGACAGGCCGACGGTCATCATCGGCGAGCGGATCAACCCCACAGGCAAGAAGCGGTTGGCTGCCGCTCTCGCCGAGGGCAATTTGGAGATTATTGGCATAGAGGCCGAGGCGCAGGTGGAGGCGGGCGCCGACGTGCTGGATGTCAACGTCGGTGCGGCCGGTGTGGACGAAGTAGACTTGCTGCCCAGGGCCGTGCGTCTCGTGATGGAAACGGTCGACGCGCCGGTGTGCATAGATAGCGCCAACATCGAGGCGTTGCGAGCCGCGCTAGTCGTTCACAAGGAGTTGGCGCCGGAGGGCAAGCCACTCATCAACTCCGTCAACGGCGAGGAGGAGCGCCTGGAATTGGTGCTGCCCTTGGTGGCCGAGTACAAGACAGCCGTCATCGGCCTGGCTATGGACAACGATGGCATCCCCCCGACAGCGGAGAAACGTCTGGCAGTGGCCCGCAAGATCATTGAGCGGGCAGAGGCGCTGGGGATCCCCCGCGAGGACGTGGTCGTCGACTGTCTGGCGCTGACGGTGGGCGCCGAATCGCGCGCGGGCCTGGTCACCCTGGAGGCAATCCGGATGGTGCACGAGGAGTTGGGCGTCAATATGACGCTGGGGGCCAGTAATGTCTCCTTTGGCCTGCCAGATCGCGAGGTGATCAACTGGGCCTTCCTCGCTATGGCAATCCAGCGGGGCGTGAACTGCCCTATCGTGAACGCGGCCAAGGTGCGTCCGGCCATCCTGGCCACCGACCTCCTGCTGGGGCGCGACGAGTACGCCATGCGCTATATCAAAGCCTACAAGAAGAAAAAGCGAGGTTCGTAAGGAACAATCTGATCTTTGCTGACGGTGGCGAAAGGACGGGTATGACGGTTGTCCTGGGCATAGACACAGGGGGCACCTATACTGACGCCGCGCTGGTGGACTACGCCAGCGGAGCGGTGATGGCCGGCGCGAAAGCCCTGACCACCCATCACGACCTGTCCATCGGCATCGGGAAGGCCGTGGCAGCAGCGTGCGATGGGCCGGCCGTATCACCCGCCGATGTGAGTCTGGTGGGCCTTTCGACCACGCTGGCGACCAACGCAATCGTCGAAGGACGGGGCAGCCCGGTCTGTTTGTTACTCATCGGCTACGATCCGGATCTGATCCGGCAGTACGGTTTCGAACGCGAACTGGTAACCCAGGACGTGGTCTACCTGGGCGGTGGCCACGACGGAGCGGGCGACGAGGTGGAGCCGCTGGACGAAGCGGCAGCGCGGGCGGCCATTCTTGCCCGGCGCAACCAGGTGGAATCATTCGCTGTGTCGGGATACTTCGGCGTCCGGAACCCCGCTCACGAACTGCGGGTGCGGGCATTAGTCGAGGAGTTGACCGTCTCTGCGAACGGGGAATCCCTGCCCGTCACCTGTGGCCACGAACTGACCACCCGCCTCAATGCTGTGCGCAGGGCGACGACGGTGACGCTCAACGCCCGGCTGATCCCCTTGTTGCGGGAACTCATCGCCACCGTTCGCAGTACGTTGGACGCGCTAGGCATCGTCGCCCCGTTGATGGTTGTCAAAGGAGACGGATCGCTGGTGCGGGCCGAGTGGGCCAAACGGCGGCCTATCGAGACAATCCTGTCTGGACCGGCAGCCAGCGTCGTGGGGGCCTGGCACATAGCGGGTCGTCGTGACGTGTGGGTGGTGGACGTGGGCGGCACGACGACCGACATCGCCGCGCTGCGCGATGGGCGCCCCCGGCTGAACTCCGAAGGTGCACAGGTCGGCAAGTGGCGGACGATGGTCGAGGCAGTGGACGCGCACACAATAGGGCTGGGCGGCGACAGCCTGGTGTACCTGGACGCCGATGGCCGAGTGATCATCGGCCCCCGGCGAGTGGTGCCGTTGTGCTTGCTGGCGAGCCAGCACCCCTGGGTGGTGGACGAACTGCGGCAGCAGGTGGAGACGCACCAGCGTCTGGCCGGCCAGTTCGTGCTGTCGCAGCACCGGACGGCTCGCGCACTCTCAGACGAGGACCAGGCCTTGCTGCAACACCTGGCCGCAGGTCCCCAACCATTGACCTCGCTGGTCGAGAGGCTACGCTATGGCTCGCTGGTGGTGCGGCGGGTCGAGAGCCTGGAGGCGCAGCGGCTGGTGCTGCGATCCGGTTTTACGCCCACCGATGGACTGCACGTCCTCGGCCACTTCGAGCGTTGGAATACCGAGGCGTCGCGGCTCGGCGCCGAACTACTGGCAACGCAAGTAAACCTCTCCCCCGCAGAGTTTTGTGAGCAATTGGTCGCGAGTGTGTCGAATCGGGTAACGACGGCGTTAATCAGCAAGATACTGAGCGACGAGGCCACGTTGCCCGACTGGGAACAAGAGCCATCGGCCGCGGCGCTTCTGGCCCGCGCGTTGGGAAAAGCCCCCACGTCAGACCTGGATTGCCGGTTGGCATTACGCCATCCGATAGTCGCCGTCGGTGCGCCAGTGGAGGCCTATTTGCCACGCGTGGCCCGGCAACTGAACACTGACCTGGTCATCCCCCCCCATGCCGAGGTGGCAAACGCCGTCGGCGCCGTCGCCGGCGGAGTGGTGCTCCGACAGCAGGTGCTGATCCGACCATTGAGCACGAACCAACACTTTCGCCTGCACCTGCACAATGGCGTGCGCGACTTCTCCTCCCTGGAAGAGGGTATAGCCTACGCCCAACAAGTCGTGCCAGCCCGATTGAGCGCGTTGGCCCGGCAAGCAGGTGCCGACCAGGTTGAGGTGCAGATGACCCGCGTGGATCAGGAAGCGCCGGTCAAGGGAGGATGGGGAGAGCGGATTTACCTGGGAACGCAATTGACGTTCACGACGGCAGGGCGCCCCCGTCCCGGGGGCTCCGAGCGCTTTGTACCGGGAACTAGACTAGAGATCTACGACCTGGACCAAAACGAGAAGAATCGTCAAAAACATCATTGAGGAGGCTTAGAATAATGGCAGACATCCTGGAGAAAATCACCTCGCATCTGTACGATGGTGAGGACGAGATGGTCGCTGAACTAGTCCAGAAAGCACTGGACCAGGGAATAGAGCCGCAAGAGATTCTCGCCGGTGGCCTGATCGCCGGCATGGACGTGGTGGGCAAGGATTTTAAAGCGGGCGATCTCTTTGTGCCCGAGGTGCTCATTGCCGCCCGGGCCATGCACGCCGGCATGGGCATTCTGCGGCCGCTGCTGGCGGAGAGCGATGTGCCTAGCGCGGGCAAGTACGTCATTGGCACGATGGCGGGCGACCTGCACGACATCGGCAAGAACCTGGTCAAGATGATGCTGGAAGGTGCCGGCTTCGAGACAGTTGACCTGGGAACAGACGTCCAGCCGGGCGTCTTCGTGGACGCCGTGCGCGAGCACCAGCCCACGATCATAGGAATGAGTGCCTTGCTGACCACGACGATGATCCAGATGAAAGCCACCATCGAAGCATTGGAGGAAGCGGGACTGCGCGACGTGGTCAAGATCATGGTCGGCGGCGCGCCGGTGACGGCGGCCTTTGCCGAGGAGATCGGGGCCGATGCCTACGCGCCCGATGCGGCCTCCGCTGTGGACGTCGCCCGGAGCATGGTAGGCGCGTAATGCGCAAAGCGTGAAACGTGAAACGTGACTATCAGGTTTCACGTTTCACAACCTGGTACAATGGCTAGGAAAAGGCGAGAACCTGTCAAGGGCCTGGTAGGCGGGCAATACAAACCGCTGACCGATAGCCAGGTGCAACGCATCCACGAGGCAGCGTTGAGCATCTTGGAGCGGACCGGCGTGCAGGTCGAGGAACCGGAAGCACTGAAGTTGTTCCAGGAGGCGGGCGCGATGCTGGACAGCGACGCCCCACGTGTGCGGCTGCCTCGAGCGCTGGTTGAGGACGCCATCGACTGGGCACCCTCACGCGTCGTGCTCGCAGGCCGCGATCCCAGGTGGGACCTGGACCTGGGGGGGGCACGGGTGCACATCGGCACAGGCGGCGCGGCGGTGACCGTCCTGGATCTGGAGACGGACCAACTGCGCCCGGCCGTGCTGCGCGACGTGGCCGAACTAGCCCGGTTGGTGGACGCCCTCGACAACGTACACTTCTACCTGGTGCCGGTCTATCCCACCGATGTGGGCAAGGACGAGGTAGACATTAACACATACTACACCGGCCTGGCCAATACCACCAAGCACGTCCAGGCCGGCGTCTACAGCGTGCAGGGTGTCCGGGACACGGTAGAGATGTGTGAGCGCATAGCAGGCGGGGCAGAGCAGTTACGCGAGCGCCCCATCGTCTCCTTCATTACCAGTTGGATGGTCAGCCCGCTCAAGTTTGCCACCGACGTCACCACGCTGCTGGTCGAAACCTGCCGCCAGCGCATCCCGGTTGTGCTCTCGGCTGCGCCGATGGCCGGGTCTACCGCGCCAGTGACCCTGGCCGGGATGCTGGCGCAACTGACCGCCGAGCAGTTGTCCGGGGTGGTTCTGGCCCAGTTGGCCCGGCGGGGCGCACCGCTGCTGATCGGCCCGATCCCGGCGACGGCGGATATGAAGACCGGTCGCTACCTGGCTGGGGCAGCCGAGTTTGGACTGACGAACGGGGCCATGTCGCAGATAGCCCAGTTCTATCGGTTGCCTATCTACAACTCGGCTGGGATGACCGACGCCAAGGTCCCCGACGTCCAGGCCGGTTTCGAGAAGGGGATGAGCGCGGTTTTAGCGGTTCTGGCCGGGAGCAACTTCATCCACCACGCGGCAGGGATGCTCGAGAACATGAACATCGTCGCAGCGGAGCAGTTTGTCATTGACAATGACATCCTCGGCATGACGATGCGTGTGGTGCAGGGCATCGCGGTGAACGACGAGACGCTGGCCCTGGACGTGATTGACGAGGTCGGCCCCGGCGGCCACTATTTGATGGCCGATCATACGCTCCGGCACATGCGCTCCGAGTTCTACTATCCCTCGGCGGTGGTGGATCGGCAGGGCTGGGACATGTGGCAGCAGGATGGCGGCCTGGATGCACGAGAACGGGCCCAGGATATCGCCCGCGATATCCTGGCAAATCACCGGCCCAAATCACTCGATCCAGAGGTAGAAAAGTGGATTCGCGGGCGATTCGAGCTACACATCTGAAACGTAAAACGTAAGAATCACGCACCACGTTTCACGTTTCACGCATCACTTTCTTCGGGAGGTTCATTGGCGACCGAACAAATTCCTATCGAAACTTTGCATCCCACCATACGGATGCTGTCCGACGAGCAGATTCGAGAGATTCACCATACCAGCCTGGACATCCTTTCTCGGACAGGCATCGTGATGAAGAACGAAGCCGCACGTGTGCTGCTCCTCGACGCTGGAGCCTGGGAATCGGAAGATCGGATCAAGATTCCACCACACCTGGTAATGGACGGTATCGCTTCCGCCCCATCGCGCATCCCGATGTACAATCGCCTGGGCGAGTTGACCATGCCCCTGGAAGCGGGCAAGGTCTTCTTTGGCCCCGGTTCCGACTGCATCTTCACCATGGATGTGGAGACGGGCGAGCGGCGCAAGGCCACAGCGAAGGACGTCCAGCGTTTCGCGCACCTGTGTGATGGCCTGGACCGGATGGATTTCACTATGTCCATGGGCAATCCTTCAGATGTACCAACGTCGGACATCTATATCCACGAGTTCATCGGCATGATCCGGGGCTCGGTCAAACCCACCATCTACACAGCCAACAATCGGGCGGACATGGAGGACATCTATCGCATCGCCTGCGCGGTGGCTGGCGGCAAAACCGAACTGCGCGAAAAGCCTTTCATGATGCTCTACGCCGAGTCCATCTCCCCCCTGCTTTACCCGGATGAATCGGTGGACAAGTTACTCTTCTGCGCCGAGAAGGGCATCCCGGTCACCTACCCACCCTCGCCGAACACCGGTGGCGGGGGGCCGATCACCCTGGCCGGGGCACTGGCCTTGGGCAACGCCGAGTGTCTGGTCGGGCTGGTGCTCACCCAGTTGGTGCGACCAGGCACCCCCTTCCTGTACGGCATGAACACTGCTGCGTTGGACATGAAGTCGGCTATCGTCAGCTACGGTGCTCCCGAGTGGCCAACGGGCATGGCCGCCTGTACCGACATCGCTCGCTACTACGACCTGCCAGCGTGGGGAGCCGCCGGTGCAACCGACAGCAAAGTCGTGGATGCCCAGGCCGGTATCGAGGCAACGGTATCAGTCATGGCCGCTTTCCTGACCCGCTGCAACCTGGTCCATGACGTGGGCTATATCGAATACGGCACCACCTCTTCGATGGAGATGCTGGTCGTGGCCGACGAGATCATCCGCGACGTGCGCTTCATCAATGGGCGGCGTGGAGGTCAGCGAGCGCACGCTGGCCCGCGAACCGATCCATCGCGCCAAGCCAGGCGGGGGCTTCCTGGCCGACGGCCACACGTTGGACAACTGGAAGTGGGCACAGTGGCAGCCGGCTTTGATCGACCGGATGCGCTACGATCGCTGGTTGAAGGCGGGCAGCAGGGACATGGCCACCCGAGCCAACGAGCGTGCCCGCCAAATCCTGGAAGAACATGAGACGCTGCCCCTGCCAGAGGAGACGGAGGAAGTGATTGCTGAGATAATCAAGACACGAGAGGCTCGATAGTGCTCGCCGACTCTACTGGGCGACCGGCTTATCAGCAGCAAAATCTCGAGGGTCTATGCGTTGCACCTCACTCACTTGGTCAAAGTGAGCATCGGTGCTGAGGATGTGTGAGAGGTTGTTCTCGATCATCACTGCTACGTGGATCAGATCGCGTGCTTTGAGAGTGGGGTAACGTTGAATCAGGTTTCTGGCTCGATTGACGTCGGCCATAGTGACTGGCAATGCCGTGGGGATGATGGTCTCTAGTTTGATACTGACCTGTTGCGCTTTATCGGGCAGGCCGAGAGACAGATAACGGTGCAGAATCTCCTGGTGAATCTCACTGCTGACTACGGCAGGCAGTTTTTCGCTCACGATGCGATCCAGGGAGACCTGGCAAGAACGACGATAGGGATGGTCGGCGCCAGCGGCGTACATCACGATATTGACGTCAACAAAGAGGGGATCATTCATTTGCACTTTCACTTTGGCATCCCTCCCAGCGGGATTCGATCTGGCGCTCCATGACTTCCCAGTCGTCCACCGGCAATTCCTGGGAGAACAGCCATTTCAATGCCTCTTGCCTACGTCGCTGCTCAAGATCCTGGATCAACACGCGTTCCACCGTCTCACGGATGAGGACGCCGAGAGGCTTGTTAGTTTCCTGGGCATATCCTTGAAGCAACTCATATTGTTGTTCGGTCAACATCGTTTGTACCCGTTTGACGTACTTAGGTGCCGGATGGCCCATTGTGTCACCTCCTTTGCGAGTGTCAGAAGTAATAGTATCTAGTGAGAGTGTATCACAATCCATACACTCTGTCAAGGAGTGAGAGAATGACACGACCAGGCCCAGTGGATCATGTTGTAGGAAAGGAGGTCCAATGTACCGCAACCGAGATATGGGCATCGACTATATCGAGGCCCGTAGGAAACACCGTTGCTATGGAATGGGGCTGGGCATCATTATCCTAGACGATGTCTACCCCGGTTTCCCCGGTGACGTGCGCAACGCTAGTGCCTACCCGTTTCCCATCCAGTATGAGATCGCCGAAGGGGTGGACATCCAGGCCCTGGTTCGCAAAGAGGACAAGACACCCTGTCTGGAGCCAATCCAGCGAGCGGCTAAAAAACTGGAAGAGATGGGCTGCCGCGCCATTGCCGCTGAATGTGGCTACTTTGCTTATTTTCAGAAAGAGATTGCACACTATGTGGATGTACCAGTTTTTATGTCTAGCCTGCTCCAGGTACCCTTTGCCCAGCAACTCATTGGCCCAAGCAGGGTAGTAGGGGTTCTGGTGGGGGAGCAAAGGTTCATGACGGACGCGCACCTGGATGCTGTCGGCATTCAGCCAGGTAGCAACTACGTCATGGCTGGGGCTACGGACAATGGCCGCTGCCCAGAGTTTGAGAACCTATGGTCCGAGTCCGTCCGACCCGACCCGCCAAGGGCTTACTATAACAAGATGGAAAAGGAATTCGTGCAAGTCGCTGTCGATTTCTACCAAGCCTATCCCAACATGGGCGCAATGATGTTGGAATGCACCGGCATGCAACCCTTTGCTCGTGCACTCCAGCGGGAGATCGATATTCCCATCTTTAGCTGGGGCACTCTGCTGGATTACGCCTACTCGGTGGTAGTCCACCGAGATTACTATGGGCACGTGTAATGTATCACGTGATGACCCTGGGTCATTCTTCTACCCGCCAACCGATCAGACATCACTCTCCCCAGGAGATCAGTTACTCAATGAACAGAACAGATGAAAACGAACTCTATCTAGTCAGTCCATGTATCCTCGGTATTCCAACCCGATGGGACGGAGGACAATGTCTGGTGGAAAGGCTGGTGAAGCTGGCTGCGCAAGGCAGGCTTCTACCGTTTTGCACCGAGGCAGCCGGCGGATTGTCTATCCCTCGCCCTGAGGCGGAGATCATGGCCATCGATGGTGACGCTGTGCTCTTCCGCAAGGCCTCAGGCATCGATGGGCACGACGTTCTCGACGGTAAGGCCAAAGTCGTGAGCATTGAAGGCACGGACGTAACGTCTGAGTACGTAGAAGGCGCACAGATGGGACTGGCACTGGCCAAGAGGTCTGGCATCAAGGTCGCCATCTTGAAAGCCTATAGCCCAGCCTGTGGCAGCCGGAAGATCTACGATGGCACGTTTAGCCTGACGCTCAAGCCAGGCCAGGGAGTGTTGGCTGCCCTGCTGACGAGAAACGGCATCACCGTTTACTCCGAAAACGAGCTAGACCAGGTACCAGGACTGGCTGAGGATGCCTGGGAATCGGCTCTGAACCAGAATAAGGAGTAAATTCTGCTCTATTACACAGGTCTTACTCTCCAGGCTGGGTAGACTGTTCTTTCTTGCTCACACTGCACAGGGACGACCTCAACGGTGGACAAGCGAGTATCGGATCGCAGTTCTTGTGGTCTGTCAGGATGTTGGCGTTTGCGCTTTCCCATCCATGTAGCAAACTGACCACATCGGGGCATATCTTTTCGGTCACCTTAGCCCTCAGTTCGATCTTGCCCCGCACACTCTCGACGATTATCCAATCACCATCGCTGATGCCGTGTTTTTCTGCCGTTGTTGGATGTATCTCAGCCGAGGGCTCCGGCTCTTTGCTACGCAGGCTGGGCAAGCTGCGATGCTGCGAGTGCGTATAGACGGCGACTCTTCGCCCAGCGCTCAGAACTAGAGGATACCTCTGAGCAAGTTGTGGTGCGCTCACAGGGCTCTCAGCAGGTTCTTCGTATTCTGGCAGAGGATCATATCCATAGATCTGCAGAACACGGGAATAGAGTTCTACCTTACCCGTGGGTGTCCCAAAACCATCTCTCTCATACTTGCGATACACTGGCCTGGCCCCATAGTACATGCCGCTTGGGTTCTCCTCAAGGTCCTTGACGGTGATTCCCAAAGGCCTAAGTTGGAAGCCAATAGCCTCCTCGACATTTGCCCAGGGATAATACTTGCCATATCCCATCCTCTGGGCCAATTTGTGCCAGAACCACCAATCCGAGCGGCGCTCACCTGGTTCTATGACTGGCTTCTTCAGCATGACATACCACACGGGTTTGTCAACGCCGTAGTGACCGGACCGGACAACGAGCTGTGTCTTTTCAAGCGAGGATGCTGCTGGCAGCACAATATCCGCCATCTTGGCTGTTGCTGTCATGTACATATCCAAGACTACCATAAAATCCAGGCGGCTGAACGCTTCTCGCACCTGAGTTGTATTCGGCCACGTCACCAGTGGGTTGCCCCCTGCTAACACCATGGCTTTCACAGGATACGGGTCACCACTGAGCAACGTTTCTATCAAGACATCCCCGGGGACGAAGTCCGCGAACTCTACAAACAAGGGATACCGATCCATGCCCAGCGGCTTCAGACCCGCAGGCCTTTTCCTCTTAAGCATCACATCGGCTAGTGGGATTTTCCCGATCAGGACATTGCCCCCTGGCACATCGAGGTTCCCAGTGATGGCGCGCAGTATCATCAAGGCACGCAGCGTCTGGCCGGAGTTCGAGTGATGTTCAGCAGCATTACCGATATGGAGACACGCCGGTTTTATGGAGGCGAAGGTCTCTGCTATCTGTCTGATCTGCTGCGTCTGTACACCCGTGATGGCTTCGACCCGATCAGGTGTATACTCTTTGACTCGTTCAGCTAGTAGCTCAAAGCCCAACGTCCATCTCTCCACGAACTCGGTGTCATATAATTCATCAGCGATTATGACGTGGATAAGGCCCAAAGCGAGGGCCAGGTCAGTTCCGGGTCGAATGGATGTGTAGATGTCCGCCCTTGCTGCAGATTGAGTGAATCTGGGGTCAACGACAATGAGCCGAGCCCCTTTCTTCTTGGCTTCAACGACGTTTCTCCACAAAGTGGGAATGAAGCTCGTGGCTGGGTTGCAGCCCCATAAAAGCAGGCATCGCACCCGGGCAGGATCGAAGCCATACACACTGGTTGCACCATAGGTGAGTTTCTCGGCGATAGTGGTCGGGATGTAACACATATGGTCATTTCTGACCAGATTAGGTGAGCCATACAAGTTCAGGAAACGCTGAGGCCACCCGGCTCCCAGAAACTGAAGGAGGGCGCGGCCCTGATAGACGGCCAGTGCCTGCGCGCCTTCTTCCTTCTTGATCGTACTCAGTCTCTCGGCGATGGCATCGAGTGCCTCATCCCAAGATATCCGCCGCCACAAGTTCCCATCGCGCTTGAGGGGATATCTCAGTCGCTGTGGGTCATAGGCGAGTTCGATAGCCGCTCGGGCCTGAGGGCACACCCAGCCCCGGTTCGAGGGGTACTCCTTCATTCCCTTAATGTCGACAATCTGGTCACCTTCCAGGTACACATCGATCCCGCAATGATCCCCACCACACATGCCACAGACTGTTTTGACCATCTTCATAGGATCTCCCTTCGGGGAGTATGCGGGGACGCTCAGGATGCGACTTCCACTGCTACTGAGTCGATCGGTCCGGATAGATCATCCCCGGCGACCTGCCGTACTGCAGGAGCACGCTGGGGTCCTGCTGCAGGGCTGCCTTTGCACACTACTTGATCTCCTTGATCGGCGGCTGGGAAAAGCGCCTAGCCTTGCTGTGCCGTAGCCCGAGGTCGGCAATCGCTTCGGCAATCTTGAAAGCCACCGCCGTAGGATCTAGCACCACGGCTCCCAGCTCCCGCTCTACGTCCTTTGCATAGCCAGCGAGCCCTGCACAGCCCAGGACAATGACTTCAGCACCATCCTCCTCGACTGCCTTGCGGGCCAGACCCAGAATGCGGGTTTTGGCTTGTGCCGGATTTGCATCCATCTCGAGCACCGACATATCTGTGATAAGTGTAGAGACATAGGCGCTCTCCAATCCCAGCATGCGGGCGTGTAGCTCCCGGGTGGGGATGTGGATGCGGAAAGCCGTCACAAGAGAGAACTTGTGGCCCAACATTGCAGCCATATGCAGAGTGGCCTCTTCGATCCCAATGACTGGAATCTCCGAGATCTCTTTGGCTGCCTCGATGCCTGGGTCCGAGAAGCAAGCCAGCACGATTGCATCGTGCCCTTCCTCATTGGCCCTGCGCACTAATGCCAAGGTATGTGGCTTGGTCAGTTCTCGGTCATACTGTGATTCGATAGAGATCGGACCACGATCAGGATGCACCACGGTCAGCTCGGTATCGGGCCGCTTGACCTTTTCCAGCTCTCGGCGGATATGAGTGGTGACGCTCTCAGACGAGTTAGGGTTGATGACGAAGATCCTCACTGTCCCAACCTCTTACGCCTTTACGCTTCAGCCGCCTGCTCTTCCCTCTCGGCCACCACATCAGCGATAACGCCGCGAATCTCTTCGGGTAGAGTAGGTGCTTCATGTTCGACCAGGATCTCACGAACCCGTTCATTCAGGCGAGTGTACAGATCCTTGGAACCCGATTTCACCCAGTTTTCATGTTGCTGTCTATCGAGGAGAGCGGGTATCCATTGGGCAGTGCGCCAGTTATTCAGCGTGTGCTCATCAGCCAAAAAACCGCTGCCAGGCGTCACGCGGGCAATGGCATCCAGAGCCAGCGTACGCTCGTTGACTTCTATGCCTTCGGCCACGAATCGGGCCATCCGGATGATTTCATCGCCCATGACCATCATTTCCATTGAGGACGTGAGCCCCGACTCGATGTACCCGACGTCGTGGACCACAGTACATCGACACAAAAGCGCGCTATAGATGGACATACAAGCCTCAAGGCCCGCCTGAGCATCAATGATCTTAGAATCTGTGGACCCTCCAACGCCCCAGACAGGAAGATTGTAGAATTCGGCCAAATCCACATCGGCAGCCATCCCCAGACTCCACTCTGGAGAGCCGTAACTGATGACCATGCGTCTCATGTCCATAACCGCCAGGTTCATACCAAACAGGAAGGGAGCACCTTTACGGGCCAACTGGGTCAGGATCAACCCCACCAGGCATTCGGCACTGCCCAGCGCCAGGGCCCCGGCCATCGTGATCGGACCGCCTCCACCCGTGTTGGGCGAAGGCGGGAAGCAGACTGGGATTCCCTTGTTAGCACAGAATAGAAGTTGTTCGACCGCCTCGGGGGGGAAAAGCAGAGGGGAAATAGGTTCGCAATAGTGCAGCAAGAACGGTCGCTCGCGGAGGACTCCTTCGCTTCCGGCAATCGCCACGGCGATACGGTGGATGTCCTCCATATCCCGCCGGCCGTACGCCGTATACACTATGGGCTTAGCGGTGCCTTTGACCATACTGATGAAGCCATGCAGGAAAGCATCCTGAGGAGGCACATCGGAAGGCACTCCCATAGACATGAAGTAATCGAGGCCGTCAAGAACGTTGACAAGGCGGCCCATGTTTTCTATATCAACAGTTGTAGCCGGGCGGCGCTGCCCCGTCTCCACATCGATGGTAAAGGGTGTATCGGAGCCCGGACCGTAAAAGACCTTGCCCAACTCCAAAGGCATGGTGAGCTGGCCCAACTGGTTATACATCGGGATTCGCTCAGGGGCGCTGTCAAGGGCATCATAGAGCATGTAGGGGGGGATCTTGATACGTCCATCTGATTCTGTAGCACCGGCATCCAGCAGCAGTTGCCGCGATTGGGATTCCTTCATCACGATGCCGATTTTGGACAGGATTTCCAGGGTCGCGTAGTGCACTTCCCGGACCTGTTCGTCCGAGAGAGCTCTTATGCGAGGATGAGAAGTTGCAATAGAAGGCTGTCCCATAATCCTAACCTCCGAGAAGAGATATGGCCTGTATTCAACCTTTGCCAGCTTCGGTGCCAGCCCCTTAAGATCCCCTCTCCTGCCCCGCCTCCACAAGAACGGCGATCCGGTACCCTGGAACGAGGCCCACTGGGTGGACGATGAGTTCAACACACTGATAGGGCAAGCCAACGGCATACTGGATGTCGAGGATCGGCGCAAGATTATGTGCGATCTGGAAACGATTATGCAGGAGCGTGGCCCTGCTGCTATCGCCTACTGGTGCAACAACTGGCGAATCACCGCCCCATACGTAGAGGGGCTCGAAGCCCATCCGAGCAAATACGACCACTTCGACGACGTCTGGATCAATCCTGAGAAGCAAACCTAAGGCGAAGGGCCAGTCGTGTTGCCAGTAGCGCTAGATAAGGTTGGGTGGCCCCTTGACGGGGCAACCCAACCGCACCTTGTATACTTGCGTACATCTACCTAGGTGAAGGCTGCTATATGGCCAAATTCATCGCGCGTCGCCTCCTCCTAATGCTCTTGACGATGCTGTTCGTCTCCATTGTGATCTTCGTCGTCAGCGAACTTGCTCCGGGCAACATCGCGCGCAACGTGCTGGGGGCGTACGCGACCCCAGAGCAGGAGGAGTCTTTCCTGGCCCAACTCGGCCTGGATCGTTCCTTGCATATCCGCTACATATCCTGGCTCCTGGGCAGCGACTGGCAGGCAGAACGGCGCATAGGCTTGCCCCTGAAGCGCATACAGACGGAGATGGGATACTACGAATGGTGGGCAGAGGAAGCGGACGGCGTTTTGGTACAGTGGGGGCTGGAAGGATCTGACCTCGTTGAGACTCGTCGCTATCCAGATGGCACAAGTGAGACGGTTGTGGCCAACGACCGCTGGCACGTTGATGATTCCGGTGCCAGGTATTTCTGGGGAGTGGACAAGCATGATAAGGCTGTGAAGTGGGTAATAGGTGCTGACATCATTCCCTCAGGTGCCGTGGACTTGCGCTTTTCCGACGGCACCTTGCTGAGCGACACGGATCTAAGAGACACTGAGGGCCTTTCCGTACATCCGAATGCGGGAGCCAAGAACCCCAATGTCATTCCCACTGGCGAGTGGATCGTCAGAGAGATCGACTTGAGCTCGCTGGCCGGGCACGAAGTGGCAGAGGTCCTTCTGGCCATAGACTATAGAGGCGCAGGGACCCAGTTTCCGGTTCAGATAGTGACCTTCGTCGACGAGGTAGAAATCGTCAAGGTCGAGCCTTCCGCGACTGTTCTGTGGAGCGGGGGCTTTGGGCCGGGCGGATCCGATTTCAGCGGCACCTTTGCTGGATCGGGGACGGGTGAGGAAGGCGACTTTGCTTCCGCCGTGGTGGACGCGGAGGAGGAAGGGGTGGGTGCAAGCGGACGGTCGGTCTACAAAGCCTCCGGTTCGCTCTCCGAGGAACAGTCGTACGTGCATTATAGCCTTTTCAAGAGTATTAGCATCCCCGTGGAAGAGGACACCATTCTGCGGTACAGAATACTCTTCTCCCCCCTCGCTGGCGGGGAGGCGGTCTGGACCCTCACGCACGTCGGGTGGGTGTCTCGACGAGGTGGGCCTGTGGAGTACATTCCTATTCAAAAGGGCTTTCTGCGAGGTGACCCTGGCGAATCCATTAAGACGGGACGTCCAGTAGTGGAAAACCTTTTCCGTCGCCTGCGCAACTCAGTGTTGCTGGCCACGATTGCGTTCGCTATCATTATGCCCATTGGATTGGTGCTGGGTTTGGTGGCTGGATTAAACCAGGGCAGATTCATAGATCGCTTCTTGTCGCTTTTGGGCCTGGTCACTACAGCGACGCCGCAGTTCGCCACAGGTGTTATGCTCATCCTCGTCTTTGCTTCCTGGCTCAACATTCTGCCAGGAGCCACAGTGTTTCCCAGCGATGACGCCGCTTTCAAGAACCCCCAGATGCTGGTGCTGCCAGTTTGGACGCTCACGTTGATAGAAATGGGATACATACTACGCATCACCAGGGCCAGTATGGTGGATGTGATGAGAGAGCCCTACATCCGTACTGCTTCACTGAAGGGACTTCCATACTGGCGCATTGTTTTCAAACACGCGCTGCGCAATGCACTGATAGCCCCCATCACGGTGATCATGCTTCACGTGAACTGGTTGATCGGTGGCATCGTGGTGGTGGAGGCGATTTTCGGTTTTCCCGGGTTGGGGAAATTCCTGTATGATGCGGCGTTGTTCAAAGATGTGTTTGCGATGGAAGCGGGGGCGATGGTGATGGTGCTGCTGGCAGTGGGGACACAGTTGGTGGCGGATGTGATATACACATTTCTTAATCCGCGCATTCGTTATACTTGAGAGAGGGTAGATATGGCAACACAGGAAAGAACCATCAAAGTAGCAGCACCCATCCCTTCTGTAGGGTCACGTCTCAAGGACGGGCTTTCCATCTTAACCGCGCAGAAAGTTGCCCTGGTGGGTCTGTTCCTGGTGTTTGCTTGGGTCTTTATTGCCGCCTTCGCACCGCTGGTTACCCGGTATGACCCCCTGCAGGAGAACTCCAAGGCCGTTAACCAGGGTCCCTTCCGAGAACATTGGCTGGGAACCGACCACAAGGGGCGAGATCTCTGGTCGCGCGTAGCTTACGGCAGCCGCATGATTCTGGTGCTGGCGCCGCTGTCGGTGCTGAGCGCCTTGATTGTCGGCACTACCCTCGGCCTTATGGGCGGCTATTTTGGCGGATGGGTCGACGAGGCCGTCATGCGCATCGTAGATTCGATTATGGCCTTCCCGACTATTCTTCTCTACTTGATCATTATCGCCTCCATCGGGGCTTCAGCTATCAATGTGGTCATTGCTATCACGATCGCGGGTGCACCGGGCATCGCTCGATTGGTGCGTGGTCTGACTCTGGACATCCGGACCCGTGAGTACGTAGCCGCCGCCAAGTTGCGGGGTGAAAACCCGTGGCATATCATGTTCATAGAAATCCTGCCTAACGCGAGAGGGCCTCTGATCGTAGACGCCGCACTCCGCGTGGGATACGCTGTCTTCTCTATTGGTACGCTGGGCTTCCTGGGCCTGGGCCTACCACCGCCCACTCCAGACTGGGGTAGCATGGTGAACACTGGGCGCCGCTATATCTGGACCAATCCGTGGGCCGTGTTGTGGCCTTCGCTGGCAATCTCCTCGCTGGTCGTGGGCCTGAATCTGCTGGCCGATGGCCTTCAGGAAGAACTGGGCCGATATGGGTAAGGCTTCTTTTAGAGCATATGCTGCGTTCTCACGCTAGAAGCCTCCAATCCCTGTCAGCGGTTCTGTGACCGTCTATGAGGTGAGCAGATGGAACTGGACTACAAGGTCAAAACACCGGTTCTCAGGATTAAGGACTTGGCTGTCTGCTATGAGACGCGCAAGGGTGAAGTCAACGCGGTGAGGAACGTGTCCTTCGAGATACGCAGGGAAGAGATTTTTGGTCTCGTGGGAGAATCCGGCTGCGGCAAGAGCACGGTGGCCTTCAGCATTGTCAACTCGCTGGGGCGCAACGGTCACATCGTGGAAGGAAAAATCGTTTTCCAGGGTCGTGACTTGGTGGGATGCAATGAAGGCGAATTGCGGGTCCTGCGTGGAAACGATATCTCAATGGTATACCAGGATCCTATGCAGGCACTTAATCCTTCTCTACGGATCAGCGATCAGCTCAGCGAGGTGCTCATCGTGCACAGAAATATGAGCAAGGAGAAAGCATACGATAGATGTATTCAAATGCTGAAGCGGGTCTATATGCCAGACCCAGAACTGATCATGCAACGGTATCCCCACCAGCTCTCAGGTGGCCAGCAACAACGCGCGATCATCGCGATGGCACTGCTCAACAATCCAGCTTTGTTGATCATGGATGAGCCAACTACAGCGCTAGATGTGACAGTTGAGGCAGTAGTGCTGGATTTGATCGACGAGTTGCGCCGTGAGTTCAACACGGCCATCCTGTACATCAGCCATAACCTGGGGGTCATCGCTCGAGTTTGTGATCGCATAGGAGTGATGTACGCGGGCCAGATCGTGGAGCGGGCGTCAGTGGAGAAGATCTTCTCGCAACCGATGCATCCCTATACTGAAGCACTGACACGATGTATCCCTCGGCTAGGTTCGAGCAAGGAATCCAGTTATCTGTACCCTATTAGGGGCAGGGTGCCGTCGCTGGACGATCTGCCGCCGGGATGCCTGTTTGAACCCCGTTGTGATTACGCTAAGGACAAGTGTCGGGAAAAACGTCCCGCTTCAAGGGAGGTAAAGCTACGTCACTTTGTACGCTGCCAATTTGCGGAAGAGGTGGTGGAAACAGAGTGGCAGACGCCGGAGAAACTCAAAGCCACCCGGCCGACGGACGGCAGGGCCGTGAGTGCTGACGGCTCTATCCTCAAGGTGGAGCGGTTGAAAACCTACTACGAACAAGAGCAGAGGTCATTGGCGAGTCTGTTTGGTCTGGGCCAAAAGCAATACGTCAAGGCATTGGATGGGTTGAGCCTTGAGTTGTCCCGAGGGACTACTTTGGGGGTCGTGGGCGAGTCGGGTTGTGGGAAAAGCACGCTAGCTAAGACGATTGCCGGGCTGGAATCTCCTACAGATGGTGGTATCGAGTTTCTAGGTGTGGACATCTCAGTACCGGTATCGCGTCGGAATTTTGAACTGATCAAGGAATTGCAGATGGTATTTCAGAACCCCGATTCCACATTGAATCCTTCTTTTTCGGTGGGATATCAGATTGGTCGTCCTCTCAAGCGCCTCAAAGGTTTGCACACGGCTCAGCTTGGAAAAGAAGTGATCGAATTGCTGGAGGCGGTGAGGCTTGACGCAAGCTACTATCATCGCTTGCCGCGCCAGCTCAGCGGTGGGGAGAAGCAACGAGTGGCCATCGCCAGATCAATCGCCGCGCATCCCGAGTTGCTCATGTGCGACGAACCGACCTCGTCGCTGGACGTTTCGGTACAGGCGGCTATCCTGAACCTGTTGCTTGACCTGCAGAGAAAGTATGGTATCACGATGGTATTCATCTCCCATGACCTCAGCGTGGTTCGGTTCTTCTCCGACTACGTGGCGGTGATGTACCTGGGGAAGATATGCGAAATTGGGCCAGCCGAGGCCATTTACGCGCCACCCTATCACCCCTACACGGAAGCGCTGCTCTCCGCTGTGCCCATCCCCGACCCCAGGGCAGAGCAGAAACACATCCGCTTGAGTGGTTCTGTGCCAAGCGCGCTCAATCCACCGAGTGGTTGTCGTTTCCACACCCGGTGTTCGCGCCGTCACATGTTGCCCGACAGTGGCAAGGTCTGCGAGACCGAGACGCCACCGTGGCGCTATGACACGGAGGAACACCGTATCTTTTGCCACATTCCGCTGGAGGAATTGCGCAAGATGGAAAAGGTTGTGACTATTGAGGAGGTGGCCAATGCTGGTTAAAGACTATATGACCAGACATCCGCTCATGGCGGAGCCAAGTCTGTCTATCATCGAAGCGCAACGTTATATGTGGGAGAACCACGTCCGTCATCTGCCCGTAGTAGGTGATGGGAAACGGACGGATGCCGAAAGTCAAGAGATTATGGGCGCGCGGGAGATTTGAGCGCGGTGCATAGTACGTGAGACGTGAAGCGTGTTGCGCAGCGAGACGAAACACGCATGCCTTCAGGTGTGGTTGAGGACATAGGAGCCCTCGTTCCTATGTCCTCCTTGTTCATAGTCGAAAGGGAGAGAGGCCAATGTACCGCAATAGAGATATAGGCATCAACTATATCAAGGCCCGTAAGGATCATCGCTGCTATGGAATGGGCCTGGGCATCATCATCCTGGACGACGTCTACCCCGGTTTCCCCGGCGATGTGCGTAACGCCAGCGCCTACCCGTTTCCCATCCAGTATGAGATCGCCGAGGGGGTGGACATCCAGGCCCTGGTTCGCAAAGAGGACAAGTCACCTTGTCTGCAGCCAATTCAGCGGGCGGCCAAAAGGCTGGAAAAAATGGGCTGCCGGGCCATCGCCGCTGAATGTGGTTACTTCGCCTACTTTCAGAAAGAGATTGCAGGTTACACGGACGTACCGGTGTTTATGTCTAGCCTGCTCCAGGTACCCCTGGCCCAACAAATCATCGGCCCGGACAAGGTGGTAGGTCTTCTGGTAGCGCGGGAAGATAAGATGACGCAAGCGCACCTGGAAGCCGTCGGCATTCAACCGGGCAGCAACTATGTCATAACCGGGGCCGAGGACGACGGCCGCTGCCCGGAGTTCGAGCACCTATGGTACGAGCCCAAGCGACCTGACCCACCAGGGGCCTACTACGACAAGGCGGAAAAGGAGTTCGTGCCGGTCGCCGTTGACTTCTACCGCGCCCATCCCAATATGGGAGCCATGATGTTGGAATGCACCGGTATGCAGCCTTTTGCCCGTGCCATCCAGCGCGAGATTGATATCCCGATCTTTAGTTGGGGCACGCTGCTGGATTATGCCTACTCGGTGGTGGTCCATCGAGACTACTACGGGCATGTGTAATTCGGCCATACCAGGCACAAAAGGAGATGCACGGATGAAAGCAGTTCGTCTGATCAAAGTAGGCCAACCCCTGGAAATGCAAGAGGTTCCGATTCCCCAGGTCGGTCCCAGGGATGTGTTGGTGCGGATCAGGGCGGCGGGCATCTGCCATTCAGATGTCCACTACCGGGCTGGGGTGTCGCCGGTGTACCCGTTCCCCTTGACGCTGGGCCACGAAGTCGCCGGAGTCGTCGAGCAAGTGGGGCCGAAGGTCGCTGATGCCGCTGATGTAAACGGCGGCGTCAGCATCGGTGACCGGGTATGCCTCCACTATATGGTCACCTGCGGCGACTGCACCTATTGCAGCCAGGGCAGCGAACAGTTCTGCACCTCGGGCCAGATGCTGGGCAAGAATCGAGACGGGAGCTATGCCGAATACATCAGCATACCCGCCCGCAACGCCTTTCCCCTTCCTGACGAGATTCCCTTCGAGCACGGGGCCATCATGATGTGTTCGTCGGCGACCTCGTTCCACGCGCTGCGCAAAGGCCGGCTGAGAGCAGGTGAGACGGTCGCCGTTTTTGGCGTCGGCGGGTTGGGCATGTCGGCGGTGCAACTGGCCCGGGCCTTTGGGGCGTTAGACGTGTACGCGGTGGATATCAACGCTGACAGGCTCAAGAGAACCGAAAAATTGGGCGCTATCCCGATCAACGCAGCCGAGACCGATCCGGTGGCCAGGATCAAACGATTGACCGGCGGCCGGGGCGTGGATGTGGCCCTGGAGTTGATCGGCCTGCCGTTGACGGTGCGACAGTGCATCGAATCGTTGGCCGTCTTTGGACGGGTGGTAGTGGTCGGCCTCAGCGACAAAACCGTCAAGATCGCGCCCTACCGCGAATTGATATGCAGGGAGGCGGAACTCATCGGCTCGGCCGATCACCTGGCTCACGAATTGCCCATCCTCATCGAGTTGGCTCGCCGGGGCACGCTGGACCTTTCCGACGTGGTCACCGACACCGTGCCCCTCGACGCCGACGCCATCAACGAAGTGATGGATCGTCTCGAACGCTTTGGCGGCGACGTGCGCACTGTAATCACGCCGTCAAAATAGCCTGTACCGTGAAACGAGTGTGAGGGTTGCTATATGACCTGCATCACCCAAGTTTTGATAGCGCCAGCCACAGGCGCTTATTACTACGAGGATCTGGCCGCTCTTCAATCCCACCCCACCCCTCTGGCCGAACGCTATGCCGCCGCCCCGATGACGCCTGGTTTCCGTCACATCCGCGAGGTAGCCGAGGCCCTCTCGGTGGGCCTGGTCCTGGACATAGGACAGGTGGCGTGGGGGGACTGTGTGGCCGTGGCCTACAGCGGCAAGGCCGGCCGCGACCCGGTCTTCCGCACCGAGGAAGGTCTGGCGACGATTCAGCGGGTGGTGGCCCCGTTGCTCCAGGGCCGGGAGATCACGACTTTCCGCGGACTCGCCGGGGAGGTGGACAGTCTGTTCGAATCGGTGGAGATAATCAAGCCGCTACCTCAGCCCAAAGGAATGACCCGCCGGGAACTGTTGACCGCACCGGCCCGCATGTGGCGGGCAGCCCAGGGGCAGAAGGAAGAAGAGAGAATCGCCCTTACGGAGCGCGTCACCGTGGAGCGACGACTGCACACCGCCGTCCGCTACGGCGTCAGCCAGGCTCTGCTGAAAGCAGTGGCCCTGGCTCGCGGTGTGACGATGGCCGAGGTGATTGCCGAGGAATGGGACCTACCGCTGCCCAACGCGCCAGTGCCCATCCACGCCCAGTCGGGCGGCGAACGCTACCACAACGCGGACAAGATGATCGTCCGCCGGGTGGCCTCGCTCCCGCACGGACTGGTGGATGACATTCCCGAGCAACTCGGCGAGGATGGCGCCAAACTGACACGGTACGTGCGCTGGCTCAAGGAGCGCATCCAGGAACTGGGCGGCGCCGATTACCGGCCAACGATTCACCTGGACGTTCATGGAGCGCTGGGACAGATTTTTGATAACGATCTTGGTCGCGTCCTCGGGCAACTCTACGCACTGGAGTTGGCCGTGCAACCCTACTCGCTGCGGGTGGAGAGTCCGGTGATTATGGAGAGCCGGGAAGCCCAGATTGAGACGATGAAGGCGCTGCGCGAATACATCCGCTTCCGTAAGATGAACGTGCAACTTGTCGCTGACGAGTGGGCCAACACGCTGGAGGACATCCTGGCCTTCGTGGACGCTCAAGCGGCCGACATGATCCAGATCAAGACACCCGACCTGGGCAGCATACACAACACGATCGAGGCGGTGTTGGCCTGCAAAGCCGGGGGCGTGGGCGCGTTCCTGGGCGGTAGTTGCGCCGAAACCGACCTGTCAGCAAAGGTAGCCGTCCACGTTGCCCTGGCCACCCGGCCGGACATCATTATGGCTAAACCAGGCATGGGAGTGGACGAGGGCATTATGCTGGTGCAGAACGAGATGGCGCGCACCTTGGCCTGGATTCGGGCGCGTGAAGCGTGAAACGCGAAAGGAGACCTATGGACATCAACTATCACGCTCACCAGACACCGCAGTTCCGCGTTTTGTCAGATCAACAAATCGAAAAGGTCTATCAGGCGACACTGGAGTGTCTGAACCGCACCGGCGTCAATGTGCTCAACGCCGAGGCGCGCGACCTGTTGGCCGCGGCCGGCGCGCGGGTGGACGGCGTGCGGGTGCGTATTCCGCCGCACATCATTCAGGACGGTGTCGCCGCCAATCCGCGCTCCTTCACCCTGTGGGGACGCAATGGCAAGCATCGAATGCAAATAGTGCCCGATCGGGTTTACTTCGGCCCCGGCCCCACCTGCACCTACTTCATCGACCCAGAAACCGGTGAACGGCGGAAGGTCCGCCGTGGCGATCCCGGCCTGACAGCCCGGGTGTGCGACGGGCTGGACAACATCGACTACGTAATGGGGCTGGGGTTGATCGACGACGTACATCACCGGTTGGCCCCGGTGTACGAGTTTGCCGAGATGATTACCAACACCGGCAAGCCTATGCTGCCCTGGGCATATTCCCTCGGAAACATATCCGACATCTACCAGATCGCCCTGGCCGTCGCCGGGAGCGAGGAAACATTTCGAGAGCACCCGTTCTTCGCCCTCTTCGCCACGTTTCAGGCTCCACTGCAACACACCAACGAAGAACTGGCTAACGTGCTCTGGGCCGCCGAGCGCGATGTCCCCATCGTCTACCTGGGCGGCGGTACCGCCGGATCCACCGCACCGGTGACCGGGGCGGGCACGCTGGTCATCTCCCTGGCCGGGGCGCTGAGCGGCCTGGCGATCATCCAACTCAAGAGACGGGGCGCGGCAGTGTGCATCGGCGGCGTGCCCCAGCCGATGGACCTGCGCACAGGGCGGCCGGCCTACGGCGGGCCGGAGATGAGCCTCTACAGCGCGGCTGTGTCCGACATCTCCCGCTACCTGGGCCTGCCCTTCATGGGCACCGCCGGGGCGTCCGAGGCGAAGGTGCTCGACCTGCAGGCCGCCATCGAGAGCACAATGCAGATAGTGCTCTCCGGCCTCAGCGGAGCGACGCTGGTCCACGACGTGGGCTTCCTCGACTGCGCCGACATCGGTTCGCTGGAGATGCTGGTGATGAACGATGAGATTATCGCTATGACTCGGCGCATCATGCGCGGCATCGAGGTCAGTGACGACACACTGATGCTGGACCTGATAGATCGCATTGGCCCAGGGGGGGAGTTTATGTCCACCAAAGAGACGGCCAAGCGGTGCCGCGCCGAGATTTGGACACCGACATTGATGGACCGCGATCCGTGGGTCAACTGGGAGGCGGCCGGTTCACTGACGATGCACGACCGGATCCAGGCGCGGGTGCGGGAGATTCTGGCGACGCACGAGCCTCCGCCCTTGCCTGAGGGCACGGCGGAGAAGATTGAGACGATTCTGGAGGCGGCAGAAGCACGTGAGAAGCGAAACGTGAAACGTGAAGGGTGAATGGACGTATCCTTTGTCTTAAACGATAAACCTGTCATCGTTCACGTAGACCCAGCCAGGAATCTGCTAGACGTGCTGCGGAATGAGTTGGGGCTGACCGGAACCAAGCAGGGGTGTGACTACGAAGGGGAATGCGGGGCTTGCACCGTGCTGCTGGACGGGCAACCGGTTCGCTCCTGCCTGACGCCGGTGGGCAAGGTCGCCGGCCGGCGTGTGCTCACCATTGAGGGCCTGGGCGACCCCGATAACCTGCATCCTCTCCAGGCCGCTTTTATTGAAGCAGGCGCGGTGCAGTGTGGGTACTGCACGCCCGGCATGATCCTGGCGGCCAAAGCGCTCCTCGACCACAAACCCAATCCGACTAGAGAACAAATCATCGAAGCACTGGAGGGCAATCTCTGCCGCTGCACCGGTTACACCAGGATTCTCATGGCGGTCGAGATGGCTGCCGCACACATGCGCGGCGAAGTAGGGCGGGTTTCCATACCCGCCGCCATCAAGCCGCTCGTCGGTGGGGACGTCATCCGTATCGACTCCATCGAGAAGGTGACCGGCCGGGCCAAATACGTCGAAGCCATCCTGATGCCCGGCCTGCTACACGCCAGAGTCTTGCGCAGCCCACACCATCACGCCCGTCTTCTCTCTCTGCACATCGAAAGAGCCGCTCAAATGCCGGGCCTGGTACGGATCATCACCGCCGCCGACATTCCCGGTGAGAACGGCCTTAACGACTACAGCCGGAACGAGCCGATTCTGACCCCTGTCGGCGACAGCGTCAAGATGGTAGGTGCTCCAGTCGCCCTGGTCGTGGCGACCTCGCCAGAACAGGCCCAAGCAGGCGTGGAGGCGATTGAGGCCCAGTACCAACACTTGCCCCACACCTTCAACACGGAGGAAGCGCTAAAAGAGGGCGCGTTCCCCATCTACGAGGGAGGTAACGTCTTAACCACCGACCGGGTGGCTCACGGAGACCTGGAGGCTGCTTTTGCAAAATCGGGCCTGATCGTGGAAACCTGCTATCGCACGGCATACCTGGAGCACGCCGCTCTGGAGCGGGAAACAGTGCTGGGGTATATTGACGAGGAGGGGCGGGTGACCGTCGTCGGCGGCACGCACGAACCACACTGGGCGCAAGGATACATTGCCAGCGTACTGGCGTTGGATCCGGCGCAGGTACGTGTGATCATGCCACCCACCGGTGGCTCTTTCGGTGGCAAGCAAGACCCATGGCCTCTGGTGGCGACGGGTCTGATGACCTACTGGGTGCGCCAGCCCGTTCGCCTGGCCTATTCCCGGCGTGAATCTTTCGACGCCTCGCCCAAGCGTCACCCTTACCGGGTAGACTACAAGATCGGCACTGCCGGCGATGGACGGTTGACCGGCATTTATGTCCGCATCAACGCCAACACCGGCGGTTACGATGCCCACGGCCAGTACATCCCAAACTTTGCCATCACGGCCAGCGGTGGTCCCTACCGGTGGCAGGCCGTGGACGCTGGTGCACAGAGTCTCTACACCAATGGCCCCAAGTCCGGTCAGTTCCGTGGATTCGGCACGGCGCAATCCACTTTTGCACTGGAATGTACCTTGGACGAGTTGAGTGCCAGGCTGGGGCAAGACCCCCTGGAATTTCGGATCAAGAATGCCCTTCAGCAGCCCGACATCTCCTTTCTGGGATATCCGGTGGCAGAATCCCTGGGGTACACTGAAGTATTGGAGGCGATTCGACCTCGCTACCTGGCATTCCAGCAGGAGGTGATAGCGTTCAACGCTGGGGCAGGTGACGGCGTGCTTCGCAAGGGAGTCGGTCTCGCCGGTATGTGGTACCGGTTTGGGAAATCCGGTTCTCTACGGATTGAGGCCCACGCGGAATTGGCCGACGACGGTCACTTCGTCGTCTACTGCTCAGCCCCCGATTACGGCCAGGGCACCAACACAGTGATGAGCCAGTTAGCAGCCGAGACACTAGGAGTATCCAGAGACCGGATCGAGTTGGTGAACGCCGACACGGCCCTCACTCCCGATAGCGGTATCCAGGGCGCTTCTCGGGCGACCTATTGGGTTGGAAACAGTGTCTGTAAGGCCGCGCAGAATCTCAGGCTGGAAATCCTGGCCACAGCCGCCGAACTGCTGGATTGCCCCCCTGCTGATTTGGTTCTCGACTACCAAAGAAACCGGGTTTTTCAGAAAACACCCGGTTTCTGGGTCTCGCTGAAAGAGGTCGCCCAGGAGTTCAATCGCATCGGCAAATCCAGAAGAGTGATCGGTCTGTTCGACCCCTCTCCCTTGTTTCCACAGAAGACGCGCCCGGAGTATATACCGATTTTCGTCACAGGCGCTCAACTGGCTGAGGTCATTGTGAACCTGCGTACCGGAGAGACTCAGGTCACCCGCGTGGTGGCTGCCCACGACGTCGGCCGGGCCATCAATCCCCCGGATGCCAGAGGGCAAATCGAAGGCGCGATCGTGATGGGGCTGGGCAGTGCCCTGATGGAAGAATACATACCAGGCGCCAGCACTGGCTTTAGTGACTACTACCTGCCGACGATCAAGTCCATGCCCGAAATCGAGGTGGTCCTGGTTGAGGTGCCTAGCCTTCACGGCCCCTTCGGCGCCAAAGGACTGGGAGAGGCAGCGATGCTCCCCTCGACACCGGCGATCATCAATAGTATCTCTCGCGCTATCGGCGTGCGCATCCGAGAGTTGCCCGCCACCCCTGAGCGTGTGCTAAAGGCAATCCAAAACCCTAAGGGCTTGAGGTGACAAGATGACCGAGTATCTCATCCCCACCTCGACCGAGGAAGCAATTAGCCTCTTGGGAACCTACCATGGCGAGGCTCGCATCATCGCCGGCGGAACAGATGTCATGCCTGACCTCCGCAAGCAAAAGATCAATCCGCGCTGCCTGGTGGACATCACCCGCATCCCAGGTCTGGACCAGATCAAGATTATGGAGAATTTCATCGAAGTTGGGGCCGCGGTCACGTTTGCTGCCATCAAGGATTCCTCTTATCTGAATCAGCACGTGCATGCGCTGGCCGATGCCGCGCGTTCCGTCGGTGTCCTCGCGATTCAGAACGTTGCCACCTGGGTGGGCAATATCGTACAAGCGATGCCAGCGGCCGATGGGGCGATTATCGCTATCGCCTTGGAAGCGGAGGCCCACATTGCGGACAGTCACGGCGCGGTATGGCAGCCAGTCGAATCATTGTTCGACGGGCCTGGCATCTCTGCCATAGATCCATCGCGCCAACTGGTCACACATATCCGCTTCCCACGCCCCCAGTCTCCATCGGGCACCGCCTGGAACCGCATCGGACGCCGGCCCTCCCTGGTGCTGCCGATCCTGAACTGCGCCGTGAAACTCCACCTGGACCCCATAGATGCTCAGCACCAGCAGATAGCGCACGTACGCATCGCTCTCGGACCGGTCAGTCCGCGCCCTTTTCGCGCGCGCGAGGCGGAAACATTTCTGATAGGTCAACCACCCACTGAGGAGACCTTCGCGCAAGCCGCGCACGTCGCTCAGAGGGAATCGAACCCACGCAGCAGCATCATGCGCGCCTCCCGGGAATACCGGCTTGCCATCATCCCGCCCTTGGTCAGCGACACCCTGGCCGCAGCGGCGGAGCGCGCCAGAGGCGACATCTATGAGACAGGAGGATAAATACCATGACCCAAGACGCTCTTGCTTTTCCCCGAATGGAAATGTTGGACAAAGAGCAATGCGAGGCAATCCACCTGGCGTCGCTGGAGATCCTGCGGCGTACTGGCGTGCGAATCTATCACGAGGAAGCGCTGGACATGCTCCGCCAGACCGACGCTGTGATCACCGATGACAACCTGGTCCGCTTCCCGCCAGGGTTGGTAGAATGGTCGCTGGCGCAGGCTCCTTCGCGCGTCGCCCTATGCCGGCGGGGAAGTAGCCAGGTCGTCGCCCCTCTGGAGGGGCGGCACGTCAACTTCGGCACCGGCTCCGATTGCCCCAACTACCTGGACCCTCACACCGGGGAACGCCGCCCATTCACCATCGCCGATGTGGTTGATGCCATCCACATCGTAGATGACTTGCCAGAATTAGCATTCTGCATGTCTATGGGCATCCCGTCCGACATCGGATCGGCCAACCCTTATCGCCACCAGTTCGCGCTGATGCTGGAGCACACCACCAAGCCGGTCGTCTTTGTGTGCAACGACCGTGCCGACTGTAAAGCCATCGTCGCCATGGCGTCCGCTGCGGCCGGGGGCATAGACCAACTGAGGCTCAACCCCACCCTGCTCCTCTATTCCGAGCCCTCGACGCCGCTCAAGCACTCTGAGACCGCTACAGGGAAACTACTATATATGGCGGAACAGGCGCTGCCTATCGTCCATTCTCCTGCACCGATGATGGGGGGAACCGCACCGGTGACCCTGGCTGGCGGGCTCGCTTTGGGCAACGCGGAGGTGCTCTCCAGCCTGGTGATGCACCAACTCAAGCATCCCGGAGCGCCGTTCGTCTACGGTCAGGGCCTGCACCACATGGACATGAAGGCGACCATCAGTGTGTACGGCGCGCCCGAGTTCCAACTGGCCCGCATACTGGTGGCCGAGATGGGCCGCTTCTACGGACTGCCCACGTGGGGCTACGCCGGACACTCCGACAGTTGCGCCATGGACGAGCAGGCTGCCGCCGACGCCGCTTTCTCGGTGCTGGTCGCGCTGCTGACGGGGACGAACCTGGTGCACGACGTGGGCTACCTGGAGGCAGGCCTGACCACCTCACCGGAGATGATCGTCTTCACCGCCGAGATGATCTCAATGATGCGTCATTTTATGCACGGCACCTCCCTCAATGCCGAGTCCCTGGCCCTGGACGTGATCCATCAGGTAGGACCGGGCGGCGACTTTTTGACGACCAATCACACCTTGAAGCACTTCCGCAAACTGTGGCAGCCCGTGTTGTTCAGCCGGCAGCGGGCGGATGGCTGGATCGCCACGGGGAGCAAGCGGCTGGGACAGCGGTTGCGGGAGAAGACCCTGTCCATCCTGGAGGAACACGAACCGGAACTCCTTCCCAATAGCGTGCAGGAGGAGATCGCTTATATCCTGGAAAACGACTAGCCCGTTTCCTCACCAACAAGTCAAAATCCTGGACGCACATGAACGCAGACAAGTGCGCTCTCTACACCCGCGGCAGAGCGCATCTACCACCTGGGGGAGAGACAGACCTGTAGTCTCAGATTATGTGCTTGGGTGGGGAAAGAGTTGAGGCGATCCCCTTTTGCTCGGTCTGGATTGCCAAATCCAGACCTTGCCGCCGGATTTGGCAATCCGGCGGGAGCAGTGATAACTCGAGCACGTAATCCACTACTATGTCAGAGTACGTTAGGGTAAAGGTCGCGCTCCTGCGCAACGTTTTACTCAAACTAGTGTTACTACTGAAGTAAGTCTACACGAGTCACTTTCAGACGTCCTCAGGGACAGTGGCTATGAGCAAGGCAGAAGTCAAAGGAACTTATGCTGACCTACTTAGCGTGTGCCACATGGCCACATAACCCGTGTGAACTCTGGAGTTGACCAGTTTCTATTGAGAGAAAGAAGGTGCCTATGGTCAAAGTGTAGGCTGCTCTGCTGGCAGAGTATTCTCATTATGTCATCAGTCTCATTATGTAGCGGCTGCCGCAAACATAAAGTAAGGAAAAGGAGAAATAAATGGAAGAGGTCAAGAAACCATTACTTACCCCCAGGCAGATAGGAATGGCCGCAGCTTTCGGTGGCGCGGCTCTGGCTATCGTACTGGCGGGAATCACCATCCCCATCCCAGGCACCATGGTTGTCACGGACCCCCGAGAACCCTTCACCACCATTGGTTCCAGCCTGACCGGCCCCATCGGCGGCCTTGTGATCGGCTTCCTGGCCGGTATCGCTGAGCCTGGTATCCCATGGGCTAGCCTGCTCGCTCATATTATCGGCTGCTTGTATATGGGCCTTGCCTATAAATTTGTCTACAATCGCTTCCAGGTGTTGTGGATGAAGCTGGCAGCGTGGGCTGTCCTGGTTCTGATCTACTACTTTGTCGTCGTTGTGCCCCTTTTTGTAGTGGGTATCTGGATTTTCTATCCTGCTGAAACGGGTGGCGAGGCTTTCCTGCCCCTCCTTGGCGCTTTGGAAGTTGGTGCTATGCCGGAGGCGGTGTTGACTACCATTTTCACCACCGTTATCATGGGGATTCTGCCCGAGAGATTCAGAAGGCCCGTGTGGTGAGCCACCTTTCGCAGTAGGAAGACCGCGTTCAACTTTAGTAGACAACCGGTCTATGCGCTGGTCCCTGGCCCGCTGGTGAGGCCAGGGACCTGTTTGCTTTGAGCAATCACTCTGTTCCGTCCTTTTCGACCACTACTTCAGGAGATGTCACGTGGAGTATGATATTGAGTTCATAGATGTTTTCTTCACCTACGAAGACGCCGAGACACCGGCCATCGAGAATATCAACCTCAGGGTGCAGCCAGGTGAGATCGTTCTTCTTACCGGCCCCTCGGGAGCGGGCAAGACGACTCTGTGTAGCTGTCTCAATGGATTGGTTCCTCATTTCCATAACGGGGTGTTGAAGGGACAAGTGCTAGTTAGGGATAGGGACACCAGGAGAACGCGCGTCGGCGTGCTGTCGTCGCTGGTCGGGCTGGTTTTCCAGGACCCCGAAAGCCAGCTTATCTGCCCCACGGTGGCCGACGAGATTGCCTTTGGGCCGGAGAATCTGGCGGTGCCTCGGGACGAAATCAACCAAAGAGTGGAAAAGAGCCTGGAGATCGCTCGGCTCAAGGGCTTTGAGGAGCGGGAGCCTCATAACCTGTCGGGGGGAGAGCAGCAAGCCTGTGCTATCGCGGCCATATTCGCCATGTATCCAGAGATCTATGTGATGGACGAACCCACCTCCAATCTCGATCCACTGGGCACGCAACACGTCCTGTCCACGATCGTAAAAGTAGCCAAGGAGCGCGGCAAGACCCTTCTCATCGCCGAGCACAAGTTCGAGGAAATCTTGCCGTTGGTGGATCGGATAGTGGTTATGGATCGGGGCCGCATCGTTCGGGATGACAGCGTAAAAGATGCTTTGGGCAAAGGTGATATCGAGCACGTTTTCGTCAGACCTCCACTCATTCGTCTGGCAGAGAAACTGCAACTCGATGCTCAACCTCTCACGGCTGAGCAATTCTATTCGGCCTTTACCCAAAAGTACAGACTCGATGGTCTCACTCTGAGCACAGACAAACGCTCGGTGGTGGGTGAGGAGGAGAAAGGCGAACCTGTCATCGAGATCAGGGGCCTCTGTCATTCGTACGACGGCGCCAACGCCGCCCTGAATGGGGTTGACCTGACCATTTGCCGGGGCGAACTGGTATCCATCCTGGGCAAGAATGGATCGGGCAAGACCACGTTGGTCAAGCATATCAACGGTCTGCTCAAGCCTGGCGCGGGCAGCGTGGTCGTGCTGGGCCAGGATACTACCCAGGTCACTACCGCTAAACTGGCAAAGAAGGTGGGATTCTGTTTTCAGAACCCTAACCATCAGATGATCACGTTCGTGGTGAAAGACGAGTTGGCTCTTGGCCCGAAAACCCTCGGGTTGGACAAAGAGGAAATCGAGCGCCGGTCGTTGGAAGCGCTGGAATTTGTGGGGATGGCCGGGCAGATGGAGGGTGACGTGATAGCCCTGGGCCAGGGACAAAAACAGAGGCTCGCCCTGGCCTCAGTGCTCACAATGAAGCCCGAGATCCTGATCATTGACGAGCCTACGACCGGTCAGGACCCACAGATGACCGAAGACATCTTTGAGATTATCAAGAGATTGAACGAGAATGGCACGACAATCCTGGTCATCACCCACAAGTTCGACTGCGCGGCAGCCTATACCGAGAGAGCCGTGATCCTCGCCGGCGGGAACATCATCTACGATGGGCCAATGGGTCCGGCGCTGATGGATGAGGAATTGTTGAGTGAGAACTCGCTGGCTCAGCCACAGATCACCAGGCTGGCGGCCAAACTGGCGAACCACAACGTTCCAGGGGATATTGTGACTATGGATCAGATGGGCGATGCCTTGAGTAAGTTGACAACAGGAGAACAACATGGCCATTACGTATAGACGCGGGGACTCTTTTTTGCATTCGCTCGACGCCAGGACAAAGCTGGTTATGTTTTTCGCTCTGGCCTTTATCTCTTTGTTGTTTCTAGATCCGTTGATCATTGGTTCTCTATTCTTTGGGCTGTACGCTCTCGCCGCCAATGCTGTTGGCCGCAAGACCATCGCCCAAAGCACCAGGCCGTTGATCACCATTTTCACCGTTTTCTCTCTCTACAGCCTCTATTGGTTGAGGCCCGAAGGGGCGATCCATCTTTTCTATCTCTTCCCGTGGTGGGACTTTTTTCCCGTCACCCTGGAAGGTTTGATCAGTTCCCTGGCCCTATTCTTTCGTTTTTTCATCGTGGTTCTGGCTATCCACACCCTGCTGTACACCACGCCTGCTGCGGATCTGGTTCTGGGGCTGACCAAGCGTGAGTCCTCCCGGCGACTCAGAGATATTATAATCTACGTGGCTATTGTGACAGCCTTGCTCTTTTCCACCATCAATCTTTCCTGGGGAGAAAAGTTGCAGGATGTTTCCTCGAACACAATAGTGGCGTTTGTTATCTCGCTGGGGGCTTCTCTGGTGGTGGCTGCTGTCTCCTATTGGTTGCTATCCAAAGGACTGCCGCCAGAGATCGGCATCACCATCAGCCTGGGCTTTTCGACGGTGGGTATCCTCACCGAGCAGACGCAAAAGATTATGGATGCCCAAAAGGCCCGTGGTTACGAGATGGAACACAAGAACGCCCTCTTGCGGATAAAGGCCTTTGCATCCTCTTTGATACCGATATTCTTTGCTACCATCGAGAGGGCTGAAAATATCAGCATCGCTATCCTGGCGCGGGCCTTTGATCTAGACATCAGAAACCGCACCTACCGCCGCGCCTTGACCTTCCAGAAAAATGACTATGTGATGCTGACAATCCTGTTACTGCTCATTTTTGCGGGCCTGGGCGTAAACTACCTGGGATTGGGAAGAATCACAGAGATCGCTATTCGGGCACTGTTTTTCAACTAAAGTCGCAATGAGACAAGATCAGGAGGAGCGACTGATGACAAAGAAATTGACCAGGGACAAAGTCTTTTACGCCTTCTCTGCAGATCTCGAGCCGGTACTGGAGATCGAACTGGGTGAGAAGGTGCAGATGGAGACTCACGACTGCTTTTGCGGTCAGATGCAGTCGGAATCGGATACCATAGATGACCTGGATTGGGAGCGGGTCAACCCGGCCACCGGCCCGGTCTACGTACGCGGGGTCCAGCCTGGGAACATCCTGGCTGTGGAGATCGAGGACGTCCAGGTGGCTGACCAGGGGGCGATGGTGACCATTCCGGGCGAGGGGGCCCTGGGCGATATCATCACCGAGGCAGAGACCCGGATCTTCCGCATGGAAGAGGGCCAGGCTATCTTCAACGACAAGGTGCGGCTGCCAATGAAGCCCATGATCGGCGTCATCGGCGTGGCTCCGTCAGGTGAGCCGGTACCTAACGGCACACCGGATGCCCACGGCGGCAATATGGACTGCACGCTCATCGGGGCCGGTTGCACAGTTTATCTGCCGGTCAACTCTGAGGGGGCACTACTGGGCATGGGCGACATGCATGCCGTGATGGGTGATGGCGAGATCGTAGTCTGTGGACTGGAGATTCCGGGGGAGGTAACATTCCGCACGCGGGTGCTCACAGAGGCCAATCTACCCACCCCCTTCCTAGAGACCGCCGATCTGGTGGCCACCGTCCACTCTGCCCCCACCATTGACGAGGCCACTGATGGAGCCATCCACCGCATGGCTCAATTCCTGACCGAGATGGTGGGGATGGACGTCAACGAAGCCGGAATGATTATGAGCGTCGCTGGCGAGCTCAAGTTTTGCCAGGTAGTTGATCCTATGAAGACCATACGGTTCGAGTTCCCCAAATTCATCTTGAGCGCATACGGTTTCGATGTGAAGGCCTTGAGATAGCTGGGGAACACAGAAAGCAAAACTTGGAGCGGTAGACGAGATCCAATGGAAAGGACCACCTTCATCCAAGGGCAGCCCTTTTGCCCTTTCGCGATGATGGGCTGACCAGTCGCACGACATTCACACCTGAGGGCATCAGCCGGAGCCGCTGCCGCCGGATACCCAGAGTGTTATGACGTGCGCACCGCTCAGCCTATGCCCAGATTCTCTACCGTACATTTTCACCGAACTGCGCGGGTTGGAAGAAGAAGTACACGTCAAAAGGCAACCCAGGTTTCAACACGTGCTTGAGCCAGTCGAGACCAAGACGAAACAAGCTCTTGTCAACCCGGTCAGTGCGGTCGATGAGCCCGGTTTTGCCCTGAGCAACGACAAACAAACCGAAGCATA